>Ga0316622_100001763_pt1 | contig 14465 bp, 11 predicted proteins | sample OWC_Aug_OW2_C1_D_FD_207646 | JGI IMG/M metagenome (GOLD analysis project Ga0316622, IMG submission 207646) | Wetland soil microbial communities from Old Woman Creek delta, Ohio, United States - OWC_Aug_OW2_C1_D5_C | ecosystem: Environmental > Terrestrial > Soil > Wetlands | place: USA: Ohio... | reverse complement strand
GCCGGGGGATCCGCGTCTACACCCATCGCTTCACCCGCGGCTATCCCACCGACGTCGACCTCATCGTCAGTGCGGAAGGATACGGCGCCAACGAGCACATCGAGACCCGGCGGCCGCTGGTCATCGTTACCGGCCCGGGTCCGGGAAGCGGAAAGCTGGCCACCTGCCTCTCCCAGCTCTACCATGACCACCGCAAAGGACTCCGGTCCGGGTATGCCAAATTCGAGACGTTTCCCATCTGGAACCTTCCCCTCAAGCATCCGGTCAACGTCGCTTACGAGGCCGCCACGGCGGATATCGGGGATTTCAACTTGGTCGACCCCTTCCATCTCGAGGCCTACGGCCGGTCTTCGGTCAACTATAACCGCGACGTCGAAGTATTTCCCGTGGTCCGGAGGATCCTGGAGAAAATCACCCACGAGGAATCGATCTACCGGTCCCCAACGGACATGGGGGTCAACTGCGCCGGTCTGGCCGTGATCGACGATGCGCTGATCCAGGAGGCGGCCAAACAGGAACTCATCCGCCGGTTCTTCCGGTACCGCTGTGAATATGCGCTCGGGCTGGTCAACAAGGAGACCGTCCAGCGGGCGGAGCTTCTGATGAAGGAACTCGGTGTCGAACCCGAAAACCGGCGGGTGGTGGCCCCGGCCCGGCGGGCCGCGGAAGAGGCCCGGGAGACCGGCAAGGGCAACAACGGGATCTTCTGCGGCGCGGCCATCGAGCTTCCGGACGGCTCCGTCGTCACCGGCAAGAATTCTCCGCTCATGCACGCCGCCTCGAGCTTGATCCTGAACGCCATTAAAACCATGGCCGAGGTCCCCGACCGCATTCATCTTCTCTCGCCGGCCATCATCGATTCGATCCGGCACCTGAAGCAGAATATCCTGGGGGCCAAGGCGGTGAGCCTGGACGTCGAGGAAGTGCTGATCTGTCTCAGCATCAACGCTTCGACCAACCCGACGGCTCAGATCGCCCTCGAAAAGCTGACCGAAATCCGGGGCTGTGAAGCCCATCTGTCCCATATCCCCACGCCGGGGGACGAGATGGGGCTCAGGCGGCTTGGAGTCAACCTGACGAGCGACCCCAGCTTTTCGAGCAAGAACCTGTTTGTCCATTGATCCTTGGGGGCACGGCCGAAGCTTTCCGGTGCGGGCTCGGCCAGGAGAGAGGGCACCGGGCGGGTGAAGGAAGGAGGATCATGATGTTGAACCGAGAAGGCCGGCCGGTTGTCCGGCTCCTGCTTTTATTCCTTATCCTTGGGACGAGCGTCCGTCTGATGGAGGCCGGAAAGCCGGAATGCCGGCTTCGCGTCGGAGTCGAATTTCCCGCCGAGCGCTCGAAATTGCCGTTGGACGGCCGGCTGCTTCTCCTCATCTCGGCCGACGGATCGGCCGAGCCCCGCTTCCAGATCAGCGACGGCCCGGGCACTCAGCTGGCTTTTGGGCTCGATGTGGAAGGGCTCAAGCCCGGAGAGCAGGCCATCTTTGACGGCGGCGCGTTCGGCTACCCTCTGCAAAGCCTGGCCGACCTGCCGGCCGGCGAGTACTGGGTCCAAGCTCTGCTTAACCGGTACGAGACGTTCCACCTGGCGAGTGGAAAGACCGTCAAGCTCCCTCCCGACAAAGGCGAAGGGCAGCGCTGGAACGCCAAGCCCGGCAATCTCTACAGCCGGCCGGGCAAGGTGCGGCTTGATCCGGCCAGCGACGAACTCGCCCGGATCGTCATCGACCAGGAAATCCCGCCCATCCCGGACCCTCCCGAAACCAAGTACATCAAGCACATCAAAATCCAGAGCGAACGCCTGACCAAGTTCTGGGGCCGCCCTATGTACCTGGGCGCCCATGTCCTCGTGCCGGAGGGGTTCGACGACCATCCCGAAGCGCGCTTTCCTTTGATTATCAACCACGGCCATTTTCCCTACACCTTCGAGGGTTTCCGGGAAACGCCGCCGGACCCCGACCTCAAGCCCGACTATTCGGCCAGGTTCAAAATCAGCGGCTACAACAGGATCGAGCAGGAATATGCCTACGAGTTCTATAGATACTGGATCGCGCCGGACACCCCGCGTTTCCTGATCGTCGAGATCCAGCACGCCAACCCCTATTATGACGATTCCTACGCCGTGAACTCGGCCAACCTGGGTCCTTACGGGGATGCGATCACCTATGAGCTCATCCCGGCCATCGAGAAGAAATTCCGCGGCCTCGGCCAGGGCTGGGCCCGCTTTCTCTACGGCGGCTCGACCGGCGGCTGGGAGGCGCTTGGGGTGCAGCTATTCTATCCCGACGAGTACAACGGCTGCTGGGCCGCCTGCCCGGACCCGATCGACTTCCGGGCCTACACGGTCGTCGACATCTACGCCCACAAGAACGCCTATTACGTCGACAGCCGCTGGAAAAAAACCCCGCGGCCGGGACAGCGCAATTACCTGGGGGAGGTCAGCACGACGCTCGAGGACTCCAACCATCGGGAGCTCGTCCTGGGGACGCATTCCCGGTCCGGAGACCAGTGGGACATCTGGGAGGCCGTTTTTTCACCGTCCGGCGAGGACGGCTATCCGAAGCGGATCTGGGACAAGAAGACGGGAGAGATCGACCCGGCGGTGGCCCGGTACTGGCAGGAGAACTACGACTTGCGCTACATCCTGGAGCGCGACTGGAAGAAGCTCGGGCCCAAGGTCCAGGGAAAAATCCACATCTACTGCGGCGACATGGATAACTACTACCTCAACAACGCCGTCTACCTGATGGAGGACTTCCTGAAGAAAACCCGGGATCCCTACTATGACGGCGAGGTGGATTATGGCGATCGCGCTGAGCATTGCTGGAACGGCGACCATACCCGGCCGAATGCCATCTCGCGGCTGCGCTATCATCAAATGCACATCCCCAAGATCATGGACCGGATCGAAAAATCGGCTCCCCGGGGCGCCGACTTGACCAGCTGGAGATTCGGAAAATGACCGGCACGGCCCGCGCCTATTACCGTTCTCCGATAGGGATGATAGAAATTGTCGCCGCCGGAGAGGGGATCACGGCCTTGAATTTCGTCTCCCAAGAGCCGGCCGGGGCGGTCCCGGAGCACCCGATCTTGAAGGCGGCGGTCTCCGAGGTCGATGAGTACTTCGGGGGCGCCAGGAGCGAATTCACGGTCCCGCTTTCGACGCCGGGAACCGATTTCCAGAGGCAGGTCTGGGGGAGGCTCATCCGGATTCCCTACGGGCAGACGGCGACATATTCCGGTTTGGCCAGGGCGGTCGGGAGGCCCCGGGCCGTGCGGGCTGTAGGCCAGGCGAACCACCGCAACCCTGTCTCTATCATCATCCCCTGCCATCGGGTCATCGGGAGCGACGGCCGCCTGACCGGATATGGGGGCGGTCTGTGGCGCAAGGAATGGCTCCTGGCCCACGAGAGGAAACACGCGAACCGGCTGCCGGTCCTGTGATAGGAAGGAGGGAAGGAGCATGAAACCGAAGGGTGCCCTGCTCGCGGCGGCCTTCCTTGCGGCCGGTCTGACAACCTCTTGTTCGCGCCGGGAGCCGGCGATCAAGCGGTTTTCTGGCGACAGCCTGGACGGTCTCATCCAGGTTTCGGGCATTCAAGTCGACAACCGGGTCAAGAGCGAGGGCAAGGGATCGTTGAAGATCGCCCTGGCCGAGCCGGCGGTCATCCGCCTGTATGAGACGGGAGACATCGACATCGAAGGGGCGACCCTGGTCTATCAGGCCAGGATCAAGACCGAGGATATCCAGGGCCGAGTCTATCTGGAGATGTGGTGTCACTTCCAGGATAAAGGGGAGTTTTTCTCCCGCGGGCCCGACTCGCCGCTTGGCGGCACAAACAACTGGGCTTCGGTGGAGATTCCCTTTTTCCTCAAAACGGGAGAAAACCCGGACAACGTGAAGCTGAACATCGTCGGCGAGGGAACCGGAACGCTCTGGGTGGACGATATCCGCCTGGTCAAGCGACCCCTCTAGGGAGGCTCTGCCATCCTCAAGGCCAACCCACTCCCCTGGCTTCTGGAAAGGGACAATCCGTCTGTCCGCTATCTCGCGCTGACCGAGATCATGGGTCTTCCGGATTCCCATCCCGAGGCGGCCGAAGCGAAGGCCGCGATCATGCAGACAGGGACTGTCCCCGCGATCCTGGCCAGACAGAAAATGGGGGGGTACTGGGAGACCAAAAAGGATTTTTATGAACGGACCAAGTACCGCGGCACGGTCTGGCAGGTCATCATCCTGGCCGAACTGGGCGCCGATGGGACTGACGGCCGGATCAAAAAGGCCTGTGAATTCCTCCTCCGTTTCAGTCAGGACCGGGAGAGCGGCGGTTTCTGCTATCGCGGGACACCGCGAGACGGTGGTTTGCATGACTGTGTCATTCCCTGCCTGACCGGGAATCTCGTCTGGAGTTTTTTGCGTTTTGGCTACGCCGATGATCCTCGGGTGAAACAGGGGATCCAGTGGATAACATCCCACCAGCGAGTTGACGATGGCGAAGGCCCCGCTCCAAAGGGTTGGCCTTATGATAGAAGAGAGCCCTGTTGGGGCAAGCACACCTGCCTGATGGGGGTCGTCAAGAGCCTGAAGGCCCTGGCCGAGATCCCCGCGAGTCAGAGGTCGGCCGAAGCCGCCCGGACCATCCAGGAGACCGCCGAATATCTGCTGCGCCATCATATTTTCCGGAGGAGTCATGCTCTCTCCCAGACAGCCAGAAAGCAATGGCTGAAATTCGGCTTCCCAACCTTGTGGGACAGTGACGCCCTGGACGTCCTGCTCCTGCTGACCCGGCTTGGATATCAGGATCGCCGGATGATAGAGGCGGCTGAACTCGTCCTGGCCAAGCAGGACAAACTGGGGAGATGGCGGCTCGAAGATACGTTCAACGGCCGGACGCTGGTGAACATTGAACGGAAGGGAAAACCCAGCAAGTGGGTGACTCTGAACGCCATCCGGGCCCTGCGGGCCTATTTCAGAACGGGAATGACATTCCGCCATGACCCGCTATGACCTTTGCGTCGCCTGGAATTGGGTTTATGACGGCGATTTCATCTCTCTTCTGGAAGCCGCCTGCCGGGAACGCGGCTTGAGCCTCTGGCCGGTCGCGCCGGATAACCTGGCCGGGGCGCTGGAGTTGCTCTCCGCGGCCGACGCGGCCTTCCTGGCATTCCTCGACAGGGCGTCTGAGGCCGACCCGCGATTCCTGCCGCTCGCGGATTGGGCAGTTGGGCATGGAGTCCTGGAGATCAACCCTCACGATCTGGCTGTTCATGCCGGAAATAAAGCCTCGATGCACTTGGAGGTCATCACCGCCGGTATTCATACACCTCAGACCATCATCCTGCCCCCTCACAACCTGCAGCCGGATCTCCTTTCTCCTGACCTGTCCTCCCTGGGAAATGCATTTATTGTCAAGCCTGCCCATGGAGGAGGGGGCGAAGGCGTCTTGTTTGAAGTCTCGACTTTTCAACAGGTCCTCGAGGCGCGGCAGGCCTTTCCTCACGATTATTACCTCCTTCAGGAGCATATAGCGCCCGTTGCCTTGGACGGACGGCCGGCCTGGTTTCGCGTCCTTTTCTGCGCCGAGAAGGTCTATCCGTTCTGGTGGAGCTCCATGACGCCCAGTTACCGCGCGGTCACGGAGGAGGAGACAGCGCGGCATGGCCTGGCGCCTATCGAGGCCACGACGCGGAGGATCGCCCAGGTCTGCGGATTGGACCTCTTCTCCACGGAGATCGCACTGACCGCCGGAGGCCTTTTTATCGTCGTCGACTATGTCAACAACCCGATCGACCTGCGACTCCAGTCGGCCGCCGCGGACGGAGTGCCCGACGAGACGGTCCGCGATATCGCCGCCCGGTTGGCCGACCTCGTCATGAGCCGGAGGCACTCCCTCGATTCCCTTAGCCGCCCGGGCCTTTAAGAGGCTGGACTCCCCCCTGGAAGTGTCCCGTCCATTCAGAGGACTTTGGCCGGGAATTTATGAGACGGGATACTAGGGCAGGGCCCGGCTGAATTCCATCAGGCAGCCGAGGACATCGTTGGGCTCAAGGACCGTCCCGTCCCGGGGCGAGTCGATGATCCGGTAATCGAAAAAGGGACAATTGCCCTCGTACCAGGCGTGGACAAAAGAGCGGCCGGCCGCCGCCCGCTTTTCCAGTTCTCTTCGGTTGAGGAAACCGCCCAGTCCCCGGAGATTGACCCCCACGGCCGGGTCGACGCCCAGGATGAGCCTCTGTCCGCCGAAGCTTGTGACCGACAGGGAAAACCCTCTCCCGAGCGAGGATTGGGCCGTGTCCCGCCGCGACCATTCCTTGAGCAGGAAGCTCCTGGGGCTCTGGACCGCCAGGCCGTCGACGAGCCGTTTCCCCCTCCCCGCGGAGAGAGGCAAGTCGAGGCGGAGTCTCTCCGCCCGGCTGAGGTCATCGAGGTATTGGAAATAGTCGTTCTCGACCTTGCGCCTGGCCCGTTCGAAACGGTCGATGCCGCTGAACAGCCGCCGGTTTTCCCCGATCTCAAAGCCTTCCCCGCATCTCGCATGGAGAAAACGCATGAATTTCAACCCTTCGGCCAGGCGGGCGAGGTTGATCTCCGACTCCTCCTGGCGGGCGCCGGAGAAAAGCGCCCTCAGGATGGCATAGGGAGTCGCCGACATATCGATCTCCTTGGGGAGGGAAGCCGAGTCGACGAGACGGGTATACCGGGAGAGCTCCTCCATCGGCCGGTCGACCTTCCCGGTCTCCAGGACTTTGAGGGTCAGGAAGATCGAGGCCAGGGCGTCGAAATCGGGCAGACGGTGGGTCACGATGCGGAGGGGGGGCAGCGAGCCCTCCGGTCCGGCCGCCCGGTATTGGGGAAGATGGTCAAGGACAAGCTCGGGATGTTTGGCGATGAGCGATGCGGTGCATTCCGGCTCGGCCTCCGGATGGTGGTGGTCGATAACGCCGGGCACGGTCTTCATCCCGACGTCCAGGACGATGGTCGCCGGCCGGGGATCGAACCGCTCTCCGTAGGGGACAAATTCATAATTGACTTCCATGGTCCTCAGCCCCCGCCGCGGCCCTCCCTTTTTCTTTCGGTCTCTTCGAGGAAATGGACGATCTTGGCGCTCCCCGAGGGAAAGGGATAGCGCTTCATGTCCTTGAGAGAGGTCCAGCGATGGCGCGTCCGGCCGAGCTTAGGCGGGCCGGCAAGCTCGCACTCAAATGCATGGAGGGTCACCCGGAAGCTCGTATAGGCATGCCGGACCTTGAGCAGCCGCCTTTCGTTGATCACTTCCGCGCCCAGCTCTTCCCGAATCTCCCGACGCAAGGCGTCGCGGAGGGTTTCTCCCTTTTCCCTTTTCCCGCCGGGGAATTCCCAGAGGCCGCCCAGCAGTCCGCCGTCCGGACGCCTCTGGATCAAATACCGCTTCCCCCGGTTGATGATTCCGACCACGGTTTCTATTCTCTTGAAATCCCTTTCGGCCGGCGCCGGAATGACCTCCTGCTCGCCCCGCTTAAAGGCCAGGCACCGCATCTGGACCGGGCAGGAAAGGCAGCCGGGGTTTCTGGGGCGACAGACGAGGGCGCCGAGATCCATCAGAGCCTGGTTGAAATCGCCGGGACGGCGGGCCGGGATGATGGATCCCAGCCGCTCGAGGAGCTGCCGGTCGACGCGGACGCCGAGGCGGCCGCGAAGGCCGAACAGACGCATCATCACCCGGCGGACATTGGCATCGATGACCGGGAAGGGCAGGCCGTGGGCGATGCTGAGCACGGCGGCCGTAATATAGGGGCCGAAGCCGGGAAGACCGATCAAGGTTTCATAGGCATCCGGGACGCGCCCCCCATGTTCGCGGCAGATGACCTTCGCCGCTTGATGCAGGTTTCTGGCGCGGGCGTAGTACCCGAGCCCCTCCCATGCCTTGAGGACGTTGTCAAGCGGGGCATTGGCGAGAGCGCCCACATCGGGGAAAAGCCGGAGCCATTTTTTGTAGTAGGGGAGAACCGCCGGAACCGTGGTCTGCTGAAGCATCACCTCGGAGACCCAGATCCGGTAGGGATCCTTGGTCCCGCGCCAGGGCAGGTCCCGCCGGTTCGTCCTGTACCAGCGGAGAATCTCGTGTTCAATACTCCGCCCGTCCGGTTTTTTCCTCATGATTGCCTCGAGGCCGGACCGGTGCCGAATCGGGAGGGTTTCCCCCGCCGTGAGCCGCCGCGCTTCGGGCTTGGCCGGACAGTCGAGACGGTCTATTTTGACGATTCCTTCTTATCCTCGGGCGGCGCTGGCTTCCAGTCCTTGGCCTCCTTGGGGAATTCAGCCAAGAAGGCGGCATCCACCCGGAAGAGATAGTCAAGGTTCGGGTTCTTGAGGACAACCTGCTTTTTCTCCGCATCCTCGGTTCCGACCAGGACCCGGAATTCCTTCTCCTTTTCACCGTCCTTGGTCCAGACGGTCACTTCGGACTGGGGAGTCTCCAGGCCGTAGGTCGAAAGACCGGCCGGCGAGTCGATGAACTCCACGGACTCGAGGCTCTCGATTTTCCGGATGAAGGTCTCGACCCGGGAAGAATCCGCTTCCTCCGGGGCCGGGCCTTCAAAAACCCACTTATTGTCCTTATCCTTGGTCACGGTCAGGACAAGATCGCCTTTTTTGACGCGGACCCGATTGGCCTCCCAGCTCGAGAAGATGACGACCTGCTTTTCCCTGAGGTCTTCCGCCTTCTTTTCGATGTCGGTCAGGACCTGCGCTTCGGCGGTGACGATTTTGTTCAAAAGCGAGGTGGCTGCATAGACCGTCTCGTCCTGCTTGTGGAGGGAGAACAGGATGTCCTGGTTTTTAGCGGGAAGTCCCAAGGAAACGGAGTACTCCGGCTCCATGAGCCCATACTTGGCGGCCTCGTCGGCGCTCTTCTCCTCGGCGATGAAATCCTTGGCCCTCAAGTTGGAGAGCGCCCGGAGCACGTCCTCGACCCGGCTCTTCTTGGCCAGCGCTTTGACCGGGCTCTCCAGGAACCAATCGTCTCCCTTCTTCCGGGCCTGCCAGGAAATATCCTTGGCTTTGAGCGCGACGGAACCGACATCGTCCAATTCGAAGGAGAAGATGTCCTTCTTCCGGAAATCGAAGGTCTTCTTTTCCAGGCCGCTTTTCAGGTAGCTGGCGAGAAGGACGATCCTCTTGTCTCCCTCCCGCTGGGCGAAGAGCGTGTTGTCCAGGGGGTTCTCCATGCCGATGAGAAGCTTCACGGGCGCGGCTTGTCCTTTATACCAGAGAGTGAGCTCCTTCTTGGGGATCTCGTACTTTGCGGGGTCCCCCCCATCGGCTTCGACGATCCGTTCGAATTTGAGGCTGGAGAAATCCTCGGCCAGGCGGCTGACCTCACTTGAATCCGCCTTGGCCTCGATGGGTTCGGTGATCCACCATTCCCCTTTTTCGTCCTTTTTAAAAGCGATCGTCCCGCTTTCATTTTTCAGCTGGATTTTCTCGACATCCGCCGAGGCCAAGTCGATGATCTTTTTCCCTTTTTCCTCCTTTTCCTTGCGCGCCTTTCCTTGGGACTCAAAGAGGAGGACGGCAGCCAGCAGGATTGCGAAAACCGCCACAAGGATGAGGGTCGTCCTGGGTTTCATAACGACTTTCTCCTCAGCCAAACGGAAATCCCGAAGATCAGGATGATGAGAGGGAGGATCAGGACGGAGCCGAAGAAAATCAGCCGTCCCTGCGAAGGGGTGAACTGTACGGTCCGAGGCGAGGACGTCTTGGGCTGGATGGAGATCAGGTCGGACTCCTCGGTCAGCCAGTTGACGGCGTTGAGAAAGAAGTTGCCGTTTCCGGACAGCCCGTAATACCTGTTGCTGGCGAAATCGGAATCTCCGAAGACGGCCAAACGCCCTTCTTTTTTGGGCTCAGGAGAAGCCGGCTCCTGCTCTTCTTGAGTTTTCTCGGCTCCTTCCGAGCCGGACGCCGGCGGCGCCTCCGGTTTCTTTTCCTCGGCCTTGGCTTCCACCGTCACCACGGCGGCCAGGGAGATCGGGCCCTGCTTGTCCTTATCCTTGTCGAAGGTCACTTGCTTCTGGTCCAGCTGCCGCTCCGACCAGGAGTTGGGGCTGGTCTTCCCAAGGACGGTCACCGTCACGCCTTCCGGCTTCGGCTCGAGCGGCTCGATGGAACGGACATAAGGGAAGAAGGTCGCGTAGCGGAAATTGCGCGTGATCTCGTGGGTTTCATACTCGGTGATGACCGGCATGAAATAGTCTCCGCCGAAGAGCCGGGAGACCGTATCCACGACGACATCCTCCTCGAGCTTGACGCCGAACCCGCCAAGGAAGGGCCCGAGGCCGGGAGCAACCTCCGGGTCGGCCATGAAGAAGACGCGGCCTCCCCGGCGGATGTAGCCCTGAATGGTCTCGAGCTCGTTCGGCAGGAGGTCTTTCTGGGGACCGGGGATGACGAGCAGGGCGCAGTCCGCGGGGAAGGTATCGGAGAGAGCCAGGGCCAGCTTCTTGGCTTCATAGCCCAGCTTCTGAAGCTCGTCCTTGGCAAAGGACAAGCCCGTGTCCTCGGTCTGCTCGATACTGTGTTCGCCGTGGCCTTCCAGGAAATAGATGACCTTCTTGGCCTCCCGGGTCGCCTTGATCAGGGCGTTGGTCAGGTCTTCCTCGGTCACCGTGGTGATCCGGTTTTCCTGACCCCCGGCCTCGAGGATGGTCGTCCCGTCCTGGGTGATGCCGTAGGCCTTGACGAGACCCGGGCTCTTGTCCGGGTCAATGAACTCGGACTTGATCTTCTTGGAATAGTAGCCGAAGTTTTTCAGGAGGTCTTCAAGCTTGGCGCGGCTGTAGTTTCCGTCCCGGAAAAAGCCCTTGATCTGGACCTCTTTCTTCAGGTTCTTGAGGACCTGGATGGACTGGTCGGACAGGCTGTGCAGCTTGGCCTCGGTGAAGTCGATCCGGAAGTTGTGACGGGAGAGAAAAGTGTTCACCAGGACGAGGATAGCCAGCACCAGGACGACGATGAGCAGGAGGTTGCCCGAATACAGAAAAGACTTCCGGCTGACGCTCTTCTTGAGCTGGGGCAGGTGGAGGACAATGAAGACGGCGATGGCGGCGAGCCCGACGAGGCCCAGGGCCAGGAAGACCGTTTTCCGGTACGGCCAGATGATGCGGCCCACCACGGCCACGGCAAGGAGCGCCAGGCCGATATTGCTGAGGTTTTTCTTGATCGCTTCCATGGCTTATCTCCAACGTCTGGACTGGATCACCGAATGGGTGAGGAAGAGCCCGAAGAAGGCGAAGCTGACATAGTAGACGACGTCCTTCGTGTCCAGGATTCCCCGGGTCATGTCGTCGAAGTGCTGGAAGATGGACAGGTAGTTGAGGACGTCCTTCCACATCCCCGAAGCCGAGTAGGCGGCCCAGTTCAGGATCCAAAACAGGAGCAGGGCCCCGAAGGTCAGGATGGCCGAGACGATCTGGTTCTCGGTGAGCGAGGAGAAGAAGACGCCGGCCGCGAGGAAGGCGGCGCCCATGAGCAGGAGCCCCAGGTAGCCGTTGAGGATCTGGGGAAGCTCCGGGTTTCCGTAGGCGAACGTAAAGACGGACAGAAGCCCGGTCAGGACGAGCATCGCAGCCAGGACGACGAGGGCGGCCAGGTACTTGCCCAGGATGATCTGGCCGACGTTGACCGGCGAAGTGAAGAGAAGCTCATCCGTGCCCGTCTTTTTTTCCTCGCTGAAGAGCCGCATGGTCAGCAAGGGGAGCATCAACAGCAGGATGATGCTCATGTTGTGGAAGAGCGGCGTATAAACCATCTGGTTGATGTTCATCTGCTGGGCATAGTAGGGGTTCTGGGCCATCTGGATGGCCTGGGAATTGAACCAGGAGAGCGCGCTCGAGAAAAAGAAGCCCACCAGGACCAGGAAAACGGCGATGACGACGTAGGCGATGGGGGAGGTGAAATAGGTCTTGATCTCTTTCTTGGCGATCGTCCAGATGTTGCTCATTGGGCGCCTCCTCCCGAGACCACGCGGAGATAGAGGTCCTCGATGTTCATGGCCGCGGCCCTCATTTCCAGGAGCCCCCAGTCCTTTTCAACGGCCATCCGGGAGACGTTTTCCCGGAGGTCCTTTCCGGGGCTCCACTCGACGGCCATCTCGCCGTCGTGGCGGCTGACCTTCTCGACGCCGGGGATGGCCCGAAGCGAGGCCAGGGCCTCCTCGTGTCCGCGCCGGAGCTTCAGGATGATTCTTTCCTTCTCCCGGAAGGAAGCGGTAAGCTCTTCCAAGGAGCCCGAAGCCATCAACCGCCCCTCATTGATGATGACCACCCCGTCGCATGTCTGGGTCACCTCGGCCAGGATGTGCGTGGACAGGATGATGGTATGCTCTCCCTTGAGTGATTTGATCAGCTCCCGGATCTCGATGATCTGGGCGGGGTCGAGGCCGATGGTCGGCTCGTCGAGGATCAGGACGTCGGGGTTATGGATCAGGGCCTGGGCGATGCCGACGCGCTGCTTGAACCCCCGGGAGATGTTCTTGATGAGCCGGCCCTTGACGGAGGCCAGCCCGCTGACCTGGATCGCCCGGTCCAGAGCCGCCTTGCGCTTGGCGGCGGGCACCTGCTTGAGAGCGGCGACAAAGAGGAGGTAGTCGGAGACGGTCATCTCCGGGTAGAGGGGCACCATCTCCGGAAGGTAGCCGATGACTCTCTTGACCTCGTTCGGCCGCTCGAAGATATCGAGCTCACAGACGGTCGCCTTGCCTTCGGTCGCCGGCAGGTAGCCGGTCAGGATCCTCATGGTCGTCGTCTTGCCGGCGGCGTTGGGGCCGAGAAGGCCCCAGATCTTGCCCTTGCCGACCTTGAAGCTGAGGTCGTTCACGGCGATGAGGTCGCCGTATTTCTTGGTCAGATGTTCGACTTCAATCATGTCCCAACCTCCTTTCCTTAATAACGACCCGCGGACGCCGGTGGATTCTCTTCGTGCGCTACATCTTTTCGGGCACCGGGATGCCCATCAGAACGAGCGCCGTCCGGAGCGTTTCGCGGACCTCGAATACGGTCATGATCCGGATATTCCTGAGTTCGGCGTCGGCCTCGCCCAGGATGGAATAGAGATGATAGTAGGCGTTTGTCCTCTGGCAGAGATTGAACGCGAACTTGGCGAGATGGGAGAACTCAAGCCCGTACACCGAATGCAGGATGTATTCCTCGAGCTGGGCCGCGTAGAGGATGAGATCCCAGAAATCGCGGGCCTCCTTGGGCTCAAGCCGGTCCAGGGAAAAAGCGCCCTCCCGCCGGAGCCGCTCGATCTCGGGTTCCCCGATTCCGGACCGCTCGGCCAGCTTCCGGAAGATGCTGTTCAGCCGGACGAAGGTGTACTGGAGGTAGGGGCCGGTTTCGCCTTCAAAGCTGAGGGCTTCCTCGAAGTCGAAGACGATCAGGGAATTCCGGGCGAACTTGAGCATGAAATAGCGGAGGGCGCCGCAGGCGATCGCTCGGGAGATCGAGGTGCGGACCTCCGCCGGGAGTTCGGGGTTGCGCTTTTCCACCTCGGCCAGGGCTTTGGCTTCCAGGCGGTCCAGGAGGTCGTCGGCCTTGACGCCCAGCCCTTTCCGTCCCGATACCTCGAGGAAGCTTCGGTCCTTTTCCGCCTCGGACGCCTCGTAACCCAGCTCCTTCAGGCTTCTCGGGGAAAGGGCGACCATTTCATAGGCGAAGTGGATGGAGTTGGCGGCCTGCTCCTCGTAGCCGAGCACCTTCAGCCCCTGGGCCACGATCTTCTGGAGATAGGCCTGACGGGAGTCGATGACGTTATAAACCCGGCTGGCCCCGCCGAACGGGGGCCCCCCGGGACGGGGGGTCGTCGTCGTGATCCAGAGCGTGCTCTCTCCTTCGCCGAGGAACGGCTCATAGTAGAAGTCCCGCCCGAGAAGGCCGAATTTCCAAAGCTGGTAGGCGATATCCTTTCCGACATAAGTCACCGTCCCGTCGGACCGGACGATGACCTTTTCTTTCTCCTCGTCCTCCTCGAGCCTCATCACCCAGCAGCCCGATGTCTCGCCCTCCCGGGAGAGAGATATCGCGCCCTTTTCCCGGAGAAGAGAGAAGGCCTTGTCCCAGAACTTGAGCCCGAGGATGCTGCTCTCGCAGGGCAGAAGCTCGTAGCCGACGCCGATCCGCTTCATGGTTTCAAGATGCGCCCGCAGGATGCGCCGGGAGACGGCCCGGGCCATCGCCGCTTCCGGGTCCAGGCCGTGCTCGATATTCTTAAGAATCTCCGCCTTGCGCTGCTGGGATTCAGGATGGGACTCGAGATAGGCGGCCGTCCGGGCGTAGAGGTCCCAGCAGTAATAATCAAACCGTCCGCTTAGAGAGTCGAGGTCGTCGAGCGTTTTCCCCTCCAGGTCCATGAATCCGAAGATGACGTCCACCACCTGGACTCCCGTGTCGTCGATGTAGTTCTGGACCTCGACCCTCTCTCCCTT
>Ga0316622_100001762_pt1 | contig 14466 bp, 11 predicted proteins | sample OWC_Aug_OW2_C1_D_FD_207646 | JGI IMG/M metagenome (GOLD analysis project Ga0316622, IMG submission 207646) | Wetland soil microbial communities from Old Woman Creek delta, Ohio, United States - OWC_Aug_OW2_C1_D5_C | ecosystem: Environmental > Terrestrial > Soil > Wetlands | place: USA: Ohio... | reverse complement strand
GCCCCGGCCGAGGCCATTGCCAGAACCATTTCCCGTTCCGTCCCCCACTTCCGTCCCGTGACCTCGCCCCGCCAGCAAATAGACGCCGTGCGCCTCGGTCGCGGCCAGCTGCGATGCCGTGGAAGAACCGGCACGTCCGCCCCCCTGCTGTACTCCCGCGTCTTCAACTACCCCGCGAGAACCGGGCGCATCCGAGAGCCGCTCTCCCGCGGGCGGCCCGGGAGCCCATGCCATCGCAGGTGCTGTCGCGGGAGAGACCGCCACAGGGGTGCCAGGCGGCTGAGCGGCAGGCAGGTCCGAAGGGGCCGTCGGCGCGAGAGCAGGCTTGCTCGATTCCGCTGCCGCGATGGCCGTGGGCGCACTCTCCGCTTCCGGAGCGGCGGCGGGCACCCTCTCCACAATCGGCGGGACGGAAGCGGGCGCCATCCGCCGTGGACTGGACCGCGGCGGGGTCGCGGCTTTGACCGTGGCAGGGGCCGGCTGCGGCTCGGCAGCAACAGGACTCGGCCTCGAGACGCTTGCCTCCTCCACGAGTCTGACACGAAGCACTGGCCGCAGTTGGCCTGAGACGGGCTGGATCAGGAGACAGACGCCCAGCAGTGCCGCATGCGCCAAGCCCGATCCGAGCGCCCAATGCGCCCAGCGGCCGTTCGACTCGTCTGCCCTGCGCGACTCGTTCCGCATCAGCATCGCGAACCTGCCGTCAGTCGCCAGCGGCCAGCACCTCCCGTGTCGGGCCGACGTCGACCGCCGATGACTGACCCTGCCATCAGTAATAGTTCTCGAAGCGCACGGTCACCCCGCCAAACACGTTGAAGCCTGGGGCGGGCATCAGGAAGGGCTGCCCGAAGAATGAGCTCCAGGCGCCATAGGTCTCGTACTTGTTGTTCGTCAGGTTGTTCAGCCGCAGGAACGCCGTGAGGTACTGCCAGGTGTACGACACCCGCGCGTTGAGCCCGTAGTAATCCTGGACACGGAATGTCGTCTGGTTCGTCTCGTTATTCAAGAGGACCTGCTGACCGACATATAGTCCGTCCAAGCTCAGCGCGAGCCCCTGGATCGGCCGGTATGTAATCGTGCCCGTCGCGCGGTGAAATGGAACCAGGGCCACCCGGTCCCCTGCCTGCGGCAGACTGGGATCCGCGGAAGCGTTCTCGGTGTACCGGGCGTCCGTGTACGCATAGGTGGCCATGACGTCCAGCGAGTCATGGAGCCGCGCCTTGGCCTCGAGCTCCACTCCTTGCCGCTGCGTCTTCGCAATGTTCGTCAGCGTCGCACAGAAGGGGCACGCGGGGGTGGGGTCGGGAACGGCCAGAATTTCGTCTTGCACGTTGGTGAAGAAAAGCGCTCCGCGGACTTCAAGCCACTCGAGCGGCCGCGCCCGGACGCCCCCCTCGTAGGTTTCGCTCTTGACCGGCTTCAAGTTCGGGTTCGAACCGAATCCCTGGAAGGCAAACAAGTCGTCCGTCGTCGGCACGCGAAATCCCTGCCCGTAATTGAAATAGAGCGTCACGACGGGCAGGGGTGTATACGTGATCCCTGCGCGGGGTGTCCACCGACTGAACCGTTTGTCGCCGTCATTGGCGGGAAGCAGATTGTCTCCGAACGTGATCGAAGAGGAATCGTACCGAACGGCGCCGGTCACGGCGATCTCCGACGTCACGTCGAAGGTGTCTTGGGCGAAGAACGCGGTGTCGATCACGTCGATGTCGAGATCGCTCGAGAAAAAGGCGCTCTGGGACGCGACGTCCACCCAGCTCGACTGATATTCGCCGCCCACGACGAACCGATTCGTCCGTCCCCAGAAACGCGTCTCGCTCGTCGCCTGGAGAGTTCCGCCCGCGATCTGCGTGTCGGTCACCCCGCTAAAATTGTTCGAGAAGTCCAGGCCTTCCCGCGAGGTCTGGCGATAGAACCCGTTCGCCGCCAGCGAGACACCCCAGCCGATCTGCTGCCGCCCCTGGAACGTGACCGCCGACAACTCGTTGGAATAGAGCGATGATCGCGGGCTCTGCTCGCGATCCTGCCCGATGGTGGACAGGGGAATCAGGCCCGGTTGCTCCAGCCGATTATTCGCATAGTTGTATTGCAGACTGAGATCCGTCCTGTCCGTCGGCCGGTAGCCCAGCCGACCGTTGACATTGGTGATCCGCCCGTCCGAGTACGTCCGGGATCCGCTCTCTCGCTCCCATTGGACGCCTGCGTAATAGTCGAACGCCTTGATGGGCCCGCTGGTGTTCGCCCAGAGCCGATAGTGATTGTAGCTCCCGTATCCGCTCTCGACCGTCGTCTGCGGCGACTGCCCCCCGCGCTTCGTGACGATATTGATGACACCCGCCAGCGCGTCCTTTCCGTACACGGCGGTGGCTCCGGGCAACACCTCGATTCGCTCGATGTCCTGCACAGCGATGAGATCGAGGTTGACGGCGTTCGTGTCCGGATCGTTCACCCGCACGCCGTCCACGAACACCGACACGCTTGTCGGCTGGCCGTTGAACCCCCGCAGGTCCACCGTCTGTTGATAACTGTTGCCGATCTGGTCGAACGAGACGATGCCGGGGACCGCCTGGCGCAGGGCCTCCTGCACGGTGCGCGCCTGCGTGCGCGCGATCTCCTGACCCGTGACCACGTATACCTGGCCCGGGACCCGCCGCACCTCCTGGAACTCATCGGCCAGCCGGGCCGCACTGATCACGACCGGCTCCAGGGTGACCTCGGCCTCCGTCTTCGGACGGTCTTGCGCCGCGACCATTCGCACCGATGTCAACGCGACGAGACACAGGATGAGAATGACGTGAAGAATTACAGCGCTCCCCGGCATCCCACATGATTTCCGCAACATTGGTGGCCACGCTCCTTTCCGCGAGGTCCTGAGGCCGCGCTCCCCCGGATAGGTCTCCTGACTTGTGGATCGTCGCTTCCCCGCGCCTTCCCATTCCGGCGACGGCAATTGGGCAATTCGGCCACTCGGCAATTAGGAAATGCCACGAAGCGTTCCAGCGTTCCCCCAATTGCCTAATTGCCCAGTGGCCCAACGGCCATCGTTTCGGAACAGTGGCATGCTGCGGAGTCACTCCCCACTCACAGTGGCGGGACCGTGCTGGATTCCCCCAACGGCGGGGGCGACCAGCTTCCCTTACATCCGAGGGCTATCCATCTCCGATAGAACTGCGCCTGGGCGCACGAGGCTGCTCCGGACGCGGGGCCGATGCGACACCGGATCCGCGTCGATGTCCACGGGACAGCCGTACGCCTGCTCCAGTAGATGCGGGCTGATCACCTCCTCCGGTGTGCCAAAGGCCTGCACCGTTCCGTCCGCCAGCAGCAGCAGACGATCGCAATGCTCGGCCGCCAAATTGAGATCGTGCGAGACCATGATCGTCGTCCGCGCCCGATCCGTTCGCGCGGCGAAGATGATCTCGACCATGTCTCGCTGATGGCGGAGATCGAGGTGCGCGGTCGGTTCGTCCAGGAGCAGCACTGACGGCTCCTGGGCCAGCGCACGAGCCAGCGAGACGAGCTGCCGCTCTCCGCCCGACAGTTCGTCCACGCGCCGACTCGCCAGGCCGGCGATCCCGGTCGCCTCCATGGCCACCTGAGCCACGGCGCGGTCACGAGCGCCCCAGGCGCCGCCGGTCGCGTGCGGATACCGACCCATGAGGACAACCTCGTTCACGCTGAACGGAAAGGCAACCTGGAAGTCCTGCGGGACGACTGCAACCTCCCGGGCCAGCGCCAGGCGCCCCACTCCGGAAAGGTCCCGTCCGTGAATCAGGACGGCACCGCTCTGCGGGGTCAGCACCTTACTGAGCAGCCGGAGGAGCGTGCTTTTCCCGGCCGTGTTGGGCCCGACGACGCCCACCCGTTCGCCGGGCGAGACGCTGAACGACACCCCGCCGAGTCCCTTGCCCGACCGATACCGGAACGTCACCCCGCGGACATCGACGGCCGTCACCATACCTCCGCCCCCCGCCGACGCCGCAGGAGGTAGACAAAGAGCGGCGCGCCACAGAAGGAGGTGATGACCCCCACCGGAAGCTCCGTCGGCGCCGCAATCGTGCGGGCCCCCAGATCGGCCAGGATGAGGAAGGCGGCCCCCAGCGCGACGCTCGTGGGGACGAGGGCGCGATTGTCCGGCCCCAGAAGCAGGCGGGCGGCGTGGGGGACGATCAGCCCGACGAACCCGATGGAGCCCGCCGCCGAGATGGCCGCTCCGGTGACGAGCGATGCCGCCACGAAGACGGCCCGCTTCACCCGCTCCGCTTCCACGCCGAGCTGCAACGCCTGCTCCTCTCCCAGCGCCAGAAGGTTCAAGCGGGGCGCCTGACGCGTCAGGACCGCCACACCGACGAGCAGGACGACGGCCAGAACCAGCAGCGTCCCCGCGTTGACCGGCGCGAGGTTGCCCATCAGCCAGAAGACCACCCCCTGCAGCTCCGCCGCCGCCAAGACCACGGTGGCCAGCATGACGCAGGATGTGAAGAACAGTCCGATGATGACACCCGAGAGGAGGAGCGTCGTCATGGGCAACCGTCCGTCCACCTGCGCGATGGCATAGACCAGGACCGCCGCCAGCAACGCCCCGGCAAACGCGAACAGCGTCGGGACGACCGGGTTGCTCGTCGGCCCGGCGATCCCCAAGAGCACGGCCACCATGAGGCCGAACGAGGCGCCGCTGCTCACGCCCAGCACCGACGGGTCCGCCAGGGGATTCCGCGAGATGGCTTGAAATCCGAGCCCTGCCAGGGACAGGCAGGCGCCCACGATCCCCGCCAGCAGCGTCCGGGGAAGGCGGATCTTCCGCACGATCGTCGCCGCCGTATCCTGGGATCCTCCCTCAACGAGGCCGCGGAGTACTTCCCACGGCGACAGCGACACGCTGCCGACCATCACGGAGGCCACGATGCTCGCCGTCAGGATCGCCGCGAGCCACGCCAATACTGTGGCCTGGGAGGCACCCGCGCGACGGCCTGCCGCCCGGGCGCTCATTTCGTCGTCTCCGCCGCGGCAAACGCCTCCGGATGGATCGCCCGCGCCAGCCGGTTCAGGCCGTCTCCAAGCCGCGGCCCCGGCCGCAGAATCGTGTTGCTCGGAACGGCCAGGACGCGTCTGGTCCGGATCGCCGGCACGGCTTGCCACGCGCGCCACTCCGGCGGCACGTCGCCGCTCCCGCTCGACGGGCGATCGCTATCCTCGCGGTGGTCTGCAAGCAGGATCACGTCGGGAACACGGGCGACTACCTGCTCCCAGTTCAAACGCGGGTACGAGCCGGTCCGCTCCCACACGATGTTCCGGCCTCCCGCCAGCCCCAGCAGATCGTCAAGGTACGTGCCGGCCCCCGCGGCGATGAGCGGGTCGGTCCATATCAGATAGAGGACACTGGGCCGGGATCGGCCGGCCACGAGTCCCTGAACACGGCGGACCTGTCGCTGGATGTCGTCCACGACGCGGCGGGCGGACGGATCCGCCGCGAGGGCTCGTCCCATAGCCAGGATGGAGTCGACGACCCCTTTGTAGCTGTCCGGCTGCAACGCGAACGTGGGTAGGCCGAGCCGCTCCAGCCGATCGAGCAGATCGCGGGCGTTTCCTTCGGCGGTCGCGAAGACGAGGTCCGGCCGTAACCGGACGATCCGCTCCAGGTTCGGCGCCGCCATGCCGCCGACCCTGGGAAGCTCCCGCGCCGGCAACGGATAATCGCAGACATCCGTGACGCCGACCAGCCAATCGCCGCGGCCCAAAGTGTAGATCGTTTCGGTGATGCTCGGCGCGAGCGACACGACGCGCAGCGGCCGATCCGGGATCGCCACGGACCGCCTCAGCATATCGGGCACGACCGCCGCCGCCGCGACACCGAGCGCGGTGGACAGCACCCCCAACGCAACGCAGAGGAAGAGAAGGGGGACGGCTACCCGCGCCATCTCCAATCGAAAGCCCCTCGAGTGACTCACACGGTCCCCAAAAAACACAGCGCCCCTATCCACACTCAGCGGATAGGGGCGCCAGGATCCGACAGTCCGACGGAAACGCGTGAGGACTGGGACGTGCGGCCGGCCCCTCCCCGCGGAGGGATCACGACACCTAAAAGACTGAGCAGGTTTCCTGGCTTGCGGCTCGGCTTACTCTCTGCGCCTTCCCATCCCACCATCGGCGGGACAGTGGCCCGTGCAGATTTCAACGCCGCTCACAGTTGCGGGGCAGCAATGGCTTTGCTCCGCGGGCCGCGTTGAACGCGAACGCGGAGCCTCACCATTTTCCCTCGTGGATCCCCTGGTGGGGACCACTCAGCCTCACCTATTCATTTGTGTCAGGCAACACCCTCCTCACGCGCGACAACCGGTGTGGGCCGATATGTAGTTGAAGCCGCCGGAGAAGTCAAGCGCTTTGTCGCAGGCGCGCTCCCCGGAAAACGATGAGGGCACCCCGCGTGGGATGCCCTCATCGTTGTACGACTTCGCGTATAGAAAAACTAGGACTTCTTCTCCGCCTTCTTCTCGGGGGCCGGAGCCGGAGCCGCCGGAGCGGGCTCCGCCTTTTTCTCGGCGCCCTTCTTCTCGGGGGCCTTCTTCTCCGCCTTCTTCTCGGCGCCCTTCTTCTCGGCCTTCTTCTCACCCTTCTCGGCGCCCTTCTTCTCCATCTTCTTCTCAGGAGCCGGAGCCGCCGGAGCAGGAGCTGGAGCCGGAGCCGCCGGAGCCGCCGCTGGGGCCTTCTCCTCCGCCTTCTTCGCCTCGCCGGCGAACACGACACCGGAGAAGGAAACCGCCACAGCCAGAGCCAGAGCAAATACGAACAGCTTCTTCATTCTCGATTCACCTCCTCTCTCAGCGAGATTCGCACCCAAAGACAAACCCGCAACTAGAGAGCAGAATTTGTGCCACAATCCAAAGATGACCGATATTTTCTTCCACTGCGTTTTCGACAACTTAACATCGCGCCAAACGCCCAGCCTTTCCCCGCCTCGCCCGTTCCTGAGTCCACATACTCCGTTTGGGTTGATGCTGCACCATTTGGAGTAGTCGCTCGTCATATCGCCCTACCCGCTGGTCCCCTTCAATCGTCTCTTCAGACGCGCAGCCGCTCCCAATAATTCATTCGCGTGATCGAGGGCCGTCGCGGACCGGCTCGGCCCACCGAGCATGCGGGCAACCTCGCGCGGCCGCTCCTCGGGGGCCAGGACGCGGACCGTCGTCTCGGTGCGATCCGCGAGGCTCCGCTTCTGCACCAGGAGATGATGATCGCCGAAGCACGCGATCTGCGGAAGATGCGTGACGCACAACACCTGATGGCGGCTGGAGGCCGCCGACAGTTTCCGCCCGACGACCTCGCCCATACTCCCGCCGATACCCGCGTCCACCTCGTCGAAGATCACCGTCGGTGTCCGGTCGGCGTCCGCCAGAATAGTTCGGATAGCCAACATGACGCGCGACAATTCGCCGCCCGAGGCGATCTTGTGGAGAGGCTTCACCGCCTCCCCGGGATTCGGCGAGATCAGGAACTCCACGGCATCCAGGCCGTGGGGACCCAGCGCCGCCTCGTCGCCCGCGCTCGCAGCCACCCGGACCTCGAAGGCCGCCTTGGCCATGCCGAGCTCGCCGAGTTCGACCCGCACCGCCGCCTGGAGCGTCTGGGCCGCCCGTGTGCGCGCCGCCGATAACGCGGTGGCGCGGCGGAGCAGGTCGCTGGCAGACGCCCGCAGCGCACGCTCCACGCCCTGCAGGCGGGCTTCGGATTGTTCCAGTGCCTCCAAATCGCGGCGCACGCCGGTCAGATGGGCCAAGAGATCTGCCACACCGCCGCCGTACTTTCGTTTCAGCTTGGCGATCTCGTGCAGCCGGGCCTCGATGCCTTCCAGCCGTTGCGGATCGAACTCGATGCGGCCCCGGTAATCCCGTAGGCCCCGCGCCGCCTCGCCGAGATGCACCATGGCGGTTTCGAGCGCCTCCAGGATCTCGTGCAGCCGGGCATCGATGGCGCTTGCGTCGCGCAGGCGCGTCGCGAGCGGCCCCAGGCGCATCAGGACCGCGCCTTCGGACTCTTCCAGCTCGACATACGCCTGCTGGACCGTCGAGAAGAGGCGCTCGTGGTTGGCGAGGATCCCGCGCTCGGCGGCGAGCGCCTCCTCCTCGTCCGGCTCGAGATGCGCGCTCTCCAGCTCGCGCCGCTGAAACTCCAGGAGTTCCGTTCGACGCTCGCGCTCCCGTTCCGCCGCGAGCAGCGCATCCCGCTCGCGCTGGAGACCCTGCCAGGCCGCGAACTGTTCGCGGTAGATGCCTAACTCGGACAGGACCCCGGCGTAGGCGTCCACGAATTCCCGATGGCGGCGGGGATCGAGGAGCGGTTGGCCAGGGTGCTGCCCGTGAATATCCACCAGGGATTCGGCGAGCGCGCGCAGCGTCGCGGCCGACGTGAGGCGCCCCCCGACATAGGCCTTGCTCTTGCCGTCCCGGAACACGTGGCGGCGCAGGATCAGGCACTCCCCCGACTCGACCCCGATCCCCTCGGCCTCCAGCACCGCACGACCGGCGGGATCGGCGGGCGGATCGAAGGCGGCCTCGACCACCGCCTCGTCGGTCCCGGAGCGCAGGAGATCTTCGCTGCTCCGTGCGCCCAGGACCAGCTGCAGCGCGTCGATGAGAATGGACTTGCCCGCCCCGGTCTCGCCCGTGAGGACGTTCAGTCCGGGCACAAACGGCACCGTCAGCGTGTCGATCACCGCCACGTTGTTGACGCTCAGCTCGCGTAGCATGTCGGATGCCTGTCGCTGGACGGCGCGGGGCGGGAACGCTAGCGCTCACCCCAGCGCAGCTTGGTTCGGAGCAATTCGAAGTAGTTCAGCTTGGGCGACTTGACGAGCCGAATGACGTTCGCCGACCTCTGCACGACGACGGAATCCCGGTGCTGCAGCGCCACGTCCACCTGACCGTCGACGGTGAGATGGACGTCCTCGGCCTCCGATCGCTGGACGACCTCGAGCCGGGCGCTGTCGGGCAGGACCAGCGGCCGGTTGGTGAGCGTGTGCGGGCAGATGGGGATGACAACAAGCGCCGGCAGCGTGGGGTACAGGATCGGTCCACCCGCCGACAGACAGTACGCCGTGGAACCGGTGGGCGAGGCCACGATCAGGCCGTCCGCCCGATAGGTGGCCACGTACTCGCCGTTGACGAACGTCTCCAGCTCCACGATGCGCGAGGGGGCGGTCTTGTTGATGACGAAGTCGTTCAGCGCCTCATACTCCCCAGCGCGCGCGCCGGCGCGCCGAACCTGCGCGGACAGCATGCGCCGGTGGCTCACGGCATACTCGGCCCTCAGCACAGCCTCCAGCGCCGTGAAGAGCTCCGGGATTGCGATCTCTGTCAGGAATCCAAGACCGCCGAGGTTCACGCCAAGGATCGGGACCTCGCGCGACCCAATCAGGCGGGAAATGGAGAGGATCGTCCCGTCGCCGCCGAGGACCACGATGAGATCGGCTTGCGCCGCCACCTCGGCACGCGATCGTCCGGGCCCGCACGCCGGACAGGCGGCGGCCGCCTCCGGATCCAACAGCACCTCTCTGTCCCGCTGCCGGAGCCACGCGATCAACTCCTGCAGCACCGGGCCGGCCTCGGGCTTGTTCGGCTTGAGCGCGATCCCCACGCGGCGCACGGACATCGTCGTCATTCCTCGTCGGTCCGCGCCCCGGCCAGGGCGTCGTCGATCAGCGCGGACGCATCGCCGCTGCCGTCCGGCCGGAGATGGACCAAGAATTCGCGGTTTCCCATGGGCCCGCGCAGCGGGGAAACGGCCACCCCGGCCACCCCGCAACCGAGATCGACCGCCGCGGCCGCGACGCGCTCCAGCACGGCCCGGTGCAGGGCGGGGTCGCGGACGACGCCGCGCTTCCCGACCTGCCCCTTGCCCACCTCGAACTGCGGCTTCACCAACGCGATGAGATCGAACGGCTCCGCCAGCAGCCGACGCACGCAGGGCAGGACGAGAGCCAAAGAGATGAAGGATGCATCGATCGTGGCCAGGTCTGGGACCGCCGGCAGCTGGGAGGCTTCCAGGTGGCGGATGTTCGTCCGCTCCAGAACGCGGACCCTGGCGTCCTGCCTGAGCCGGGCGTGGAGCTGCCCGTACCCCACGTCCACCGCGATGACCAGGCGCGCGCCGGTCCGGAGCAGGCAGTCGGTGAATCCTCCCGTGGAGGCGCCCACGTCCAGGCACACCCGGTCGCGCGGATCCACGCGAAACGCCTGCAGCGCGTGCCGGAGCTTCACGCCGCCGCGGCTCACGAACGGATGGTCCGGCCCCGCCACCGAGAGCGGCGCCTCGGTGGACACCAGGGTCCCCGGTTTCTCCACGCGCTGGCCCGCCGCGAAGACCTTCCCGGCCAGGAGCAGCCGCTGCGCCTCGGCCCGGCTGGCGCAGAGCCCCTGGTCCACCAGGACGAGATCCGCGCGGCGCCGGTCCGCCATCAGGCGGCGCCTTCGCTCCGGCGGCACTCCAGCGCGCGCATCCCTAGCAGGCCCTCGGCGGCAGCCTGGATCCCCTCTGCCGTGAGGCCGAAGCGGGCGCGCATGGCGGTCTGCGTCCCCTGCTCCACGAGCACGTCCGGGATGCCCAACCGCGCGACCTGGACCCGCGTGAGGCCGACGTCCGCGAACAGTTCCAGCACGGCCGAGCCGAATCCGCCGGCCAGCATGTGCTCTTCGATCGTCACGACGCGCCCGGTGCGGCGCGCCGCGTCCGCGATCAGCGTTCGGTCCAGCGGCTTGACGAAGCGCGGGTTGATCACGGCGGCGGAGACTCCCGCCCGTGCCAGCTGGCGCGCCGCCTCCAGGGCTGGACCCACCAGCGTGCCGAGCGGAAGGAGCAGCACATCCTCCCCGTCGCGCAGCAGCTCGGCCGTTCCGAGGGGATAGGCCCGTGCCTCCTGCTCGATCGCCACACCGTACCCCGCGCCGCGCGGATACCGGACGGCCGCGGGGTTGCCGCACTCGACGGCCGTCTTCAGACAGTGCTGCAGGTCGTTCTCGTCCCGGGGGGCCAGGATGACCATGTTGGGAACCGTCCGGAGAAACGCGAGATCGTAGAGCCCCTGATGCGTCGGTCCGTCGTCCCCCACGATTCCCGCCCGATCCAGGGCGAACGTGACCGACAGGCGCTGCAGGCACACGTCGTGGATCACCTGATCGTAGCCCCGCTGCAGGAACGTCGAGTAGATCGCCGCCACCGGCCGCAGCCCCTCGGCGGCCATGCCGGCCGCGAAGACCACGGCGTGCTGCTCGGCAATCCCGACGTCGAAGAACCGTGCCGGGTGCGCTGCTTGGAAGCGCGCCAGCCCCGTCCCCTCGGCCATGGCCGCCGTGACCCCGACGATGCGCTCGTCCTCGTCGGCCAGCTTGATCAGGGCCCGGGCGAACGCTTCGGTGTAGGTCATGGGTGCGGGCTTTTTCATGAAGGTGCCCGTCTCCACCTCGAACGGGGCGGCGCCGTGCCATTTCACCGCGTCCCCCTCGGCCGGCGCGTAGCCCTTCCCCTTTACCGTGACCGCATGGAGCAGGACGGGCCCGCGCGCATTGGCCACGTTGGCCAGCGTGCTCAGGAGATGCTCCAGGTTGTGCCCATCGATGGGACCGACGTACGTGAAACCCAGCTCCTCGAAGAGGACGCCGGGCGTGACCAGCCCCTTGGCCATCTCTTCCACGCGCTTGGCCATGTCCGCCACGCGCGGTCCCACGCGGGGAATCTGCCCCAGGAGGTGCCGCGTCTCGGTGCGCATGCGCGTCGCCAGCGGACCGGTGAGGACGCGGTTCAGGTAGGCGGACACCGCGCCCACGTTCCGGGAGATGGACATGGTGTTGTCGTTCAACACGAAGAGCACATCCCGCTTGAGACCCCCAGCGTGATTCAGGCCCTCCCACACCATCCCGGAGGTGAGCGCGCCGTCGCCCACCACCGCCGCGATGCGGTAGCGTCCGCCGGTCAGCTGGCGCGCCTCGGCCATGCCCACCGCCGCGGAGATGGCGGTCCCGGCGTGCGCGGCGCCGAACGGGTCGTACGGACTCTCGTCGCGCCGCGTGAACCCGCTCAGGCCCTGCTCCTGGCGAAGCGTGGGGAACCGGGCCCGCCGCCCGGTGAGGATCTTGTGCGCGTACGCCTGGTGACCGACGTCCCACAGGATCTTGTCTTCGGGCGCGTTGAAGATCGTGTGCAGCGCCAGCGTCAGCTCGACGGTGCCCAGGTTGGATGCCAGGTGCCCGCCCGTCTTGGCCACCGTCGCAAGGATCAAGGCCCGGATCTCTTCCGCGACCTTCGGCAGGACCGCGCGGTCGAGCTTTCTCAGGTCCGCTGGTGAGTCAATCTGTTCCAGATACACCGCATTTCCTCCACCCGCAGCGGAATCCGTCAGCGATATCCGGGCGGCCCGCGGGCTCCATCCGGACCGGTATCACTGTCCCGGTCGCTGTCGGTCTCTCTATCTCCGTCAGGACCGGCGCCGGCCGACGAAGTCGGCCAGAGCCAGCAACGTCGCCGCGCCGCCTCCGAGGGGACGCACCGCCTCGCGGGCCTCCGCAAGCAGCCGCGCCGCCTCCCGGCGAGACGCCTCCAGGCCGAAGACCGCCGGGTACGTCGCCTTGTGCTTGCGCAGGTCGCTGCCGGCGGTCTTGCCCATCTCGGCGCTGCTCCCCTCGATGTCCAGGATGTCGTCGACGATCTGGAAGGCGAGCCCCAGCCGCTCGCCGTAGCGGGTCAGGCTCGCGATGGCGGCGTCGTCCGCGCCTCCCGCCAGTCCCCCGACGCGCAGCGACGCGCGGAGAAGCGCGCCCGTCTTCTTGGAGTGAAGCGTGAGGAGCGTGGCCGGATCCAGGGCCTTCCCCTCCGCCTGAATATCCATGGTCTGCCCGCCGACCATTCCCACGCTGCCGGCCGCTGCGCCGATCTCGGCGATGATCTGCAGGCGGCGCGGCGCGGGGACGCCCATGTCCGTCGGGTCGGCCAGCACCTGGAAGGCGTGCGTGAGCAGGGCATCCCCCGCCAGGATCGCGACGGCCTCGCCGTACACTTTGTGACAGGTGGGCCGCCCCCGCCGGAAGTCGTCGTCGTCCATGGCGGGCAGATCGTCGTGGACCAGGGAGTACGTGTGGATCAACTCTAGCGCCACCGCGGAGGGCATCGCGTCGTCCAGCTTTCCGCCCGCGGCCTCGCAACCGAACAGGGCCAGCATGGGGCGAAGCCGTTTCCCACCCGCAAACACGCTGTAGCGCATGGCCTCGTGGATCGTCGAGGGCGGCTCGTCGGCCCGTGGCAACCGCCGCTCGAGCGCGGCATCCACCAGGGCGCGGCGCTCGGCCATGATGGCGGCCAGGTCTCGCGTCACACCGTCGTCAGGCATCGCTTGTTCCCTCGTTCCCCACGGCGAAAGGCACCTCGGTCTCCGTCCCGTCGGGTGCTCGCGTGAGGAGGCGCACGCGCCGCTCCGCGTCCTCCAGGCGGGCCGCGCACATCCTGGCCAGCCGGACCCCTTCCTCGAAGGCCCCCAGGGCCTCCTCCAACGGAAGGTCGCCCCCCTCGAGTCGGGCGACCACGGTTTCCAGCTGTCCCAGCGCCTCCTCGAACGTCGGCTCGGTCATCTCGCGTCCTCCGCGGAACGGACTCCCCGCACGACGCAGTCCAGCTCGCCCCGGTGAAGTCGCACCGCCACCGTCGAGCCCAGCGCCACCTCGGCGACTGTCTTGACCACGCGGCGCTCGGGGACGGCAAAGCAGATGCTGTAGCCGCGAGCCAGGATGCCCAGCGGACTGAGGGATTCCAGCTTACCCGCAGCCCGCGCCAGCCGCTCGCCGCGAACCGTGCGGCAGAGCGCCCACCACGCGTCCAGACGACGGCGCAGCCCCTGCAATCGCTCCGCTTGCCTGGCAAGCTGGGCCACGGGACTCAGCAGTGCGAGATGGCGGCCGAGCATCTCCGCGCGATTGCGCCTGACCGACAGGCCGTGCTGCAGCGCGGACAGGCCGCGCGCCGCGAGATCGTCCACGCGCTGCCGCAGCTCGTCCCGGCGAGCCACGACCAGCTCCGCCGCCGCCGACGGCGTCGGCGCCCTGAGGTCCGCGACGAAATCCGCGATGGTCACGTCCGTCTCGTGCCCCACGGCGGAGATCACGGGGATGGGGCTCGCCGCGATGGCCCGGGCCACCACCTCGTCGTTGAACGCCCAGAGGTCTTCCAGCGATCCCCCGCCCCTGGCCACGACCAGGACGTCCAGGTCCGTCCTGACGCCCAGTCGCCCGAGTGCCGCCGCGATCTCGCCGGCGGCCCCTCCTCCTTGCACGGCCACGGGGTGGATCAGCACCTCCAGGCCGGGGAACCGCCGGCCGATGACCGTCAGCATGTCCCGGATCACCGCACCGGTCGGCGATGTGATGATCCCGATCTTTCTCGGGAGCAACGGAAGCGGCCGCTTGCGGGATTCAGCGAAGAAGCCTTCCG
>Ga0316622_100001761_pt1 | contig 14475 bp, 14 predicted proteins | sample OWC_Aug_OW2_C1_D_FD_207646 | JGI IMG/M metagenome (GOLD analysis project Ga0316622, IMG submission 207646) | Wetland soil microbial communities from Old Woman Creek delta, Ohio, United States - OWC_Aug_OW2_C1_D5_C | ecosystem: Environmental > Terrestrial > Soil > Wetlands | place: USA: Ohio... | reverse complement strand
GGATGACCGCGCCGACCTGATGTACCACCGCTACGACGGCGGCGGGGTAACCATCGACGGGCCCTCGGTCCTCGTGCGCAAGAAGTTCGAGGAGCAGTACGCGGTCAGCGCCAACTACTACGTCGACATGGTGTCGAGCGCCTCCATCGACGTCGTCACCACCGCCAGCCCCTACCGCGAGGAACGCAAGGAGTACGGCCTGGGGTTCGAGTACCTGCGCGACAAGCTCCGCTACAACGTCGGCTTCTCGAACAGCGAGGAAAACGACTACGAGTCCAGCACGGCCCACGCGTCCGTCAGCCAGGACATGTTCGGCGACCTCACGACGGTCTCACTCTCCTTCGCGCGCGGCTGGGACACCGTGTACCGCCGCGGCGACGACGCGTTCAGCGACAAGGTCGACCGCCGGGTCTACGGCATCGACCTGTCACAGGTCGCGACCCGGTCGCTGATCCTCGGCCTTACGTGGGAGACGGTCACCGAGGAAGGGTTCCTGAACAACCCCTATCGCTCGGTTCGCTACCTCGACGCGGAATCGGCCGCCGGCTACTCCTACCAGCCGGAGGTCTACCCGCACACGCGCACTGGCAGCGCGGTCGCGGTGCGTGGCCGCTACTTCCTCCCGCCGCGCGCCGCATTGCAGGCCGAGTACCGCTACTACGCCGACGACTGGGACATCCGCGCGCACACCGCCGAACTGAGCTACACGCACCCGTGGGGCGAACAGTGGCTCCTGGACGCCCATTACCGCTACCACACGCAGGACGGCGCCGAGTTCTACGCCGACCTGTTCCCGGGCAAGGACTTCCAGAACTTCCTCGCGCGCGACAAGGAGCTTGCAACCATGGACAGCCAGACGGTCGGCGTCGGCGTGAGCTACCGGTTCGCCGCGCCCTGGCTGCGGTTCCTCGAGAAGAGCACCGTCAACCTCAGGTACGACCTGATCATGTTCAGCTACGACGATTTCCGTGACCTGCGGAAAACGGGCTACGAGCCGGGCGCGGAACCGCGGTACAGCTTCGACGCCCACGTCGTCCAGCTGTTCGTGTCGGGCTGGTTCTGATTCACGGCGGCGCCAGCCCCGACGAGTAGAGCACCTTGCCATCGCGGCGGACGATGACGGCATCGACGTCGCCGAGCCGCTCGACCAGTTCCAGGCCTCGCTCGGGGCCCATCACGAAGACGGCCGTGGACAGCCCATCGGTCGTCGTGGCATCGCGGCCGATGATGGTCACCGAGCGCACCTCGCCGGCACTGTGGCCGGTACGGGGGTCGATGATGTGGTGGTAGCGCTCGCCCGCCTCGTCGAAATAGCGCTCATAGTCGCCCGAGGTTGACATCGCCGCATCGACGATCGGGATCCGCGCGATCACCTTGTCCGGGTCGTCCGGGTGCCGGACGCCGACGACCCAGGGCCGGCCCAGGCGGTCGCCGGCGATGCGGCTGTCGCCGCCGGCGGTGACGCTCGCATGCCTCACGCCCAGTGACGCCAGGATCCCCATGGCGCGGTCCACCGCGTAGCCCTTGGCGATGCCGCCGAGGTCGATGCGCACACCCGGGCGGGAGAAGCGCACGGTCGACGCCTTGCGGTCCACCACGACGTTGCGCCAGTTGACCGCGGCAAGGCCGGCGGCGATCTGCTCCTCGTCCGGCTTTACGTGTGCGCGGTAGTCGTACAGGTAGCCGACGCTGGCGTAGGTGATGTCGAAGGCGCCGCCGGTCAGCTCCGAGAACTGTCCCGCCCGCTCGATCAGGGCCGCGAGCTCGGGGTCGACCCGCACGGGGCCGAGGGCGGCGCGGCGGTTGATCTGGGAGAGCTGGCTCTCCGGCTTGTAGTGGGACATGAGCGCGTCGACGCGTCGCATCTCCCCGAGCACCGCCTCGATCGCCTGCCCCGCCCGCGCGTCGTCCTCGAGCCACAGCTCGACGGCGATCCTGGTGCCCATGATGGCCGCCTCGCGGTGGTGCCAGTCGGCACGCGCGGCCACCGCGAGGAGTGCACAGGCGAGCAACAGCGTCGTCTTGGCAATGCGCATGCGGGCTCTCCGTCGGCCCATGGTAGTCGGCACCCCGATCGCGTGCTGACCCGGGCGTCGCCGCCGGGCTACACTAGCGGAACTTGGCATAATCCGGGCGGTCAGTGAATGGCCCCGCCCGCCAGAAGGACACCGACATGCGCAAGATCGCGCTGACGTTGCTGTTGACCGCCGCCGTCCTCTCAGCGCCCGCCTCGGCGCAGGACGGCGAGCGCGCGGTCATGGACAAGTCGCTCGCCGTGCTCAACGACATGCAGACCATGCCTGACCTGCAGGTCCCCGACTGGCTCCTGCAGCGTGCCGAGGGCATCGCGATCCTGCCGGAGGTCGTCAAGGCCGGCGCGATCGTGGGCGGCCGCGGCGGCTCGGGCGTGCTGCTCGTGCGCCACGGCGACGGTACCTGGAGCAATCCCGTGTTCGTGGGCCTCGGCGCCGGCAGCTTCGGCTGGCAGTTCGGTGTGCAGGCGGCCGACATCGTGCTGGTCTTCACGACGCGCAAGAGCATCGAGGGCATCACGGACGGCAAGTTGACCCTCGGCGGCGACGCCGCCGCCGTAGCAGGCCCGGTGGGACGCACCGCGACCGCCGCCACGAGCGTCACCCTGGATGCGGAGGTCTACTCGTACTCCCGCGCGAAGGGACTGTTCGCAGGCCTGTCGCTCGAGGGCAGCGTGATCTTCATCCGCGATGCCGCCAACGAGCGTTTCTACGGCAGGCCGGGCGTGGTCGCTTCGGAAATCATCGCTGCCGATGCCCCGTTGGCTCCGGCCCCGGCCCCCGCGCTGATCGAGCAGGTGAGCCGCCTGACGACCGCGCCGGCGGCCACGGCCCAGCCGCAGCCCGCCGCGGCGTCCCCGCCGCCGGCGGGGACCAAGCCCGCTGTGCCCCCGGCAGAGGCCGAGACTTTCCCGCTGGCGGATCCCAATCCCGGCGCCGAGCCAGACTGATCCCGGCCAGCGCAAGGGAGGACGCGTGAAGATCGGCTTCGTCGGGCTGGGGACCATGGGGCAGCCGATGGCACGCCGGCTGGCGCGCGCGGGACATGAGGTGCTCGGCTGGAACCGGACGCGTGCCCGCCTCGAGCCACTGGCCCAGGACCTGGTCGTTGGCGTGGCCTCGCCGGCCGAGGCCTGCCAGGCGGAGTTGCTGGTCACCATGGTCAGCAACGACGCGGCCCTGGAGTCCATCCTCTTCGATGACGGCAAGCTTGTTTCGGCGGGCGTGCCGGGCCTGATCCACGTATGCATGTCGACCATCAGTGACCGGCTGGCAACCCGCCTGGCTGCCGCTCACGCGGAGCTTGGCCAGGGATACCTTTCGGCGCCCGTGTTCGGCACGCCGGAGGCGGCCACGTCAGGACGCCTGGTGATCCCGGTCGCGGGTGCCCTCGCCGCCTTCGAGCGCGTCCGGACGGTGCTCGGCGTGCTCGGCCGGCCGACCTACCTGGGGGAGGATGCCGCGGCGGCCAACGTGGTCAAGGCAGCGGGCGGTTTCCTGATGGCCTCGGTCGTCGAGAGCCTGCGGGATGCGACGGCGCTGGTGCACGCCGCCGGCGTGGATCCGCGTGAGTTCACCGGCATCATCACCCAGGCGCTTTTCCCCACGCCCGTCTACCAGTACCTCGGCGGCATGCTCGCGAACCGCGAGGCGCTGCAGGGCGCGAGGGTGCCGAACCCGTTCCTCGGCGCGGCCGAGCTATGCTCGGACTCTGCTCAGCGGCTCGGCGTCGCCGCGCCCACCATCGACCACATCGGCCGGCGCGACCCTTGACGTGCCGCAGACCGGCCGCTCGATCGGGCCGGCCGGGCCGATGACGGCTGCAGCCTTGCAGGCTTGCCAGTCTGCTTGCGGCAGGACCGCCGAGAGCGGTGAGCCTCTCGACGGTCCGGCAACGATTACTTCTTCGGCGCCTCCTCGACCTTGATCGCGAGCGCCTCGGTGTAGGTGATCTCGACGGTGTCGCCGACGTTGACACCCTGGAGCTTCTCCGGGTGCAGCACCTTGAGCGTCTGCGTATTGCCCATCGGTCCCTTGAAGGTGACCGATGGGGCCTTGGGGTCGATTGCAACTATCAGCACCGTCACCGTGGTCTGCTGGGCGAGGACGCCTTCCGGCTTGGCACCCGGCTCGGCCCTGGCACCGGCAATCGCCGTCGCGGGAGCCACCGCCTGGCCACCCTTCTTGACTTCATAGGCGAGCGCTTCCGCGTAGGTGATGGTTACGCGGTCGCCCACCTGGACCTGGGCGAGGTTCTTCACCTCGTCGCCGGCGACGAAGCTGTGCTCCTTGCCGTCGTCCCCCTTGAGCGTCACCTCGCGCGTCTTCTGGTCGATCCTGGTCACTGTTGCGGTGACCTCTACGGAAGACGTTACGGTTTCACCCTTGGGTGCCCCCGCTGGTGCCTGGGCCAGTGCTGCGGTTGCGAGGCACAGGGCCCCGGCCAGGCAGCCGACCGTCATCCAGCCATCAAGTCCCTTCATCGTCGATCTCCTTTCCTGGTAATGGGTATCACGTCGTCGTCGTGCCCGCGCCAGACCGGCGGCGGGATCCGATCCTGTCCGGTCGATCCTCAGGGTGGGGCGCTGCTCACGCCGAGGGCGCCAACGATACGCCGTAGCCGCCCAGACCGCAGCATCCGTCTGGATTCTTCGCCAGGTGCTGCCGGTGGTGGTCGGCGCTGACGACGGCTTCCCGGCTGAAAACACCGATCCGTGACGTCGCTGATGCTGAATCGGTCGACTTTCGGTAGACGTTGAGGTCAGTCCGGCGGTAGACCGGCGCACAAGGCCCGCTACACCGTGACGGACGGTTGCCTGTCACGGCAACAGCGCAGCGTGCACACCCGCGAGCAGGGCGGCGCCACGGCCGCCGGACCGGCACATGACCAGCAGCGTGTCGTCGGGCTTCGGCACCTGCTGCACCCTGGCGACGAAGAGGGACTCCTCCGGGGTGCTGGCTGCGTCAAGACCCAATTGCGAGGCCCCCGCAAAGGGTCTAGGTTTTTGGCAGTTGCGGTCCAGGTGCGCACTTCCAGACGACGCACCAACCTGACGGGGCTGCCGGCTGCAACCGTGTGCAAGACGCAGCCGGCGACCTCGCACAACCGGGAGGTCCACATGAGTTCCCACGATCCGCTGAGTGAGAGCTGGTCAAGACGAGACGTACTGACCGGATCGGCCGCCCTGCTCGCCGGAAGCGCGCTCGGCGTGGCGGCGACCACCGCTGCCACGGCCGCGACTGCGCCCCCCGAGGCGCCGCCACTCCCCTGGAAGTGGGTACCACTGGATCCGCTCGAGGCGGGTCGACGCGCCTATCGCTTCTACAAGGAGAAGGGCGGGTGTGGCACTGCTTCGTACCTGAGCATCCTGAGCCTGCTCAAGGAGAAGGTCGGTTATCCGTGGACGACGATGCCCGACATGATGATGGCGCACGCTGCCGCAGGTTTTGGTGGTCACGGCACGCTGTGCGGGGCACTGGCCGGGGCCTCGACCATCATCAACATGGTCACGTTTGGCGAGAAGCGGGACGAATACCAGCAGAACAACCAGATCGTCGACCGGCTGTTCTGGTGGTACGCCGACCAGAATTTCCCGAGCGAGCGGTTCGACGACCTGTCGCCGATGCCGAAGCAGATCAAGGTCAAGGCGATGTCGCCGTTGTGCCACACCTCGGTGTCGAAGTGGGTGGTGGAGGCCGGTGCGACGATAAAGTCCGATGCGAAGATCGAACGCTGCGCGAAGGTGGCAGGCGAGGTCGCCTACACGGTGACGCTCGCCCTCAACGAGTATTTTTCGGGCAAATGGACGCCACCCGCCTGGACGCCGTCAGAGGAAGCCGAACACTGCGTCAGGTGCCACGGACCGGACCACTCGACGCAGAAGGCACGCAAGTGGAATCAGCAGGGGCACATGGAGTGCGGAATGTGCCATGACGACCACACCAAGAAGACGTGAGCCTGACGGCACATCGGCGGGCGGCCATCGAATGTGGTGACTGCCCGCCGTGGCAGCGACCGACTTCAGCGCGACTGGCCCTGGCTGTGTACGTTCCTGACACCAGACCATCGGCAGAGTCTCTACACTGATACCGACGCCGGACCACCGATCACGCCTTCTCACCCACCGATAGCTCCGCGAGTTCCAAGGGAACCCCACATCCTCCGATCCCGCAGTAGCCACCCGGATTCTTCGCGAGATACTGCTGGTGGTAGTCCTCGGCGAAGTAGAACCCGGGAGCCGGAAGGATCTCCGTCATGATCGTCCCGAGGCCCGCCCGGGTGAGCGCCTGCTGGTAAGCGTCGCGCGAGGCGACGGCTTCCCGACGCTGTCCCTCGTCCGCCACATAGATGCCGGAACGATATTGCGTGCCGACATCAGCCCCCTGACGCATGCCCTGCGTGGGGTCGTGGGATTCCCAGAAGACCTTAAGCAGGTCCCGGTAGGACACCCGTGTCCGGTCGAAGACGACCCGCACGACCTCGGCGTGACCGGTCAACCCGGAACAGACCTCCTCGTACGTCGGGTTGGGCGTGAATCCCGCGGCATAGCCGACGGCAGTCACGTGGACACCCGGCACCTGCCAGAAACGGCGCTCGGCGCCCCAGAAGCATCCGAGGGCGAACAGCGCCGTGGCCATGCCCGCCGGGTACGGCGGCTCGAGAGGGTTGCCGTTGACGTAGTGCCGCTCGGGCACGCGTGTCGCCATCGCACGGCCGGGCAGCGCTTCCGCTGCAGCCGGCATGTTCGTCCTCCTTCCCGCTAGTCCCATGTCGCGCATCCTCCCGCTCCCGCGCAGCCCGGCAGTCCGCGCCGCGGACCCGATATTACTCCCCGCCGGCTTGCCGCGGGCGTCGGCTCGGGTATGCTCCCGCCTCCCGTTCCTTAATCGCCAGTGAACATGATTTCAGCCATCGAGTCGGTCACCGTGGGCGTCCGCGACATCGACGCCGCGCTCGCCGTGTTCCAGGGCCGCATGCAGTACCGCGTCGAGTTCGACGTGCGCGCGTCGGTCAACCTGTTGTCCGTCTGGAAGCTGCCGGTGCACGAGGACGTACGCCTGGTGACCCTGTCGGCCGACGGTCACGGCGCAGGCCGCATCCGGCTCGCGCAGTTTCCCGACGGCGAGAGCATCGCCACGCGCCTCGACCATGGCCCGGGGGCGCCGGACCGGCCAACCGACGTCGGCCCCAAAGCGCTCGACATCTACACCGGGGCGCCGATCGCACAGGCCATTGACGTACTGGGCGAAGTGGGCTGCGCAGCTCGAGGCCGCCCTGAGCGCTTCGAGATCGGCAGCAACGACACCGAGGAAGTCATCGTGACGGGCCCGGACGGGGTGCCGCTGCTGCTGATGGTCGGTCACGCCCATGTTCCCGGCGCGCGCCGCTTTGCCCCGGCCGCCGGCCGCTTCAGCGAGGTGGCGACCCTCTCCGTCGTGACGGCCGACCTCGATGCCTCCCGCCGCTTCTACGAGGAAGCGCTCGGCTACGTGCACGAGTCGACCGACGTCGAACTGCGCGGCCAGCACCGCGACGCAGCCTGCCGCCTCTTCGGGGTGCCGGAGGGCACGCGCGTCCACTTTGCCCTCTACCGTGAACGGCGCCAGGCGTCGGGCAAGGTGGTGCTGGTGCACTTCTACGACAGGACGACCGGGCCACTGGCCCACCCGATGCGCCCGGGCCACCTGGGCATCAGCCTGATTTCCTGCCGCTGCCCGAACCTCGACGCGCTGTCGGCCCGCTTCGGCCGGGCGGGGGGTCACGTCGAGTCAGTCATTCAGCATGCCGCAGTCGACGAAGGCGTCCCCTGCCGGGTGATGCTCGTCCGCGGCCCGAACGGCGAGTTGTTCGAGTTCGTGGAGCGCTAGCGCCCTCAGAACCCGAAGGCAATGGCGGCGGTCAGCTCCGCCTGGAACAGCGTCGAGCCGCTGGCGATGATGCGGCAGGCACCTTCGCCATTGATGCTGCTGCAGAAGATCGAGTTGTCCGACTCCACGAGCGTTAGGTAGCCCCTCGCCTCGAGCCGGAAGGCGATCCGCTCGGAGACGGGGACCGACAGGCCGACGCCCAGCGAGCCCGAGAACTTGATTGCGTCGTCCAGGCCGCCGCCGGGCGAGAGGCGTGTTGCGCCCAGGCCACCGGCCACGTAGCTGTGCACCCGACCCTCGTCGCTGATGGGCGCGGTCCCACCCAGGTGCAGGTACTCGACGTCGAGGTCGAGTACGCCGTCGGGCGAGCGTACTTCCGTGCCCTGCCTCGAGTACCAGAGCTGCCACCAGCGATTCTCGCGGCCATCCCGCAGCTCGAGCGCCACGCCGAAGCTCGAGGCTTCCTCGATGTCGCGGTTGTCGCCGGTCACGGCATCCTCGAAGCTTCCGCCAGCGCGGAAGCCCCCGAAGGGCGCAACCTGAAAGACCGTCTGCTCCGCAGCCCCCGCCAGGGGCGATAGCAGGAGGAGCGACACCGTCAGCGGCAGGGCGAATCGATGGAACATCAGGGACTCCTGGAAGGTACCGGCCGTCACGCCGGCACCGCCATTATCCACCATCTCGCCAGACGACACCCCTGCCACCGGCCGCTGCCTCTAGAATCCCCGCATGGCCGCCTCGATGAGTACGCGCCGCATCCGTCTCACCCAGTCGCTCTACGTACTGGTACTGCTCGCGGTGGCGCTGACGGATGGACGTGCGCTTGAAGGCCTCGCGGGCCTCGCGGCGCAGTGCGCAGGCTTCCTGCTGGTGGCCGCCGGCACGCTCTGGCGCGTCTGGGCGTCGGTATTCATCGCCGGCCGCAAGGACACCGAGGTCGTGGACACCGGCCCCTACGCCCGGTGCCGGCACCCGCTGTACTTCGGCTCGCTCGTGGCCGGGCTCGGGCTGGCGCTCAGCACCCGCAGTCTGGTGCTGACCGTCGCGCTGCCCGCTGTCCTGCTCGTGATGCTTTGGCTCGCGATTCTGCGTGAGGAGCGGCTGCTCCGCGACAGGCACGACCAGCGGTGGGTTCGCTACCGGGAGCGCGTGCCGGTACTCTGGCCGCGGCTCGGCGCGCTGCCGGCCGCGGGTCGTCGTGAGGTCGACCTGACCGTTTATGGCAAGGCCTTCCTCGACGCGGCGTCGGTGCTCTGCGTCTGGCTGCTCGTCATCTCGCTCGACGGCCTGCGGGCGCAGGGCGCGTGGGCACCGCTATTCAGGCTGCCGTGAACGCAGGCACACGGGTCCTGAAGGAAGATCTCTTCGGCAGCGTGAGCCGACGCGAAGGCCCCGGCGCGGGGGTCGTCGTCCGCGACACACGCTCCGCGCGGCCGTGGCTCGCCTGGCTCGCACGGGCCCTGGCGCGGCGCGAGTCGCGCGCACTCGCAAGGCTCGGTGGGCTGGCCGGAACGCCGCGCCTGCTCGGCTTCAACGGCGCAACGGTCGAGCGCGAATGGCTGGAGGGAGAGCCGATGCAGCGGGCCCGGCCCGATGCTGCGGCTTACTATCGGGAAGCGCTCGCCCTGTTGCGGCGGCTCCATCGCGCCGGCGTGACGCACAACGACCTCGCCAAGGAAACCAACTGGCTCGTCACACCCGGTGGTCACCCGGCGCTGGTGGATTTCCAGCTGGCGATCGTCCATGGGCGGCGCGGCCGGCTGTTCCGCCTGCTGGCACGCGAGGATCTTCGCCATCTCCTCAAGCACAAGCGCAGCTACCGGCACGCGGCGCTGACCTCGCGGCAGCAGCGCATCCTGGCAACGCCCTCGCCGCTCTCCCGGGCCTGGATGGCCACCGGCAAGCCGCTCTACCTGTTCGTCACGCGAAGCCTGCTGGGCTGGGCGGATCGGGAAGGCGCTGGCGACCGTCGGCTGCGTTGACCGGGTTGGGCGCCGCAGGACTTTTCGGGTATCTTCGCGCCCTTCCCTCTTCCATGGCCCGCGGCCGTCATGAGCATCTGCCACGAACACAACCTGACCCGCCCCGTCGCGACACAGCGCCCCTGGGGTGTGCGCGTCAGCCTTCGCCCTGGCGATCCCTTCGCGAAGCTCGTCGGCTCCGACTGGAGTCGCGAGCACTGGTTCGCGACCGAGCGCGAGCGTGACGACGCCTTGGCCGGGATGAGCAGCCGCCACCCATTCTTCCGCATCGGCGACGAACCGTCCCTCGTGTTCGAGCCGGTCGAGCGACCGCCCGGCGCCGCCTGAGCCTGCGTTCTCAGCGGACGCGGCCGAGCAGCAGGTAGAACGAGTTGCCGCCGCCCTCGTCGAAGCCGACCGCGAGGTAGACCGGGCCGATCGGCGTGTCGAGCCCGAGGAAGCCTGAGCCGTTGAATCGCGCGGTATCGAAGTCGACGTCGCTGCGACGGCTCCAGGCGTTGCCGAGCTCGAGCGAGACTCCCGCGTAGGTCGGCACGTTCAGGAAGCCCTGGCCGCCGCGGCCAATGCGGTGGTAATAGATGCCGCGCCCGATCGCAAAATGCGGGCCGGCGACGGAGTCCGCGACCTTGCCCGAGAGGTTGAACAGCCCGCCGAGCGTGAAGTAGTCCTGGAAGGCGTTCACCGGCGTGGAGATGTTGCTCCCGCCGCTCAACCACAGCACCCAGGAGTGGTTGTCCCAGGAACGGGCGAGCATCCAGTCGGCGGTCACGTTGTCCGAGTCGTAGTCGGCGCCGAGCGACTCGCGGCCTCCGCGCCAGTCCAGCGTGAAGAGCTCGCCGTGCCGGGGAAAGTGGACGCTGTCGAGCCGGTCCAGCCCGAAGCGCGCGTAGAGGTCGCCGCCCTCGAAGTCGACCCGTCGCGGCAGCTCCGCAGTCGGCTCGCCGATCCTGAGCTCGTTGCTGCCACTGGCGCGCAGCAACCCGAACCGGACCTCGCCCCAGGTGCCCAGTTCCCGGCCGAAGTCCAGGCCCAGCTCGCCGGTCCGCACACGGTATTCGGCCGTGCGCTCCTCGCCAGACACGACGTCGAAGCTGCGGCGGTCGACGCTCGCCCGCGGCGCGACGAACCACGGCGAGGCGGGCGCGAGCGGCTGGTAGAGCTCTGCGAACAGGGTCGGCTCCTCGCCCACCTGGAGGTCGAGCTGGAACTCGCCGCCGAGGCGGTTGATCTCGGTGAACAGGAGCCGCATGCCGGCGTTGAAGCTGTTGCCGCCCTCGAGGTCGTCCTGCAGCTCGAGGCCGAACCGCACGTAGTTCGGGCCCCAGCTCTTGTGCCGTGCCGACACCTCGATGCCGGTGAGTTCTGCACGCACCGCCGGGCGGTAGTCAACCGTCTCGAAGGTCCCGTCGCCGTAGAGCCGTGCCACGCTGCGCCCGGCCTCGCGCTCGTCGAGCGGTCGGCCGACCAGCGGCGAGAACGCGGCCTGCACCTGCAGCGCATACTTCCGCGACTCCGCGTCGGCCTCGACGAACTGGACCTGCGGCGACGGCCGCTGCCGCGCCGCGCGCCGCGCCCGGTAGGCCTGCCAGGAACCCTCATCGAGCGAGAGTGCCGCCAGCCTTGCAGCGCTGGCCTCTGCGGCCTCCTCGCCACGGCGGAGGAACTGGCCGACGCGCGAGAAATCCAGGGACGAGAGCGCGCCGAGTGCCGGCTCGATCAGGATGTCGTGATCGCCGAGCAGCGCCCGCTGCCGCACCGTCTCCCGCTGTAGCATCACTGCGACCATCTGCTGGGACATCGCGAGGGCGGAGTCCAGCACGTCGCGCGACTGCGGCTGGAAGCCGACGTCCACGGCGATGAGCACGTCGACGCCCATCGCGCGCGCCACGTCAACCGGCAGGTTGTTCACGAGGCCGCCATCGACCAGCAGCTTGTCGCCGAACTCGACTGGCGCGAACACGCCGGGCGCCGACATGCTCGCGCGCATCGCCAGCGTGAGGTCGCCGTTCCCGAGCACCTCGACGCCGCCGGTCTCGATGTCCGTGGCCACCGCACGGAACGGGATCGGCAGGTCGTCGAAGTCGGTGATGGCGGCCACCGGCGCGGTGCCGTGGCGCAAGACCTGCGTCAGCTTCTGGCCCTGGATCAGGCCCCGCGGCAGGCGGAAGCCCTCGCGACCGAAGCCGACGGGCAGGCGCACCAGGAACCGCCGCTCTTCCTGCTTGCGCCGGTAGTCGAGGTCGAGCCGCGACGGCCGGTCGAGGAACGCCGCGCGCCAGTCGAGCGTGCGGACCAGCGCCTCGATCTCTTCTGCGGACATACCGGCGGCATACAGCCCGCCGGCGATGGCGCCCATGCTGGTGCCGGCCACGGCATCCACCGGCACGCGCAGCTGCTCGAGGACCTTGAGCACGCCGACGTGCGCGATGCCGCGTGCGCCGCCGCCCGACAGGACCAGCCCGATGCGCGGCCGAGCGGGCGGATCGGCCGCCGGCAGCGCGGGCTCGGCCGCCGGCCACGCCGCCGGCGCGAGTACAGCGCAGGACGCGAGGGCGGCTAGCTTGCGTTGCAGGGCGTGCATCGTTCGGTGCTGCGGGGACCGCGGCATCGTAGCACGCGGCATGGGCCGCGCCCGGAGTAGCCCGGCAGCCGATGCTCGCCGATAATCCGGCTGCGCGGGGCGACGCGTAAGAGGATCGCGCAGACTACGCCTTTGGCAGCTATCGCCACTGCCCCGGGGCGCGGCCGTGCAGCGTTCCTGGAATTCAGCTGGCGGCAGTGAACCCCCCAACTCTCGACACGACGGGAAAAGACCATGCACACGACCGCCTACCTGATGACCGCCCTGATCGGCATGGCCTTGTCCCTGCAGGTCGGGCTCAACGCGGTCGTACGGCTCCACGTGGGCAGCGCCGCCGGGGCCGCGCTGATCAACTTCGTGGTCGGGACGGTCGCCCTCGCCTGCGCCCTGCTCGTGACCCGGGCGCCGATCCCGGGCGCCGCGCAGCTTGCAGGGATCCCGGCATGGGCCTGGCTCGCCGGCCTGGCCGGCGCCTCCTACGTGGCAGGCTCAGCGGTCATCGGCCCGATGATCGGCGGGGCGGCCTTCATTGCACTGATCGTGGCCGGCCAGATGGCTGGCGCCATGGTGCTCGACCACTTCGGCGTGCTTGGCTTTCCCGAGCGGCCGGTCAGCGCCCTGCGCCTTGCCGGCGTAGCGCTCGTGGTACTGGGCGTCGTGCTGCTGTCGCGCGAATGAAAAAGCGAGGCGCCGCCGCAGCGGTCGCCTCGCCTTCTTGCCAGCCGATCCGGGTCAGAAGTTGACGTTGTAGAAGATCTGCGGACCCTGGTAGGTCCACTCCACCGAGCCCTTGAACTTGTCCTTGTCGATGTCCAGGTTGACGTCGAAGGAATCGTAGCCGATGCCGATGCCGACCCACTTCTTCGGCTGCCAGATGACCGCCGCCCGGTAGTTGAGCAGGTCACCGTCGAACTCGTCGATCGACAGCGCAAACCACTGCACCATTGCGTCGAGGTAGAAGTCGTGGCCCATGTGCCACAAGGCACGGCCGCCGAAGACCGGCAGCGGCAGGTCCGTGGACGAGCTGGTGCCCAGCGTGTCCGTCACGGTGCTGCCCGGCGTCAGGACCTTGTACTTGAGCTTGAAGTCGGTCGACACCCAGTGCAGGCCCGCGCTCAAGGCCAGTTCGAGGTTCTCGTCGTGCTTCAGCGCGTACTCGTAGGCGCCCTCGATGATCGAAAAGCCGAATTCGGCGCCGAGCGTTGATCCCGCCAGGATCGTGTCATCGCCCCAGTCGATGTCCTCCTCGAGTGTCGCCTCGCGCTCGCGCGAGAAATCCGTGTACATCATCCGCAGGTGGTGCTTCTCCGTGAAGCGCCACAGGCCGTCGAGCCGGAAGACCATGTCGTCGATGTTGCCGAAGGTCTGGTTCCAGTCGACGTCGGTGCCGTTCCCGGCGCTGCCGTCGAGCCGCACCTGCAGGTCGGATTCGTTGCTGAACGTGCCGAACGAGGCATACCCCTTGCTCGTGATCAGGTCCGTGTCGTCAGCGGCGGCGGGCTGCGCCATACCGACAGCGGCCAGCAGGGTGGCCACGGCCAGGCCCAAAGCGCCCTGGGGCATCGTTGGGGCAACAGGGTCCATCATGCAAGTACTCCCCGGCCTAGATGGCCGATATCGCAGCCGCGTAGTTTAGCATAGGGAGGGTGTCATCGGGACCTTACCGCCCTTCACGGCCTGGCCCGCGGCGGGCGGGCGGCCGCCCGCGCGGGACCTGCTGGGTGATGCAGTGGATGTTGCCCCCGCCGAGCAGGATTTCCCGGGCCGGGACGCCCACGACCTCCCGCCGCGGAAACAGGCGGCGAAGGATCCGCATCGCCCGCGCATCCTGGTGCCGATCGAGCAGCGGCATGACGACCCGGCGATTGGCGAGATAGAAATTGACGTAGGAACTGGCCATGCGATCTCCCGCCGTGCGCGGACGGGTGCCCTCGCGACGCTCGATCCCGGCCGCTTCCTCCCGCGTGATGGTCAGCGGCCCCGGCTGCGGCAGCTTGTGCACGCGGAGGGC
>Ga0316622_100001760_pt1 | contig 14479 bp, 10 predicted proteins | sample OWC_Aug_OW2_C1_D_FD_207646 | JGI IMG/M metagenome (GOLD analysis project Ga0316622, IMG submission 207646) | Wetland soil microbial communities from Old Woman Creek delta, Ohio, United States - OWC_Aug_OW2_C1_D5_C | ecosystem: Environmental > Terrestrial > Soil > Wetlands | place: USA: Ohio... | reverse complement strand
TCCGGACGCGTACCTGGTGTGCGTCGGCGCGAGCGACGAGCAGGAGATCGAATACGGCCACAGGATGCTGGCCGGCGCGCCGGGAGACCGCATCCGCCTGGTTCCGCGCCAGCCACGCGAAGCCATCGACTCGTACGTGGCGATGGCGGACGTGCTGGTGTCGCCACGCAAGTCGCTCGGCAATTTCCCGCTCAAGGTCTTCGACTACCTGGCGGCGGGAAAGCCGATCGTCGCGACGGACGTGCCGAGCCACCGGTGCGTACTCGACGACACGCTGGCGCTGATGTGCGAGCCGTCCGGACCCGGGCTCGCGCAGGGCATCTCGCGCGTGCTGAACGACGAACACCTCGCCACCTCGCTTGCGTCGAGCGCGGACGCCTTCGCGCGCCAGGAGCTCTCGTGGCCGGGGTTCGTGAACCTGATCGCCCGGATCTACGCCACCGCGGAAGGCAGGGGCTGAATGTCGCGACGCTTGTCGATCTGCTACGTCGTGCCGGGACACGACCTCGTATTGTCGTCGGGACCGACGCGCAACGTCCTGCACCTCGCCCGCGAGCTGAAGCGATGGGCCGACGTCACCGTCGCGTTCCGGCAGTGCATCGATACGCTGGACGAGGACGGCATCAGGACGCTGGAGATTCAGCCAAGGGACCGGTCCGCCGGCGCCGACGATTCCGCAATGCGCGGCATCGGCTACGCGGACTTCCTGTCCTACCTCGGATCGATCCGCCGATTCGCGCGCGACCAACTCGGTGGCTACGACGTGGTGCTGGAGAAGAGCTGGCTGCTTTCGGGCAGTGTTTCCTCGCTGTGCCGTCGGCGTGGCCAGCTCGGCGTGCCGATCGAGAACATCGTCCAGAATCCTGCGCACGCGGCCAACCAGCAGTGGGCCAAGCTGCTGCGGCTCCACGTGGGTCGATGGCTCGCGGGACATGCCCTGCGAGGCGCCCCGTTGATTATCGCCGAAACGGAATTCCTCAAGCGCGAGATCGCCACCCACTGTAGAGTGCCGCCGGAGCGGATCGAAGTCGTGGACCTGGGGGTCGACCGGAGCCTCTTCAGGCCGATCGACCAGGGCGTGGCCCGTGCCGAACTCGGAGTGGCGGCCGACCGGACACTGCTGGTCTACGTGGGCGTCCTCGACCTCACGCACAACCTGGCTCCCGCGATTGAATCGCTCGGCGCCGCGGGCGATCCGCGCGTCGAGCTGCACGTCGTGGGTGACGGTGTGCGCCGCGCCGAGTACGAGGCACAGGCCGCAGTCAGGGGCGCTCGCGTCGTGTTCCACGGCAAGGTCGAGCATGAGCGAGTGCCGTGGTTCATCGCAGCCGCGGACCTCTGCCTGGCACCTTACGACGCGGCCGCGTTCACTTCGGGGGAACTCGGCTATTCGACGATGAAGATCCCCGAATACCTGGCCGTCGGACGCCCGGTCGTCAGCGTGCCGAGCGGCCGGATCCGCACGCTCGTGAAGGACGGGGAGACCGGCTTCCTGTTCGCGAACGAATCCGGGCACTGGGGACGGTTCCTGGTCGCGCTGCCGTCGCGTGACCGGCTGCGAGAAATGGGAATTGCCGCGACGGCGACCAGGTTGACCTCGTGGGAAGATACGGCTCGGGGCTATCTGGCGCTGTGCGAGCGGGCACTGGCCGCGCGGCCCCGCTAGAGGAGAGTTCGATGGATGTCTACCGCCTGAGCGTGTTCGTGCACATCTTTTTCAGCGTGCTGTTCACGGGGCTTGCGCTGTACTGGATGATCATGCTCGTGTCCCTGCGCCGGCGCTTCGACGCCGGTGAGACCGGTCGCCTGCTGGGCCTCGCGCACACGGCGCGCTGGCCGCACGTGGCCGTCCCGCAAAAGTGGCGCCTGCCGCTGCCCTGGATGACGACGCTGGTCATGGTGGTGCTGTGGCTGAGCGGAATCGTGAACTCGAAGTTGCGCGGCATGCCGGAGGGCGTGTTCTGGTGGACGAAGCTGGGTCTGTTCCTCGGGCTGATCGCGTTGCAGGTCGCCTTGACGCGGCGGCCGCATCCCGCGGCCATCCGCATCAATTTCGCGCTGGCGATCGCCATGCTGCTCGTTTCCGGCTGGGTCATTCGGTGAGGCGGCCATGATGCTTTACTATTTGTGCGTCGCATTGCACATGCTGGCCCTGTCACTGTGGCTGGGTCACATGTTCGTCTGGTCGCTGATCGTCGGACCAGCGGTGAAACGCGTCCAGCCGCAGGCGACTGCCGACCTGTTGCGCGAGGCGAGCCTGTTTCGCGGTGGTCTCGGCTGGCCGGCGCTTGCGGTGTTGATCCCCACGGGGCTCTATATGCTGCATCACCGCGGCATCGAGATCAGCCAGCTCGTCTCTGGCGTGGCCTTCCAAGGCACCCAGGGAACCATTCTTGCGGTCAAGCTGGCGTGCGTCGCGGGCATGATGGTCTACCAGGCAGTCATCGGTCATCGGCGTGCGCCGATCGCGATTTACTTCGACATGCTGCTGGCGCTCATCGTGATCGCCACGTCTGTCCTTTTCGTGCGTGGATGGGTCTGAATGGCTACGTCGAACGGCAAGACTGTGGTGATCGGGCTGGAGCTCGGCGACGGGCACCTCGTTCATGCGTGGGCGCAAGCCGGCCACCTGCCGGTACTCAAGTCGCTGATGGACCGCGGTTGCTGGGGCTGGCTGGCGACGACGGCGGAGAAACTCCACATCTCCGCATGGCCGTGCATCTACACAGGCGCGGTGCCGGGCGAGCACGGCGTCTATTTCACATTCCAGCCCGGTCCTGGGATCCAGGGCTACCAGCGATTCCACACCGGACTCTATGGCCGTCCGACGTTCTGGAAGATCCTCGACGCGGCGGGTCGCCGCTGCGCGGTGCTCGACGCCCCGTACTCGCATCCTGAAGCCGGGTACAGCGGCGCGTTCGTGTACGACTGGGGCACCTGGGCGCATTACCTCAAGCCGGGCTCGTCGCCACCGGAGTTGCTCCGGCAGCTGGAGAAGGCCTGCGGACCCTATCCGCTGGGCGTCGAAGCGAACGATCTCGGATTCGCGCCGCTCGACGTCGACGACACCCGAGACCGCCTCGTGAAATCCGTGCAGGCCAAGGCCGTCGCCGCGTGCTGGCTGATGCAGACACAGCAGGCGGACGTCTGCTTTACGGTCTTCGGCGAGACTCACGTCGCCGGACATTACCTCTGGTCGCCCGCACTCCTGGACGCGACGAAGCGACTGAACTCATCGCCGATGCTGACCGTGTACCAGGCGCTGGATCAAGCGATTGGCCAGGTCCAGGCCGCGGCCGGCGACGGGGCGACGCTCGTGGTGATTTCGGGCGACTGCGTCGGGCCAAACCACGCGGGATGGCACCTGCTGCCCGAGGTGCTGTCGCGACTGGGTTTCCTCGCAACGCCCCAGACGCCGCCGGTGGCGGGCAGCGGAGACGCGCCTGCGAAAAAACTTGACCCGGTCAAAGTGCTGCGGGACCTGTTGCCCAAGGATTTCCGCAAGAGCCTCGCTCGCAAGTTGCCTACGTCGCTGCGCGACAAGCTCGCGAAGCGCGTGGACACGGCGGACATTGACTGGACCCGGACGCGCGCCTACTGGCTGCCGACGGATCTCGAAGGTTGCATCCGGGTCAACCTCAAAGGTCGCGAACCGCAGGGCACGGTCGAAGCCGGCGCGGACTACGAACGGGTGCTGGCCGAACTCACCACTGAACTCGGCGCCTTGCGTGACGCGCACACGGGCCGCGCGATCGTCCGCGAGGTCATTCGCACCGATCGGGATTTCCCCGGAGATCGCACCGCTTACCTGCCGGACCTCATCGTCCGTTGGGACGATTCCGCGCCGATCACGGCCGCGAGTTCACCGCGTGTCGGAACCGTCGCGAGCCCGTCGCCGGACACACGTCCGGGAACTCACCGCGGCCCGGGATTCGTCCTGGCGTGCGGCCCGGGTATCCCCGTCGGCGCAGAGCTGCAGGGCGGTCACATACTGGATTTCGCGCCGTCGCTGGTCGCGCGGCTTGGCGTCGCCGTACCGGGTCACATGCAAGGCCGCGTCTGGCCGGAACTGACGGCGGCATAGGTTCGAAAGGGAGCGAAGCAACGTGGCTATCAAGATCATTCAGGTCGGTGCGGGCATCCGCGGCCGGCATTGGGTCGAGTTCGTCAAGGACCATCCGGATGTCGAGTGTGTCGCGTTGGTGGAGCCCGACGCGGGTTCCCGCGAGAAGGCGAAGCAGGTCGCCGGATCGGCCGGTTGCGCTTTGCACGCCGACCTGGAAGAGACCCTGAAATCGGTTAAGGCCGACGCGGCACTGGTCGTGAGCCCTTCAGCGACGCACGCCGACGTCACGACACGCTGCCTCGATGCCGGGTTGACCGTGATGGTGGAGAAGCCGCTGGCCGTGACCGTCGCGGACGGGCGACGCGTCCTGGAGCGGGCGCGCTCGGTGGGCAAGCAGGTCATCGTGGCGGAGAATTACCGCTTCTGGCCGGCTGAGCGGACCATCAAGCGCCTGCTGGACGAGAAGTTCCTTGGCGTGCTCGACAATGCAATCATGGTCGACCGGCGCAACCAGCCGAGCAGGGTCGAGGGCCCGTGGTTCGGCCAGATCGAGTATCCGCAGCTGCAGGAAATTGCAACCCACCACTTCGACAGCTTGCGCGGCTTCTTCGGCGCGCGTCCCGAGAGCGTCAATGTGCGGGTGTGGAACCCGCCCTGGACGGACTACAAGCACGGTGCCAACACCGAGGCGCTGATCGACTTCGGCCACATGCAGGTGCAGTACGTCGGCACGCTGCTTTCACACCGCTACGGATTCTCGCTGTGGATCGAGGGTGAAAAAGGCGTGCTGTGGACCAATCGTAAGTTCGTCCTGTGGCGCCCGCGTGGAAGCCGCTGGTTCCGTCCGATCCGCAACGACAAGGTGCCGAAGGGCGACGAGAGACCCTATCCGAAGGGCGGCACGACCTCGCTGCTGAACAGCCTGCGCGACGCCGTTACGAGCGGGGCGCGGGCCGAGACGCGCGGCGAGGACAACATATGGACCGTCGCCATGGTCGAGGCGGGCAAGCTCTCGGACCGCGAGCGACGGACGGTGCCCTTGTCCGAGGTGTACGCCAATCCCGTGGCGGACCCGGTGCGCTGATGGGAAACGGTTCCTCGAGCGGCCAGAGACGCGTACTGCTGATCGGCCTCGACAGCGCGGACGCGGATCTCATCGATGCCTGGGCTGCGACCGGGCACCTGCCGACTTTCGCAAGGCTGCGGCGCGAAGGTGTCTCGGGTCGGCTCGGCACGACCGCCGAAGTGATGCACGTGTCGGCCTGGCCCTCGCTCTACACGGGCACGACGCCCGGCCAGCACGGCATGTACCACGCGTACCAGATCCGCGCGGGTGACCAGCTGATCCACCGCACCGAGCCCGAATGGTGCGGACAGCCGCCGTTCTGGAAGTTCCTCGACGATGCGGGCCGCAAGTGCATCGTCTTCGACGCGTTCATGGACTACCTGCTGCCGGGCTTCAAGGGCGTGCAGGTCGTCGACTACGGCACGTGGACGTGGTTCGGCGAACCCGGGTCGACTCCCCGCGGAATGCTGCGCGAGGTGCAACGGCGCTTCGGGCGCTATCCTGCGCCGGAGCACAGCAATCTCGTGCAGGTCCCGGACGACACCAGGCGCTTCGCCGGCCAGCTCGTCGCAGGCGCCGAGACCAAGGGCCGGGTCGTGCAGGCCCTCCTGCGCGAGCACGACTGGGAAATGATGTTCGTGACCTTTGGCGAGCCGCATGGCGCGGGCCACTACCTCTGGCACGTCGGCGACCCGGCCTACCCGACGCATCCGGCGAGTGCCGGTGACCTGAACCACGTGCGTGACGTGTATTCAGCCGTGGACGCAGCCATCGGCGGCATACTCGAGGCGGCCGGCGACGATACGACGGTGATCGTTACTTCCGGCGACGGCATGGGGCCGAACTATTCCGGCTGCCATCTCATGCCCGAGATGCTGCACCGGATGGGACACTTCTACGCGGGCAGCGTGGGGGGCGATGGCCCGGCCTCGACGGCACCGAAGAAGGGCTTGTTGGCGTCGGTCCGGCAGGCAGTCCCACTCGGCCTGCGCCAGTCCGTGACCCGCTGCATGCCGCGCCCGATGCGCTACAAGCTCAGCATGAAGTGGGTGAACTCGGGCATCGACTGGTCGCGTTCGAAGGTCTTCTGCATCCCGAACTCGAACGAAGGATATTTCCGGGTCAACCTCAGGGGCCGGGAACCGCTGGGCATCGTGAGCCCGGGCGCCGAGTACCAGGATCTCGTCGGCTCACTGTGCGAGGAACTGGACCAGCTGAGAAACCCGGCGAATGGAATGCGCGCGGCCGACCAGATCTACGACGTCGACCGAGTCTTCCAGGGGCCGCGGCGCGGCGACCTGCCTGACGCCGTGATCAACTGGAATCTCGATGCGCGTGTGCTCGATGCGGTCGAGTCGCCGCGGGCGGGGCTGATCCGCAAGCAGCCCGGTCACGCGATTTCGCCTTTTTACAACGGCAATCACCGGGCGACTGCTTTCGTCTTCGCGCGGGGCCCTGCGCTGCCGGCGGGCACCGTGCTCGACCGCGGACACATTCTGGACGTGGCCCCGACGCTGCTTTCGATGCTGGGCGTGGACGTCCCGCGGCATTTCGAGGGCCACGCCTGGCCCGCGTTCCGCTAGCGCGGTCATCCAGAAATGTGCGGCCTGGCTGGTCTCATCAGGGTGTCGGATGGCGGCGCGGCGATCGATGCCGAGGCGGTCGTGCGTCGCATGTGCGACCTTCAAGCCTATCGCGGTCCGGACGACAGTGGCGTGGTGGACCTCGGCCGCGTATGCCTCGGATCGCGACGCCTGAGCATCATCGATCTGTCGGCGGCCGGCCACATGCCGATGAGCGATGCGAGCGGCCGCTGGTGGATCGCCTACAACGGCGAGGCCTACAACTTCGCGACCGTCCGCGACGAGTTGCTGTCGCTCGGCCATGTCTTCCGATCGCACACCGATACCGAGGTGATGCTGCACGCCTGGATGCAGTGGGGCAGCGATTGCCTGCGGCACTTCGTCGGCATGTTCGCCTTCGCGATTCACGATACGCAGACCGACGAGGTGACGCTGGTCCGGGATCGCTACGGCAAGAAGCCGCTCTACTACGCGCAGGACGGGGGCGTCGTCCGGTTCAGCTCCGAGATGAAGGGGCTGCTTCAGGAGCGAGGCAACCTCCGCCTGAACCAGCAGGCACTGTGCGAGTGGTTTTTGTATCGCAACGTGGACGCTCTCGGGTCGCGCACCCTCGTCGAGGGCGTACAGGCAGTCCTGCCGGGCGAGGTGGTGACGATATCGCCGCGCGGCATACGCAAGTCGCTTTACTACTCGCCGCCGGACTTCGTATCCGAACAGGAGTTCCGCCGGTACGAGGTAGCCCGGCCGGAAGATGTCGTCCGGGAAGTGGACGAGATGCTGAACGACGCGGTGCGCCTGCGGCTGGTGAGCGACGTGCCGGTTGGCACGCTCCTGAGCGGCGGACTCGATTCGAGCCTGGTCACGGCCATCGCTGCAAAGCACACAAAGGCTTTGACGGCCTTCCACGTATCGGTCGAAGGCTATCCGAAGCTGGACGAGCGCCGATTTGCCGAACAGCTTGCGCAGACGCACGGCCTGCCATTCGTGCCGTTCGGCCTGACGGGGCGCAATTTCCGCGACGTGTTGCCATACGTCACTTTCCTCGAGGACCTGCCCCTCACGCATCCGAATTCTGCGGCTTACTACCTGATCTCGAAGGTGGCCCGCGAGCACGGCGTGCTGGTGGTGCTGTCGGGTGAGGGGGCCGACGAGCTCTTCGGCGGCTACATGTGGAACTACCGGCGCAGGCAGCGTCTCGCGCGCATCGCACCGTTGCTGCGCATGATTCCGCGGCAGGTCCATTCGGTGCTGCAGTTGCTCGTGTATGCGAATGCGGGCTTACCCGTTTCCGCGCATCGCTTTCGAGACATGTTGCCGCCCACGGTGGATCTCATCGACCGCTACGCGCGTGCGGAATGGCAGGCGCGCTGCGAGGAGGCCTACGCCTTCGTGCAGAAGCCCAGCGAGCGGGAGGTGCTGGGCGCGATGCTTGCGGACATCAGCGATTTCCTCGCCCCGCTGCTGCGCCGCCTCGACCGCACCAGCATGGGGGCGTCGGTCGAATCGCGCGTGCCGTTCCTGGACCACCGCCTGGTCCACAAGGCCATCAACCTGCCGCTCCAGTACAAGGTCGGGGCACGGGCCGACAAGTGGGTCGTCAAGCAGGTGGCATTGAACTACATGCCGCGGAGCCTGGTCTTTCGCAAGAAGGCCGGGTTCCCGCTGCCGGTGGACGAGTATGTCGCACCGATCGCGAAAAAAGAGCTCTTTGCGGGGGGGTTCTGCGAGAACTTCCTCGAGCTCGGCCAGCGCGGCATCGCGCGAACGATGTCCACTTGGACCCGCCAGGCTCACGGGCTCTTCGGGCTGGTCGCTCTCGAGATGTGGGGGCGCATTTACTTCATGGGACAGACGGTCGATGACGTCAGCGGTCTCATCCGCGCGTGCGAGGGGCGAGAGAAATGAATGTCGCCGCGGAGTCCGACGAGCAACGAAACGTCGGTCACGCGGGTCGCGGAACCGTGCAGATGCTGATGGCCCGCGTCTTCCTGCTCGTTTCCGGGTTTGGGGTCTCGATCATCCTGGCCCGCGAGCTCGGGCCGGTCGAATTCGGGGTCTACGGTGTCGTGATGTCGTTCCTGGTGTGGTTCGAACGCATCGTCGGCGGTGGCGTGCCGCGTGGAACGACGACACTTCTCTCGCGCGCGCCGGAGCAGCGCGCGGTGATCGAGCAGTCGACGCGGCTGCTTCTCGCGACGCTGACGTTGCCGGTGTTCGCCGTGGCCTGGGTATTCGCCCCGGCGCTGGCGGCTTCTCTGGAGATGCCCGGTGCTGCCGGAGTGATGCGGATTGCGGCGCTCAACCTCCCGGTGATGGCGCTCTTTTTTGCGTACGACAGCATCTTCAGCGGGCTGCGGAAGTTCGGGGCGCAGAGCATGCTCCAGATTCTGCAGGCCGCTGCGAAGCTCGCCGGAATCATCGTGCTGTTGTTTGTAGGGCTGTCGACCACCAGCGCATTTGCAGCTCAGGTCGTGGGAACGGCCGTTGCGGTGGCCTGGGCCGCCCTGCGCTTTCCGATTGGCGGCGCCAGGGCGTCCGGGGCTGTCATGAGCGAATTGGTGCGGTTGGCGCTACCGCTTGGTGGATATCTGCTGGCATTGCTGGTCTTGATGAACTTGAGTCTCTGGCAGTTGCAGACGAGTGCACGGCACATCCCGGAGGACGTAGGCTTCTACGTTGCGAGCCTGAACCTGACGCGAATCATGATGATGGTTCCATCGGCCGTCAGCGGGGTTCTCTACGCTTCGCTGATCTGGGCATTGTCCACGTCGCAGCACGACCTTGCAGCGAAGTACCTGCAAGGCGCGGTCCGCTTCGCGCTAATCCTCATCGTGCCCGCCTGCATCCTGTTAGCCGTAGACAGCACGCCCGTCATGGTGCTTCTGTTCGGACCGAGCTACTCGGCTGGAGGCCCCATGCTGGCCCTGCTGTGCATTGCGTTCGGGATGGTGGCGATCCTCGATGTGCTGTTGAACGCCGATATGGCGAGCGGCGGCCTGCGTCGGTCTGCATGGATGCTTGCGAGCCTGATCCCCGTGCTGTACGTGGTGAACGCCATCTTGATTCCAGAAGCCGGCGGCGTAGGAGCCGCCGCGGGATCAGCGGCCGTGCTAAGCCTCGGTGCGATCGTCTCGCTGATCATGACGTACCGACAGCTTGGTGCGCCTGCGCGGTTCCTGACAGTCGTCCGCGTTGTCGGCGCCGGTGCCGCGGTTGGGCTGATCGCATACCTGATTCCCGCCGCGGGCCTGTGGTTGGTCCTAAAGCTCGGCGGCTTGGGCCTGCTGTATCTGGTCTTGCTCTATGTCACGGGAGAGATTACGACGGCGGACGCGAAGCCCTTCGCGCTCTGGAAGGCCGAACGCGCCTAGGCATCGCATGCTGAGTTACGTTCATCGCACCACTACGCCTGCCGCATCACGTGATTTGTTCCGGTTTCCGTCGGACTTCCTCTGGGGGGCTGCGACCGCCAGCCACCAGGTCGAAGGCGACAATCGTTGGAACGACTGGTGGGAACTCGAAACGCGTGGTCGCCTGCCGCATCGGTCCGGCGAAGCCTGCCGCCATTACGAGCTTTACGAGAGCGACTTCGACCTGGCGAAGTCCATGGGGCACAACGCCCACCGCTTCTCGATCGAGTGGAGCCGCATCGAGCCGCGACCGGGAGAATGGGACGAGGGGGCCATCGCCCATTACGTCGCGGTGGTCGACGCGCTGCGCGAACGCGGAATCGAGCCGATCGTCACGCTGCATCATTTCACGAACCCGGCGTGGTTCGCACACCGGGGTGGCTGGACGCACGCAGGGAGTCCGAGGCTGTTCGCCAGGTACGTCGAACGCATCGCCGCAAGCCTGTCCTCGCGCGTGCGGTACTGGCTGACGATCAACGAGCCGACGGTCTACGTGAAGCACGCCTATGTCGTGGGTGACTGGCCACCCTGCGTGACTAAGTCCTGGGTCAGTGCCGCGCGCTCGATGCACAACATGGCCAAGGGGCACGTGGCGGCCTACGCCATCCTGCACAGGGCGCGGGCGGATGCCATGGTCGGCTTTGCCCACAGCGCGCCGTATGTCGTGCCCTGCAACCCCGGCAGTGCAACGGACCGCATGGCGGCACGGCTGCGGAATTTCGCTTTGAATCGGGCGTTCTTCCGCCTGATCGGTAGAACGCCGGAAGCGATGGTGGACTTCATCGGCCTCAATTACTACGCACGGCAGGTGGTGCGCTGGCGGCCGACGCTGGGCGCAGCTGCACTATTCGGGTCCGAGTGCCGGGACGACCATCACGAGGTGCCGCGGAGCTTTTCGCCGCTGGGGTGGGAGTGCTTTGCGCCCGGCCTGCGCGAGACGCTGAAGCTGTTTCGGCGCTACGGCGTGCCATTGATGGTCACTGAAAACGGGATCGCGACCTCGGATGAAGAACTGCGCAGCCGCTACGTTGCCGAGCACATCGAGGCGCTCGGGCAGGCAGTGCGCGAGGGCGCCCCCGTGCTCGGCTACCTGTACTGGACACTGATGGACAACTACGAGTGGGTGGAAGGCCGCAGCGCGCGCTTCGGCCTTGCGGCCGTCGACTTCGCAACCCAACAGCGCACGATGCGGCCCGCCGCCGACGTCATGAAGGCGATGTTCCAGCAGGAATGAGCCTGCGTTGTCGTGCCGCTCACTCGGGCACCGGAGGCGCGACGTCCAGCCGACTGCCCGGCGACGCCATGAACTCGATCAGCATCCTGCGACTCGCAGGATCCTTGACCCCGTTGAATTGCATCGACGTCCCGGGTACCACGGAATTCGGGTCGGCCAGGAACCGGTCCAGGCGCTCCTCGGTCCACCTGCCATCGACGGCGCGCATGGCGCTCGAGTACTCGAATCCAGGATCCGCCGCGATCTTTCGACCGACGATGTCGTTCAGCCCCGGGCCGACCGCGCGGTCCTGGCCGCTCGGGGGCACGTGGCAGCCCGCGCAGACACGGTAGAGCGAACGCCCGGTCTCGGCGCCCGTGCTGGGAACGATGAAGTGAATGGTTTCGCTGTCGGTCCAGAGCACCAGTTCTCCGTCGTGACCGAATTGGAGATCGCGAATGCGCTCGCCGATGGGAATCTGCTCGACTGCGACGACCCGGTCGTCAGTCATGCGCAGGCGCCACAATGACTGGCCGCGCAGCGAAGCGACGAGGAGGTCACCGCGCCAACTCTCGAACAGCGGGCTCGCGACCTCGACGAGATTCGAGACGCCGATCGACGGGATCCAGGCATAGGTTGGTAACTCGAACCCATCGTGGCGCCCCGGTGTCGCCGAGACCGGCCACGCCTTCGCCCCATATTCCGTCCCGAACGTCACCAATGGCCAGCCATAGTTGAGTCCCTTGCGGATGAGGTTTAGCTCGTCGCCGCCCTGTGGACCGTGCTCGGTCGACCAGATGGCCCCCGACTGCGAAACGTGCAGGCCTTGCGGATTGCGGTGGCCGCTCGAGTAGATCGTGCTCAATCCTTGCTGCAGGTTGACCTCGACGATCTTGCCGAGCGTGCTCGAGGCGTCCTGTGAAATCCGCAAGGGCGTCGAATACCCATCCAGTTCGTGGTCTCCGACCGTAACCAGCAATGTGTCATCGTCGAGCAGCGCGAGGCGGCCGCCATTGTTGATGCCGCTGAAGCGGACGGGTTCCCCCGGCAACGCAAGCGGCATGCAGGGGGTGCTCTCGAAGACCGTAGTCCACTGCAATGGTGCCGACGCCGAGGTGAACTCGGTCATGGTGCCCTCGAGCGCGGACACCCGAGACACCCAGCATTTCTCGCTCGCCTTCCAGTAGTGGTGCGTCGCGAACACGCGCAGCCCGCGCGGCGTCTGCTGGGTCAGCACGTCTGCGACCCGAAACCAGCCCGGGTTCACCGATGGGCCGGCCGCCGCGGCAAATTCCAGTCGGTTATGCGGAACCTGGTAGGCAAGGCGCTCGATCTCGAGCTTTCGTCCGTCCTTTGCCTGGTTGAACACGAACAGGCCGCCATCGCCGGTCGTCAACAGGTACCGGTCGCCGAACAGAGTGATTCCGCCCTGGTTCGAAGCCGGCCGCTCGACGTAGCGCTGGTGCGATGTCAACGCCAGCTCGTACATCGAGCTGCTGATCAAGGACTGGGCCGTGGCTGGCTTTGGCGCGCCGGGCCAGAGACCAGCTCCAAGCACGGCTTGTACCGCAAGCCCTGCCAGAGCAAGCAAACCCGAAAAGCCGGCGACCCGCTGGCTTTGCTGTTTCAGCAAGTATGTCGCAAGCAGCAGGACCAGGGCCATCCCTACCGTGACGCCGAGCACGCGCCGCGAGAACAGTGGATGGACGAACAGCACCGCGAACAGCGCAGGCACGATGGCCAGGCTGCAAGCCGCGAGGAACTGCAACCAGTCCAGATCTCGCCCGAGACGGCGAGTTCGGATGATCCACTGCTGGACCACCGCGAACGCTGCGCCGATCAGGACGAGGACCAGGAGCGTCTTCGCGCCGACCGACCAGACCGGCTTGCCAAGCTGCGCAACAGGCAGCGCCAGCAGTGCAACGAGGCCGAAAATGGTTCCCGCATTGGCGTAAACGCCCGCTGCGGGTCGCGTGGATGCTGTCATGAGTCTGCCGTTCTATTGGTTGCGCCACACTACTATAGCGCTGCATTCCCCAAACGAAGCGCGGCCGCCGCATCACCGATCAGTGACGCGACGGCCGCGTATCAGGTCGAAACCGACTCAGGCTTTACGGCGTCGCCGGACCGCGAGCGCAGCCAGGCCGAGTGCCAGGCCTCCAAGGCCCATGCTGCCGCCACCGCCGCCACCGCCGCCACCCGCCGGCGGGGGCGGGGGCGGGGGCGCCCCCGAACCCGTCGACACCACCAGCGAGACTGCCGAACCGGCCGCTACGCCCGTGCCCGATGCCGGGCTCTGGCTGATCACGCTGCCCGAAGGCACCGTGGCGCTCGACTGCTGCGAGACCGCACCGACGGCGAGCCCTGCCGCAGTGATTGCCGACGTCGCCGCCGTCTGAGTCAGGTTCAGCACGTTCGGGACCGCCACCGGGCCGGTCGACACGACCAGCGAGACATTCGAACCAAGCGAGACGAGCGTCCCGGCGCCTGGGTTCTGACTGATCACGCTGCCAGCGGGCACCGTGATGCTCGACTGTTCCGAGACCGTACCGAGCGCCAGGCCTGCACCGGTGATTGCCGTGGTCGCCGCAGCCTGCGTCTGATTCACCACGCTCGGCACCGCCACCGGCCCGGGCGTCGGCACCGGCCCCGTCGACACCACCAGGTTCACTGCTGAACCTGCCGACACGCCGACGCCCGACGCCGGGTTCTGGCTGGATACGCTGCCAGCGGCCACGGTGGCACTCGGCTGCTGCGTCAACGTACCGACAACGAGCCCCGCACCGGTAATTGCCGTGCGCGCGGCCGCCTGCGTCAGGTTGACGACGTTGGGCACCGTCACCGAGCCGGTCGTGGCATCACACCGCGTGAACCGTGTCTCGGTCGTACCCTGGCCGGTCACCGAGACCGACAGCGTATGCGGGTTGCAGTCCGTGATCGACGACGCGAAGGTCAGCAGGTACCCATTGTCGAGCCGGCTGGAAATTGTGGCGTACGCATTGTCGACCTCAGCCTGGCTCGGCGCCGAGATATAGTTGCCCCCGGTCCTCGCCGCAAGGGCATTCATGACGTTGCTTCCGGTCGTGCCGGGCGTCCCCACTGCGATCGTGAACAGCGGGATGCCCAGGCTGCTCGCCTTGT
>Ga0316622_100001759_pt1 | contig 14479 bp, 4 predicted proteins | sample OWC_Aug_OW2_C1_D_FD_207646 | JGI IMG/M metagenome (GOLD analysis project Ga0316622, IMG submission 207646) | Wetland soil microbial communities from Old Woman Creek delta, Ohio, United States - OWC_Aug_OW2_C1_D5_C | ecosystem: Environmental > Terrestrial > Soil > Wetlands | place: USA: Ohio... | reverse complement strand
CGGCCGGACGCTCTTCGACAAAGGTCATGCCCTGACCCAAACGGTCGTCAAGATCATTGAGCTCAACGCGAAGCTCCGGACCGAGCTCGCCGCCGCGGGCGGGGGAGGGGGAGCGCCGAGCGGCGCGGGCAAAGCGGGCGCGAAGCTCAGTCTTTACGAGCTCAGCCGGCTCAAGGAGAAGGTCCGGCCGGAGTATCTCGACGCCGTCGCCGCCGACCTCGACCGCCTCGCCCCGAAGGATTTCCTCGAGATTTATCCTCTCGCCCGGCTCGTCCGCATTCTCCGCTATCTCGAAGGTCTCAAGATCCGGCTTGAAAGGGCCCGCGTCGACCCCGATAAGGACCGGGCCAAGTCCGCCCAGCTCGAGCGCTACGTCTTCGAACTCACCCGCCTTCAAGCCGCCCTCGCCAAATCGGGGACACAATACCCATTCACCAATTCTTCAGCGACGGCGGCGGCCAAAAAAGGGGGACAGAGTATTGTGTCCCCGATTTCCGACGAAAAACGCGGCGCGGTCGACGAGCTCCGCTGGATGATCGAGGAGTTCAAGCTGGCCCTCTTCGCGCCCGAGATCAAGACCGCTTTCCCGATCTCCGCCGTCCGGCTGGCCCGCAAGATCGCCGAGATCGACGCCCTGAGCTGAAGGACCTCCTTGCCGGCCGATGAGAATTCGAGCCTCCCGGCGGCGTCTTTAATATCGTGCCCAGATCCGAAATGGATGACCCTTGACAAATTGCCGAATACACCTCATAATACACATCATAAGGTGTATTCTATGCGCACAAATATCGTGATCGACGACACGCTCATCGAGGAGGCCTTGGCCCTGTCGAAGCTCAGGACGAAGCGGGACGTCGTCCACAAAGCCCTCGCGGAGTACGTCCGCGCCCTCAAGAGAAAGGACCTGCGCGATCTGCGCGGCAAGGTCCGACTGGCCGAAGGCTACGACTACAAGAAGATGAGGGCCCGGTGATCCTGGTCGATTCCTCGGTCCTGATCGATTACCTGGAGGGGCGCGAGACCGCCGCCGTCGGTCGATTCATCGAGATCCTCGATCGCGGGGTCCCCTTCGGCCTCAGCCCTTTCACGGTCCTCGAAGTCCTGCAGGGCGCGGCGGCCGAGAAGGACTTCGATCTATTGCGCGATTACCTCGGCAGTCAGACGGCGTACGATCTCATCGGCGGCCTCGGATCCTATATCAAGGCGTCCAGGATCTTCTTCGATCTGCGAAAGAAGGGGATGTCCGTCTCGAGCTCTCTGGACTGCCTGATCGCCCAAACGGCCATTGAACACGGGCTGCTCCTCCTTCACAACGATTCCGATTTCGACCGGATCGCCCAGGTCTCGGCCCTTAAAGTCTATTGACCCGCGGAAACCCGGGACACGGAAATGAGGGACAGAGTATTGTGTCCCCGATTTGGCCGCCGTGGTAAAATCTATCTTTATAAGCGACTAAACCATCCCATGAACAAGAATCCCTCCCGCAAGAACGATAAGACCGCCCCGGCCGTCTCGGCCGCCCCGCCCTCACCATCCTGCGCCGCTCCCGCCGACGCGCCCGCCCCGCCCTCCGACTGGGCCGCCGCCCGCGACGCCGCCATCGACGACTTCCTCTCCCGCTTCGCCACCGGCTGCTCCGACCGCGACGTCCTGGCCGACCTCATGGTGGCCATCACCCGGCTGGCCCGCGACGGCGCCCACCGCGGCGACCTCAAGCTCCTGACCAACTCCTTCAAGGAGCTGCGCTACGCGTTCAAGGTCTTCGCCCCCTACCACGACGTCCGCAAGGTCTCGGTCTTCGGGTCGGCCCGCACGCCTTCCGACCAGCCCGAGTTCGTCCACGCCGTCGAGTTCGCCCGCCGCATGCGCGAGCGCCGGTGGATGATCATCACCGGGGCGGGCGACGGCATCATGGGCGCCGCCCAGCGCGGGGCCGGCCGGGCCGGCTCGTTCGGCGTGGCCATCCGCCTGCCCCACGAGCAGAAGTCCAACGTCGTCATCGCCGACGACCCCAAGCTCATCAACTTCAAGTACTTCTTCACCCGCAAGATCCTCTTCCTTAAAGAGGCCTCGGCCGTGGCCCTCTTCCCCGGCGGCTTCGGCACCCAGGACGAGGGCTTCGAGGCCATGACCATGATCCAGACGGGCAAGACCAACCTCATGCCCCTGGTCATGATCGACGGGCCCGGCGGCACCTACTGGCAGCACTGGCGCACCTACATCAAGGCCGAGCTCGTCCTCAACGGCATGATCGACGAGGAGGACCTGGGCCTGTTCAAGCTGACCGACGACCTCGACGAGGCCGTCGAGGAGATCACCGGCTTTTACCGCCGCTATCACTCGATGCGCTGGGTCGGGCCGCTCCTGATGCTGCGCCTGTCCTCGCCCCTGCCGCCCGCCGCGCTCGAGCGCCTCAACGACACCTACGCCGCGGCGCTCCTCTCCGAGGGCCGCATCGAACAGCGCCTCACCCCGCTCGAAGGGGAAGGGGAGGAGGCCGAACGTCCCGACCTCCCGCGCCTGACCCTGGCCTTCAACCACAAGAGCGTCGCCAGGCTCCGGCGCATGATCAACGACATCAACGCCTTTTAAATCGGGGACACAATACTCTGTCCCCCTTTTTCTCGGCTCTGAAGCTAAGAGTCGTGGTTTGGAACGGGCAGCGGGAGCCGGTCAGACCGCCTCCCGATAAATGGGGAATAGGTATCATGTCCCCGATTTAATCCGCCGCCGGGCCTCCGCGACCTCGGCGATATCCGGGTCGGCGTACTTCCAGAGCTCCAGGAAACGCCCGTACCACTTCGCCGCCTCCGCCCCGTCGCCCTTTTTCTCGTAGAGGACCCCGAGCTCATAAGGCGTCAGGCTCCAATCGTCCTGACACTCGTAGCTGAGAACGTCTTTTTGCTCGAACTCCAGGTACTTCTCGATGGCCTTGTCGGTGTCGCCGTGCATCCGGTAGGCCAGGGCCAGGCTGTCATCGACATAGAAGGCGTTGAGGTTCGCGGCCATCTCGAAGGAGCCGAGGGCCTCTTCGTACTGTTTCCGGGCCATCTCGATCTCCCCCTTGAGCCGCTGAAAGGCCGCCCGGTCGGCCTGAGAGCTCCGGCCCACCGAGGAGGCGGCCAAGAGCTCGCCGACCACGGCCTTCACGCTCTCGAGGATCCGCCCGGCCTCCGCCAGCCGGCCCGACCTCGCGTACAAGATCCCCAGCTTGGACAGGAATCCCGGCTCGAGCTTGTGCGCCGCCCGGATCCGCTCCAGGGCCGCCAGCTCCTTATCGAACGCCTCGCCCTGTCCCTTCCTCCGATACGCGATCGCCAGGTAGAGACGGTCCCGGAACTCGCTCAGGTAAGCGTCGAGCGCCTTGTTGAGGCCCGCCGCCTCCTTCAAGCTCTCCAGGGCCGCCGCGTACCGGCCCTGGTACATCCGGAGAAGCGCGAGCGACCGGAGCGCCTTTGTTCTCTTGGATCTTTCCGCCAACCCGGCCATCTTATTGAAGGTCTCTTCCGCTTCCTTGAGCTTCCCCATCCTGATGAGAAGGAAGCCGTACTCGTTGTTGATGAAGAGGCCGGTCTCCAGGTTCGAGTTCAGCGCGAAGGCCTTTTGGTAGTAAGCCAAAGATTCGTCATTCTTCTTGAGGCTGGATAGACAAGTGGCGATATTGACATAGGCGTCCGCCGATTCCTCGTCTATCTCGAGCATCCGCCTGAACGCCTCGATGGCCTCTTCGAGCCGGCCCGACAGCATAGAGGCGTATCCCAAGCGGAACCAGGCCGAGCTGTCGTCCGGGTACTGGGCCAGATAGGTCTTATAGTTCCGGATGCCCTCGTCGCGATTGCCCCTCCAATCCTCGACCACGGCCCGGATCCAGAGCTGTTCGCGCGTCGTCAGACGGTCCAGGAGGCTGAGGGCCTTCTGGAAATGCGCTTCCCCTTCGACGCGATTGCCGACGATGTAGAACTTCATCCCCATCTCGGCGTGGGCCAGGGCGAAGTCCGGATCGAGCTCGAGGGCCTGCTTGAGGAGCTGGTACCCGACGTCCTGGGGCGCCCTTTTCGCGTTGGAATAGTTCTTCAACGCTTCGAGCGACGCCGTCGTGGCCCGGTAGAGCGCCAATCTCCGGTCCTCGATCTTGTCCAGGGATTCGCCGAGCCCGTGCCGGACCTTCTTGGCCAGGGCGTCAATGCCGGCGAGGACGTCCGCGTCGGACTTCGCCCGCGCGGATTCGGAATAGACGATCGCCTGATTTCCGGGGTCGACGAGCTTGGCCGTCAGCAGGTATTCGGTCCCGACCCGGCTGATGCCGCAGGCGAGCAGCGCCTTGATCCCCTCCCTGAGCGCCACCTCCCGGCCGACCGCCTCGTCGATCTTGGTTGATCCGATGCGCTGCATTCTTGCGAGCGTCTCGCGGACGCGGCTCAGGGGGAAGACGTTGACATATTGGGATTGTTGGATGCTCACCGCGAGCGCGGTCTCGAGCCCGGCGTCGAACACCGCCTCGCCCGTGAGGTTCTCGAAATCCGTGACCAGGATCCAATCGCGCGCTTGGAAGGCCAGCGCCTGGGCCGGCGTCTTGAAGAAGAGCGTTTTGGCCAGCCAGGCCGCGCCGAAGACCGCGCCGGCCAGGATCGCGGCCGTCAGGGCGGTCCGCACGGGCTTGAACCAGGGCCTGGACTTCCCCTCGAGGTCCGCGCTGATCCTTTTCAGGTCGGCCCGGACGTCGGCCATCGAGGCGTAGCGATCCCCGGGGTCTTTCGCCAACATCCGCCCGATGATCTTCTGGAGCCCGTCGGGCGCGCCGGCGACGGCGCCGGCAATGGGCTGGGGCTCTTCGCTCAGGATGGCGCTCACGGTCGTCAGCCCGCCCTCTTTCCCGAACGGGTGCCGTCCGCTCAGCATCTCGCAAAGGACGATGCCGAACGAGAAGATGTCCGAGCGCGGATCGAGCGGCTTGCCGCGCAGTTGCTCGGGCGACATGTAGGCCGGCGTCCCGGGGGTCAGGCCTTCCCCCGTCACCGTCACCAAGGCGCCTCCCACGGTCGTGTCCGGGCTGGGCTTGGCGAAATGCTTGGCCAGGCCGAAGTCCATCACCTTGGCGTGCCCCTCGGGCGTCAGCATGATGTTCGCCGGCTTGATGTCCCTGTGGATGAGGCCCTTCTCGTGGGCCGCCTGGAGGGCTTCTGCGATCTCGGCGGCGACATGGACCGCCTGGCCGGCCGGCAGAGGTCCTTGCCGGACGAGCTCGCGCAGGGTTTTCCCCTCGACGAACTCCATGGCGAAGAAGAGCTTGTCCTCGATCTCCCCGACCTCGTGGATGCCGCAGATGTACGGGTGGCTCAGGGCCGCGGCGGCCTTGGCCTCGCGCACGAAGCGGGCCCGCATCGTCGGGTTCCGGTAGGTCGCCTCGGGCAGGAACTTGAGGGCCACCTTGCGCTCGAGGGACGCGTCCTCGGCGAGATAGACCTCGCCCATGCCGCCCCGGCCGAGCTCTCCAAGGATCGTGTACTTCCCGGCGAGCGTCTGGCCGGCGGCCCATTTAGAGGTCGCGGGCGGACGGGTCAGTGTCTGGGCCTCCTCGAGCCCGGCCCCGCACCCGGCGCAGAACCGGGAATCATCCTGATTGACGTGCTGACATTTGGGACATCGCATGACCTTACCCCCTGACCGGGAAAGCCTAAGGATAGCAAGAGATCACGGCGGCGTCAACGCGAGCCGCCTGGCAGAACTGGCGCGGCGCCCGCATCAAGGCCGGGCTCGTCCTCAAGGGCATGATCGGCTCGATGCGCGGGGTCGGGCCGCGCCTGCCGGGCCTGCCGCTTGACTTTGACCGCCTTTTTGATCTAAATTATCCGAGGGCTAAGGTCGTTCATCCAACTCGGGAAAACGTTGATCGTCAGAGGTTTCAGGGGCTATTCTTCTATTGGGTTCCCGGCCATCCGGCCTGGCGGCCTTTTCACCTGGCGAACGACCCCCTCACCCCTGACGATGAGGCCTCCCCACCGGAAGGGGGGAGGAAAAAATCACCGCCGGCGATGACAATGACGGGCTTGACAAGTTATTGATATTAAATGGATAATATTGATCGCAGGGTTAGCCAAATTACCATGACGTTCTCGCATCTCGTAGGGAGAGTGTTCGCTTTTTCGCGACCGCGGGCGACCCGGCGCGGATGACGAGCTCCCGAAGGAAGGCAACATGAAAAAAACCATAACGGGCCTCACGTTCCTTTCGTTGATCGTTTTCCTGGGAGTTTTGCCGGGAGCCCTTCCCGCCGCCGGACCTTCGGGCGCCTTCGCCAGGGGGGGCGGCAAGCCCATCTACATTCCCGTCATCACCGAGGGCGAATCGGTCCCGGTCACGATGAGCGAGGACAGCAGCCCGACGCCGTTCCTCCTGACCCTTCACGCGACGGACGGGGACAGCGATCCCCTCACGTGGGGTATCTATACCGACGCGACCCATGGCTCGCCGTCCGTAAGCACAGGCACGGGCGAGAGCCAGGTCATCCTCTACGTCCCGGCGGCGAACTACAACGGCACCGACAGCTTCGTCGTGAGGGTCATCGACGGCGTGGACGGAGCCGATACCATTACGGTCAACGTGACGATCAACGCCCGTAACGACCCGCCGGTGAACACGGTGGCACCCACCGTTTCCGGCACGCGCCACGTCGGATCGATCCTGACCGGCACGACAGGGACCTGGAACGACAACACCGACCTCGTGCCGGGCACCCTGACCTACGTTTATCAGTGGCAGCGCGCCGATGACGCGGCCGGCACCAACGCCGTCGATATCCCGGGGGCCACTGGGACGACCTATTCCATCGTCTCCGACGACAACCTGAAATACCTGCGTTTCCGTGTCACGGCCGTCGATGACGGCGAGGGCCTCCCGGCTTCGGCCAGCACGACGGCGAGCACCGCATGGCAACCCGTCACCAACGCCATCCCCTCCATCACGGAGGGCACTGTGGCCTCCGTGACGCTCGACGAGGACAGCAGCCCCACTCCGTTCTCGCTCACCCTGAACGCCACCGATGCGGACGCGGACACGCTGACCTGGAGCATCCTGACCGCGGCGCTTCACGGTACCGCCACTGCGAGCGGGACCGGGACGAGCAAGGTCATCGGTTACACGCCGGCGGCGGACTATAACACCGCGGCCGGCGGCGCCGAGAGCTTCGTCGTCCAGGTTGACGACGGCCTCGGGGGAACCGATACGATCACGGTCGTCGTAACGGTCAACCCGCGGAACGACGCGCCCGTCAACACCGTCCCCGGGGGCCAGATGACCACCGAGGATACAAGCATCGTCTTCTCCCCGGGAACGGGGAACGCCCTCTCGGTCGCGGACCTGGACGTCGCGGAAACGCTCAACGGCTGGTTGCGGGTCACCCTTACGGCCGATCACGGCGCCTTGACCCTGGCCAGCCTGGTCAACCTGACCTTCGTCACGGGCGACGGGACGGCCGATCCGACCATGACCTTCCTGGCGCTGCCCGCCAACCTGAATAATGCGCTGAACGGGCTGGCTTATGTTCCGGCCCTCGATTATTGGGGCGCGGATACCCTGGCCATCACCACGCAAGACGACGGACTGACCGGAGCCGGCGGGGTGCTGACCGACACGGACGCGGTCCCCATCACGGTGTCCAGCGTGAACGACGCGCCGGCGGTCGGCGGCGTCACGGCGGCCGGCGTCGTCGACGCCGTTGCCGGCGAAACGGCCTACGATTTCACGGTGACTTTCACCGACGATAGCGCGGTCGATGTCACCACTCTGGATGGCGGCGACATCTACGTGACGACGCCCGGGGCGGCGACCATCGCGGCCGCGTTCGTATCCGTCGATACGGCCACCAACGGGACGCCCCGCACGGCGACGTACCGGATCGTGCCGCCGGGCGGGAGCTGGGACGTTACGGACAACGGGACCTATACGATCGGGATCTATGGCTCACAGGTCGCCGACGAAAGTGCGGTCACCGCGTCGGCCAACGCCAATATCGGGACCTTTTCCGTCGCCATGGATACGTCCGCGCCGGCCGTCCTCAATGTCACTTCGAGCACGCCGAATGGCAGCTATCGCGCGGGTCAGGTCATCAGCATCCAGGTCACCTTCAGCGAGACCGTGTATGTTACAGGCACTCCACAGCTTGCTCTGGAGACCGGCAGCAGCGACGGGATCGCGGGATACGTGAGCGGCAGCGGGACATCCGCCCTCACGTTCTTATATACCATCCTGTCTCCGCACGAATCCGCGGATCTCGATTATGCGAACGCGAACGCCCTCGCCCTGAACGGCGGGACGGTCCGGGACGCCGTCGGCAACGATGCCGTCCTGACCCTGCCCGTCCCCGGAACACCCGGCTCGCTCGGCGCGAACAAGGATATCGTCATCGACACGGCGACCCCCGCCGCGCCCAACGCACCCGACCTCCAGGCGTCCAGCGATTCGGGGACATCGAACGTCGACAATATCACGGATGACACGACGCCGACGTTCGATATCGCCGGCGTCGAATCCGGGGCCACGGTGACCCTTACCTGCACGCCCATCGGCGGGGGAGAAGCCGTCGTTGTCCAGGCCGTCGCCGTCGGCACTACTTGCACGATCACGATCCCCTCGCCCTTGAGCCAAGCGTCCTATACGACGACGGCCCGACAAACAGATCCCGCTGGCAACGTCAGCGTTGCTTCCGCGGCGATGTCGCCCGTCCTCCAGATCGCCGTCGCTCCCTCCGTCACGACCGAGGCGGCCACCGGCGTGACCTCGGCCGCGGCGACGGGGAACGGGACGATCGTCGCCCTGGGGCAGCCCGCGCCGACGGCCCACGGCATGGTCTGGAACACGACGGGGTCTCCGACCCTCGCGGACAGCTTCACGAACGAGGGCGGAGCGAGCGCGACCGGACCGTTCACGAGCGCGATCACCGGCCTGAGCCCCAACACTCTTTATTATGTCAGGGCTTATGCCACGAACAGCTTGACGACGGTCTACGGCGACGACGTGGCCCTCACGTCCCTCCAAGTCTTCACCCTGACCTACACGGCGGGCGCCGGCGGCACCATTTCGGGCGCCTCGCCTCAAACCGTCGATTACGGCGGCAGCGGGACTCCGGTGACCGCGGTCCCGGATACGAACTATCATTTTGTGTCCTGGTCCGACGGCGTGACGACCGCGACGAGGACGGACACGGGCGTGACGGCGAACATCACCGTTACGGCGACGTTCGCTCTCGCTTCCGAGCGTTCGGCCCTGATCGCCCTGTATAACGCGACGGGCGGCGATTCCTGGACGAACAGATCCGGTTGGAAGTCCGAGCCGCTTTATGCCGACGGATTCGCCATGCCGGGCACGGAAGGCACCTGGTACGGAGTCCAAGTGACCGCCGGGCACGTGACCGGGATCGTCCTCACCGCGAACAACCTCGTAGGGAGCATCCCCTCGGAGTTGGGCGATCTGTCCTATTTGACGGTTTTGAGCCTTGGCGCGAACTCGCTCAGCGGCGCGATCCCGTCGAGTATCGGGAACTTGACGAATCTTACCCTGCTCCGGCTCAACTACAACCAGCTCTCCGGGACGCTGCCCTCGGAGCTTTGGAACCTGGCCAATCTGGCATCACTCAATCTGGGCGCGAACCAGCTCAGCGGCGCTCTCCCTCCGGCCATCGGGAACCTCACGGCCCTTCAGGAGCTTTTGCTCAATAACAACCTATTCAGCGACACCCTGCCGTCTGAAATCGGGAACTTGGTCAACCTCAGGACTCTCGACCTGCACCAAAACACTTTCAGCGGGTCCCTGCCCGCGAGCATAGGCTCACTGACGGCCCTTCAAGAGATGCTGCTGAATTCCAACCAGTTCAACGGATCGTTGCCCGCGGAGTGGGGCGGCCTTGCGGCCCTGACCTATCTCCGGATCGACAGCAATCTCCTCAGCGGAGCCATCCCGGCGACCTTCGGAAACCTGTCCAGTCTGATCACCCTGATAGCGGGCCACAACAGCCTGAGCGGGGAGATCCCGGCCGAGTTGGCGAACCTGGACAACCTCGTCACGCTGGATCTTCGTTTCAACAGCCTGACGGGATCGATCCCCGCGGCGCTGGGAGTGCTTCCCGCGCTTCAGGTGCTCTACCTCCAGTTCAACCAGTTGAGCGGCGCGATCCCCGCCGAGCTCGGCGGCTTGACGGCGCTCCGGGAGCTGCTCATCCAATCCAACGCCCTCACAGGCGGAATTCCCGAGGAATTGGGCGACCTGGCGAACCTGCAGTTGCTCTACCTCAACATCAACCAGCTTAGCGGCCCGATCCCCGCATCCTTGGGGGATCTTCAGAATTTGACCAATCTCCATCTTCAAAGCAACCATCTGAGCGGGACCATCCCAGCGGCGCTGGGGGGGCTTCCCCAGATGGTCGATTTTTGCGTCAGCGACAACTCGCTCGAGGGGACGATCCCGACGGAGCTGGGCAGCCTGACTCAGCTGCAGATCCTCAGCATCTACGGCAACAAGCTGACCGGACCGGTCCCCTCGTCGCTGGCGAATCTGACCGCCCTCTCGCCTACATTGACGGACCTCGCCTACAACGCGCTCTACACGTCGGACGAAGCGCTTATCACGTTCCTGAACTCGAAGGACCCGGATTGGGCCGCGACCCAGACGGTGGCCCCGACCGGAGTTACGGCGACCTCGGTCGACAACGCCATTGTCCTCGTCTCCTGGCTCCCGATCACCTACACCGGGGGGGGAGGATATTACGGCGTCTGGATCTCCGAGACCGCCGGAGGCCCGTACACGCTGGCCGGGCAGACAGCGAACAAGGCGACTTCTTCGTTACAGATATCCGGCCTCACGCCCGGAACGAGGTACTACTTCGTCGTCCGGACACATACAGACGTCCATTCGGGCAACCAGAACGCTCTCGATAGCGGGGACAGCGTCGAGGTCTCGGCGTTCGCCTGGCTCCAAGTCCAGGTTGAGATCTCGGGGACGATCACCGCGAGCGGATCGCCGCTGGCGGGCGTGGCCATGGCCGGACTCCCCGATGGCACGATGACGGACCTGGACGGCGTTTACAGTGCCGCGGTGAGCGCCGGATCCAATATCACGGTCGTACCGACGCTTTCCGGTTATACGTTCAATCCGGTATTCCGGTCCTATCCGGCTATTGACCAGGATCAGACGGGCCAGAACTATTTGGCCTTTACGGGCACAACCCACACTTTGACCTACACGGCAGGCGCGGGCGGCACCATTTCCGGTGTTTCTCCGCAAACCGTCGAGGACGGCGGCACAGGAAGCGCGGTGACAGCGGTGCCGAATACGGGGTACCACCTCGTCGACTGGTCGGATAGCGTGCTGACGGCCACCCGGACCGACACCAACGTCACGGCGGACATCTCGGTCACGGCGAACTTCGCGATCGACACGTTCACCCTGACTTATACGGCCGGGACGGGCGGGACGATCAGCGGAACGTCGCCTCAGACGGTCGATTATGGCGGATCCGGCACGCTGGTCACGGCCGTGCCGAACGCCGGCTACCCCTTAGTTGACTGGTCGGACGGCATCCTGACCGCGGCGCGGACCGACACCAACGTCACGGCGAATATCTCGGTCACGGCCAACTTCGCGATCGATACGTTCACCCTGACCTATACGGCCGGCACAGGCGGCACGATCGAGGGGACGGCCCCCCAGACCGTGAACTACGGGACCGACGGTTCGCTGGTCACGGCGGTGCCGAACACGGGTTACCACTTTGTCGACTGGTCGGACGGCGTGCTTACGGCCGCCCGGACCGACACTAACGTCACGGCCAATATCAGCGTTACCGCCAATTTCGCGCTCGACACGTTCACCCTGACCTACACGGCGGGGACGGGCGGCACGATCGAGGGGACGACCCCCCAGACGGTGAACTATGGGGCCGACGGCACGCTGGTGACGGCCGTTCCCAACACGGGCTACCACTTCGTCGACTGGTCGGACGGCGTTCTGACAGCTGCCCGCACGGAAGCCAATGTTACGGCGGACATCTCGGTCACAGCGAACTTCGCGATCGACGCGTTCACCCTGACTTACACGGCCGGCACAGGCGGCACGATCACTGGAACGACCCCCCAGACGGTCGATTACGGCGGATCCGGCACGCTGGTGACGGCCGTTCCCAACACGGGCTACCACTTCGTCGACTGGTCGGACGGCGTTCTCACCGCGGCTAGAACGGACCTGAACGTCACGGCCAATATCATTGTTACCGCCAACTTCGCCATCGACACATTCACCCTGACCTACACGGCGGGAGCTGGCGGCACGATCAGCGGGACCTCGCCGCAGACGGTGAACTACGGTGCCGACGGCACGCTGGTCACGGCCGTGCCCAACACGGGCTACCACTTCGTCGACTGGTCGGACGGTGTCCTGACGGCCGCCCGGACCGACACCAACGTCACGGCGAACATCTCCGTTACCGCGAACTTCGCTATCGACACTTTCACCCTGACCTATACGGCCGGCACTGGCGGCACGATCGAGGGTACGTCGCCTCAGACCGTGAATTACGGCGCGGACGGCACGCTGGTAACGGCCGTGCCGAACACGGGCTATCACTTCGTTGACTGGTCGGACGGCGTCCTTACCGCGGCCCGGACCGATACCAACGTTACGGCCAATATCAGTGTTACGGCCAACTTCGCGATCGACACGTTCACGCTGACTTACACAGCCGGCACCGGCGGCACGATCAGCGGCACGTCGCCTCAGACCGTGAACTACGGGACAGACGGCGCGCTGGTCACGGCCGTTCCCGACACCGGCTACCACTTCATCGACTGGTCGGACGGTGTCCTGACGGCTGCCCGCACGGATACGAACGTCACGGCCAACATCTCCGTCACCGCCAACTTCGCGATCGACACGCTCACCTTGACTTACACGGCAGGGACGGGCGGCACGATCAGCGGCACTTCGCCCCAGACGGTCGATTACGGCGGATCCGGCACGCTGGTCACGGCCGTTCCCAACACGGGCTACCACTTCGTCGACTGGTCGGACGGTGTCCTGACGGCTGCCCGCACGGACACGAACGTTACGGCCAATCTCAGCGTTACCGCCAACTTCGTGATCGACACGTTCACCCTGACCTACACGGCGGGGACGGGCGGTACGATCAGCGGCACTTCGCCTCAGACCGTCAACTACGGCGCGGACGGCACGGCGGTCACGGCGGTGCCTGATACGGGCTACCAGTTCGTCAACTGGTCGGACGGAAGCACCGCCAACCCGCGGACCGACGTGAACGTCACGGCCAACCTGGCGGTCACAGCCAATTTCGTCCTAAGCACCTATATCATTTCCGGGCGCATAACTCTGGATGGAAACAGCCTGGGAAATGTTGTGCTGGTTGGCCTGCCGGGCAATCCGGTTACGAATAACGGAGGGAACTATTCGGCGATCGTGGATTATCTCTGGGATGGGACCGTTACGCCTACACTCGCGGGCTATGTATTCGATCCAGTATCCAGAATTTATGGCGACGTCTCGGCTGATCAGCTCAGCCAGAATTATACCGCTTCCGTAATAACCTTCACGCTGACCTACACAGCCGGCATGGGCGGCTCTATCACTGGCACGACGCCTCAAACGGTGAACTACGGGACGGACGGCACCCTGGTCACGGCGGTGCCCAACACCGGCTACCACTTCGTCGATTGGTCTGATGGGGTGCTCACGGCTGCCCGGACGGACACGAATGTCACGGCGGACATCTCCGTAACCGCGAATTTCGCTATCAATATCTACACCTTGACCTACACGGCGGGAGCTGGCGGTACTATCGAGGGCACAACCCCCCAGACGGTGAACTACGGTGCCGACGGCACGCTGGTCACAGCGGTGCCCAACATGGGCTACCATTTCGTCGACTGGTCTGACGGGGTGCTCACGGCTGCCCGGACCGACACGAACGTCACGGCCAACATCTCGGTTACGGCGAACTTCGCCATCGATACGTTCACCCTGACCTACACGGCGGGAGCTGGCGGTACTATCGAGGGCACAACCCCTCAGACGGTGAACTTCGGTGCCGACGGCACCCTGGTCACGGCGGCGCCGAACACGGGCTATCACTTTGTTGACTGGTCTGACGGAGTGCTCACGGCTGCCCGGACGGACACGAACGTCATGGCGGACATCTCGGTCACCGCGAACTTCGCGATCGACACGTTCACCCTGACCTATACGGCGGGAACCGGCGGCACGATCGAGGGCACGTCGCCTCAGACCGTCGATTACGGCGGCTCTGGCACGCTGGTCACAGCCGTTCCCAATACGGGCTACCACTTCGTCGACTGGTCGGACGGCGTTCTCACCGCGGCTAGAACGGACCTGAACGTTACGGCCAATATCATTGTTACCGCCAACTTCGCGATCGACACGTTCACCCTGACCTACACGGCCGGCGCCGGCGGCACTATCG
>Ga0316622_100001758_pt1 | contig 14483 bp, 11 predicted proteins | sample OWC_Aug_OW2_C1_D_FD_207646 | JGI IMG/M metagenome (GOLD analysis project Ga0316622, IMG submission 207646) | Wetland soil microbial communities from Old Woman Creek delta, Ohio, United States - OWC_Aug_OW2_C1_D5_C | ecosystem: Environmental > Terrestrial > Soil > Wetlands | place: USA: Ohio... | reverse complement strand
GACCTGGAGCGGGGCCGGCAACTCGCCGATCTCGTCCAGGAAGATCGTGCCCCCCGAGGCCGTTTCGACAAGGCCCCGGCGGTGGGCGTGGGCCCCCGTGAACGAGCCCTTTTCGTGGCCGAAGAGTTCACTCTCGAGCAGGTTCTCCGGGATTGCGTTGCAGTTGATGGGCACGAACGGGCCGCCGCGCTGCTGGCTGCGCCGGTGCAGGGCCCGCGCGACCATCTCCTTGCCGGTCCCGTTCTCGCCGAGAATCAGTACCGGGGCGCTGGTACTTGCCACCTTGCGAACGAACCCGAAGACGGCCTGCATCTGCGGGCTCGCGCCCAGCATCTCCTCAAAGCCATGGGGCAGCCCGCTCTGCTGCATGGCGCGGTATTCCCGCTCGAGCTCGGCCACGTAGACCGCGCGTTTCAGCACGCGCCCCAGTTCGTCCATGTCGACCGGCTTGCACAGGAAATCGTAGGCGCCTGCCCCGACGGCGCGCAGCGCGTTCTGCTTCTCGCTCTGGCCCGAGACCACGATGACCTTGGCCTGTCTGTCCAGGACGAGCAGCCCGGAGAGCACCGCCAGGCCCTCGTCGGGGTCGTTGGGGAAGGGCGGCAGCCCCAGGTCGAGTAGCGTCACGACGGGCCGTTCGGCCGAGAATGCGGCGACCGCAGCCGCCCGGTCGCCGGCCGTAAGCACCTCGTAGTCGCCCGCCAGCGCCCACTTCATCTGGACGCGGATGTCCTCGTCATCGTCCACGACGAGCAGCCTCGATTTCGTCATGTCGCGTTCTTCACAGGGAAGCTGACGCGCACCGTGGTGCCCTTGCCGGGCTCGCTGTCCACGTGAATGCTGCCCCCGTGCGCCTCGACGACCATCCGCGACTGGAACAGCCCGATGCCGAGCCCGCTCTTCTTGGTGCTCTGGAAGGGGCGGAACAAGGACTCCTTCACGAACTCGGGACTCATCCCACAGCCGTTGTCGGCGACCGTCAGCACGACGTGGCCTTCGCGGTGGTTGGTCCGCACCTGGATGCGGCCTCCCTGGCCCATGGTTCGACTCGCGTGATTCTCCGCTCGCTCACCGCGGACGGCGTCGCGCGCGTTGAGCAGCAGGTTGGTCGCGACACTCCGGATCTGGTCGCGGTCGGCCAGCATGCGTGGCGCGGGCTGAAGCTCCTTCGTCAGCTCGACGTCCTGCATGCCGTCTATTCTGTCGGCGGCCTCGCTCACGACCTGATTCAAGTCGGTTTCCTCGAACTTGAACTCGGGCCGCTGCCGCAGGGCGCTCAACCGGGCGATCATCTCGTCGATTCGACGCGCCGTGTTGCCCACGCCTCGGAGAGCGTCTTCGCGGAATTCCGGGTCGTCGAAGTGCACCGGCAGATTCTGCAGCATCAGGTTGAGCGACGCGGCAGCGTTCTTCAAATCGTGCACGAAGAACGCCGACATCGTCCGGAATGCCTCCAGTTCGCCGGCCCGCGCCACCTCGTCCGCCAGTCGCAGGGCCAGGAGCCCGGACGTCATCTGGCCGGCGATGCACTGCAGTAACTCCAGCTCCTCCAAGGTGTAGTCCGCCCCGTTGACGCGATCGGCAAGCACGATGGCGCCGAGGCCCTCTCGGCCGGCCCGCAAGGGCACACACCAGCGATGGCCGCCTTTCGCGGCAAACGCCACCGGATTGGCCTGCCGGAGCTCCTCGGCCCAGGGCTCGTCCACCTCTTCCAGGTTGAAGGGCGAGGACCTCGCCCGCAGCGCGGCGGCGACACCGCTTGACCCTGCCGCAGGGGAATTGCCGCCGGCGGCCCCGCCTGGCTGCTGCGCGGTCGAGGCGCCCAAGGTGAGCCGCACCTTCTGCTCGTCCAGCAGCCAGACAGTGACCGACAGCGCCTCGAAGGCCTCGGAAATCATCCTCGCGGACACCGCGCAGAGGCCAGACTGGTCCTTGACCTCCGCCAGCCGCCGCGAGCACTCGGTCCAGAGCCGAACCGAGTCGTGCTGGGCCTTCTTGAAATGGCGGTCGACGAACCCGTGGATGCGCTGGCGGAGGCGGTCGGAAAGCAGCAGCACCGCCAGACCGGCCATTCCCAGGAGCACGACGAAGGCCTGGAACTGAAAGCTCTCCACTCCGCCTATACGCCGGACGATCTGGGCCAGGACGCCGACGATGAAGAGGTATCCCCCCACGATCAGCACCGTCAGCGACGAGCGCAGGACGGCCCGGGAGGGGTAGACATCGGTTCCGGCCAGGCCGCCGCGCGCGTAACCCCGAACCAGAAAGAGGCCGCCCACGAGAAGCGCGCCCGACTCGAGGCCGAGAAGCGTGAGGTCGGGTGCGGAGTACAAGATGCACTGGCTGAGCACGTAGAGCTTCACGCCGAACACCACCGCCATGCCCAGCACCACGAACTTCAGGCGCCAGCGCATGGTCCCGACCGCCGCTCGGAAGGTTTGTTCCAGGTTCGTCAGGACCAGCACAAGCGCGATGAGGAGGACGACGTTCAAGGCAGTTCCGACGGCCCCGAACCGGAGCAGCAGTACTTCGCCCCCTGGCCCTGCCGGCACCACCTGCAGGAGTTGCTCCCGAAATCCGAGCGCCAGGCCGACGGGCAGCAGGCCGAGAATCGCCAGCGGGAGTCTCCAGCGGGCCAGGGCCTCGCGGTAGTCGCCGCGCGAATACGTCAGGCTGAAGCCGAGCCAGGCCGCGGGCACGAAGGACTTGGCGATCAGCGCGAACGTGAGCCACCGAAGCACCTCTGGCAACGTGGTAGCGCGCAGGCTCAGTCCGGCGAACACGCTGTCTACGGCGAGAACCGCCATCCCGGCGAAGAAGCACCACGTGGCCGGGGAGGGCTTCTTCCGCAGCACGCTGGCGACGGCCAGGAGGAGGCTGAGAATCGCCGCCGCGAATGGAAGAGCCGAGAAGACCGTCATGCTATTCATGATGGAGCCCCGGGTCTTTAGACCCGGGGGGCCGCCGCTCGCCGCGCCGCAGCCACCACAAGAGCACGAACAGCGGAATGAGCGACAGCGCGAAGAAGAAGGGACCGCCCTGGCGGTGAATGATGCTGTCGATCATGTGAGGCCCCACATGAACGCAGAGCAGTCCGATGACCAGGATCCGGAACCCGTTCCGCAGAATCCCGAGCGGAATCACGAAGGCGACCAGCACGAGCCTGCGCCACGGGCTCTTCAGGAAGAGGTGAGAGGCCAGCGCGCTGGTGATGAACAGCACCCAGCTTGAGCGGATCCCGCTGCACTCCTGGCCGACCTCGAGCACAATCCCGGGCAACTCGAACACCGTGCCGTGGCGCACGAGCGGCGTGCCGGCGATGTTGAAGTACATCGCGGCGGCCTCGGCGGAGGCGAGCATGGAACCCGTTTCGAGCCAGTAGACCGCAGGATCCGGCAGCGGAATCATGAAGATCAGGAACGCGATCGGGAAAGCCGCGGCGGCCATCCATTTCGCGCCGAGGAAGAGGAATCCACCTGCGGCGACGAAGCTCACGTACGCCAGCGCCATCAGGCCGAGGTAATCGTTGAGGCTCAGGCTCCCGCTCCACGCCACGGCGAGCGCGAGCGCGACCAGGCCGATTACGCCGAGGAGGGCGGTTCCGCCGATCGATCGACGGCCGGGGGCAGGCAGCGACTGTCGCTGGCTGTAGAGCAGGTACGCGGCGATCACCGGCACAAGAACGATATGGGAGTGCAGGTCCCGCTGCGCGGCGTACACCATCAACCTGATGAGCGGCTGAATGAAGAGCAGCGTCAGCAGGGCAACCCAACCAAGCCATCGACCCATTCGCCGGGTTACTTCCTTTCCGTCTCCAGCATCCGCGCCGACGCCAGAGCGCAGAGGAAGAGGGCGCACGCGCCGACTCCCCAGTTACCCGCCTGGTAGCCAGGCGCGGCGCCGGCCATCATGGCCGCCTTCAGGCCTGCCGCGATGACCATGAGCACGAGTCCGAGGACGTAGCTGGCGACCATCACGCGCTTCAGCATCTCGTTCACGGCGCACCTCCTCGAAAGACACGGTCTCCAGGGCGAGACGATCGTATGATACGCCTGTCGCGGCAGGTGGGCCCTTCCGGTCTGGCGGTTCCAGGCCGGCCGCGGTCCTCCCTCGCCGACACCATGCCATGCGCGAACCTGCTGGGCCTCCACGCTGGACGCGGCACCTCGTGTACCGCGCCGAGTATACCAGGACGACGTGGAAGCTGCGCCTCGGGCTGTCAGCGCTCGTTATCGTCACGCTTTGGCTGTCGAGCGGATGGTGGACCAGCGCGATCGCGCGCAGCCTCGTGTGCGATGCGAGCCTCGCGCCGAGCGACGCGATCCTCGTGGAGAATCTCGACTCCGACTACTTCGCCTTCGAGCGCGCGAGCGGGCTGCGTCGGGCCGGCCTCGCCGCACGCGTGCTCGTGCCAGTCGCCACCAACGCGCGTACGCCGATGCCCAATGAAGTTGCCGTCGGCACGGTGGAGCTGATGGCCAGGGTCGCGCACCTCGGCCCAATCGAGATCGTCCCAATACAGGAGGTCGAGCCCATAGCACTCAACGCGGCCAGGGACGTGCTCCGATTCCTGGAGCGGGAGCGCATTCGTTCGGTGCTCGTTGTTGCGCCTCTCTTCCGGAGCCGCCGCTCCGCGCTCGTCTACACCGCCACGCTAGGCCAAGCCGGGCTCACAGTAACATGCGAGCCGGCCCGGGGCCCTCAAGGAGTGGAGACATGGACTCAGACCTGGCACGGCATCCAGAATGTGGCGGAGCAGTGGCTCAAGCTTCAGTACTACCGCCTGTACGTGCTGCCTTTCCGCCTTGATGGATCACGCACCGAAACCAGAGGAACTGCGACCGCATGGGCGCCGACGGTCGACGCGCCTACTTCACCTTGACGACCTGGTACCCCGTGTCCGGCACGGTCGCCACCCAGTTCTCCGAGAGCTTTACCGCGCCGTTCATCAGCCAGAGCCACACCTCTCCGCGTGTCGCGTGATGCCACAGGAGGTCTGCCTTTCCATCACCGTCGTAGTCGCCGCTGCCCACGATTCGGTACTCCGTTTCCGGCACCGTCGCGACGTACGACTCGCTCACCCGTGTGGTGCCGTTCATCGGCCACAGCCACACCTCCCCGCGCGTCGCGTGCCACCACAGGAGGTCCGCCTTCCCATCTCCCGTGTGGTCCGCCACGCCGACAATCTGGTAGCCGAGTTCTCCGACCGTCGTCACGTATGTCCTAGATGTCGGCGTTGCCCCATTCATCAGCCACACCCATACATCCCCGTACGCCTTGTGGCGCCAGACGATGTCGGCCTTGCTGTCGGCGTTGAGGTCCGCCGACCCAACCACCGCATACGCGGGGTCAATCGTCGCCACATAGGTCTCGCTGACCTTGGTGGGCCCGTTCATCAGCCATACCCATGACTCCCCGTTTGTCAGGTGCCGCCACAGCATGTCCGACTTTCCGTCGCCGTTGTAGTCACCCGTTCCGACAACGTCGTAGGCCGGGTCGACGGTGCCGACGTACGTCTCAGCCGTGATCGACTTGCCGTTCATCGTCCAGAGGTAGAGCATCCCCGTTGGCGCGTGCCGCCACAGAACGTCGGCCTGGCCGTCGCCCGTCTGGTCGGCCAGACCGCGGATTTCCCAGTTGGTGTCGGATACCGTCCGCACATAGCTCTCTGACAGGCGCACTGTCCCGTCCATGGGCCAGAGCCACACAGCACCTTGCGTGGAGTGGCGCCAGAGGATGTCGCTCTTGAAATCGCCGGTGAAGTCCGACGGCGTCGTGGCGCCGCCTCCATCCGCGACGCGTCTTGGGGTCGACATCGAGACCAGTGATCCGATCCCCAATTGTCCGTAGTCGTTCCGGCCCCAGGACCAGAGCGACCCGTCGGCCTTGATGCCGTGGCTGTGGTAGTACGACTCAGCCGCAACAGTCCAGTCGTTGTCAGTGCCCATCTGGATGGGCGTGATCTTGTCGATGGTGGTGCCGTCGCCGAGCTGGCCGTGGGTGTTCTTGCCCCAGGCCCATAGTGTCCCATCGGACTTCATGGCCTGCACGTGGTCGTTGTTCGCGGCGATGCTCACCCAGTCCAGGTCCAGGCCGATGCGCACGGGAGTAAGCCGGTCGGTTCTCGTGCCGTCGCCGAGTTGACCCCAGTGGTTGTCTCCCCAGGCCCAGATCGAGCCGTCAGACTTCAGAGCGTAGGTGCTAATGTAGCCAGCAGACGCCTGCGCCCAGTCGTTCGCCTGCCCGACCGGAACCGGGACCAACTTCAAAGTGGTGGTATCGTCCCCAAGCTGGCCATCGTCATTGCCGCCCCAGGCCCAGAGTGTTCCGTCGGACTTCAATGCAACGCTATGGAAGTAGCCCGCCGACACTGCCACCCACGTATTGTCGGTGCCAACCCTCACCAAGTAGTTAATCTTGGGCACGGTGGAGTTGATCCCGAGTTGCCCGGACGTGTTGAGTCCCCACGCCCAGAGTGACCCATCGGCCTTGAGCGCAAGCGTGTGGCCCACTCCCCCCGAGACCGCTACCCAGTCGTTGTCCTGTCCGATGCGCACTGGGGATGGTCTCCCCGTGTACGTACCGTCCCCCAGCTGGCCCTGCTGGTTGTGCCCCCAGCCCCAGAGCGATCCGTCCGACCTGATGCCGTGTCCGTGATACCAACCAGCCCAAATCGTGACCCAGTCACTCTCATTTCCAACCCGCACGGGAGTAAGGCTGTCGGTTGTCGTGCCGTCCCCCAACTGGCCATAGAGGTTGCTTCCCCAGGCCCAGACCGTGCCATCCGCCCTCAGGCCCAGGCTGAAGAACGTGCCCCCGGACACCATGGTCCAGCCGTCCTCGACCCCGATCTGGGTCGGTGAGCTTCGGCTGGTCGCCGAACCGTCGCCGAGTTGTCCGCCGACGTTGTTGCCCCAGGTCCAGAGCGTGCCGCCCGGTCTGACGGCGACGCCATGGTTCGAGCCAGCGGCAAGCGATTCCCATCCGGCGTCCGAGACGACCTGAACGGGCGACAGACGGTCGAGTCCTGTGCCGTCGCCCAGTTGCCCGAATGCGTTGCTGCCCCACGCCCAGGCGGTGCCGTTCGCCTTCAGCCCGAGGCTGTGAGCCGCGCCTCCCGACATGGCAATCCACGTCGTATCCGATCCGACCTGGACCGGAGTGAGGCTGTCGGTGACCGTCCCAGTCCCCAGTTGACCGAACGCGTTGCCGCCCCACGTCCACAGCGTGCCGTCCGCCTTGAGGCCAAGACTGTGGGATGCGCCACCTGACGCTGCGACCCACGCGTGTTCCAAGCCGACCTGCAAGGGGAGAGGACTATCAACTCCGGTGCCGTCACCCAGTTGGCCGGAGGCGTTGCTGCCCCATGCCCAGAGCGTTCCGTCCGACCTGATCCCGAGGCTGTGCGAACCGCCTGCCGAGGCTGCTGTCCAGTTGTTTTCTGTGCCAACCCGGACAGGGGAGAGCTGGTCGGTTCCAGTGCCGTCACCCAATTGTCCGGCCGCGTTCCTACCCCAGGCCCAGAGCGTTCCGTCCGACCTCATCCCCAGAGTGTGCGAATATCCGGCCGACGCCGCCACCCAGTCGTTCGCGATTCCCGTCTGAACTGGAGCGAGGCGGGTGGCGGTAGTCCCGTCTCCCAACTGTCCGAAATCGTTGCGGCCCCAGGCCCACAGCGTACCGTTCGCCTTCAGCCCGACGCTGTAAGAGGCTCCTGCCCAGGCGGCAACCCACGCATTCTCGGAGCCGATCCGGACCGGGGAGAACCGCGGCGCCGTCGTGCCGTCTCCGAGCTGCCCGAAGGCATTGTTGCCCCAGGCCCAGAGTGTGCCGTCCGACTTCACCCACAGGGTGTGGTCGGCGCCTGCGCCGAAACGAGGTGCTTCGGCCGCGACGCCAACAGCGGCGTAGAACGACACCGCCGCCGTGATGAGGGCGATTCTAAACCGGGCACGCATATTCCCTCTCCGCTGCCGGCAACCCGAAGGCCGGCCTATTGCAGGCTTGAACGCTGGTGAGTACACACTAGAGTGTCCGGCGAGGGCGCGGAAGTTGTCAAGGCCCCGGGCCGATGGCGCGCGAAGCGCATACCACCCCGCTCCGAGCGACGCGGGTGGCACTTTCTGAGAGGACACTAGTTGTGAGGACGCCGGGATTCCCGCCCCGGTTCCTGGGACCGATGGATCCCGGCGGACTGGCCGCCGCGCCTCACCGACGGATGCTCAGATTCGACGGCGGCTTCGGCTGGTTCGGCAACACCTTGCTGGGGTCGCAGCTGTAGGCGCCGATATCCGCACCCTGCTCCCCCTTCCCGCACAGGGGCGAGCCAGGGAGCGGCTTCAGTCCATCGTCCAAGGTGAATGGCACGCCGTCCGGCCCGAGGGGATTGGCGAGGTTCGCGAGCTTGGGGTCGCCCCCGTTGATGCCGTGTGGTTCGCAGAAGTTGAAGAGCGAGTAGGCCGGCCCCCTGGCGTCGCACTCCCACGTCCGTTTGGCGGCGAATCCGGAAGCCGCCGAGCCCCCGACGTAGTTGTAATCGGCCGCGAAGCTGGATCGCACGGAGTTGTCCCAGAAGACCGTCTTGATCACGGCGTCGTAGGTCGCCTGCTTGTAGGTGGCGTAGGCCGGGTCGAGGACGAATTGGGAAATATCACGGAGGTTCTTCGCAGGAGTCTTCAGGTAGCCATTGCCGTCGATGTACCCCCTGGCAATCAGGTCGTTGAAGATCCCGGTTGCGATGGGAGGCTCTCCGCCTGCCAGCGTCGCCAGTTCATTCGTGACAATCGGGGAGGCTATCGTCTCCTTCGACAGGGCGATGCCGGTCATGAGGTACCATCCCGTATTGCTGTCACTGGCGACGTCAGCCTGAGTGCCAGCGGCGAGGAAGACGTTGTTCTTCAGGGTGTTCTGATCCGCGACGCCGCGGACGAGCGAAGAGCCAAACCCCATGCCATTCTGCAGGTACGCAAGACGGAAGAAGGTGTTGTTGATGAACTGGACGCCCGGCATCGAGATGTTGGCGTTGGACTCCAGAGACACGATGACATTCCGGCGGAAGATGATGTTCTTGATGTCTGGAGACATTCCGCCCATTGTGGCGATCGATGCGTATCCGTTCTTCAGCAGGGAGAACTGAGCCGGCAGATCCGCGATCCAGTTCTCTTCGAACAGGAGGTTCTGGGTCACCGTGGTGGCGGTCTGTCCGAATGTCTGGACGAAGTCGGGATGGTTGCCGCCCAGGCCAGAGGTGCCCTTCCAGAACCTGTTGCGGCGAAACACGTGATTGGTGCCGAATACCCTCAGGTAGTCCGCGCCCCGCAACTGCTCGAACGAGTTGTTCTCGAACAGGTGTCCGTCGCCCTCGATGTTGGTGAACATGTAGGAGTGGTTCTTGAACGTGTTCCCTTTGATCACGGCCTTGGAGGGAGAAAGGCCTTTGCTCGTGTACAGCATCAGGCCGTAGACCTTCGCCCCGCCGTCGCGAATCGTGCAGTTAAGCAGCTGAAAGTAGTTTCCCGGGGGATAGACGACGACCATTCCGAGCACCGTCTGGCCGGTGATGTCAAAACCGTTGACGGTGACGTACGGGTGCCTGATGTCGAAGCCCTTCATCGTGACGACGCCGGCGGCGCGAAAGACGAGGCGGTTGTCCTCGCCGGTGCCGCCGCTGGCGGTGATGACGTGCTCGTCGTACACGCCCCCGTACACGAGACAAGTGTCTCCAGCGCCCGCCGCGTTGGCACACGCCTGGATGCTCGAAAACGAACCCGAGCCATCCGCCTTGACTGTGTACTCGGCAGCCTCAGCGGAGCCAATCGCAACCAAACCCGCGAAGAGCACTGCCGCCAAACGAACAGCCAAGGCGCGCTCTGCCGCGCGCTTACCCGAAAGCGAGCCCTTGTTTGTGCGCGTGGTCAACATCGTCGGTACCTCCGTGCGCCGGGCGCGCGATAACGCGGCCGGAAGGGGCGAGACTCGCCCCATGTTCCGAATATCGGCCCCAGCAGCCTTCGGGCTCAGTCCGGCCCAGCGTCGGCGTGGAGAGGCGGCATTGCCAGCGCCGCCGAAGGAGCACGCGAGAGGACACAAGCAAAACACATACCGCCATTCCAATCCTTGCGTGCGGCGGCCGGTTCAGCCCGGTCCAGCTCAATCCGAATGCCGCAGAACCTCGTTCTGGCGCGGGTAACGGCCAGTCCGCGATGAAGGACTCGATGGCAATTCTTACGCACCATGCACTCCCGGATGATCACGGAGCTAGCACTACCGTTAGCCGGAGCACCAATTCGTACCGGGATCGTCATCCGCGAAGCGCGAGCGGATGATCTTCCGCCGGCGGGGCCTGGCCGCGGCCCGCTCGGCCCATTCCTGACCTCTCGCCCCGGGGCCTAGCGGTCGGGGCTGGCGGGGCCTGGGCCCCGCCGCCTACGTGTGCGGGGGCCCGATACTTCGCAGCAGCGGGCCGTAGACCGAGGGGTGCGAAGGCAGCGGCGAGGTCAGCCACGGAAGAGAGGGTCGAAGCTGCTCGGGAGGCCTCTCCCACCAGCGAGAGGCCAGAATAGCCTGTTTGAGCTCTTTCGAGAAGCGATAGCAGAGGAGCTCCGCAGGGGCGCCCCCGACCACCGCGAAATCCGGGACGTTCCTTGTGACAATGGTGCCGGCCGCGATCACTGCACCGACGCCGATGCGCCTGCAACCGGGGGTGACCACCACATTGCAGCCGATCCAGGCGTCGTGTCCGATCTCCAGGCGGCCGAACGGAACGGTGTCTTCCGCCACAAGGCCCAGTCCACTGTTGAAGAAGAACGGGTGCGTGGACAGCGTCTGATGCGGGTGGTTCCGAACGTAGGTTCTGACGCCAGGCCCGACTGAAACGTAACGGCCCACCACCGTATTCCGCTGGAAGAGCCCGGGCTCGAAGCACGCGCCGTAGCTGTAGGCGCCGACGACAACCCCCAGCCGTCGGCGGACGATCTCCCTGGCGGTGCCGGACCGGAACTGGCCCCCCTCCGCCCTGAAAGCGAGGGCCAATGACAGCCGCAGCAGTCGAGGGCGGGCCGAAGCGAGGGCCAGAGACCGGCTGAGGCGGCAGTAGCGTAGATCGGGAGAACGGTGTGCCATGTTGGGCTACCGCCGCCGCGCGCGCTGAGGCGGGGGAACGGCCGACTCGGCGGCGCCCGCCTCGAGGTTCCCCCAGCCCAGGATTTCGAAGCAGCCCCGCCAGCCCGACCCCCGCCAGCCGGCGTAGAGCCTGCCGACTTCGACGCGCAGTTCGGGGAGCGCCGCGATCATGCCGGCGGCGCCGACTGTTGCGCCTATCGCCGCGAGTGCCAGGCCTGCGCCGGCATGCAGCCTGTAGAATCCAGAGGCGGCGATCGCCCCGGCAACGCCCGTTGCCAGCAGCGTCATGCCGGCGGCCGCGAGGCTATCCGCCAGCGGCACGCCGTCGTGGCGCCTCAGACGAAGGAAGGAGGCCCAGCACGCCAGCGCCTCGCCCAGCAGGCCGGTGCAGGCGATTGTCCAGACCGGCTGGCGCGTCAGCGCGCAAGCGGAGGCGGGGAGCAGGGCGACCACGCGCCACCAGTTGGACCGCATCTGGTTCTCGGAGTCTCCCTTCGCGATGGCCGCAAGCGCCGGCGCAATTCGGAGGTTTCGGAAGCCATTGGCCGCCGCGAGCCAGGCAAGCAGTGGGCCGCCGCCGGCGTACTTCGCTCCGTAGACCAACTGCATCAGCGCTTCCGCGCCGAGAATCATCCCGAGGCTGCACACGGTCGCGAACAGGGTCATCACGGCGAGCACCTGGCGGTAGCGCCGCGCGAAGGCGGCGGCGTCGTCCTGGACACCGGCCAGAACGGGGAGCGCCACGGTATTGAACACTCTCCCGAAGAAGAAGGTCGGCGCAAGGTTCAGCGTGGCTGCCGCGGCATACGCGCCGAGGTCAGCCATGGAGTAGAACGTCGCCACCAGGAGCTGATCACCGTGCAGCACGCCGAACAGCAGGAACCCATTGATGATAAGCGGCCAGCCGAAACGCCACATCCGGCTGATGTACGCCCGATGGATCTGCCAGCGGTAGGGCCGCTCCTTGAGCACGTGGGTGCCGATGGTGCAGAAAAACGCCTTTGCCAGCAGCAGGACGAGCAGCGCCCGGTAGTCTCCGAACCAGGCCGTCACGGGCCATGCCGCGAGCGTGATCAGCACTTGAGGGACGGCCTCGACCAGCAGGGAGGGGCCGAATCGCAGGTCGCGCTCGTACCTGCGGACGTCGAGATGCTCGAGCCCGCGGAGCAGGGGGGCGAGCGCGAGCAACGCGATCGCCGCGGCCTGGTTGGGGAGTCCGAACAGCCGGCTGAGGGGAACGGCCAGTGCCGCGATGGCCGCCGCGCTCAACGCGGCACCGGCAAACTGCATGAGATGGGCGGCGGCGATGAAGTCGGGGTCGTTGCCCTCCTTGTCCCGGACGACGAATCTGGCCACGCCAAGCTTGGCGGAGAACTCGATCAGGGTGAGGATCAGCGAGAACGTCGCGGCGATGCCGAAGTCGGCCTTCGTCAGCATCCTCGCCAGGATCATGTTCCTGACGAACGATGCCGCAGCGGCGACGCCCTCGGCAAACGCCAGCTGAAAGGAGCCCCGGACGGCCTTTCGTCGCATTGTCATGGCTGGTGACGGCTCGCCGGCGCCCGTCGTCGACTACGCTGGGAACATCTTCCGAAACACGCGGATGTTGTAGAAGTTGTCGTCGCCGTAGTCGCCGAAGCGCTCCCGGTGGGCGTGCAGATCGTCGATGATGTCCTCTACCGAGTACTGGGGCCGGAACCCGAGGTTCGTCTCCGCCCGCTCGATGTCGACCTTGTAGTTCCTGAAATCCTCGATGTGCCTGATCTCGATGCCGATCTTCCGGCCGGTGAGCCGTTCAACCTGGCTCTTCACCATGTCCCCGACCTGCCCGACGGTGTAGTTGCCGGACGAAACGTTGTAGACGCCGCTGATGGAGTAGTCCGCCTGGACGGCTCGCAGGTACGCCGACGTGGCGTCGCGCAGGTCCAAGATCGGGCGCCAGATCGACGCATTGTTGACCACCACCTTGCCGTCGGTCATCGCACACTTGAACATCGTGTTCACGATGAGATCCATGCGCATGCGCGGACTGAAGCCGCAGATCGTCCCCTTGCGCAGCGCAATCACGGAGAAGCCGTCGTCCTGCTGCTGGAGGACGCCACGCTCGCCCTGCAGCTTCGAGATCCCGTAAGGGTAGTTGCAGGTGACCGGGCTGTCCTCGTCGTACAGCTGGTTCACCGTGTAACCGTAGACGGAGCATGACGAGGCGTAGATGAATCGCCGCACGCCGGCGCGCTTCGCAACGAACGCCAGGTAGGAGGGCAGGGCGCCGTTCGAGACGAAGTTGCCCGAGGGATCGAACTCCGCCATCGGGTCGTTCGACAGGCCAGCCAGGAAGATCACTTGCTCGAATCCCTCGAGGTCCTTCTCCTTGCACGTGAACAACTCGCGCGACACCACCTTTACCTCCGGAGGGAGGTGGTTGCCAAACCACAGGAGATCCAGCACCTCAACCTCGTATCCCCGCTCGAGCAGCATCGGGATGAGGGACGATCCGACGTATCCAGCTCCGCCTGCAACCAGGATTCTCATGGGTGTGCTATTGCTGCCGCGATTCCCCGCGCTCCTCGACGAAGCGGCGGTACCGCTCGCAGTTCAGGGAGGTGTCCGCAGGTACGATGAACGTGACGTCGTTGACGGACAACCGGCCTATGGCCTTGTCCGGACTCAGGCTCTTCGCGTAGTCCATGACGGTCCGACGCGGACCACCTACGTGAATGACGCCCCTCGCATCCGAATCGATGAGCTTGGCGAGTTTCCCCGCGATGACCGCGGCGGATTCTCGGCTCGTCCACTGGTCGACGAAGGCCTTGTCGTAGGGGAACGGTGCCGGCCCGAAGCTCGTGCGGACGATGAGGGAGTCGTCGTGCAGTCTGACGGCGCATTCGCCGCCGAGCTTCGACCACGCGTACTTATTGACGGGCCGAAGCGGATCGTCCTCGGCGTAGTTGCCCCTCGTGCCGTCGAAGACGTAGTCGGTCGACACGTAGATCAGGCGCGCCCCGTGAGCGGCGCAGAGCCGGACGACGTTGGCCGTGCCGATGATGTTGGCCATCAGCGCGCGCTCGGGCTCCCGGTCCACGACGGGCGGCGAGGTGAGGGCGGCTGCGTGCACCACCACGTCGAGCCCGCGAGCTGTCGCAAACGAGTCCATCTGGGCGTAGTCGGTCACGTCGAACTCGCTGCGGCTCGGATACAGGATGTCGGGACGGAGCATCCTGACCTGCGACCCCAGCAAGCCGCTCCCGCCCGTGAAGACCACAACTCGACGCGCCACGCCTCCGATGTCGGGCGCGGCGCTCACCTCACGGCCTCCATGGCGAAATGGCTCGACCGGCCGTCGCGTAGCCAGGCCTCCATCG
>Ga0316622_100001757_pt1 | contig 14484 bp, 13 predicted proteins | sample OWC_Aug_OW2_C1_D_FD_207646 | JGI IMG/M metagenome (GOLD analysis project Ga0316622, IMG submission 207646) | Wetland soil microbial communities from Old Woman Creek delta, Ohio, United States - OWC_Aug_OW2_C1_D5_C | ecosystem: Environmental > Terrestrial > Soil > Wetlands | place: USA: Ohio... | reverse complement strand
CCGCTGCGCGTGCTCGATGCAGTCCGGCTCGTCGCAGCAGAGCGCGCAGACGCGCTTCGCCGCTTCGAACCCCAACACCTCGGCTCGGGGCGCCACGTAGTCGGGCTTGACGGCTTCGGTGCGCATCAGGTCCGTGCTGAGGTACTTCTTGTTGCTGTCGCTCAACACGGTCGCCACGACCGTGTCTGCGCCAAGCGCCTCCTGGACTTTCAGCGCACCGATGACGTTGGCACCTGACGAGATCCCCACGGCGAGCCCGACGCTCGCGAGCTTTTGCGCCATGATGATCGAGTCGCCGTCGGACACCTCGATGACGGGCTCCAATTCGTTCAGCTTCAGCAGCGCGGGAATGAACTCGTCCGAGATGCCCTGGATGCGGTGCTGCCCCACCTTGTAGCCGGTGCTGATCGTTGGCGACTCCGCCGGTTCGAGCGGGTACACATGGACCGCGGGGTGCCTGCTGCGCAAGTACCGGCCGACGCCCATCACTGTCCCGCCGGTGCCAACGCCCGCCACGAACGCGTCCGGGGTCAGTCCCTGCAGCCGCAGCTGATACCAGATCTCGGGACCCGTGGTCGTCATGTGCGCCTCGGCGTTCGCCTCGTTCGAGAACTGGCAGGGCAGGAAGACGCGAGGGCTGCGGGCGGCCAGTTCTTCGGCCATGCGAATGCTGCCGAGGAATCCACCCTGTTCGCGGCTCACGGGCACGATCGACGCGCCGAAGCTCGCGATGAGGGCCATTCGCTCGTGGCTCATCCAATCCGGCATGAACACCGTCACCGGATGGCCGAGGGCCCGGCCGATGGCCGAGAACGCGATGCCCGTGTTGCCGCTCGTGGCTTCGGCGATGGTGTCGCCCGGCTCAATCCGACCGCCCAGATACGCCTGCCTCATGATGTGCAGCGCCATCCGGTCCTTGATGCTGCCAGTCATGTTGACCTGTTCGTATTTCGCGTAGACGACCCTGGGTTCGCCGCGGACCTTCAGGCGGATCGCAAGCAGAGGCGTATTGCCGATCAAGTACTCGAGGGATTTGAAGCGGGCGGCGACGACGGGATCGAGCGTGGCGACGGAATCCATGGGAGTGCTCCAGCGTAACGCAAGGGACGCGAGGGGCGGGCGGACACCGGACAGGAGATTCTAACATCCGCATGGTGGAACCCGAGCGGCCGCGACGCATCGTTCGCGCCGGGCCGGTGGCGGCCCGCGGGGCGGTGTGGTACTATTGTGTGTTTGCCGGGTTGTGTGCGCGCGCAACCGGCAAGCGCCCGCCGCATGCGTCCCCGTCGTCCAGGGGTTAGGACACGGCCCTTTCAAGGCTGAAACACGGGTTCGAATCCCGTCGGGGACGTACCACTAAGTACACGATCACCAGCAAGAGACCCCGTCGGGGACGCCAGCCAGAGCCCCCACCGGCTCGGCGGCAAGCGGGGCGGAATCCCGCCGTTCGGCCCGTCGGCCTACCCGCCGGATCTGTGTTCATGCCCGATCCGCATTCTCAGTGGGTGCTCTACCAACCTTGGCAGTAGACTCTGCGGCGGAGTGCTATGCGCTGGTACCGTTCGGACAGTGACGGCGATTCCTCGCCCGAAAACGACCTGGTGAAGTGCCTGATTGTCTGCGCGGTGATCCTCGTCTTCACCGTTGTCGTGTTGGGTGCAAACCCGCGTGAGACTCTCGGTGAGGGTATATTCCTTGGGTTTCTAATCGTTGCGTGGTACCTGCGGCGCACGGTTGAACGGTAACACGGCGCGTGGGCAGGACCGAAGTCCGACTGGAGACACCGGGAGCCCGTGTAACGCGGAGACTCTTCTTGGGTAGATCTTCCTGTGCCGCTAGGGTCACCGCGCTTCGCGTTACAGGCGTTGATATCGTGAGGCGAGCCGGACCGTACGCGGGTACGCGGTGGTCTCGTCGCTGCGGGCGACGGGCAGCGACCGCGGTTGCTCGATCCTGCGCTATGATCGGCCCACCGTCTCCTGTCGGATGAGGACTACCATGACGCGATTCCTGATCGCCTTCGTCGTCCTCTGTTCTCTGTCCGGTTGCGACCTTCTATCTCAGGACATGAGGCGTAGGGATTTCGAGAAGCGCAAGCAAGAGCTGCAGGCGCTAGGAAAGAACCGGGACCCCGAGGCCCCCGTCAAGTGTTTCCGGGATGCGGAGGCTTGCTTCTGGAGGGAGTCCACTCCCGATCCCGACGCGATGCTGCTGTTGCACAGCCCCCACTACAACGAAGCTCGGAACAAGTGCTTCGTGACGATTGTTCACCACTACACCGTCCCAGATGGTAGCTGGTTGCAGACCGAGCTAGTGTACGAGGTCTGGCAAAATGAGAAGCGCGCCGAGTACAGGGCAAACCACGAAGGCACCACCACCACGCTTCTCGGCTGTGAGGTTTATGGCATATCGTGCCGGAATTATGAGGAGTTCACGTCCTTCGTCGGCCGCTACATAAGCCAGTAGGGCGACCGGTCCTGGGCTACAATCGGCCCGCCATGAAGGACGCCGCCATCGTCGTGCTCCTCCTCCTCGTCGGGGGCGTCCTCGCCATCGTCTTCGTCTACGCCGGCCCGGACGCTTACCGGGCCCTGAACCACAATCGGCCCGCCATGAACTACCTCATCATCGTCTTGCTCGTGGTCATCTTCCTCGTCCTGGTCGGCGTGCGCGTCTGGAAACGGATGAACTGAAGACGCAAGTTCAGGAGTGGAACGCCCGCCATGAAGGACTGGATACTGGTCGCCGTCGGCCTGCTGATCGGCCAATGCGCGAAGATGTTCAGGGTTGGACAGCGTACGCCGTTTATGGAACGGTAGCGGGCCGCGAGGACCTGCCCCTCAACGGCCCGTGCGACTTTGTGCAAGGCCTTCCGGCGCGAGGCGTCTCGTCAGTCATCGTCCGATCACGCCACGGGCAACACGGGCCACTTGACCAGCGTCATCCGAAGGGCGTCGAGTCCGGTCGGGCGCGCCACCGTTACCCGCTGTTGCTTCGTCGAGGCGCAGATCGAAACTCGTTCGCTCCGTGACGCGCAGCTTCTTCGCCACGCTCATCTCGAAACGCACGAACATGGGGCTCCTCCCCTTCTGGTGCAGCGGCGTGCAGTCCCCGGACTTCAGCTGGATGCAGGTGGGGCTGTTCGCCGGCGCCAGGCGGCCACAACGCGGGACGGCTCGAGCCCGGCACCACGCGGGCTCGGGGCAGCGGGGGCCACGCATTCGACGGCTCCGCCGGGGTCTGCTACGGTAAGAGCGACCGTCCGCCCCCGGCCGGTCGGCTTCCACGATATGCACCCGTACGCCGGCAGGCGCCTGTTCACGCTGTGGGCCGCGTGGCTCGCGGCTGCGGGCACGATCTGGGCTGGGCCGGGGTCCTCGCCGCAGCAATCGGTTGGCGTGCGGCCCCTTCCCCACCACGACTACTCGCTCGTCGTGCCGGCAGGCCCCGACCGGCTGGAGTCGGCCCTCGAGTGCCTGCGGGGCGGAATGATGACGGCGCTGGCCGAATCCGGGTTGCTGTCAGCCGGCTTCCCGGAGGCCGGCACGGTCCTCCGCACACCATCGGCCACCGAAGCCGGGGTGGTCGAGCTGTCCTGCTCGGCCACCGCGGCATCCAAGGAGGGCGAGAAGTGCATTCGCCTCGGCCCGACCGCCTTCCTCGAGTTGGCCAGCCTGGACTACCCCAGCGCCCGCGGCTTCCTGTTCGAGGTGTTCCTGTTCGACAAGCTGCCGCGCCGGCCGCCCAGCCGTGACGCGTCCTTGTCCCTGTTGCGCGTCGTCGTCCACTACCCGATCCTGGAGGGCCTGCCCCCGGTGCCCGGCCGGGACCTCGGCGAGATCCTTGACGCGTTGCAACGCGGACTGCTGATCGCCGGCGCGAGGCCAATCCAGATCCGGTAGAGAACCAAGCCCGACCCCATTCCCCGGAACGTCGCGTGCACCTGGCCAACGGCCGTCTGAGCCACGTTGTAAGCTACGCGGCGCGGCCCACATGGCCTGCAACCTGGGTGCGAGGGACCCCCTGCCACCCTTGCCACACTCCCCTCGGGGACGTACCACCAACAACTCGACGACCTGTAGGACGTCGCCTCGTTGCCTCCAGGCGCGACCGCTTCCAGTCGCGGACAGGCGGGCCGGGCTTCCGCCGTTCGGCCCGTCAGCCCAGCCGCCGAGGCCGAGTGTGCACCTCCTGCGCGGTGCGCCGTTCCTCGGCTGCGGCTCGGTGTCGCATTTCTGATACACCGTCTCGTGAGTATTTCGGTGAGCACCATTGACAACCCCGCCGGCACGCCTATATTGGCGGTGACCACCCCAACATTCGGCAACTCGGCGCAAGGGAAGTTCGCTCTCATGCGCTGCCACCGTCGCCGCCGCGGACTCGGCCGAGACCCCCCCCGGCCAGAAGTACGCGACCGGCCCCCCGGCGCACGCCGGGCGCAGACTCCTTCCCGCTGGTCGCGAATCGGCGCGTTGTCCCGATATTCACGACTCGTTCCAGACGGGAGACCATATGCATTCGAAGATCTGCGCCGGACTGCTCACCGCCGTCGTCGTTCTCGCCATCGGCTGCAGCCAGAGCCCGGTGGCACCCTCGCCGCCGCCCGCCGCCGCGTCAGCAGCGGCCAGCACGGTGTCCGCGATGCCCGGCGGGGCAATCGTGCCCTACGGGATGAAGGGCCAGGACGTGCCGTTCTCCGGCGTGGTCACTGGCGAAGCCGCCTTCGATTCCAACCCGAAAGGCTGCGGCGCCGGTTTCACGACGGTCACCACCGCAAAGGGCCAGGCCTCGCACATGGGCCTCACCTCCTGGCAGAGCCAACATTGCCTCAGTGAGGCGAACGACTTTCTGGACGCCGAATTGGTGCTCTCCGCGGCGAACGGCGACAAGATCTACGCGACGTACACCGGCCGCTGTTTCGGGTTGCCGGTGATCGGGGAGTCGGTCACTTGCTCCGGCAACCTGGTGTTCTCGGGAGGGACGGGCCGCTTCAAGAACGCCAGTGGAACCGCAGAATTGAGCGCTTCGATCGTCTTCGAAGGCTTCACGGACCCCTCGTGGCCGGGCCAGTGGGAATGGAAGGGCATGATCAACTACTGACGCAGAAGCCGCCCGTCTGCTCTTCGAGGGCCACCACCGCGGTGGCCCTCGTCGTGTACGCCTGAGCCTTCACGCCACGCGCCGGCGAGTGACCGCGAACCAGCGGCGGACCGTGATGCACTCGCCGTCGGGACCGGTCGGGGACGCCAGCCTTCGCTCCACTCCGGCCTGCTTCCTTCCTCGTGGAGCTTCGGCTGGGCAAGCCCGTCCATCGCCTTCGGCGTGCCGCTCTCCTCGTGGAGCTTCGGCTGGGCAAGCCCGTTCTTCGTCCTCCGGCTTGCCACTCTCGTCGGTTGAGCTTCGGCTGGACAAGCCAGTCAACACGGTCGCCCGCCTGCAACAGGCGGAGTGGAGACTCGTCGTGCGGCCCATCGGCCTAACCGCCGTGGTCGAGTGCCACCCCCTGCGCGGTGCGCTGCCCCTCGGCTGCGGCCCGGCGTCGCGTTATTGAGACGCGTTCTCACGGTCCTGCCGAGGCGCTTCCGCCCCCGTGAACAGGTGTATGCTCTCCTCGTCTCCCCCCTTGGCACCTCGGCGCAATGGAAGTATCGCAATGCTGCGCCGCCCTCACCGCCTGCCGTCCGTCCCAGTCGCCCTGATGCACCGCATCACACAAAGGAGCGCGCCATGAAGAGACTATTCGTCGTTCTCGTCGTTCTAGCGTTCGTCATGCCCTGTTTGGCTCAGACGCCCCAGCCGCCCAAGCCGGGACCGGAGGTCCAGAAACTGGCCTACTACGTCGGCACATGGAAGTTCGAGGGCGACGTGAAGGCCGGCACTCCCCTTGGTCCTGCGGGCAAGTTCTCCGGCACAGGCTCCTGTGAGTGGTTCGCGGGGGGCTTCCACGTGGTGTGTCGCGGCGAGGGGACGGGACCGAAGGGAAGCATGACGGACCTGAGCATCCTTGCCTACGATACGGAGGCGAAGATCTACACCTACTACGGCATCAGCAGCCGCGGCGGGACGGAAAGCGAGAAGATGACGCTCACCGGAAACACGTGGACGTCACTCTCGGAGGAGACGGTCGCAGGCAAACCAACCAAGTTCCGGTACACGGAAGTACAGGAGTCCCCGACCACCTACACATTCAAGCTTGAGTACTCAGTCTCGGGCGGGCCCTGGACCGTCGCCGAGGAAGGCAAAGGCACGAAGATCAAGTAGGCCCACGGATTCGGTCAGGCGCGGCTCGACCCCGATAGACGGGCCACCCTCCCGGTGGCCCTCGTCGTGCGCGCCTGAGCGTTCACGCCACACGCAGCACGGGAGCGCCGCAGCGGCCCAGCCGGTCCGGTCCTTCCCTGTCGTGCAGTGAAACACGGCCGGCTGGCGCGGGGGTGACGACAGAGGCACCGCGTAACAATTACGTGCTCCCAAGGGCAAGAACTGCTGCCCAGCGCGCCACGCTTGCCTCGCTTCAAGCTCCGTTTCGGCTCGAATTGGCAAGCGGCGTGCACGGGACGTGCTATCCTCCGTTCGACCAGCCTTGGCACGCTGTCTGCACACTTATCCGACCGGCGGAGTGCGGTCTGCCGCTTGAATCGACGCCCGAGAGCCGGGCGGTCGAGCATGACCGAGGGGTTGACGATGTGGAAACGGGGAGAGGTCGAACGGCCGCCCGCCGGCGGTCGTGACGCAGCGGGTGCAGCACCCCCCGGCCCGCCGGGAGGGCTGGCGGCCCCACGTGTACAAGCACCTGAAAACGAGGCGATGCGCCACATGGAAAAAGACGTTCTGAGCATCGGCAAATCGGTGGTCTTCAGCGGCAACCTGAGCGCCAGCGAAGATCTCTTCATCGAGGGCACCGTCGACGGCAAGATCGAGCTGCGCGACCATGTGCTGACGATCGGGCCAAACGCGAAGATCAAGGCTGAAGTGCATGCCAAGACCGTGATCGTCCGCGGCGAGGTCGTCGGCAACATCACGGCCAGCGAGAAGCTCGACATCCGCGACAGCGGGTCGGTGGACGGCGACATCTCGGCCCCGCTCGTGTCCATCGCCGAGGGCGCGCACCTGCGCGGCAGCGTGGACATGCAGAAGAAACCGGCGGCAGCCGCCGCGGCGGCCCCGGCGCCCAAGCCCGAGGCGAAGTTTGCGCCGCTGCCTGCCGGCTCGCCGGCACCCGGCGGCCAGCGCGTCACCGGCGCCTAGCGGGCGACGCACGGGAGCGGCCCGCGGTCTCACCGCCCGGGCTGGGCCTTCCCGTCTGGAGGCATGGTCTTGTCCGGCGGCGACACAGGGACCGGCCTGCGCGGCTGGTTTGCACGCCTGACGTCCGAACGGCGTCCGGAGGAGCCGCAGCCTGCCTCGGGGTCGTCGCGGGAACCTGCCGACGGCCCCGTCGTCACATCGAAGGCGCTGCAGAAGTTCCTGGCGTACCTCGGCACGCGCCCGGCGCCGGTCCTGCTGGATCTCGGCCCGTTCTCGGGGTCGAACGTCACCTATTTCGGCCAGTTGCTCAGCTGCAAGGTCCTCATCGGGGACGTCCTCACAGACCTCGATCGGCACGTTCGCGAGGGGCACATCGCCGAGATTCCCTCGTTCCTGTCGAAACGCTTCACGCACGACGAGGCCTCCGTCGACGGCGTCCTCCTCTGGGACGTGTACGACTACCTGGAGCGGCCCGCTGCGCAGGCGCTGTCGACGGCGCTCGTCCGGGCCCTGCGGCCCGACGGTGCGCTCCTCGGCTTCTTCGGCAGTTCGGACCACACCTGCATCGGCTGCACGAAGTTCGTCGTCGAGGACGAGTCCCATGTGCGGCTGCGTCCGTACGCGTCGGGGCTCGAGCGCCATTCCCGGCTGCAGAACCGCGAGATCCTCAAGATGTTCGAGGGCCTGCGTGTGTCCGATTCCTACCTGCTGCAGAACGGCTGGCGTGAGATGCTCCTCCGCAAGGGCGGGACGGGGCGGCCGATCATCTAAGTGCCCCCGGGTCTGAAGACCCGGGCCTCCACGCAAGACAGCGCGACCGGGGCTCCACCACCAGCGCCGTGGGCTCGCCCGTTCTCAGGCGCCCCCAACCTCCAGCACGGCCCCCTTCCAAGACGTTGCCCCGCTGAGCCGGGCCACGGCCCTCCTGCGCATCTTCGGTTAGAAGGTCCCGGTGGCAGGCGCCACGGAAAGGAGACGGCCATGCAAGCCACAACTGCAGCGGTAGCGCTATTCGCAGTCGCCTTGTGGGGAGGCGGTCAGCCGGGGGCATCCTGGGCCCAGGAACCGCCGAGGCCGGCGGCGCTCGCGCCCGAGAGATCAGGGCCCTCGGTCCGTCTCGACGTCTTCGTCGGCGGCGCGGCGTTCGAACGCTACGAGCAGCCGGACTTCGAGCATTCGGACGCTGGTATCCGATACGCGACGACCGGCTGGGAGGCTGGCGCGACGGCGTTCGTGGGAGTGCCCTGGCTGGGCATCACCGGTTCGGTGGGCTGCCAGACGATCGAAACCACCCCGGCCTATCACGTGGCCATCGGCCCCCAGTTCATGTCGCCATGGATCGTCGGGGAAGACGTCGGGTTCCGCCTCTTCGCCCACGCGCTGTACGGCGTCGTATCGACCACCGGCGATTCGCCCGCCCAGCACGGCACTGAGTGGGTGTTCGGCGGCGGCATCGACGTGCTGCTGCTGCGCATCCAATACGACTACGTTCAACTGAACCTCCCTCCCCTGGCGCGGGGCAACAACCGCGTCTTCATCGGAGGGGTCGTCCCGCTCTGCCTGAGGAGCTGCCGCGAAGGTGAGATCAACCTGTCGGGACGCCCTGCGATTCGATGAGCCGGCTTGCGGCGTCGCCGGACCATCGAGACGGTCACCACATCGCTGGCCCTCCCCGCGCACGGATGGGCGGGGGCCCCTCCTTCCGCGCCAGGCGGCGCGCGGGGTAAAGTGGAGTTCAGAGGCATCGTGAACAACCACTTGAAGAAGCGCCAGGGCACACAGCATCCAGATCAGGAACACCGACCGAAAGCCGCGGCCCCCGCCGCTCCCGCATCGCGCACGGGCCGCTGGAAGTGGCTTGGCCTGATCGCTGGCGGGGCCCTCCTCGTTGCCGCCGCGGCCGGCGCGGCCTGGTACTTCGGAACCAGCCGCACGCAGATGGCGGGCGGGGTCGAACTGGGCCCGCTCCCGCCAGGCGTCCAGCGCGAGCAACTGAACCTGGTGGTCATCACGCTCGACACGACGCGCGCCGATCACATCGGCGCCTACGGGTCGACGCTGGTGAAGACGCCCGCGATCGACCGCCTGGCCGGCGAGGGCACGCGCTTCGCCCAGGCGATGTCGAGCGCGCCGCTCACGCTGCCCGCGCACTCGAGCATGTTCACCGGCCGCTTCCCTCCCGAGCACGGCGTGCGCGACAACGGCGGCTTCTTCCTCGCCCCCGAGCAGATGACGCTGGCCGAGATGCTGAAGGCGCGGGGCTTCGCCACGGGCGGCTTCATCGCGGCGTTCGTCCTCGACGGCAAGTGGGGCATCGACCAGGGCTTCGACGAGTACTTCGACGACTTCGACATCTCGGAACGTCGCGGGCGGTCGATCGGCAACATCCAGCGGCCGGGCAACGAGGTCGTGGACAAGGCGCTGCCCTGGATGGACTCGGTGAAGGACCGCCGCTTCTTCGCGTGGATTCACCTGTACGATCCGCACACGCCGTACGATCCGCCGGAACCGTACAAGACCGAATACAAGGGCCGCCCCTACCGCGGGGAGGTCGCCTTCACCGATGCGCAGGTGGGCCGCGTCGTCAGCTTCCTCGAAGAGCGCGGCCTGCTCGACAAGACGGTGATCGCGGTGCTCGGCGACCACGGCGAGAGCCTGGGCGATCACGGCGAGGACTCGCACGGGTTCTTCGTCTATGAGGCCGTCACGCACGTCCCCTTTGTCGTCCGGGCGCCCTTCGAGAAGACGGACGCGCGCGTGGTAGACGAGCCCGTGCGCATCGTGGACCTGGCCCCGACGATGCTCGAATTGGCTGGACTTCCCGTGCCCGCGGGCATGTCGGGCAAGAGCCTGGTGCCGCTGATGACGGGCGCGACGGTGGAGCTCGGCCTCGAGGGCTACGCCGAGGCCATGTATCCCTTGCACCATTTCGGCTGGAGCGACCTGCGGGCCCTGCGCTCGGGCCGCTACAAGCTGATCGACGCGCCGAAGCCGGAGTTGTTCGACATCGAGAGCGACCCGAAGGAGACGACGAACATCTTCGACGAGCGCCGGACGGTCGGCGACGGGATGGTGGCGCGGCTGCGCGAGCTCGAGGCGGCCTTCGACAAGGCACCTACCGCCGCGCCCGCGGAAGATGTCGATCCCGAGGTGCGCCAGCGACTGGCGGCGCTCGGATACGTCGGCTCGTTCGTCGCGACATCGAACGACCCTCGAAGCGACCGCGCGGATCCGAAGGACAAAATCGACCTGTTCAACCTGATGGGCACCGCCCGGGACCTCGGGCGCGAGGAAGGCGGATTCGAGAAGGCGGTGGGCCTGCTGAATCAGGTGGTCGAGGCCGACCCGAACGTCATCGACGCCTGGTTCTCCCTCGGCAACCTGTACTTCAAAGAAGGCCGGTACCGGGAGTCGATTGGGCACTTCCGGAAGACGCTCGAGCTGAAGCCCGACTACGACATCGCCGTCATCAACATGGCGCACGCGTTCAGGCGGCTGGGCGACGATGAGGCCGCCATGGCGGGCTACGAGCGGTACCTCCAGCTCGACCCCAAGGACGCGTACGTGCGCTACCAGGTTGGCGAGGTGTTCCTCGATCGAGGCAACATCGACAGGGCCGAGCAGGTCTTCCGGCAGACGCTCGAACTCGACCCCAAGGTGGCGTCGGCGACCAACGCGCTCGGCGTGATTGCCTACCGGCGCGGCGACGCGGCGGCGGCCGAGAAGCTCATCCGAGAAGCGATCGCCGTGAAGTCCGACGTGAAGCTGGCGCGGTACAACCTGGCGCTGATCGCCGAGGGCCGCGGCGATCTGCTGAACGCCGAGCGCGAATACCTCGAGGAGCTGAAGCTGCACCCCGACAGCTACAAGGCCGCCTTCAACCTCTCACTCCTTTACGAGCGCACCGGGCAGAAGGACCTCAGAATCGACGCGCTGAAGCAGTCGATTGACGGCAACCCCGCCTTCGCCGAGGGGCACCTCTTCTTGGCAAAGGCCTACCTGGAGCGGGAAGCGAACCTCGACGAAGCCGCCGCGCTCGCCCGCAAGGGCCTGAGCCTCTCGCCCAGCCCGCAGGTTGCCCCGCTCGGCCACTACGTGCTCGCCGACATCTACAACCGCCAGGGCCGGCCGGCCGACGCCGCGCGTGAAGTCGCCCAGGGGCGCGCCCTCGAAGCCAAGGCCCGGCGCGGCGGGCGCTAGCAGCGGCGCCGTACAGAGAAACGCCCCGGAGGCCGCGATGGCCCCCGGGGCGTTTCGGTCAGGCGGCGGGACGGACCGCCACAAAGCCGTTCGCTAGAAACTCCACCGCGCGCCGAACGTCATCTGCATCGGCGCAAGGATGCTGGTCGGCGACTGGTATTTCACCGGGAAACTCTCTCCTGTCGCGGGGTCGGTGATGTTCCGGCTTGGCACGCGGGTCTGCACGCCGGTGATCACGTTGCTGTTGAACAGGTTCGAGAAGTCGAAGAACACACCCAACCTGTGGACGTCGATCCTAAACTCCTTCTCCACTCTGAGGTCGACGATGTGCTGCATGTCGAGCCGCTGGCTGCCCCGGGGCTCGAGGTTGATGTTCACCGACCCCGTCCAGTTCAGCACGCTGGCGGATCCGCTGACATTGGCGACTGGGGTGTAGGTGTAGCCACTAATCGCCCGATAGTAGGCATTCAGCGCCACTTCGATCTTCGGCACCGTGTACCCGCCCATCAGCTTGAACTCGTGTGGCCGGTCGTACTCCATGACGCCGTACGCGTTCACGAGCACGTTGTTCGGGTTGCGGTACGTCGTGCCTCCGAAACCCGTGCGCCCGGCGTTGCCGACGTTGCCTTCGGACTTCGACCAGACGTACGAGAACTGGCCCTGCCAGCGGTTCGAGAGCGTCTTGGTGAGGACGAACATGACGCCCTTGTACTTCCTTTCGGGACTAGCTGTTCCCAGCACGTTGCCGCTCGGATCCTTGTACTGGAACCCGGCGTAGTTCGTGACGACCGTGGGAGGTTCGTCCGCCCGGTTGGCCCACCGATAGAGCGTGTACGGCTTCGTCGAAGTCGGGTTGCTCGGGTCAGGGAGGTTCCTTGAGAACGGCGTCCAGGTCGAACCCTGGATCACCCCGCCGGTGAAGTTGTCCCAGACCCGCCAGATCCCGGTCACGGCAATCTTCAGGTCGCGTCGCAATTGCTGCTCGAAGCCAAGCGTGGTCTCGTCCAGGCTGAAGTGCTTGAGATTGGGGGCAACGGTCCAATTCCCGCCGATGGTCGTCTCATCGAACAGCTCGAGGTTCCCGGGCGAGATCACCTCGTAGGACGAGAACGGCGTCCAGCCGCCCACTGCCTGGTTGTAGGGGTTGAAGGCCGGCCCCTCGTAGTAGCGCCCCCACGACGCCCGGAGCACGCTCGTGCCCTTGCCCGTCAGGTCGAAGGTGGCGCCGAGGCGCGGGCCCCACGCCAGTTCGGGAGCATAGACCGTCTTTTTCAACTCCGGGCTGTAGCCGGCGATGTGGTCCAATCTGATGCCCAGGTTAGCCGTCAGACGGCCGATCTTCCACTGGTCCTGGGCGTAGTACGACTCGCGCTTGTTCTTGCCGCGGATGTCGTAGCTGTAGCCGTACGCGAGGTACGGACCGCCGTAGTCGTAGTAATACACGCCGTTCATGTAGTCGAACTGGCTGCGCACGCCGCTGCGCTCGATTTCCAGGCCGAACTTGAAGCTGTGCTGACCGTAGACGCTCGCGTATGTCGAATAGGACAGGTTCAGCTGGTTGCGGTCGCGGTCCGCGTAGTAGTAGTAGCCGGCACCGCCGGAGTAGGCCCCGGTCTCGCCGTCGTACCGAGCCGGCGTGGGGTCAACCGGGTCCAGGTAGTAGTAGCCCCAGTAGCCCGTGTACTTCGCCTCGAGGAACGAGGACGAGCCAAACAGCTTCCGATACTGGATATTCCAGACCGCTTCGGGCGAATCCTGGTTGACCGTCTGCTTCTCGGTCGCATCCGACTGCGGGATGAAGGCAAAGCGGCCGGTCACGTTGTAATTGTCCCACTGGAACGAACCGGTCAACTGGTCGTTCGGTGTGAGGTTGAAGGTGATCTTGCCGTTGTAGCGCGGGCTGACCTCCGTGCGGATCTTGCTCGGCCCAGCCGGGTCCTGCTCGAACGCGTACCGCTGCACGCTGAACCACCAGAACGCCTTGTCCTTGCTGAACGGCCCGCCCAACTGCACGGTGAAATCGTCCAGTTTCGTCATGACGTTCGGTGAGCCGAGCGACGGGTTCAGCTCCAGGTACTCGTCCTTCATATTGCTGCGGGCGAGGTCCTTGTTCGTGTGCCGGTAGTCGAACAGCCCCGAGTATCGATTGCCGCCCGACTTCGTGATCGTGTTGACCACCGCGCCGCTGAAGCCGCCGTATTCGGCCGGAGCACCCACGCCGCCGACCTGCACTTCCTCGATGATGTTGTAGTTGTAGAACACCCAGGCCGAACCCGCTTCCGGGTCGCGCGTGTCAACACCGTCGATGAGCAGGGCGTTGCCGTAGCTGCTGTCACCGCCGAACGCCGAGCCGCCGTTGATGCCCGGGGTGTAGTTCATCACGCTGGTCGCAGCGTTGAAGTTGCCGATATTGATCGGGATGTTCGACAGCAATTCCTGCGAGATCGAGTTGTCGGATGCCGTCGATGTCGTGTCAATGGTCGACGCGTTCGCCACGACCTCGACCGTTTCGGACATGCCCCCAACTCTCAGCGAGAACGGCACGTTCAACGTTCTGGCGATCCCGACATCGAGATTGCGCTCCACGCGCGGCGTGAAGCCCGACAGCTCGGCCTTCACCTCGAAGGTGCCGGGCGTGAGGCCGACGAAGCGGTATTCGCCCTTCTCGTCGGTCACCGTCGTCGCCGAGCCCATGCGGCCTGTGAGCGTCACCGTGACGCCCGGGAGCACACCGCCCTGCTCGTCGGTCACTTTGCCGGTGATGGTGCCCGTCAGCGTCTGGGCATCACTGGCCACCGCCCCCACGAGGAGGAGCAGAGCCACGAATACTGTGAGTCGCTTCATGGTTCAGGGTCCTCCTACTTGGCCGGTGACTTGATCCGGTCGTTGCTCGTGGAGTACATCGCGTATCCCACGCCCACGCCCACCAGGATCAGCGACACAATGCCGGCCGGCGACTTGAAGAAGCTCTTCGACCCCAGGTCGGTCTTGGGCTGGCCGGGGTCCTGGGCCGCGACCGAAGAAGAGGCTCTCGCC
>Ga0316622_100001756_pt1 | contig 14484 bp, 14 predicted proteins | sample OWC_Aug_OW2_C1_D_FD_207646 | JGI IMG/M metagenome (GOLD analysis project Ga0316622, IMG submission 207646) | Wetland soil microbial communities from Old Woman Creek delta, Ohio, United States - OWC_Aug_OW2_C1_D5_C | ecosystem: Environmental > Terrestrial > Soil > Wetlands | place: USA: Ohio... | reverse complement strand
CCGGGAGCGCCCCGCGAAGCTGAACCCGCACTCGAGGCAGGCGGCCGGCTCGACGCGCAGCACCCGCCCTTGATGGCGGACCGACCGTTCGAGGTGTGGCAGGTGCTCGGCCACCTCGCGTTCACGTACCCCAACGCGTCGGGACAGGTCCCGCACCGTCACGGGCGCCTCCAAGAGCACTGCCAACAGTCGGTCGCGGACGGTGCCCGATGCGTCCATCCCAGCCCGGGGGGCCGCCCCGCCCGGCGTAGGCATCCTCAGTCCTCGGCCGGCGAGATCAGGTACTGATCCGCGACGTGGGCGAGGATCTCGGCCCGTTCCGGCGCGGCCCCGGTACCGGCGGCGTACTCGAGTTTGCGCAACCCGCGAGCCAGCATTTCATCGCCCAGCACCTCCGCCACCCAGCGCGAGAAGTCGCCGTTGGCGAGGTGATGGCGCAATGAGGCGACTGGGACCTTCTGCACCGCAGTGTAGAACTCGATCACGTTGTGGGCGACGGCGCCACCGTTGGGGGTGTGCAGGAAGCGAAACGCCTTCGTCTCCGGCAGCCAGGTATCGACATATTTTCGCGCGTGGTGGGCATGGGCGGTCAGCCGTCGCCCCGGCGTGAACGCCACCCACTGGGCGTGCACGTCGTCCTCGATCAGCAGGCCGGCGCGGCCTGCGCTCAGGGTCGCCAGGGCGTCCGAGGGCAACAGGTCACGGGGGCCCCGCTCGCGCAGCAGGCCGCTGATGAAGTAGCGCTCTTCCTCGACCGCGGTGTGCGTGACCAGATGGGCCTTGACGGCAGCAAACACCTCGTCGGACACCAGGCTCGGCCGATACGTGGCGAAGACGAAGTTCGTGCTCGGCCGCACGAGGTCGGCACCCACCTGCCCGTCGTGGAAGAAGTATTGCGCTTCATCCACCACGATCCACTGGGGAATCCCTGTCCGATCGGCGCAGTCGGCCAATTCACGCAACGCAGCGTGCACATAGGTCGACTGCTCCCGCTGCGACAACGCGGTCAGGCTGATCACGATGCTGACGGGCTCGTCTCGCAGAACGCGCGGAATCACCACGGGATCCGGCAGCGGCAGTTCGTGCCCGAGCTGGAGCACCCGCGGGCGCTGCCCGAGGGAGGCGTAGTCCCCCTCCGGATCGATGACACAGAGCCGATAGCCGTGATCAATGAGCTGTTCGGCGATCAGGCCAGCCAGCCATGACTTCCCGGACCGCGGGTCCCCGGTCACCATTACGTTGAGGCCCGTGCCCGGCAGGGTCACGCGCGAGCCGTCGAGGGCGATGCCGAGCGGGATCTGATGGCGTCGCGGCGTGGGAAGGACGCCGTTCGCCTCCACAACCTGCAACAGGTAGCGCGCCACTCCGGCCCCGCCGGGTTTCGACAGGTGTTCGTCCGCCTGCGCGGCGATCTGCGGCCGCGATCCCCGCGCCGCCACAGCAAGGGCCGCCATCTTGAAGAGTGGCAGGTCGTTCTCTGCGTCGCCGAACGCGATCATATTGTGTTCGGCGCGGCGGAGTTCATCGAGGGCCTGACGGACGCCGGTTGCCTTGTTCACGCCGCTCGGCAGGAGCATCAGTGCGCCGCGGTTGAAAATGAGCTGCCCGTCGATGGCGAACTCCCGGACCAACTCGAGCATCTCGCGCGCGTGGCGTTCCCAAGTTCCCACGACCACAGAGCCGGCCTGAAACGGGATGCCCCGGCTGCGCAGCCGGCCAAGGAAATCGGCCGGAGGGGGCTCGCCAAGATGGATGGTGCGGCCGATCCCGGGAAGGCAGACGACCGCCCCGTTCTCTGCGACCACGCCGTCGAACATCGACAAGTCTTCGCAGAGGGACTCGACTTCTTCGTGCACGCGGCCGGTGACGAGCAACGTCACGAAGCCGTGCGCGCGCGCCGTGCCGAGCGCCGCCGCAAGTTCCGGGGCGAGGTGGCCGTCCGTCGCTCCGGTGCCGTCGAAGTCACACGCGAACACGCGACAGTACATGACGCCTCGCCTGCTGCTCTATCTGCCCCCGCCGCCCACGCCCACTGCACTTCCCCCGCGCCGACGAACCCGGCATCGGGCGCGGTCTCCCGATCCGTGCGGGTCTCGCCGTCGCCGCGGCCGGCTGACGGCGGCGGGCCGCAGGTCATGCCACGATCAGCCGGGGCGCACCGCTTGTTCCGCGCAGGGCACGCACAGCGCGGCGGTCGGCAGGGCGCGTAGTCGGCCCTCCGGAATGAGTTCCCCGCAGCTCCCGCAGCGGCCGTAATCGCCGGTGGCGATGCGCGCGAGCGCCCCGTCGATCGACTCGATCTCCGCCTTCCCGCGATCGTCGAGCCGGGCCAGGAGGCGAGCGATGTTTTCTTCCTGCCCTTCCTCCTCGATCTCGGGCTCGATGTTCGTGTCCAACCAGCGCAGGTCGTCTTCGACGTGGGCCACCGTCTCGAAGATCTCCCGGCGCCGCTGCAGCAGCCTGTCACGAATCGCGTCGATGTCCATGCCGGTCTCCCGCACGCCATTAAGCGTGCAAGCCGCTCGCCAACGCCGAGGGCTCCCCGCTGTGGTGCCGGCGCTGCCGACGATTACCAGATCCGCGAAAGGCCGCGGTGACGCGACGCCGTCGTGGTCCGTCGCTTTCCCCGACTTGGGAATTCGAGCCCCCGAGGCGTGTGCAGGTGCGAGGGGCCGCCGGCGCTTTTCCTGCCCCGGGGTGAGGCGCGGGGTTGGCGACGTCCTTGCTGTCCCAACCGTGCGAGGTGACGGCAGTGCACGGCAGCAGGAGAGAGAGACACCGGGGCGGGGGCCGACGACTGCTCGTGGTGGCGTGGTTGGCCTGCGCGGCGGCCAGCATGACCCCACCGCTGCTGCGGCCGCCGGCGATGGCCGCCGGGGCCGACGTCGAGTTCTTCACGCGCGCCGGATGCCCCCGCTGTGCGGACGCGGCGCGTTTTTTGGAGGCACTCGCCAGGCAGCGCCCGGGGTTGACCATCGTCACCCACCACGTGGATGTCGAGCGATCGGCGATCGAGCGGCTGCGGAGCCTGGCACACGAGCGCGGCGTGGCGGCGGTCGCCGTCCCGGCGTTTTTCGTTCACGGGCAGCTGCTGGTGGGGTTCCTCGGTCCGGACAGCACTGGCGAGGAGCTGATCGCGCTCGTCGACGCGCAGCCGCGAGGCCCCGCCGCGGCGTGGACAGGGGGCAGTTGCGGCGTGCAACCGGAGGCGGCGTGTGCGCCACCCGTCGCCCCCGAGCGCGGGACCGAGCCGGTGGTGGTGCTGCCGCTGCTCGGTCCGCTCAACAGCACGCAGGTCGGCCTGACGGCGTTCACCATCGCGATGGGCTTGCTCGACGGGTTCAATCCCTGCGCCATGTGGGTGCTGCTGTTTCTCCTCTCCCTGCTCGTGAATCTGCACGATCGCACCAGGCTGCTGTTGATCGCGGGGACCTTCGTGGTCATGAGCGGGGTCGTCTACTTCGCGTTCATGGCCGCGTGGTTGAACGTGTTCCTGCTGATTGGCGTCTCGCGTGCGGTACAGATCGTCCTTGGGGTGGTGGCCCTGGCCGCGGGTGTGGTGAACACGAAGGACTTCTTTGCCTATCGACGCGGCATTTCGCTCAGCATCCCGGAGAGCGCGCGGCCGGGGATCTATGCCCGGGCGCGACGCGTGCTGTACGCGCCCGGCCTGACGACGGCGCTGATCGCAGCCACCGTGCTGGCGCTGCTCGTCAACGTGATCGAGCTGCTCTGCACGGCGGGGCTGCCCGCCCTCTACACGCAGATTCTCACCATGCGCGCGCTCCCGTGGTGGCGCTACTATGCCTACCTGACGCTGTACAACCTGGCCTACGTCCTCGATGACAGCATCATGCTGGGCGTCACGCTCGTCACCTTGCACCATCTGAAGCTGCAGGAACGCGCCGGCCGCTGGCTGAAGCTGACGAGCGGCGCCATCATGCTCGTTCTCGGCGCGCTGCTCGTCTTCCGGCCCGCCTGGCTGGCAGGCTGAGCGCGCGGCGCCCGCCTGCGGGAACCGGTGCCACGGGGGTCGCCCTGGCCGTGCCGGCCGGTCGCCTGTCGCACGTATGGGAATCCACGCATCGCCGGCCGTCGATTTTGCGAAGCGCGGACACCGACCGGTGGCTCGTTGCCTGCGCTGCGGCTGGGCACGAGTGTTGGAAGGTAGACGGCGAGGACACCGGGAGGGGTGGAGGCATGCAGATCGTGGAACGCGCGCTCGATGTGACGGACTTGTTGCACGCCATCCTGACTTGCGTGACCGCGGGGCCGGGGTTGGGCTTCAATCGAGCCGCGCTCTTCCTGGGCAACGAAGAGAGCGGGCGTCTGGTCGCAGCGATGGCCACCGGGCCGGCGACGGCGGAGGAGGCCGGGCAGGCTTGGAGCCGGTTGGCTGCCGAGCACAAGTCCTTGCACGATCTGCTGCAGGAACCCGTGACGGCCGCCGGGCGCACCGGCTTTGCCGCACAGCTCGAAGGGCTGGTGATCCCGCTCGGCGACCCGCGCACGATGCCCGCCGGGAGCGGCGAGCTGGCGCGCAATCCGATCCTGCAGGCCTACTGGACGCGCCAGGTCGTCCGCTTCAGCAACCCGAACGGTTTCGCCAGCCTGCCGGCGCAGTTGCGCGCGGCCTTCGGGTCCAGCGACGTCGTCTGCGTGCCGCTGGTGGCGAAGGACCGCTGTGTCGGCCTGCTCATCGCGGACAACGCCTTCAGCGGGGAATCGATCGGTGACAACCAGTTGCGGGTGCTGCAATTGCTGGCGCTGCTGGGCGGCCTCGCGATCGACAACGCGCGCATCTACCGACAGGCAGAACAGCAGACGGAGCGGCTGCGCGTGACCCTCGAGCAGCTGAAGGCGGCGCAAGACCAGCTGATCCACAGCGAGCGGCTGGCGGCCATCGGCGGCGTCGTCGCCCGTGTCAGTCACGAGTTGCGTAACCCGCTGGCCACGATCGGCGGGTTCGCGCGCTCGCTCGCCAGCCATCCCGAGGACAACACACGGGTGGCGCGCAACGCGAGCATCATCGTGGACGAGGTGGAGAAGCTCGAGGGACTGCTGCGCGAAATGCTCGACTTCACCAGTCCCCGGTCGCCGGTGCTGGCCCTGACCAACCTGAACCGCGCCCTCCGTGCCTTCGTGCGGGTGCACGAAGGCACGTTGATCGATCTCGGGATCACGCTCGATCTCGCGCTCGATCCGGCGCTCCCGGCGGTGATGGCCGATCAGAACCAGCTCCCGCGGGTGTTCTTGAACCTCTGGCAGAACGCCGTGCAGGCGATGGAGTCCACCCCGGACGGGCATCCGCGGCGGCTGTCCGTGCGCACGTGGCGCGAGCACACCGAGGTGAAGGTGGCGGTGTCCGACACCGGCCTCGGCATGGCACCGGACGTGCGGCGGCACATCTTCACGCCCTTCTTCACCACCAAGCAACGGGGCACGGGACTCGGCCTGGCGGTGGTAAAGAAAATCGTCGACGACCACCACGGCACCATTGCGGCGCACGAGAACGATGGCCCCGGGGTGACGTTCGTCCTGAGCCTGCCCGTGGCGGAGTGACGACCATGCCTCGGATCCTGCTCGTTGACGACGACCACCAGCGCCTCCTCGATCGCGAGGATCTCTCGGGTGAGGGCTACGAGGTGATCGAAGCCCACGACGGGCACGAGGCACCGAAGCGCCTCGACGAGGTCAGCCCGGACGCGATCTCTCCGGGTGGCGTCATCGTGGGAGCCACGGTGCACCACTCGATCCTCTCGCCGCACGTCTCCATCGATGCCGGCACCTTGGTGGAGGAATCCATCCCGATGCCGGACGTCCGCTCCGGCGCCGGCGCGCGGATTCCGCGGGCCATCGTCAACGAACGGGTGGTCGTGCCGGCAGACATGGTGCTCGGGCACGATACCGACGCCGATGCCCGGCGGTTCACCGTCACGCCGAACGGCGTCACGGTCGTTGCGGAAGGGACGGTCGTGGGATGAGTTGCCGCGGATTCGCCGCTTGCGGTTCGGCAGCAAGCGCGGCATACAGGGGCGACTCGGACATCGGCTCGGGCGTTCTGCCTTCGGGCAAGGGGGAAGCATGAAACGGGCACGCACGCAGGCACGTCGATCGGGCAAATTGGGCATGGTGTTGTCAGGCGGAGGCGCGCGCGGGGCCTTCCAGGTCGGCGTCTACGAGCGCCTGCTGCGGGACCCGCGGTTCGCCGATGGTCCCGCCGTCCTCTCCGGCACCTCGGCTGGAGCGATCAACTCCGCGCTCATTGCCGCCGGCAAGACGCCGCGCGAGATGATGGGCTTCTGGAACGCCATCGGGGATAACCCGCCGGTGGTCACCAGCGAGCGGTTTTTCCGCACGGCGACGCGGACCATGCTGCGGCTCACGGTCGAGGAGTCCAGCCGCTGGCTGCAGTCGACACGGCCGTGGCAGCAGATGTGGCAGCGCCTGCAGAACCACCTGCCACCCCGCCCGGGTGGACTGCTGGCCCTCGCTGTCGAATACGTCCTCGCCACCCGCTTCGAACTGATCAGCCGGATGATGGCTGGCATCCGCGAATCCTTCGTCGCCGACACCGGGCAACTGCGTGAGCGCCTGATCGATGCCTTCGGCGGCGTGCGCGTCCCCGCGGGCGATGTCCGCCTGGCCATCAACACCGTGGACGCACATACCGGGCACGTCGTGCGCTACGTGAATTTCGAGACGCCCCTGACGCGCTCGCCCGACTACGTGGTGGTCGACGCCATTACCGTCGACATGGTCCTGGCCAGTGCCAGCATCCCGCTGCTCTTCCCGCCGGTGCGCATCGGCCGCCATCTGCTGTGGGACGGCGGACTGCTCGTGAACACGCCGCTGGCCCCGGTGGTGGCGCTGGGGGCGGACGAGATCATCACCGTGCTCGTCACGGAGCCGCCGGATCCCGAACGCGGGCCGCTGCCGCATTTCGGCCGCGCGGTGGAGCGCACCGTCGACAGCCTGCTGGAGAACGCGTACAACGTCGACCGCAAGCTGTTGCTGGAACGCAACCGCATCGCGAGCATGAATGGCAGCGCGTACCGCGCCGTGCAGCTCTACGAGGCGCTGCGGCCCGCGCGCGACGCGGTCTTCAACGCCGGCTCGTACCTGTATTTCGAGCGCGAGGTGCTGGCCGCCATGTACAACGCCGGGCGGCGGGCCGCGAACGCCTGGCTGGCCAGCGGGCCGCGGACGGACCACCTCGAGGAGCATGCGGCGGGCGCCGCCGCCTGACGCGCCACCGTTCCGGACGCGCCGCGCCTCTGCCGGCGCGTCAGGCCGTGCGTTTGAGCGGCCGGCGATGATTCTGGCGTTTGTCGACCGCCGCGCGCAGTTCCTCGAAGGACTCCCGGATCATCTCCTGGAACCGCTCCACGTCGGGCATGGTCGTTTCGTCCGAGTCGATGCCAATGAACAACCGATCGCGGTAGCCGTACAGCGCGATGCTCACGGGGCTCGTCTTGGCCACCGGCGCGAACGGGTACGTCGCCAGGATCTCCGCCCCGGCGAGATACCGCGGCACCAGGATGCCGGGCACGTTGGTCACGATGTAGTCTATATCGCCAAAGGACCCCTGGGCGAGCCAGGTCATGATCTGACGCGGCAAGATGCTGAAGATCTCCGCCAGCATCGGCGCCGACTGCGACGCCGGATCCTCCTTCTTCTGCTCCATCCGCTTGCGGACTTCCTTGTAGAGGGTGAGCGGGTTTTTGATGTGAATGGGCAGGGGAACCAGGATGCCGGTGGCGCGATTGCCGGTCTGCACCTGGTCGGTCCATTCGGTCTGCTTGCGGAGGTTCACCGGCACCAGGGTCATCAACTCGCGCACGTCCGTGAGGTGGTGCTTGACGTGCCACTTGCCGATGGCACGCGCCATGATCGTCAGGATCACGTCGATCATCGCGCCCCCGAAGTGCTGCTTGAGCGCGCGGACCTCCTGGAACGGCAGCGACAGCCCGCTGAGGCGGCGCGCCCGGCCGACCTTCGCCTTGAGCGGTGATCCGCTGTCGAACCGGCCGGCCTCGATGATCGAGCGCACAGACTGCGCCGCGCGCTCGATCTGTTCCGGATCCTGCAGCGCATCCCACAGCGTCGCGGCAACGGAGCGCGCCCGCCCGAGGTCGAGGTCCACGCGATCCCACACCGCGTCCCACACCCGGGTCACGAGCGGTGCCTGCCCCGGCCAGCTCCCCTTGCGCTTGCGGACCGGGAGCCGGGGCGCCGACGGCGGGGACTCGCGCTCCCAGTCGGTCATCGCGGCAAAGATCGCATTGCCGCCGACACCGTCGGCCACGGCGTGGTGCAGTTTGAAGAACATCGCCGCTCCGCCATCCGGACCGAGGCCATCGAAAACCCGCACGTCCCACAGCGGGCGCGAGCGGTCGAACGGGGTCTCGTACGTGGGTCCGATTGCGCGGAACAGTTCGTTCAGATCCGCGCGCCCCGTCAGCGCGTGCCGGCGCACGTGGTAGTCGAGATCGAAGGTCGGATCCGTTTCCCAGCGCGGCAGGGTAATGTCCAGCGGGGCGTTGATCACTCGCTGTGACAACCGCGGCACGGCCTCGATGGCTCGCTCCAGGGCCTGGCGCAGCCGCTGTTCGTCGGGCGAGCGATCCAGAATCATGAGCATGGCCATCGTGGTGCGCTGCATGGGATTGTCGACCCACCAGAACGACAGGTCCTGGCCGGTCAACCGTTCGCTCACGTGTTTGTCATCGGCTTTGCTCACCGTCGTTCCTCCCATACGCGATCGCGGTCTGTCCGCGGCGTGATCACATTCGCCCAGCCACCCGGCGCCGCCGCCTGCCAGGGCGGCGACGTCCAGGGGTTGGCCAGGTACGCTTCGTGCCGCTTAGCCCGCCGCTTCGGGGCTGCGGGCCGCCGCCTTCGCGCGCTGGCTCCGCCGCCGGCTGGCGGTGCGGCGTGGGGCGGCCTGTGCCGGCTCCGCCGCGCGCGCCGCACGCCGTTCGGTCTTCGCTTCGGCGCCCGCCTCGGCTTGTCGCTCTCCCTCGGCTTCGGCATGGGGCTCGGCCTCGGCTTCGACGCCGGGCGTTCCCCCACGGCGGCCACCGCCGGCGGCCAGGGCCCCCAGAGCGGCGAACTCGCGCCCGACGAAGTCCACGAAGTCGTGCAGGTCCGGCAGCGCGTCCCAGTCCGCGTTGAAGCCCCAGAAGAGCTTACCGTCGTAGCTGAACAGCGCGACACCGAGCGCCTGGTTCGGCCCCAGCGGCACCAGCGGATAGACGGCCTGCATGGGCGCGCCGAGGAAGTACGTGGTGGTCGGCGGTCCCGGCACGTTGGTCACCACCATGTTGTATGCGCGGGCCCGGATGGACAGCACGCTGAAGCCGGTGATGATCGACGACAGCGTCCAGTCGCTGAGCGCCTCGATCGTCTGCATCCCGCGCACTTGCTCCGAGTGCTTCAGCGCGCGGGTGATCTCGGTGACCTTGTGCAACCGCTGGCGCGGATCGCGCTCACCGACCGGCAGCCGCACCAGCATGTTGGCGACCCGGTTGCCCATCGCGCCGCGCTCGCTTTCGGTGCGGGTATTGACCGGCACCATAGCCCGAAAATCGAGCTCCTGCGTGCGCAGCCCGCGCTCCCTCAGGAAGCGGCCGATGGCCCCCGACACGATGGAGAGCACCACGTCGTTGACTGTTCCGCCCAGACGGTCCTTGATCGCCTTGACATGATGGAGGCTCATGTCGAGCCAGTCGAAGCGGCGGTGCGGCCCGATGTCGACGTTGAGCGGTGTCGGCGACGCGGGTCGCAGTCCGGCTGCCACTGTTTGCCCGAGGCCGCTGAGCGCCCGGCGCACATTGTCGGCCGCCTTGCCCGGATCGTCGAAGGCATGGCGCACCGCCCGGAGCAGTTCGATCGGTTCTTCCGCGCGGCGCGCGATCTCACCCAGGAAGAGTTGCCGCCCGCCCGGCGCCGGACGCGGTATCCACTTCGACTTCGCCCTCTTCGCGCGCTGTGCCTCCGCGTTCGTCTCCAGCCACGCCCCGGTCAGCTCGACGCTGCCGACACCGTCAATCATGCAGTGGTGCGCCTTGACGATCGTGGCGATGCGGTCGCCATCCAGTCCCTCGACCACCCACAATTCCCAGAGCGGCTTCCCGCGGTCGAGTTGCTGCGACATGATGCGGCCGGCCAGGCGCTTGAGCTGGCGATCGTCGCCCGGCTTCGGCAGGCGGGCGTGGCGCACGTGGTAGTTGATGTTGAAGTGTTCGTCGTCCACCCACACCGGGTATCCGAACACCGGCACCGTGGTCAGCTTCTGCTGGTAGCGCGGGACGCGGTGCAGCCCGGCCTCGACCACGCTGCGCACCCGGTCCATGTCGAGGGTGCCGTCCCGCCCGAGCAGCGGCGCGGCCGGGAACAACGAAACCGCGCCGACGTGCATGTGTGCATTCTGGTCCTCGACACCGAGAAACGCTGCGTCGAGCGCGCTGAGCCGCTCGTAGTAGGAATATGCCACGGTCTGGATCCTCCCTTGCTCTGGCCGCCCTGTGCGAGCAACCAGCCGGCGTGCCTGTCGAACGCCGAGGGCTGTTGCCCGCAGCATGCGTTTAGCCGCCAGAACACGTCGAGTACACCCACCCCGATGCTCTGGCAATAGGGTGAGCCGGAGGCCGCCCCGGCGCACCCGCGGGGCGGCACCGGACGCTTCACCCTGCGGTTTCGCGCGCGAACGCGACGATCGCGTCGAGCAGCTCCGTCGACCAGAAGACGTCGTTGTGGTGCGCGCCGGTCACCGTGAGAAATCGCTTCGGCTCGGGTGCGGCATTGTAGAGCTGCTTACCCAACGCAAAGGGCACCACTTCGTCCCGGTCACCGTGCGCGACGAAGAGCGGCACCGTCAGGCGGCGGAGGCGCGCGAGGGAGTCGAACTGGCTGCCGACGATGAGCGCCGCCAGGCCGAAGTGATGGTACGCCACATCCCGCATGCGGGTGAAGGTCGACACGACGGCGACGCTTGCGCACGGGCGTGTCGTCGCCAGCCTGATGGACACCGCTCCGCCCAGCGACTCGCCGAAGCTGACGATCCGTTGCGCACGCACGCCGTTTCCGCGCAGGTGATCGTAGGCGGCCTCGGCGTCGCGATACACCCCCGCCTCGGTCGGGCGTCCGCCGCTCTTGCCATAGCCCCGATAGTCGTAGGCGAGCACGTTGAGTCCGGCCCGGGCCAGCGCCAGGAGCACGTCGGCCCGCCCCGCGATGTTGCCGCCGTTCCCGTGCGACCAGACCAGCGTCGGCCCCTCGGCGCGTCCGGCTGCGAACCAGGCGTGCAACCGCACACCGTCCGCCGTCGTGATCCAGCGCTCCTCGACACCGCGCGGGGCGCGCGGCACCTCGCGGTCGGGCTGAAAGATCAGCGCCTCCAGCAACACGGCCGCGCGTGACGCTGTCCGCCCTACTCGAGCGGACGCTGCTCGCTGATGAGCAGGTCCTGCGAACCTCGGGTCACGACCGCGCCGAGGCTCTGCACCACGGGCAACTGCGCCAGCGCGCCGACGACCTGGGCGGACAACGGGGCGCGCTCCCAGGTCGGAGAGTGGAAGGTCACCGTCCCCTGCCCCATCCACGCCTGCGTCATCTCGCTGCGGGCGGGCAACGCCGTCGCGAAGCTGACGTCGGCCCCGCGCAGGTCGCAGGAGGGGATGTACTTCCAGCCCATCCAGACCTTGCCTTGCGCCTGCGCAGCGAGACCGGCCCGCTCGTCGGCCGTCAGTTCCCGCAGGTCCCACGCCTCCCCTTCGAGGAGCAGGCTCCCGCTCTCCGACACCGCGAACCCCCGGTGATCTTCGCGCACCCACAGGTCTGGGATCTCCGCCAGCAGCTTGGGCGCGCCCAGCACCTCCCGGCCAAGCAGGATGGGCATGAACTCGTTCTCCCACAAAACGAGCGCGAAGTTGCCCTCGGCGCGGTCGCGCCGGCCCTCGAAGCGGGCCGCGACGTTGACGGCCACGAGGTTGTACCCGCCACCGGCCATGAACGCCACGCCGCGGCACATGACGTGGGTCACGGAGACCACCGGCGGGTCCGCCACCACGAACCCGGGCGGCAGCAGCGCCGCGGCCTTCCCGGCGTCCGTCAGGTACAGGATCGTGGTGGCCGTGTTGTCCGCGTAGTGGGCCGCCTGCCCGTCCCAGCCCCGCGTGGGGCTGCCGAAGTGTGCGGGCATGATGTACGGCTGATTCGCCTCGAACACGAAACCTTTTCGCTCACCCATCTATTTGCCTCCGTATTGCCCGGCAGCCGCTCTCGCGGCTGCGCCGGCGTGAACAGCAGGTGGCGTTCGTTGTCGACCGCGACCGCCTGGCGGGTCAGGCCATACGCGGATTTCGTGAACCAGAACGCGACTCCGGCCGTCCACGCCAACGATCACGCTGAGCGCTCGCACCATGTGGCCCGTGCCTCGGTGTGCGTGGCCATCCGTGGTAACGCGCACATGGTGTGATCTGACTAAATTCCGGGTCGCCTGTAAAGGCGCAACGTTCCGGAACCGTGCCGCATTGCGAACGGCCGGCTCCCGCGAGCCCGCGGCGATCCGAATTTCCCGCAAACAGGAAAGCGGACCAGGGCAGGCTTCCGGTTGCAGCAACGCCGGGGCGGCCCGTTCGTTGGCGGCGGCGGGGCGGGAAGTGTGGTTCGACAATTGCTGACCACCTCGTCTGCGCACCGTTCCGCCCGCGCGTGGCGGAGGGTGCCGCGGCGAGGACGAGAACCAGCCATGTGGCGCAGTTGCTCGCGGGCGCAGCCCGGCTGCCGAACGCCCTGGGTTCGGGACCGACCCCATGACGAGCCCCGGTCCGGGGCATGCGCCCGGCGGCGCAGCATGCACCGATGGCCGCTACTGCCCGTCGCGCTTGCCGCCTGCCTCGCGGACTCGGGAGTGGCGACGGCCACGCGACTGGCCAGTGCCCAGATCCCGCTCGCCATCGTCCCGCACCTCGCTGTCAGCCCCGACAACCCCCAAAACGTCAGCAGCCCCGTGAACCAAGAGCCAGTGATCTTCGACGATGCGGGCACACCCACGCCCTCGCCCACTCCGGTGCAAATCATCGCCTACCCGATCGCGTGCGGCGAGACGAAAGACGGCGCCCTCGACCCGACCGACCCGGTGGTCCAAGGCCGCATGGTCGACGCGTATTTCTTCGACCTTACGACACCCAGGATGGTAACCGTGGCCGTCACCCCACAGGGCTTCCAGCCATACGCGGCAATCAACACCACGACGGAAACCCTTGCGCAGGGTGTTCCACCCCTCGAAGCCACCCTCGGGGCTGGCCAATACTTCGTGGCGCTGTTCAACTTCGAGCCGGTGTCGTCCGGCACGTACCCGTACCGGGTTTCCCTGTCCTGCAGCCCGGATCCGACCCAGACGCGAACGGCGACGGCGACCCGCACAGCCACGTCCACCCGGACGCCGACCAGCACCCGCACGCCGTCCGTCACCGCAACCGACACGCGCACCCGCACATCAACGCCGTCGGCGACGAGCACCCGCAGCCACACGCCGACCCGGACGGGCACAGCCACCCGCACGGGCACCGGGACGCCGACGCCAACGCCGTCGGCCACAAGCACCCGCAGCGGCACGCCGACCCGCACGGGCACAGCCACCCGCACGGGCACCGGGACGCCGACGCCAACGCCGTCGGCCACAAGCACCCGCACTGCCACACCCACCCGCACTGGCACCCCCACGCGCACCGGTACAGCGACGGGCACGCCGACTCAATCGACGACCACGGCGACGGTGACATGGACCGCTACCACAACGGCGTCACCAACCCCGACGCCAAGCGCGAGCCCATCAGCGACGCCCTCAATCACCGGAACCCCGAGTGCAACCGTCACCAGCACGCAGACCCTCACACCCGAACAAGCGACCATCACATCGACGGTGACATCGACCGCCACCCCGCCGCCGTCACCAACCCCGACACCGAGCCCCAGCCCCTCGGCCACGCCCTCGTCAACCCGAACCGCGAGCGCAACGCCCACTCACACGACGACCGCCGCCGCAACGCTCTCCCCGACCGCGACGCCGTCCGCCGGTCCGCCGGGCACCCCCACGCCGTCCATATCGCCCACCGTGACGGCAAGCCCGTCCCCGAGCGGGACGTCGGAACCGTCGGCAACGCCCAGCCGCACGGCAACGCCCACCCGCACGGTCACGTCCTCGGTGACCCCGACGCCCAGCGCCACCCTGCCACCGCCACTGGTGCTCCTGCAGACGCTGCAGGATGCGCCGGGAACGCAACGCCCATACGCTGTGGCCGTGAGTCCAGACGGTCGCCACGTCTACGCCGCTATATACGGTGACGACTGCGTGGTGGCCTTCGCCCGGGATGCCATCAGCGGGGCACTGACTGTCGTCGAGATTGCACGTGAAGGTCTGAACGGCGTCACGGGTTTGTTCGAAGCGAGTGCGGTGGTCGTGTGGCCCCCAGGGCG
>Ga0316622_100001755_pt1 | contig 14491 bp, 14 predicted proteins | sample OWC_Aug_OW2_C1_D_FD_207646 | JGI IMG/M metagenome (GOLD analysis project Ga0316622, IMG submission 207646) | Wetland soil microbial communities from Old Woman Creek delta, Ohio, United States - OWC_Aug_OW2_C1_D5_C | ecosystem: Environmental > Terrestrial > Soil > Wetlands | place: USA: Ohio... | reverse complement strand
CGGCGATGGACACGAGCCAGAGGTCTCGCTTCACCTGTTCGTAGGCCCAGCGGTAAGCCTCGGCCGGCAGCGGCGACCCCGTTGATCCGAGCGTACGCAGCGAGGCCAGGTCCGCAATCTTTGCCGGCTCGATCCCAGCCTTTATGCAACTTGCGAAAAATGCGGCCCCGGCGCCGAAGAACGTGGCGCGCACGCGCTCGACGAAGCGCCACAGGATGCCCAGATCGGGCGTGCCCGGATGCCCGTCGTACAGCACGGCGGTGGCACCGGCCAGCAGTCCGCTGATCTGCACGTTCCACATGATCCAGCCGGTGGTCGTGTACCAGAAGAAACGGTCCTCCGGCCCGACGTCGCGGTGCAGATGCACGCCTTTCAGCATTTCGAGCAGCACACCGGCATGGCCGTGGACGATCGCCTTGGGCAGGCCGGTCGTTCCGGACGAGTACACGACCCACAGCGGATGGTCGGACGGTACCTGCTCGGTATGCAGCGTCGCGGCGCCGCTGGCCAGCGTCGTCCAGCAGCGTGCCGACGGAAAGCGCCGAGCATCGAGCGTGCCGTGCAGCAGCGGAACGATGATCGTGTGCTGCACGCTCGGCAGGGCGCCGCGGATCTCGGCGATCAGCACGTCGCGCTCGTAGACCTTGCCACCGTAGCGATAGCCATCGCACGCAATCAACACCTTCGGCGCGATCTGGCGGAAGCGATCGAGCACTGCGACCGGACCCATGTCCGGCGAACACACGGACCAGACTGCACCCACACTTGCGCAGGCGAGGAACGCGATGATCGTCTGCGGCACGTTGGGCAGGATTGCGACCACCCGCTCACCCGGCTGAACACCGAGTTCGCGCAGCGTTGCCGCAACGGCGACCACCTGCTCGTGCAGTTCGGACCATGGCACCTCGCGCACCGCGCCTGTTTCGTCGCCAGCGATGATTGCCGGACGCTGATCGGTAACGTGGCGGAATACCTGGTCGACCAGGTTGAGGCGTGCGCCGACGAACCACTCCGCGCCGGGCATCGTGCGCGACCCGAGGACCCGCTCATAGCGTCGAGACGCGCGGATGTCGAGAAAGTCCCACAGTGCGCCCCAGAAGCCCTCGAGGTCGCTGACCGACCAGTTCCAGAACGATTCGTAATCGTCGAAAGCCCGCCCGCGATGCTGTTCGAGCCAGCGCAGGAACGCAGTCGAATGTGCTCGCGCAATGCGCTCGGGCGATGGGCGCCAGAGGGGCTCGGCCGTTTCCATCGTGCGAGTCTACGAGGCCGGCGCGGCGCAGGCACAATCGGCCGATGATCGCCCACCCGCATCCGGGCCTGCCGCCGAAATGGACCGTCGTGTGTCTGTGCGCCGAATGGTGCGACACCTGCCATGCCTACCGGGCGCTCTTCGAGGCGCGCGCCGCGAAATCAACGGACGCCGTGCACCTTTGGGTCGATATCGAGGATGAGTCCGACGCGCTGGGCGAACTCGACATCGAGACCTTCCCGACGCTGCTGGTGCTGCAGGACGACCGCCCGCGCTTCTTCGGACCCGTGCTGCCGCAGCCGGGAGTCATCGATGCGCTGCTGCGCACGCTCGATGCGGCGGATGAACGCCCGCTCTGCATTGCGGCCGAGAACAGCACTGCGGTGCGCTGGCTGGCCGAGCAGGCGGCACGAACGCATGGACGCCGTCGATGACGTTGTTGACGCTGATCGACGGCGAACTCTCCTTCGGCCTGCAACCGCTGCTCGACGGCGCGTCGCTCACCGTGCTCGAGGGCGATCGCATCGGACTGATCGGCCGCAACGGCACCGGCAAGAGTTCGCTGCTCAACGTGATTGCCGGCCGCGTCGAACTGGACGACGGCGAGGTCAGGCGCAAAGACGGGCTGCATGTGGCGCTGGTCGAGCAGGAGCCTGAACTGCCGCGCGCCTCGACCCTGCGCGAAAGCCTGGCGCTGCGAGGCGGCCTCGACGATCTCCATGACGAGCGGGAACGCTGGCGCGTGGAAGCACGGCTGGTTGAGTACCTGCAGCGCCTCGGCCTCGACGAGGCGCTCGATCCCGGGCGCCTCTCCGGCGGCGAGCGCAAGCGCGCCGCGCTCGCGCTGGCGTTTGCGCTGGCGCCCGACCTGCTGCTGCTCGACGAACCGACGAACCATCTGGACATTGACGGCATCACGCTCCTCGAAGACCTGCTGCTGAAGGGTCCGGCGCTGATCGTCATCACCCACGACCGCACGTTCCTCGACCGTGTGGCGACCCGCATCGTCGAACTGGACCGCGGCCTGCTGCGCTCGTATCCCGGCAACTACAGCGCATGGGAAGGCCGGCGCGCGACGGAACTCGCGGCGGAAGACACCGCGAGCCGCAAGTTCGACAAGTTCTGGGCACAGGAGGAAGCGTGGATCCGCAAGGGCATCGAGGCGCGGCGCACGCGCAATGCGGGCCGCGTGTCCCGGCTCGAAGCGCTTCGCGGAGAACGCGCCGCGCGCCGGGAGCGGCTCGGCAATGTCGCGATGACGCTCGACGCCGGCGAGCGCTCCGGCAAGCTCGTGGCCGAGTTGACCGAGGTCAGCAAGCGCTTCGGCGAGCGCGTCGTCGTCGATCGACTCTCGACACGCCTCCTGCGCGGCGATCGCCTGGCGCTGATCGGACCCAATGGCGCCGGCAAGACGACCCTGCTGCGCCTGATCCTCGGCACACTGCCACCGGACAGCGGCAGCGTGCGCCGTGGCACCAACCTGCAGGTGGCTTACTTCGACCAGATGCGTGAAGCGCTGGATCCTGAGCGCACCGTCGCCGAGACGATCAGCCCGGGCTCCGACTGGATCGAGATCGCCGGGGCGCGCAAGCACGTGATGAGCTACCTCGGTGACTTCCTGTTTTCGCCGCAGCGTGCGGGCTCACCGGTCAAGACCTTGTCGGGCGGCGAACGCAACCGCCTGCTGCTGGCGCGGCTGTTCGCGCGGCCGGCGAATCTGCTGGTCCTGGACGAGCCGACCAACGACCTCGACATCGAATCGCTGGAGCTGCTCGAGTCGACTCTGCAGGGCTATGGCGGCACGCTGCTGCTGGTGAGCCACGACCGGGCGTTCCTCGACAACGTCGTCACGCAGTCGCTGGTGGCCGAAGGCGACGGTCGCTGGACCGAGTACGCGGGCGGTTACAGCGACTGGCTCGCTTTGCGGCCAAAGGTCGAAGTCGCACCGGCGGCGGAGCGCGCTGTCCGCACGGAGCGAACCACTGCACGTGCGCCCCGAATGAAGCTGTCGTTCAAGGAACAACGCGAACTCGAGACCCTGCCGGCGGTGATCGAGGCGCTGGAACGCGAACAGCACGACATCAGCGCGCGCATGAGCCGACCGGACTATCACCGCGTCGGGCCCGAGCAGATCAAGGCCGATCGGCAGCGCGCCGAGGCGATCGAGCACGAACTCGCGGCGAAGTTCGAGCGCTGGAGCGCGCTCGAGCAGCGCGCGAACGCCACCGGCTGAATTGAAAAGGGCCGGCAGTGCCGGCCCTTTCCCCGTTGCCGGGCGCGCTTACTTCTTCGGCACAGCGGGGGCCGCCGGCGCAGCAGCTGGCTTCGGCGCGGGCTCGACCGCGATCGCCACCGCCTCGGTGAACGTCGCCTCGACCTGATCGCCGACCTTGATCAGCTTGAACTGGTTCGGATCGCGAACCTTCAGGTCGACCATGCGCTGCGGACCACGCAGGCGCACCGACTGCTTCGTCGCATCAACGGCAATGACGTCGGCAATCACCGTTACCTGCCGCCCGGCAGCTGCACCGGGCTTCTCACCCGGCTTGGCCGCTACCGCGTTCTCACGCTCGGTGCGCTGGCGCATCTGGCCGCCACCCTTCTTGAGCTCGAGCGTCAGCGCCTCGATGTACTCGGTCACGACGAGATCCCCTACCTTGATCTGGTCGAAGTTCTTGACCTCTGGTCCGGCCTGCACGACGAAGAGATTGCCTTCCGGCCCCTTCAGCGTGATCAGACGCTTCGCCTTGTCAATCGCGTCCACCGTGGCGGTGACGCGAACGGCGTCGGCCACGGTCACCTTGCCCGGCTCCGACTTCATGGCGGTGACACCACCGGTCTGGGCGATGGCCGGAGCCGTCGCGATCGCGACAACGGCCGCGGCGATTAAAGTGAACTTGCGCATTGCTGCTATCTCCTGATCGATGGGTCGGAAACTACAGGGGCGAGATCTTACTCGCCGCTGGACCGCCCACCTGGGAAGCCTGGTGTGGCGCTTACCGCCCGGCGCCGGCCCGTCGCACCATTTCGGCGACGATCGCCTCATAGCGCGCCTGCATCACATCGCGCAGGAAACGCTCGGCGACGTAGTCCGGCATCCAGGTCTTGAACGCCAGTTCGGCGCGATGCCAGACCTCGGTCCCACCCGCGACCTCCTTGAACCGCGTCAGGGACTGCTCGCGCGGCGTGGCGCCGGCCACCGAGGTCGTGCGTATCGTCTCCATCGGCGCCAATTGCACTTCACGGACGGTGGAATAGGCCTGTGACACTGGCCCCCATTTCAGCGTGCCGCGCTGTTCGACGCGAAGCGTCGTGCCGGACTCCGACACCACGCGGCTCGACTCCAGGTTCGGCACGAATGCCGCCATGCCGTCAAAGTCGGTCAGCACGGCCCACGCGTCGCGCAGCGCCACCGGTGCCTTGAAGACGGCGTCGATGCCAAATACCGGACCGCGGCGCATGACCGCTACCCAGGTGGCGGTCGCTTCGTCGTCGTCGGCCCACGCCGGGTGACTCGCGAGCGCCAGCAGAACCCCCAGCGTCTGTCGTCTATCCATAGGCAAATGCTAGCGCGCCCGACCGGATCGACGCGACGCGGCCACTAGCGGACTGCCGCCCGCCGCCGCTGCATCTCCGCGACCACGGCCTCGAACTGTTCGCGCACCTCGTGGCGCAGGAACGGCTCGATCAGCAGATCCGGCATCCAGGTGTCCGCGTCCAGCTCGATGTGATGCCGGATCTCCGTGCCTCCCGCAACGGCCGTAAAGTGAGTCAGCGATCTCACCTGCCGCGGCGACCCGTCGACCGACTGCGATCGCACCTGCGCGATCGGTTCGAGCTCGATCTCGCGCACCATCGTGTACGGCTGCGTCAATGGGCCCCAGCGCGCGACACCGCGCTGTTCAACGCGCAGGCGTTCGCCATCGCGCGCCGTCACGCGACTCACCTCAAGATTGGGCACGAAGCCGCTCATGGCATCGAAGTCAGTGAGCACGCTCCAGGCCTCGCGTTGCGACACCGGAGCGACCAGCGTGGCTTCGACGACGAGCAGATTGCCGCGCCGCTGCACCGACACCTGCATGTCGATCGCCGCAGAAACCGCCGGCGCCGCAAGCGCAATCAGCGTAGCGAGGGCCTGTCGTCGATTCATGCCGCGAGCGTACCGCGCCGTCGAATCGCGTGCCGGAGACTCCGGCGGCGGCTCAGTCGAGCGTCTGCTTGTAGCGTTTCATGGCGACGGCCGCGGCAAACGCGATGAACACGAGTATCGGCACCACCTGCGGCGCGATGTCGGACCAGCCGGCGCCCTTCAGCATCACGCCGCGGACGATGCGCAGGAAATGCGTCAGCGGCAGCGCTTCGCCGATCCACTGCGCCCACACCGGCATCCCACGGAACGGGAACATGAAGCCGGAGAGCAGGATGTTGGGCAGGAAGAAGAACATCGTCATCTGCATCGACTGCATCTGCGAGCGCGCCAGCGTCGAAAAGGCAAAGCCGACCCCGAGAGTGGCGATGATGAAGAGCACGATCGCCGCCGACAGCAGCGCGAAGTTGCCGAACATCGGCACCTCGAAAAGCATCCGTGCGGCGGTGAAGACAATCAGCACCTGGACGTAGCCGATGATCACGTAGGGCACGATCTTGCCGATCATGACCTCCGACGGGCGCACCGGCGTCGCAAGCAGGTTCTCCAGCGTGCCGCGCTCGCGCTCCCGCGTCATGCCCATCGCCGTCATCATCACCAGCGTCATCGTGAGAATGACGCCCATCAGTCCAGGCACGACGTTGTAGTTGGTGAGCCCCTCCGGGTTGTAGCGCTTGTGAACGATGACCTGGAACGGTTCGCTGTCGGGTGCCAGCCGCGCGAGCGGTCCGTGCAGGTCGTTGCGCAGCGCGAGCTGTGGCAGCTTCTGCAGCGCCGAAACGGCGGTGCCGGTTGCCGCCGGATCGGTGGCGTCCGCGTACACGGCCATTGCCGGCGATTCCCCGCGCACCAATCTCGCAGTGAAATCCGATGGGAACACCAGCGCAAACTGCACATCGCCGCGCGCGATCAGACGTTCGGCCTCGCTTTCCGATCCCACTTCGATGATGTGGAAGTAATCGGTGTTCTGCGCTGCGCGCACGATCGTGCGGACCATGGGCGAGTGGTCCAGTGCCACGACGGCCGTCGGCAGGTGCTTGGGATCGGAGTTGATCGCATAGCCGAACAGCACCAGTTGCATGATGGGCACACCGATCAGCATCGCGAAGGTCAGCCGGTCGCGCCGCAACTGGATGAATTCCTTGCGCAGCACGGCGCCGATGCGCTCGAGCGACAGCGCCCAGCGCCGTGAGCGATCAGCTGACGGTGTCGCGTGCATCCTGGGTCAGTGCGATGAAGACGTCTTCGAGCCCGGTCGGAATCGGCTCGATGCGGACCGACTGCGCCAGCGCCGAGTCGCGTTCCGCCAGCCAGCGCGGGAAGTCGTCGTGGTTGGTGCTGCTGACATGCAGGCTGGTGCCGAACGGCACCGCCATCCAGCCGCGCTGCTCGACGAGCTCGAGCACGGCGTCGAGGCGCGGACCATGCACCGACCAGGTTCGCAGTCCGGCCTGCGCGATCACCTCCGGCGCCGTGCCGGCAGCCAGAATCTTGCCGTAGGAGATGTACACGAGCCGATGACAACGCTCGGCCTCGTCCATGTAGTGCGTGCTGACGAGCACCGTGATGCCATCGGCCGCGAGTGTGTGGATCTCGCGCCAGAAATCCCGGCGCGCCTTCGGATCGACCCCCGCGGTCGGCTCATCGAGCAGCAGCAACTCGGGTTCATGCATCAGGCAGGCCGCCAAGGCCAGGCGCTGCTTCCAGCCGCCGGACAGCGTTCCCGCCAGCTGCGCCTTGCGCGCCGTGAGCCCGAGGCGGTCGAGTGCAGCGGCGACGCGCCGCTTGCGGTTGTCGAGCCGATAGATGCGCGCGGTGAAGTCGAGGTTCTCGCCAATCGAGAGATCCTCGTAGAGGCCGAAGCGCTGCGTCATATAGCCAACGCGCAGCTTGATGCGGCGCGCCTCGCGCCGGATGTCGTAGCCGAGACAGGTGCCTTTGCCGGCGTCAACCTCGAGCAGTCCGCACAGCATGCGGATCGTCGTCGTCTTGCCGCTGCCGTTCGGGCCGAGGAAGCCGCAGACCTGCCCCCGCGGCACAGCGAGATCGATATGGTCGACGACGGTGCGGCCGGCGAAGCCCTTGGTCAGGCCACGTACGTCGATCGCGAGGTCTGTGCTCATCGGCCGTCCGTGTCACGAGCCCGCTGCGATGCGGACGTCGACCGGCTGGCCGGGCTTGAGCTGCGACGCCGTCTTCTCGTCCGGCTTCGCTTCCACCATGAAGACGAGCTTGGCGCGGCTTTCGTTGCTGTAGATCACCGGTGGCGTGTACTCGGCTTGGTCGGAAACGAAGGCCACGCGCGCTGTCATTCCCGGTGGGCAGCCGTCGCAGCTCACCGCCACCGGGTCGCCAATGCGGACCCGCGCGAGCGCCGCCTGCGGCACGAAGAAACGTACCTTGAGCGCCCCGTCCGGCAGCAATGCGACGACGGGCGAACCCTGCGCGACCCATTCGCCCGGCCGGTACATCACGTCCTGCACCGCACCGGCCCGCGCCGCGATGCCGCGCGTCTGGTCTTCGCGCCAGCGCGATGAGGCGAGTTCGCTTTCCGCGGCGCGCTGCTCGGCCTCGGCCGCCGCGATCTCGTCGGGCCGTGCCGCGTCGCGCGCGGTGGCCAGCTGAGACTGGACTTCGGCCACGCGCGCCGCATCGCGGTCGCGCGCGGCGCGCAGTTCGTCGAGGCGGTTCGGGGACAGAAAGCCCTGCGTCACCAGCGCCTCGCTGCGCTTGAGTTCGCTGGACGACAGCGCGAGCGACGCACGGGCCTGCACCAGCTGCTGCTCCACGGCCCGCAGCTCGTCGACCCGCTTGCCCTTGCGCAGGTTGCGGGTCTGGGCCGCTGCGCCCTCGGCGCGCGCTGCCGCGGTGGCGCGCGCCAGTGATTCCGGGTCGCGCTCCAGTTCGAACAGCAGCTGGCCCGCCTGGACCCGCGCGCCGCGTTCGACCGCGAGCTTTTCGACGCGACCGCCGATTGCCGGAGCAACGTAAACGAGGTCGGCTTCCGCGTAGCCGCTAAATCGATCAGGATCGGTGCGCGTGCACGCCGCGAATGCGACCAGCAGCACGGCCACGACGACACGCTCAATGCGTGCGCGATACGGGTCGCTTTGCATTCCCGCTCTCCTTTGCAAGTCCGGCCAGGGCCCAGTCGAGCCGCTGCTCGCGGAACTCGCGTTCATGTGCAAGGCGCGACAATGCGCGCGACAGTTCGGCGGGCGCCAGGCGCGCCTCGGTCATGCGCTCGACCAGAAGCATGGGCAGCGCGATGGCACCCATCAGGAACAGCAGCACGTTGACCGGTTCGCCCGGCGGCAGCTCGCGCTTTGCCTGGGCCTCACCAATCACCCTCAGGATCAGCGCCGGATGGCGCCCGGCCAGCGACCGTACGAACCGGACGGCCGACGGCTCGCCGCCGGCAGCGTCCATCAGGACATGGGTGATGAACCGTCGATTGGCCGCCGCCCAGTCGGCCATCTGCAGCACCAGGCCGCGCAGACGTTGCAAAGGCGCGAGGTCGCCATCGACGGTGTCCGTGAGCGACTGCAGCAGCGGGGCGTACCAGCGCTCGATGACCTCGCTCACGAAGGCATCGCGCGACCCGAAGTGGTAGACGAAAGTACCGAGATTGGCCCCCGTCTGCTGGCAGAGGCCACGGACCGTGATCGAACGCACGCCATTGCGGCGCGCCTGCCGCAGCCCGGCACGCAGCAGGCGCTCACGCGTCGAGATCGATCTGGCGGCCTCGCTAGCCATGGCTGTTTTATACGCCCGTATAACCGGCCGGACAAGCCGGACGCGCGCCAGGACGCCGCGCCGGCGGCACGGCAACCCAGGGCTGGGAAGGATGCAGGCGTCACGCCGCGCCGCCGACAACCCCGTGCGGCCGTTATCCGCTCACCACAGCATGATGGCTGCGACGAAGGCGAGGGCCCAGAGAGCCGAGCCGATCAGGATCGCAGGCAGCAGTCCGCGCGCAACATGGAGGTCCGGCGCGTCGCTGTCCTCGTCGTTCATGTTCTGCACGGTCTTTGTCGGCACTCGTGGCGCCGCCCATGCATTCGGTCCCGGTACGGATCTCGAAGCGTCGGCTCCGATACGTTCGTCAGATGGCCAGCCGCGCTGCGCCGCTGATGCGCTGCGGTCCGTATTGCACTCATGGAAGGGTCCCCGCTTCCGCCCTGCCGCTGCGTTGGCAGCAAGGTCGCTGTAACCGCACGCTGTTGCGCTGCGCGTCGGTCCGCCTTTCGAAGCGCGAAGTCTGGATATTGCGGCAGCGGCGGGTCGAACAGACGCTGCAGAGTATGGCGACCGGCGCGGCGGCCGGTTGACGCAGGCCGACAAAAGCGAAGACATCACGGGAATGCGCGATGCGCCAGAGACTCAGGCGGCGCGAGGCTGGGCCGTCGGCCGGGTCGGCACCTCGCGAAACAGTGCGATCGCCTCGTCGACGCTCCGCGCCTTGAGCAGTCTCTCCTGCACTTGCGCCGGGGACCAGCGGTCGGCAGGCACTTCGCGGGCGAACCGCGCCGCCGCCGCAGCGTCGTCGAAGAACTTGAGGAACATGCGCTCGAGCTGGCTGGCGTCGCACAGGCCGAGTTCGAGGCGGAAGTCGACGCGGCCCGAACGGATCGCGGCCTCGTCGATCAGCTCCGGGTGATTGGTAGTCAAAAACACGACCGAGCCTTCGTGCGCGGCCACCCCGTCGAGCGCGTTGATGAAGCCGGAGTAGGAAACCTTGACGCCGGTATCGGCCTTGTCGCGCTGGCGGAAGAAGGCGTCGACGTCCTCGATCAGGATGACCGAGCGCTGCGGCACCGAGGACAGCAGGTTGCCGATCTTCTCGTCGGTGACGGTCGGCGATGCCAGACTGAGCACGCAGACGTTGAGCGCCAGTTCGGAGGCGATCGCGGTGACCAGCGACGTCTTGCCGGTGCCGGGCGGTCCGTACAGCAGGTAGCCGCGACGCCAGGGAATACCCAGCGCCTCGTAGCGCTCGTGCGACGCGAAGAATCGGTTCAGATCCTCGAGGATCGCTTCCTTCTGCCCGGCTTTCAGCACCACCGAATCGAGCTTGCGGTTGTTGCCAAGCCGCGCGCGCATCCACTCGTTGTTGTACGGGCTCGGCATGTACACCGCGATGCGGTTCAGCTCGCGCGCGATGCGGTGCTCCATCGCGGCGTGCACGAGTTCCTCCAGCGGAGCCTTCTTGCGGCCGAAGGTCGAGAGCGCGATCTTTTCGAAGATCGACGGCCCGACCTGCACCTCGCGCTTCATCCACATCAGCCGGCCATCGAGGAAGAACAGGTGAAATCCCTCCCCCGGCGACAGCACCGTCAGCGGCCGGCCGCCCTGCTGCAGCTCGTCGTGCAGGCTCTGGTAACTCGTGCCCTGTCGCACCGCGCGCGCCGTGAAGTTGTTGAGCCGCCGCAGCGATTCGCGGCTGTCCATGTACTCGACCAGCGCCGGGAACATCAACTCGTCGCGACTATCGACCGTGAGTGTCGTGATGAGGAAGTGCTTGGCCCAGCCGAAGACTTTGCCGGGCAACTCGCGCAGCCAGACGACCAGCAAGCCCAGCAGCGCCAGCGTCAACCCGCCGGTCAGCACGGTGTTCGATCCGAAAATGCCTTCCAGCCACTCGGCCATGCTTTCCCCGCCGCCGTCTGCGACCCGCGCTTGACGCCGCCACTTTACCGCGGCAGCAGTGCGTGCAGCGCCCCGCAAGCGGCCAGGATTCTGTGAACGACAGCCGCAGCAAGTTGTTGATAAAAACAAAACCCCGCCGCAGCGGGGTTTGTCTTGGGCTGACTGGCAGCTACGCGAAGCGCCGGCGCAACGTGGCGAGGCCAATCAGGCCGACAGCCAGGAGCGCGAGCGAGCCGGGTTCGGGAACGGGTGTGACCGGTTCTGCGTCAACCGCAATCCGAAACACGAGCCACTCGTCGTGATTGAAACCCGGTGTTGTCGGGTCGGTGTCACCATTGCTGCTGTACCAGACCCAGCGGGCAGCCGGATCGATGTCCGGCCTGAGACCCCAAGGAGCGGCTCCGTTGGTTGGACCGGCCGTGAGCCCGGTCCATCCGCCTGACGGGTTGCCGCCTGCATTGGCGTCGAGAATCTCACTCGTCAACAGCGCGAGGTCGGCCGGGCTCCCGGAGTAGGGTGCCGCGCTGCCGAGTCCGGTGGCCATCACCTCCCACTGTGGGTCGTTGCTATAGAACTTGTACCCCTCGTCGAGATTCTCGAACTGCCCTAGAAACCCTTGCGCGACACTGAGATCGGAGGCCGTCACCACGTACAGGAAGCTGTCGGAGGGCAGATCGAACGTGTATGTCTCCGTCGTCGGCCAGCTTCCGTCCGTCCCGACGAAGGTTGTGGCAGCGAACTCTGTTCCATAGAAAAGCGCGTAGGAGTTGTCGACCGTGATAGACACCTTAATTTCGGCAGCGTCAGCGGCAATCGGCCCGGCCATCAGTGCCAGTGCCAGCAATCCCGAACCAAGCTGTAACTTCATCTCCCTCACCTCGTTCTTCTACCCGGAAGTGTCGGACCTTCGCGCAATTTCCGTGCCTTTACAGGGAAACAACGACTTACCTGATTCACTCGAAGCTGCTGTAAAGAGATCCGACGCGTCGTCCTGGCAAGCCCGCTCACGAATCGGCATGGCGTCACCCATTGCGGCTGCCAAGTGCTGAAGTGCTCTGAACTCCGATACCCGCTTGACCCGGTGTTCCGAGACCTCGAACCGTTCCACGCTTTTTCTCGCTTACATCGGCTGACCGCCAGGACGGCAAGGCACGTGCAGTAGGCGCAAGACGTGCAGAGAACGTCGGCTAAGTGTGGTCAATGGTTCTTGGCATCGGCCGTCAGACACTCAGTCGCAAGCACCTGCGATGCCGCGACTTGCGAACCGACACGCGCACTGCAACACTCCGCCCATGCTCAAGTCCATTCGCGATTTCTTCGAAAGCCACATTGCGGCGACGTCGACACCGTCCGACGAGCGCCATTCGATCCAGCTGGCGACGGCGGCACTGCTCGTTGAGGTCGCGCGCATTGACAGCCAGTCGACCGAAGATGAGCGCAGTGCCGTGCTGCGCGCCGTGCGCGAGAAGTTCGAGCTGGGGGCTGACGAGGCTGCCGCACTGATCGAGCTCGCCGAGGCCGAGATGAAGCAGGCCAACGACTACTTCCAGTTCACCTCGCTGGTGAACCGGCATTTCACGCAGGAGCAGAAACTGCGCATCATCGAGCTGATGTGGCGTGTCGCCTACGCCGACGCCGAGCTGTCGGCGCATGAGAATCACCTGATGCGCAAGATCGGCGACCTGCTGCACATCACGCACGGCGACTACATCGCGGCCAAGATGCGCGCGCAGTCAGCGGGCTGAGGCTCGCGCGTAAACACCCATCGCCGGGTGGCGCACTTCATATATAGTTTCCAGCCGCCTCGCGCTGGAAGACGAACCATGAATGCGCGCACTCCCCCGTCCGGCTCCGCTGACGCCACTGACCTCGGCGTACCGGTCTCGCAGAAGATCCGCGAACGCCTGCAGCAGGCCAAGCACCGTTTCCATGCCAACGACTGCATCGCGCCGTACATCCAGGCCGATGAACTGCCGCTGCTGCAGGAGGAAGTCGAAGGCAAGCTGCTCGGCGTTCTGGAAAGCCTCGTCATCGATGTCGAGAGCGACCACAACACCCGCGAGACCGCACGCCGGGTCGCCAAGATGTACCTGACCGAGGTGTTCCGCGGCCGCTACACGGAGATGCCGCCGGTCACGGAGTTCCCCAACGTCGAGCGTCTCAACGAGCTGATGATCGTCGGGCCGATCACCGTGCGCAGCGCGTGTTCGCACCATCTGTGCCCGATCCTCGGCAAGGTATGGATCGGCGTGCTGCCGAACGAGCACTCGAACCTGATCGGGCTCTCCAAGTACGTTCGGCTCGCCGACTGGGTCATGAGCCGGCCGCAGATCCAGGAAGAGGCGGTGACGCACCTGGCGGACCTGCTGCAGGACACGATGCAGCCGGATGGGCTGGCGATCGTCATGGAGGCCGACCACTTCTGCATGCAGTGGCGCGGCGTCAAGGACACCGACTCGAAGATGATCAACAGCGTGATGCGCGGGTCGTTCCTGAAGGATCCGAACCTGCGGCGCGAATTCCTCGCGCTGCTGAATCTCAAGAACGCCTGACCGGAGGACCCCGCCATGCTCGTCCGCCTGCTGTATGCCAGCCGCGCCGCCGCCCCCGTCACGCAGCAGATCATCGAGTCGATCCTGCAGCAGTCGCGCTCGCACAACCCGGCGCTGGGGATCACCGGCATCCTGTGCCACGGCGGCGACGTCTACATGCAGGCACTCGAAGGCGGCCGCGAAGCCGTGAATGCGCTCTACATGAAGATCGTGCGCGACACACGCCATCAGGAAGTCATGCTGCTGCACTACGCCGAGGTGCCGGAGCGGCATTTTGCCGGCTGGACGATGGGCCAGGTGAACCTGTCGAAGGTCAACCCGTCGATGCTGCTGAAATATTCAGACAAGCCGGTGCTCGATCCCTTCACCGTTTCAGGGCGTGCCTCGATGGCGCTGCTCGAGGAACTGATCGCGACCGCGCAGATCGTCGGCCGCGCCGGCTGACGCCCACCTATCTGGTTTCGGCGCGCGCCGCCGGGCCGCGCCGGTAATCCCAGGGCGGGGTCGGCTCCGTGAACGCCCACAGCCCGGATCGCGCCGCGCGTGCCTGCTGCTCGGCTTGGGCATAGTCGACCCGTGCCTGCGGCGACTGCTCGTGCGCGTACTTGGTGTAATGCCAGGCGAGTCCACGACGCACCTGCTCAAGGCCGACATCGACACCGTTGACGAGTACGCGGCAGACCGCGCGACCATAGCGGTCCGACTTCAGGCATTCGGCGCGGGCAGTGCGGCCGTGCGCCAGATCCGCCAGCGACTGGCGTGCGCGCTGGCCGTACGGCTGCGTGCGCTCGGGGGCGTCGATGCCATCGATGCGGATGCGGTGTGTCGCCTTGCCCCCGTCGAGCAGCGTCAGTGTGTCGCCGTCGGCAATGCCGACGATCGTGCCGACCC
>Ga0316622_100001754_pt1 | contig 14493 bp, 10 predicted proteins | sample OWC_Aug_OW2_C1_D_FD_207646 | JGI IMG/M metagenome (GOLD analysis project Ga0316622, IMG submission 207646) | Wetland soil microbial communities from Old Woman Creek delta, Ohio, United States - OWC_Aug_OW2_C1_D5_C | ecosystem: Environmental > Terrestrial > Soil > Wetlands | place: USA: Ohio... | reverse complement strand
CCCCGCCGGTGGACCTGCCCACCCCGCTCGGCTACCGCGGCTTCCTGGTGACCCTGGACGAGCCCGAATCAGGATCGGTCGCCACAATACGGGCCTTTCAGGGCATCGTCGAATACCGGGGCCGTGAGACAAAGTACCATGCCGATCCGGATAAGCAGGTAGAACGCTGGCTCCTGGCCACGGCCCGACCCTACATCGACGGGCAGCTGTACGAGTCTGTGCTGCGGGAGGCTGGGGGACAATGAGAAAAAGCCGTCGCCTGTCACTCCTCCGCCACAAACGGATAGCGGTAGTCGGCCGGCGGGCAGAAATTCTCCTTGATCAGCCGCGGCGAGACCCAACGCTGCAAGTGCAGCGCGCTGCCTGCCTTATCGTTGGTGCCCGAGGCCCGGCTGCCGCCGAACGGCTGCAGCCCCACCACGGCGCCTGTCGGCTTGTCGTTGACGTAAAAGTTGCCGGCGGCATGGCGCAGAACGCCGGCCGCCTGGTTCACAGCCCGGCGGTCCTGGGCAAAGATTGCCCCCGTCAGCCCGTAGGGTGACGTACCATCGCACAACCTCAGCGTCTCGTCGAACTCTGCCTCGGGATAAACGTAGGCCGTCAACACCGGGCCAAATATCTCCTCCGCCACCAGCCGGTGGCGTGGGTTGTGGGTCAGGACGAGCGTCGGCTGGACAAAGTAGCCTACCCGATCGTCGTACCCGCCGCCGGTCAGGATCTGTGTATCGGGCGAGGTCCGGGCCAGATCGATATAGCCGGCGATCCGCTTAAACGCCGGCGCGTCGATCACCGCCCCCATAAAGTTCCTGAGATCGGTCACGTCGCCCATCTTGATGGTGCTCATCTCGGCCAGCAGCCTGTCGCGCACCTCCGGCCACAGGCTGTCGGGGATGTAAGCCCGGCTGGCCGCCGAGCACTTTTGCCCTTGGTACTCGAAAGCCCCGCGGATCAGCGCCGTGACGAGCGCCGGGACGTCGGCCGAGGCGTGAGCGATGACGAAACCCTTGCCGCCTGTCTCGCCCACCAGGCGCGGATAGCTGCGGTAGCGCTCGATGTTGGCCCCGACCACCTTCCACATCCTCTGGAAAGTCGCCGTGCTTCCGGTAAAGCTCACGCCGGCCAGCTCCGGGTGGTTCAGGGCCACGTCGCCCACCGTCTGCCCATCGCCCGGTAGAAAGTTGATAGCGCCCGGCGGCAGGCCTGCCTCTGCCAGTATGCGCATGATAAGGTAGGCAGTATAGACCGCCGACGAGGCCGGCTTCCACACCACGGTGTTGCCCATCATGGCCGGGGCGGTGGGCAGGTTTCCGGCGATGCTGGCAAAGTTGAACGGCGTGGCGGCAAACACAAAGCCCTCCAACGGTCGCTGCTCGATCATATTCCACACACTGGGCATCGACGGCGGCTGGGGCTGCATGATCTGCATCATATAGTAGGGATTGAACCGCCAATAGTCGGCCAGCTCGTCCACGGCATCGATCTCGGCTTGGTGGATCGTCTTGCTCAGGTCGAGCATCGCCGTAGCGTTCATCTCCTCCCGGCGGCGACAGGTCAGCAGGTCAGCCGCCTTGAGAAAAACTGCTGCTCGCGCTTCCCAAGGCATGCGCCCCCAATCATGCCAGGCCGCGTTGGCCGCCTCGATCGCCCGCAGCACCTCCGCCTGCCCGGCCTTGTGGTAGCTGCCCAGCACGTGGTGATGATCGTGGGGCATCACCACCGGAGCCGTGATGCCGGTGCGCACCTCCTCGCCGCCGATGATCAGCGGAATCTCTATCTCCTGGCTGCTCAGCTTGTGGATGACTCCCGCCAACGTCCGGCGTTCAGGGCGGCCGGGGGCATAATCCAGGACCGGCTCGTTGTGGGGAACTGGGACCTGATAGATAGCATTTGACATCTGAGACCTCCAATCGTGCCCACCGGGCAGGAGCTCGGGAGCGGGCCGACAGGGTCCATCACCTCGGGCAGGTCATCGCCATCCGGGACAACTGACAAATCCGTCCGTGCGAAGGTGGGTCACCTTCGCACGGACGGACGCTATCTACTGCATCGCAGCAATGATGGCGTCGGCCATCTCCTGCGTGCCGACGGCGGTCGGATCGTCGCGGGTCGATTTCAGATCATAGGTCACGCTCCGCCCCTCGGCAATCACTACCCCCACCGCAGCCTGCACCCGGTCGGCAGCCTGTCGCTCGCCCAAGTGGCGCAGCATCAGGACCCCGCTGAGGATTGTGGCCGTCGGGTTGACCTTGTTCTGGCCGGTGTACTTGGGCGCTGAGCCGTGGATCGGTTCAAAAACGGCAATATCATGGCCAAAGTTCGCCCCCGGCGCCACACCCAGTCCGCCCACCAGCCCTGAGCACAGGTCGCTGAGGATGTCGCCGAACAGGTTGGGGCACACCAGGACGTCGTACTCGTACGGCCGCTGGACCAGCTGCATGGCCATGTTGTCCACGATCCGGTCGTTGAACTCGATGTCGGGGTATTGGGCCGCCACCTCCTGGGCCACCCGCAGGTACAGGCCGTCGGTTGCCTTTAGGATATTGGCCTTGTGCACGGCGGTCACCTTGCGCCGGCCGTTGGCCCGCGCATAGTCGAAGGCAAAACGCACGATCCGCTCGCTGGCGTGGCGGGTGATGATCCGGATCGATTCGGCAGCCACGTTGGGGATGACGTCGTGCTCGATGCCGGCGTACAGGCACTCGGTATTCTCCCGGACCACAACCAGGTCCACACCCTCGTGGCACACAGGAATACCCTTCATCGCCTGGGCCAGGCGCAGGTTGGCATACAGATCCAGCGCCAGGCGCAGGCCGACGTTGACGCTGCGAAAACCGGTGCCAATCGGTGTAGTGATCGGGCCTTTCAGGGCCACCTTATTGGCTCGGATCGAAGCCAGCACCTGGTCCGGCAGGGGCGTGCCATACCTGTCCATCACGTCGGCCCCGGCCTCCTGCACATCCCACTCAAAGGCGATGCCGGTTTCTTCCAGCACCCGGCGCGCCGCCGTAACCAGCTCAGGTCCGGTTCCGTCGCCGGGGATCAAGGTGACGCGGTAAGCCATGTTCCCTCCCGATTCTACTCAGCCACCGCCGGCAGCCGGAGCGCCGCCGGGCAGTTGGCCGGTTGGCCGGCAACGCAGTGGACCTCCGGCTGGGCATCGACCATCGGCTCGCGATCCTCGACACACTCCCAGGTTCGGTTCCGGATGCCGGCGTAATAGGCGCGGGGCCGGATCAGGCGGTTGTTCTGCTGCTGCTCCAGCACGTGGGCCGTCCAGCCGGCAATCCGGGCGATCGCAAACAGCGGGATAAACAGGTCTACCGGCAGCTCCAGGGCATACAGCAGTGGTGCTGTGTAGAAATCCACGTTGGTAAAGATCCGCCGCTCCTGGAAATAGGGGTGAGACAGCACCCGCTCTTCCAGCCGGGCGGCCATGTCGAACCAGCGCGTATTGCCGGTCTGTTGCGCAACGTCGTGGGCCAGCTTGCGCAGGATGGTGGCTCTCGGGTCTTCCACCTTGTACACCCGGTGGCCAAAGCCAAAGATCCGGTTCTCTGTGGCGACCTGCTTCTCGAACCAGTCGTCAACACTGTGGCGGAAATCACCCTTCGGGTCCAACGCCTCGATCTCTAGCAACTGCTCCATCGCCTTCTGGCTGGCGCCGCCGTGCAGCGGACCCTTGAGCGTGCCCAGCGCCGAAACCACCGCCGAATAGACATCGGCCAGCGTACTGGCCGTCACCCGGCCCGAGAAGGTCGAGGCGTTCATGCCATGGTCGGCCAGCAGGACGAAATAGATCTCCAGGGCCTTGGCGCTAACTGCATCCGGCTCCCTTCCGTCGAGCATGTACAAAAAGTTTGCGGCGTGGCCGAGGTCAAAGCGGGGCTCGACCGGTGGGTGGTCGCGGCGCAGCCGGTCGAACGAGGCGACGATCGTCGGCAGCTTGGCGGTCAGGCTGACCGAGCGGCACAGCGACGAGCCACCTTCTTCGGCGTGGATGCACGCCCGGTCGAACATCGACAGGGTCGAGGCCACCGTGCGCAGCGCCTCCATCGGCGTGGCCTGGTCGGGCAGGGAGTGCATGATGCCCCACACCATCTTGGGCAAGCGCCGGTTGGCCCGCAGCCAGTTGGACAGCATTTGCAGCTCCGAGTCAGCCGGCAGCCGTTGGTACCACAACAGGAAAGAGGTCTCTTCATAGTCGGCGTGAGCCGCCAGGTCTTTGATGTCAAAGCCGCAATAGGCCAGCTTGCCCGCCTCGCCGTCGATGGCACTCAGGTTGGTCTCGGTAAAGATGACCCCTTCCAGGCCTCGCTTGATATCAACGGGTGGTGTCGTGCTCATTATGATCTCCAGTCTGTTGAATGGTATGTATACCCTGTGCCGCGTTGCGCAACAGAGCGCAACATCGATCACTTGTTCAAGCCAAACGCGGTCCGTGCCCGATCCGCAACCGTCCGGCCAATCGAAATCGAGGCCGTTGCCGCCGGGGAAGGGGCATTCAGTACGTGGATGGCGTTTTCCGACTCGACAAAACAGAAATCGTCGAGCAGATTGCCCCTGGCGTCCATCGCCTGGGCGCGAACTCCCGCGCCTCCGGCGGCAATGTCGTCGGGGCTCAGCTCGGGCACCAGCTTCTGCAGCGCCTTGACAAAGGCCGACCGGACCCAAGACCGGTAGAATTCGCCCAGGCCCATCTTCCAGTAGCGGGCCGCCATCCGCCAAAACCCGGGAAAAGCCGCCAACCCCAGCGCAAACGCCGGGTTCAGGGAGGTCTTTTTGTACCCTTCGCGAGCAAAAGCCAGGACGGCGTTCGGGCCGGCCTCGACTGAGCCCGTGATCTTCTTGGTAAAGTGGACCCCAAGAAACGGAAAGTTCGGGTCAGGCACCGGGTAGATCAGGCCGCGCACAAGGTGCCGGCTCCTGGGCGCCAGCTCATAGTATTCCCCGCGGAAGGGTACGATGCGCAGCCCGCCGGTGCTGGCAGTCATCTTGGCGATCAGGTCACATCCTAGGCCGGCGCAGTTCACCACCGCCCGGGTATGGACATCGTCGCCGTTGGTCTTGAGCACCAGCTCGCCGGGCCACCGCTCGATGCCGGTCACCTTGGTGCCCAGCCGGATCTCGCCGCCGCCCTGCTCGACGATCTGGGCGAAGGTGCGGGCCACTGCCACGTAATCGACGATGCCGGTCCGGGGCGAGTGGAGCCCGGCGATGCCCATGGCATGGGGCTCTAGCTCGCGGATCGCCTCGGCGGTCAGCTTGCGCAGGCCGGGCACGCCGTTGGCCGTGCCCCGCCGGTAGAGCTCCTCCAGGCGCGGCAGTTCCGCCTCGTTCAGAGCCACCACTACCTTGCCGCACAGCTCGTAGGGCAGATTGTGCTCCTGGCAGAACTCGATCATCAGCCGCGAGCCTTCAGCGGCCGTCTGGGCCTTGAGACTGCCCGGCTTGTAGTACAGCCCGGCGTGGATCACCCCGCTATTGTGGCCGGTCTGATGCGCGGCAACTGTCGCCTCCTTGTCCAGGACGACCAGTTTCAGACCGCGGACCAGTTCCATGGCCGTCGCAAGCCCCACGATACCCGCGCCGATGATGGCAACGTCAAAATCGGTCTTCATCTCACATCTTGGCTCCCCCGCAATGCTGCACATGCACCCCCACCAACGCCACGCCGCTAGCTTGCATTCTACCCGAGTTTTCCAAGTCAGGCAAGTCAAAACTCATACGTGATTCTTATAGTGGGCTAATGCTATTCTTACGATCGAGATGTATCATCCCCTTCAAAGCGAAAGATGATGTTTGTTCATTGTAAGGGTCAATAAAAACGGAGAGTGTAAAATGGCACAATCTATGCGTGACAAGCCGGTCGGCCAGTCCCTGCTGGCATCGCTTCCTGCTGAGCTGCCGATCCTGCCGCTGCGAAACACAGTGGCACTGCCTCAGACCATCCTGCCGCTGATGGTGGGGACTGAGCGCTCGGTTCGGCTGCTGGAAAAAGCGGTCGGTGGGGACCGGCTAGTAGGTCTATTGACGGTGAAAGAGCAGGCTGAGGACCCGATGCCCGGTCAGATGTACGAGAGGGGGACCATCGGCCTGATCCATCGGGTCGTCCGAGGCGAAGACAACGAGCTGCAAGTGCTCGTCCAAGGATTGGAACGGTTCAAGGTCGAGGCCTGGACGGCCGTCGATCCTTATCTCCAGGCTCGCATTCAGTTGGCGCCCGACCAGGATGAAGAGTCTCTGGAGGCTGAGGCGCTGCACCGCAGTCTGGTGCAGGCGGCCAATGCGGTCATCGCCCTGATGCCCAACTTGCCGGCAGGATTGGGGCAGTTTCTCGACCAGATCCAGGATCGCCGCCAGCTGGTGTACCTGATCGCCTCGAACAGCCGCATGGAACCGGGTGAGCTCCAGGCCCTGCTCGAACAAGAGTCGATGAACGAAAAGATGCGGCAGTTGCTCGCCCACTTGGCGCACGAAAAAGAGGTCTTGTCGCTGACACAAAAGATCTCAGAAGATGCACAGGAAGCAATGGGCAAGCAGCAGCGCGAGTACTTGTTGCGGCAGCAGTTGGAGGCAATCCGCCGCGAGTTGGGTGAGGTCGACGAAACGCAGGCCGAGGCACCGCAGTACAGGCAAAAGATCGAAGAGGCGGGCTTGTCGAAAGAGGCGCGCGAACAGGCGTTACGTGAGCTGGAGCGCATGGAAAAGATGCCGCCCCAGTCTGCCGAGTACCCGGTCATCAAGACCTACCTCGATTGGCTGGTCGAGCTGCCGTGGAACAAGATCAGCGACGACAACCTCGACATCGCCCATGCCCGCCAGGTGCTCGACGAGGATCACTACGACCTGCAGGAAGTCAAGGATCGGATCATCGAATACCTGGCCGTCCGCAAGATGGTCAACGAACGCGGGGGCAAGTCAGTGGAGCAGGGCGACGACGGGCAGGGAGAACAAAGCGAAACCATGGGCGCCATCCTGTGCTTCGTCGGCCCGCCGGGGGTCGGCAAGACATCCCTCGGCCGGTCGATTGCCCGGGCGCTGGGCCGCGAGTTCACCCGCATGAGCTTGGGCGGTATGCGAGACGAAGCCGAGATCCGGGGTCATCGCCGCACCTACGTCGGCGCCATGCCCGGCCGCATCATCCAGGCTATCAGGCGCACCGGCACCCGCAACCCGGTGTTCATGCTGGACGAAGTGGACAAGATCGGCATGGACTGGCGGGGCGATCCGGCCAGCGCACTGCTGGAAGTGCTCGATCCACAGCAGAACTCTTCCTTTCGCGACCATTACCTGGACGTAGATTTCGACCTGAGCGACGTGATCTTTATCACCACGGCCAACCAGCTGGATCCGATCCCAGAGCCGCTGCGCGACCGGATGGAGATCCTACACCTGGACGGCTACACCGAATACGAAAAGACCCACATCGCCCAGCGGTTCCTCATCCCGCGCCAGATACGGGCCAATGGGCTGCGGGAAGGGGAGATCCTGTTCGAGGAAAGCACGCTGCGGACGATCATCCGCGACTATACCAGAGAAGCCGGGGTGCGCAGCCTGGAGCGAGAGATCGGCCGTGCCTGCCGCAAGGCAGTGGTCCAGATCGCCTCAGGTGAGGCACAGACGGTGCAGGTGACGCCCGACGACGTGCGGACATTCCTGGGCAAACCGCGTTACTTCTTTGACGCCACAGAGCGGCTAGAGATCCCCGGCGTGGCCACCGGCCTGGCGTGGACACCGGTCGGCGGCGACGTGCTTTACATCGAAGCCAGTCAGAGCCGGGGCAAGGGGCAGTTGACCCTCACAGGCCAGCTGGGCGACGTCATGAAAGAGTCGGCCCAGATCGCCTACAGCTATGCCCAGGCCAAGGCATGCGACTTGGGTGTGGATCCAGAGCTGTTCGAACGGATCAACCTGCACATCCACGTTCCGGCCGGGGCAGTGCCCAAGGACGGCCCAAGCGCTGGCGTCACCATGGTGACCGCAATCGTCAGCCAGTTGACCGGACGTCCGGTGCGATCAGAGGTCGGGATGACCGGCGAGGTGACTCTGCTGGGCCGGGTGATGCCGATCGGCGGTCTCAAGATGAAGGTGCTGGCCGCCCACCGCGCCGGGCTCAAGACGATCATCCTGCCCAAGCGCAACGAGATCGATCTTGACGACCTGCCGGAGGACGTGCGCCAGGAGATGACTTTCCTGCCGGTAGAGCACATCGACCAGGTGCTGGAAGCGGCCTTGCTGCAAAAGACCGTCGAACCGATCGCAACGGGTGGGGTGGACGGCGTCCTCCCAAAAGAGGCCATTCCCACTGGCTCGCTGGAGCCACTTCCGGTGGATGGCAACGGGCGCGAGCACTAATGCCAACAGACGGGTGGAAGGCTGGGCGACCAGCCTTCCACTGAAGTCTAACAAAACGCTAACGCACTTCTAATCGCATTCTAACGTTAGAACGCTAGACTTGAAGAAATAACAATCACAGGTTTGTGTAAGAAAGTAGAGGACAGATAACAATGGGCAAGATATTGGGTATAGACCTGGGAACAACCAACAGCGTCATGGCCGTCATCGAAGGCGGGGAGGCGACCGTCATCCCCACAGCTGAAGGGGGACGCCTGCTGCCGTCAGTGGTGGCTTTTGCCAAGACCGGCGAGCGGTTGGTGGGCCAGACCGCGCGGCGCCAGGCGGTCGTCAATGCAGATAACACCGTCTATTCGATCAAGCGCCTGATGGGCCGGCGTTTCGACGATCCGGAAGTGCAAAAGGCGCTCAAGGTATTGCCCTACAAGATCATCGAGGGCAAGGGCGGCGACGCCCGTGTCTCTCTGCCGCAAACCGGCAAGGAATATACGCCACAAGAGATCTCGGCCATGATCCTGCGCAAGCTGGCCGACGACGCCGCCGCCTACCTGGGCGAGCGGGTAACCCAGGCCGTGATCACCGTGCCGGCCTACTTTAACGACTCGCAGCGCCAGGCAACCAAGGACGCCGGCCGGATCGCCGGCCTGGAAGTGTTGCGCATCATCAACGAGCCGACGGCCGCATCGCTGGCTTATGGCCTGGACAAAAAGTCTGCTGAGACGATCCTGGTCTTTGACCTGGGCGGCGGCACTTTCGACGTGTCGATCCTCGACGTCGGCGAGGGGGTGGTCGAGGTCCGCGCCACCAGCGGCGATACCTTCCTGGGCGGCGACGACTGGGATCAGCAGATCGTAGACTGGGTGGCCGACGAATTCAAGAAGGAACAGGGCATCGACCTGCGCCAGGACCGCCAGGCCTTGCAGCGCCTGAAAGAGGCCGCGGAAAAGGCCAAGATCGAGCTGTCGACGGTGATCGAGACCGAGATCAACCTCCCGTTTGTCACCGCCGACGTCTCCGGCCCCAAGCACCTGCAGATGCGCCTGACGCGCGCCAAGCTGGAGCAGCTGACCGGTGATCTGGTGCAGCGCCTCCGCGGTCCGTTCGAGCAGGCGCTGCGCGACGCCAAGCTGCAGGCCGGCGATATCGACGAGGTAGTGCTCGTCGGCGGCGCCACCCGCATGCCGATGGTCCAGGAGCTGGTTCGCAGCCTGGCCGGCGGCAAAGAGCCGCACCGGGGCGTCAACCCCGATGAAGTCGTGGCGGTTGGCGCGGCTATCCAGGCCGGCGTGCTCGGTGGTGAGGTAAAGGACGTGCTCCTTCTGGACGTGACGCCGCTGACCCTGGGCGTTGAGACCCTCGGCGGCGTGATGACGCCTCTGATCGAGCGCAACACGACCATCCCGGTGCGCAAGAGCGAGGTCTTTAGCACCGCCGACGACGGGCAGACCGCGGTCACCATCCACGTCCTCCAGGGCGAGCGCCCAATGGCCGCCGACAACATGACTCTGGGCCGCTTCAACCTGGAAGGCATCCCGCCCGCACCGCGGGGGATGCCCCAGATCGAGGTCTCCTTTGACATCGACGCCAACGGCATCCTGAACGTGACTGCTCAGGACAAGGCGACCGGCAAGCAGCAAAAGATTGCCATCACCGCCAGCACCAACCTGACCAAAAGCGACGTAGAGAAAATGGTCGGGCAGGCCAAGCAGCACGAGGCCGAGGACCGGCGGCGCAAAGAGCTGATCGAGGCCCGCAACGCGGCTGACATGCTGATCTACCAGACCGAAAAGACGCTCCGCGATCTGGGCGACCGGATACCCGCTGCCGACCGTTCGACCATCGACGGGACCATCGAAGAGCTCAAGCAGGCCCAAAACGGCGACGACACAGCTCGCATCCGCCAGCTCATCGAGCGCCTCCAGCAGGCCAGCTACGCCATCGGCCAGCAGATGTACGCCCAACAGCAGGGCGGCAATGGCAGTTCCCACAGCGGAGCGGAGTGGGGCGGCCAGGGTCACGAGCCTGGCCCAAGCTCTGAGGAGCGTCCGGACGGGCAAGAGGTCGTGGAAGGCGAGTTTCGTGAGGTCTAGCCCACCCCCTCCCTCAGCGGGAGAGGATCCTGGCCGGCTCTAGAAACGCAAAGAAACGGCCGCTTGCGGGGGGCCCGTGTCTTCCCTGACAGGGGAGGGACCTATGCCGACGGGTCCGCGCAAGCGGCCTATGTTGCTATTTCGAGTGGGAAGGGTTACAATGGACAGAACCATCCGCATACCAGTCAAGGTCAGATCGGAGATGGAGCAGTCGGCCGTTCGATCCCATGACGGTCGGGAGCCGGATCTTGAGGATCCGGCTGAGCCGGTTGTCGTCGAGGCCAGGGCTGCGGTAAGCAATTCACACCGAGATGCCCAGGAGTGGCCGCCCGAACCGCCGGCCCAAGCCGGGTCGGGTGCCGAAGCGGTGCAGCAGATAGACTGGGAACAGGCGCAAGCAGGCCGGGCCGAGCAGGCCGGGCAGGCCGAAGGTACAGATTGGCGTGACCGGGCGCTCCGCTTGCAGGCAGAGATGGACAACTACCGCAAGCGACAGCAGCGCCTGGCAGAAGACAGGATCGATGCCGAGCGCCGGCGGCTGCTGCGCAGCTTTCTGCCTGTGGTGGATGACCTGGAGCGGGCATTGGCCGTCCCGTCAGGCGACGGGCGTGGGCTGCGCGAGGGCATCGAGTTGACCCACCGGGCCGCGCTGCAACTGCTACAACGAGAAGGCGTGGAGCCGGTCCGGGAACAAGGCCGGCCGTTCGACCCGCACTGGCACGAAGCGGTGACCACTGTCGATCATGGCCGGGCGGGCGTAGCGCCCGACACAATTGCGGAAGTGCTGCAGCCCGGCTACCGGCTGGGTGATGATCTACTCCGGCCGGCCAGGGTAGTCGTGGCCGTTTAGGAGCAAAAGCCGATGGAATACAAGGACTATTACCAAAGCCTTGGCGTAAAAAAGAGCGCGAGCGCTAAAGAGATCAAGTCCGCTTTTCGCCGGCTGGCCAAGCAGTGCCATCCCGACGCCAACCCAAACGATCCCAAGGCCGAAGAGCGGTTCAAAGAGATCAACGAGGCATATGAAGTCCTGTCAGACCCGGACAAGCGCGGCAAATATGACCAGTTGGGCGCCGACTGGCACAGGTGGCAGCAGAGCGGCGGCACAAACCAGGGCTATGACTGGAGCCCCTGGACAAGAAGCGCTCCGGGCGGGGGTGCTAATGTCCGCTATGCTACGCCGGAAGAAATGGAACAGCTCTTTGGCAGCGCCGATCCCTTCTCCGACTTTTTCAGCCAGATCTTTGGCGGCATGGGAACGCGTGGCGCCCCGGGAGGTTCTCAATATCGGCCCCGTCCCCAGCGCGGCCAGGACTATGAGCACCCGGTCGAGATCACCCTGCAAGAAGCCTACCACGGCACGAGCCGCCTGCTGCAAATGGCCGGCCAGTCCTCCCTCCCCACCCAGGGAGAAGGCAAGGATCTCCGCCGCATGGAGATCAAGATCCCGCCCGGCGCCAAGACCGGCACGCGGGTGCGGATGAGCGGCGGCGGTGGGAGCGGGACGGCGGGGGCAACCACCGGCGACCTGTACCTGCGCGTGACGGTCCTGCCCGATCCGCGCTTTGAGCGCAAGGGCGACGACCTGCACGCGACGGTCCAGGTGGACCTCTATACCATGCTCCTGGGCGGTGAAATCCAGGTGCCGACGATGGAGGGCAGCGTGATGCTGCGCATCCCGCCCGATACGCAGAACGGCTGCACCTTCCGGCTGCGAGGCAAGGGCATGCCCAAGTTGCGCCGGTCCCCCTCGCAGAAAGAGGGAGAGCAGCCCGATCAGCACGGCGACCTGTACGTCAAGGTCGACGTCCAACTGCCCAAGCTGACGCCCCGCCAGCGGCAGCTCGTCGACGAGCTGCGCCAGAGTAGTTAGTATAGGGGAGGACAGCATGTTGACCCGCACCAAGTTCTGGCCGGTTGCTTTGGTATTGGCTTTGGCGCTATTCGGCTGTTCACTGCCCAGTGTTCTAACCGGATCGGCAACCCCGGCGCCACAAGCCACACCCGTGCCGGCGGCGACGATCCCGCCGCTCATTACGGCGGCGGTACAGGTAGCAGAGACCCCCGCGGGTGGACAGGTGTCGACCGCTTTTGATCTTGAGAGCAAGGTGATCGGCGTCTATGACAGCGCCAGCCCCGGCGTGGTAAACATCACCAACAAGCAGGTCGGTTACAACTTTTTCATGCAGCCTGTGCCTCAGGAGGGGACCGGCTCGGGCTTTGTCTACGACCAGCAGGGGCACATCATCACCAACTATCACGTCATCGAGGGCGCCGAGGAGCTGTCGGTGACCATGTCCGACGAGACGGTCGTAACCGCTCGAGTCGTCGGCTCCGACCCATCGAACGACCTGGCGGTGCTTCAAGTGGACCTGCCGGCTGATCAGCTGTATCCCATCCCCCTGGGCGATTCGCAAAACCTGCGCGTTGGACAGTTCGTGGTGGCCATCGGCAACCCCTTTGGCCTGGAGCGGACCCTGACCACTGGCGTGGTCAGCGCACTGGGCCGGGTGATCGAGAGCCCTGATCAGCGTTTCATCGGCGAGATCATCCAAACCGACGCTGCGATCAACCCCGGCAACTCAGGCGGGCCGCTGCTCGACCTGTCCGGCCGGGTGATCGGCGTCAATACGGCCATCTTTAGCCCCAGCCAGGCCTCGGCGGGCATCGGTTTCGCCGTGCCCGTAAGCTCGGTGCGGCGCGTCGTGCCCGAGCTGATCGCCCGCGGCTATTACGCCCATCCATGGCTGGGGGTGCGCCTCTTGGACGTGACGCCGGATTGGGTCGACGTGCTGCGCCAGGCAGGCATGGACGTACCGGTCACGGAAGGCGTCCTCCTGATCGAGGTAGTGGCCGGCGCGCCTGCGGACCAGGCCGGGCTGCGCGGCGGACAGCGGCAGGTGCAAATCGGGAATAGCATACTGCCCGTGGGCGGCGACATCATCATCGCCCTAGACGGTGAGCCTATCGCCTCCACCCGCGACTTGACCCTCTACCTCGATGCGCGAACGCAGATTGGGCAGACGATCCAGGTGACCTTTATCCGTGACGGGCAAGAGTTGACGCTGCCTGCCACCTTGACTGAAAGGCCCCGCGAGTAGGTCTAACAATTCTCTAACATTCCTCTTGCGTTCTTCTAACACAATCGTCGTACACTGTAACTCGAAACTGGGATAACCCATTAGCTTAGGAGGTGAAAAATGGCTGACCTGGTACGTTGGGAACCGTTTCGAGACATGATGACTTTGCGGGATGCGATGAGCCAACTGTTCGAAGAGAGCCTGGTCCGCAGAGGACCTTTCGGCAACTGGCCGTTTTCACGGCGTGAGGACGCATCGACCCCCGCAATCGACATGTACGAGACAGAGGGCGAAGTGATGGTCAAGGCTTCATTGCCCGGCCTGAAACCGGAAGAGGTCGACATCACCATCACCGGCAATGCACTGGAGATCCGCGGCGAGACAAAGGAAGAGACCGAAGAGGAACGCGGTGACTATTACTACAAGGAGCGCAGCTACGGCGCATTCCAGCGGTCCCTGACCTTGCCGGTGGAGATCAAGGCCGGCGAGGCGGAAGCGACCTTTGAGAACGGTGTGTTGACGCTCAAGATGCCCAAGGCCGAACAGGCCAAGGCAAAGCAGATCAAGATCCAGGCGAAATGAGAGGAGGTGCGAAATGGCTAATCAGATGTCAACTTGGGAACCTTTGACGTTGCGGGATGCAATGGACCGGCTCTTTGACGAGAGCTATACGCTGCCCATGCGCGGGCGATACGGGCGGTGGGCGCGGGAGAGGGAAGACCACGTTTACCAGTTGCCGGTCGATGCCTACACGACCGAAGACGCGGTAGTGATCGAGGCGTCGATCCCCGGCGTCGATCCCGGCAAAGTCGACATCACCGTAGACGGCGATATAGTGACCGTCTCGGCAGAGATCCCTTCCCCGCCGTCTGAAGGGCGGAACTATGCCATCAGCGAGCGGTTGTGCGGCACGCTGCGGCGTTCGTTGAACCTGAATGTGCCGGTCGAAGCGAGCAAGGCGGAAGCCA
>Ga0316622_100001753_pt1 | contig 14496 bp, 8 predicted proteins | sample OWC_Aug_OW2_C1_D_FD_207646 | JGI IMG/M metagenome (GOLD analysis project Ga0316622, IMG submission 207646) | Wetland soil microbial communities from Old Woman Creek delta, Ohio, United States - OWC_Aug_OW2_C1_D5_C | ecosystem: Environmental > Terrestrial > Soil > Wetlands | place: USA: Ohio... | reverse complement strand
AAGACCCCGTGGCGCATCCACTCGGGGAAGGGGTGCGGGCCCGATCGCGTGGCGACTTCATGCAGGTAGAGCTGACCGTCCATGAGCAGGGCCACCGCGCTCAGGTCGGTGTCGGCGAAGCCGGTGCGGACGAGCGCCCACGAGGCCTCGGCATTCGGCAGGTCCGACCACGGGCGCAGGGGCAGTCGAGCGGCGCGCTCCCGGGCGAACGCGTCGACCGCGGCATCGGCGCCGGCCGGGCACTCCGGGTCCCAACCGACCGGCACCAGCGCCGAGAAGTCGGCTCGCACGTGCTCGCCCGCCGGCGCCGTCTCCTGGGTGATTTGAATCGCCACCGCGGAGACGTCGTCGCGGTTGAACACGAAGGTCGCGAGGCCGTTGCGGGCCTGGCCGACGTAGTTGTCGGTCAGCGTGAAAGGGAAAGCTGCCCTGCAGTAGCCCGCATCCGCTGTCTCTTCCCAGACGCGGCCGGGGTCGGCGATCACGTTCCAGGCGCTCCGGCCGATCCCGCCGCCCCCGTGCCCCGAGAGGATGATCTCGCGCTCGAGGGGGATCAGCCAATCCTCCCGGCTCACGACCGGGAGCGAGAAGGCGGGGAACAGCGTGAGGCCGCCGCCCCTCCAGTCGGCGTCCGGATGGGTGGTGTCCATCCGCGTCTCGGCGAAGTGGAGCGTCCCGCACAGCGCATTGGACGTCGCCCGCACGGCCCCGATCGGCTGGTAGTAGAGGTTGTGGAGCACACCGGGCGGGGCGGAGCCGAAGAGGTCCGCGACCGTGAGGCGATCGCGCACCGATGCCGGAGGAGCGGGAGTCGGATCCGGGGCCAGCGGACTCGTCGATGAGCCCTCGTCTCCGCAGCCCGCCGCCAGCGGAGTCAGGAAGGCAACCAGCAGGGCGGGGGCCAGCCAGCGTCTGCTGCTCCGAACGACACGCCGGAACATGAAGAGCGCTTGTTGCATGGCTCCTCCTGCAGGCGGAATGAGGTTCACGTTGCCGCGACACCACGTTCTATCGTGCCGCAAGGAACATACCGCCCGCTGGAGGCGAATTCCTGCGTGTACGGCACGAGTGGAGGAGACTGCAGTCCAGCCGTGCCGACCGAAGCCGCTGTGATCGTCTCCTCCCGGAGACACGAGCGTCGGATGCGACGACGGGCGACCCTCAGGCCGTCTCGGGGCCTGCCGGGCCGTGTTGAGGTGACGCCCATGCTCAGACCTAATCAGCGGCTCGCCGAGATTCGCGGGAGAGGCCGGGTAAACTCCGACCTCAGTCCGCACGTGGACACAGCGGGTCCGATGGTGCCAGGCCCCGTTTTCGGGTAGCCTGCGTGCTGCAGGACACCATGACCCGCCGCGCTTCCCGCAGCCCCGGTGCCGTCGCCCTGTTGCTGGCGGCCACCGCCGCCGCGGCGTGCAGGCCGTCGCCCCAGCCCGCACCTCGCGAAACGTTGCGGCTCACGACCGGCACGCCCGGCGCCGCGTTCCATCCCCTCGGCCAGGCGCTGGCGAGCGCGTGGCGGACAGCGCTACCCGCCCTCCACATCGCCGTCCAGGAGAGCGCGGGATCCGTGGCCAACGTCGATGCCCTGCAGCAGGGCTCGGCCGACGTGGGCCTCGCCTACGCGGACGTGGCGTACATGGCATTCACCGGGCAGTTGAGCGACCAGCCCGAGGCGCTGGCCGACCTGCGAGGCATCGCCGTGCTCGAGCTTGCACCCGTGCACCTGGTCATCCGCGCCGGCTCGGGCATCCACGGCCCGGGCGACCTCAACGGACGGCGCGTCGCGGTGGGCCCGACCGGCAGCGGGTCCGCCCTGACGGCAGGGCTCGTGCTCCGGGCGTTCGGGATCGAGGCCGGCGCGGTGCGCGTCGAGTCGCTCAGGTACAACGAGGCGGCGTCCCGGCTCGCCGTCGGCACGATCGACGCCATGTTCGTCACTGGCCGGGACCCCATGGAGTCCGTCCTGGGATCGACGCGGGCCGGGGCACGGGTGCTGCCGCTCTCCGGGCCGGCGATTGAACGCCTGCGCCACGAGTACCCCTTCTTCAAACCGACCATGATCCGGGGCGGGACGTATCCCGGGCATACCGATGCGGTCCTCACGATCGGTGTGGACAACCTGCTGGTCTGCCGCCGCGGGCTTGCCGAGCCCCTCGTGCACGATGTGACCAGGGCGTTCTTCGCGGGGGCGCCCGTGCTGTCGATGTTGGGCTCCATGGATCTCGATCAGGCGCCGGCGACGCCGATTCCGCTGCACGATGGGGCGGCGCGCTACTACCGCGAACGGGAGCTGGCCCGATGAGCGCGCGCGGTGCGCGCGGCTCACGCTGGGCCGGAATGCTCCTGGCGGGCGGCATCGTCGCCTCGGTCGCGGTGCTCGGATGGTTCGGATACCGCGCCATCGACGGCTGGCGCCGCAGCGCCACGCTGCTCGCCGAGCGCCGCGCCGCCGAAGGCGCCAGCCGCCTTGCCACGGTCCTCGGCCGGGACATGCGCGGTGTGCAGACGACGGTGCTGGCGGCGGCCCAGGCCGACCAGTTCATGGCCGACGAGCCGTTCGACCTGCAGGCCATCGCCGCGAGCGCCTTCGCGCGTTACCCGTACCCGGAGTCGTTCTTTGCCTGGCGCGGCGCACCCGACCCGGGCGACGTCGTGTTCCTCGTCCGGCCCGACAGGCGCCCGCCGTGGATGGCGGGCGGGGCCGGCCGGTCCGCCTTCCCCGTAGCGGTGGAACGCGCGCCCACGGTGGCCCGCGTGCTTGTCGATCGCATCAGCCGGGATGCGGTGCATGGCCGCCGGTTCTCGATCTTCGAGGTCCGGCTCTCAGGCGTCCGGCACCAGGTCGTGGCCCGCCTGCTGTTCCGCGACTCGTTCCGCGGGCAGCTCGAAGGGGTGCTGGGATTCACCGTCAACCTGTCCTGGGTTCGCGCCCGGTACTTCCCGGACGTCGCCGCGCAGGTCGCGCGGATCGACGCGCCCGGCGCCATGCTGCCCCTGGCGGTGCTGGACGCGGCCGGCGCCCACGTCGCAGGGGAGTGGCCGCTGCCGGCGCCCGTGGCCCGCCGCGAGTTCCCCCTTGCCTTCTTCGACGCCGATCTCGTCTCGTTCGAACGACCAGCCGACCTGCCGGTCGAGACCTGGGCCGCGATCGCGGGCGCCGGCCGCGATCCGACGCTGACCGATGCCGTGCGGGCGAGCAACCGGACGTCGCTGGTCGCTGCCGCGGCGGCGCTGGTCTTCGTGCTGGGCCTGGTCATGACCGTCCGCGCCGTCCGGGCTAGCGCCCGGCTGACGGAGCTGCGGTCCGAGTTCGTGTCGACGGTGACGCACGAGCTGAAGACGCCGATCGCGGCGATCCGCGCCGCCGGAGATACGATGGCGCGGGGCCGCCTCACCACTCCAGACGCCTTGCACGACTATGCGCAGCTCGTCGTGCAGCAATCCAAACGGCTCACCCGCCTCGTCGACAACCTGCTGGCGTACGCGCGGATCACGGATGTCACCGAAGCCTACACCTTCGCCGCGCTCGACCCCGTCGCGCTCGTCGACGACGTGGTCGACGGCTTCCGGACGGCGCTGAGGGACGGCGGGTTCGATCTGGCGGTGGACGTTCCCCCCGACGTGCCGGCCGTCCGCGGGGACCGCACGGCCTGCATGCTGCTGTTCGACAATCTCGTCGACAACGCGATTCGCTATTCTCCGGGTGAACGGCGGATCCGGATCGAGGCCCGCCGAGCGGGGAACAAGGTCTCCATCGCAGTGGCAGACCGGGGCTCAGGCATCCCGGCGGAGGAGCTGCCCCTCGTCACCCGGCGGTTCTTCCGGGGGCGGCGAGCCGGGACGGGCGGCAGCGGCCTCGGCCTCGCGATCGCGTCGCGCATCGCGGCCGATCACGGCGGGACGCTGCGCATCGAGAGCGCGGCAGGATCCGGCACCACCGTCACGGTGACGCTCCCTGCGGCGGAGGGAGGCCATGAAGAAGACCCGCGTGCTGGTTGTTGAGGACGACGCGGCGCTCGCCAGGGTGCTGCGCGACAATCTCGGATTCGAGGGATTCGAGGTCGCGTGCGTCGGCGACGGCCACCAGGCCGTCGCCGTGGCCCGCGAGTTCGTGCCCGATCTCGTCATCCTCGACGTGATGCTGCCGGGTCGCGACGGCTTCGAGCTGTGCGGGCTCCTGCGGCAGGGCGGCGCGACGCCGATCATCATGCTCACGGCCCGCAGCCAGAAAGCGGACAAGCTGCGGGGCCTGCAGCTGGGTGCGGACGACTACGTGACCAAGCCCTTCGACGTCGAGGAGCTCATGGCGCGCGTGCGCGCGGTGCTCCGGCGATCGAATCCGCCGGTCGAGCGGGTCGCGCTGGGGGATGTCACGGTGGATTTCCGGCGGATGACGGTCATGCGGGGCCTGGAGGATCTGCGCCTGACCCACCGGGAGTTCGAGCTGCTCCGCTACCTCGTCGAACGGCAGGGGCGGGTGGTGTTCCGGCACGAGCTGCTCCGGGAGATCTGGGGGTATCCCGAGGCGCCCGCGACGCGGTCCGTCGACCACGCCGTGGCCCGCCTGCGGAAGAAGATCGAGCCCGATCCGGGGCGCCCGCGCTACATCCACACCGTGCGCGGCGACGGCTACACCATCACGCCCGAGGGCCGGGCCGGCGGTCCGTCGGACTCTGATCCCGCCTGAACGCACGCTGCGACACTCTGCGACAATCCGGCCGGGCGCACTGCCCTATAGTCGGGGGTCAGGGGGCCGGGGGCCGCCCGTCCATCCGCACAAGGGGGCCGTCATGTTGCGTTCGCGAAGCGTGATCCTTGCGTTGTTCTTCGCCGCCGTTGCCAGTACGGCGTTCGCCCAGGGTAATCCCACGGGCACCATCACGGGCAAGGTGATGGACCCCGACAACCTGGTGCTCCCGGGCGTGACCGTGACCGTGGCCTCACCTGTGCTGCAGGGGGTGCGCACCAGCGTGACGTCCGAGAACGGCGACTACGTCATCCCCTTCCTGCCGGCCGGCGACTACACCGTCACCTTCGAGCTGCAGGGCTTCGCGACCCTCAAGCAGACAGTCAGCCTGAAGCTGGCCGACACACTGCCGGTGAACGTGACGATGACCGTGGCGAGCGTGTCGGAGACGGTGACCGTCACCGCGTCGGTCAGCGAAACGGCCATGACGCCCACCGTGGCGACCACCCTCAAGGCGTCCACGGTCGAGAACATCCCGTGGGGCCGCACCATCGACGCCGCGACGGTCATGGCCCCCGCCGCGATCGGCAACGGCCCTGCCGGCAACATCATGATCTCGGGCGCGCTGTCGTACGACAACCTGAACCTGGTGAACGGCGTCAACGTGAACGAGAACCTGCGTCAGCAGGCCCGGCCCCTCTACGTCGAGGACGCGGTACAGGAGACGAAGGTCTCGACCGGCAACATCTCCGCCGAGTACGGCCGGTTCCAGGGCGGCGTGGTCAACATGATCACGAAGTCGGGCGGCAACACCTTCAGCGGCTCCTTCCGCACCACCTTCACCAACGACGCCTGGAAGGCGCTGACGCCGTATCCCGGTGACGAGAACATCGACCAGACCGTGCCGGCGTACGAGATGACGTTCGGCGGGCCGATCGTCAGGGACAAGCTCTGGTTCTTCACGTCGGGCCGGTACCAGAACAACGAGCGGAACCTGACGATGTCCTACACGGGGTACAACTACACCTACGGGACCGACGACACACGTCTCGAAGGCAAGCTCACGTACGCCCTCAACACCCGCAACAACTTCAAGCTCTCGTATTTCAGGCGGGACGTCGACTTCACCAACAACAGCTTCGGCGACGTCATGGACGCCGCCAGCCTGTACAACAACAAGAACCGCGAGTCGCTGCTGGCGGCGAACTACCAGTGGGTGGTCACGAGCAACTTCTTCGTCGACACGCAGTATGCGGGGCGCCGCTACAGCAACACGGGCACGGGGTCCCAGTACACCGACCTCATCAAGGGCACGCCGATCTGGGACCGGCTGCGCGGCACGCGGTTCAACACGGCCACCTACTGCGCGGTGTGCGACAACGCGGTCGACAAGAAGAACAACGACAACTTCTACGTCAAGGCGAACTACTTCCTCTCGACGGGCAAGGCGGGCTCGCACAACCTCGTGGCCGGCTTCGACTACTTCGACGAGATGCGGCAGAACAACCAGAACTCGGTGGCCAGCGGCTACCGCGTGCAGGTCCGGGAGTCGGCCATCGTCGGGTCCGACGTCTACCCGATCATGGTGCCCGGCTCGTCGACCAGCTCGGCGACGTACATCGACTGGCGCCCGATCTTCGAGGACTCGAAGGGGAACCACCTCCGCACGTACTCGATGTTCCTGAACGATGTCTGGCGCGCCAGCAAGCAGCTCACGTTCAACCTGGGCCTGCGCTACGACAAGAACAGCACCTTCGACCAGGGCGCCAAGAAGGTCAGCAACGACGGCGCCTTCAGCCCGCGGCTCGGCGTCACCTGGGACGTCAAGGGCGAAGGGACGTGGATCGCCAACTTCGGGTTCGGGCACTACGTCGGCATGTTCAACACGCAGATCGCCGACGCGGCGTCGGCGGCCGGCCGCGAGGCGAACTACAGCTTCTGGTACCAGGGGCCGCCGGTGAACGCGGCGGGGCCGCCGTACAAGACGTCGGCGGAAGCGCTCCAGATCCTCTGGGACTGGTTCTTCGCCAACGGCGGGACGAACCGGCAGGTGCGCACGTCGCCGACGATTCCCGGCGTGAACACGTCGGTGGATCCCGGGATCAAGTCCTCGAACTCGGATGAGCTCACGACCGGCCTCGCCCGCAAGCTGGGCGCCAAGGGCGCGGTGCGGGTGGACTACATCTACCGGAAGTACTACGACTTCTACGGCAACTACGTCAACCAGGGCACCGGCGTGGTGACCGACCCGCGCACGGGCCTGAGATTCAACATGACGGTGGTGAACAACACCGACGAGGTGGAGCGCGACTACCACGGCGTGAGCACGCAGTTCGACTACCGCGTGAGCAGGGACCTGACGGTGGCCGGCAACTACATGCTCTCGTGGTCGAGGGGCAGCGTGGAGGGCGAGGACGAGGCCAGCGGCGCCACGCGGGCCAGCGCGAACGAGTACCCGGAGTACCGCCAGGCGTCCTGGAACTACCCCGTGGGCTACACCAACGGCGACCAGCGGCACAAGATGCGCATCTGGGCCACGTGGGAGCTGCCCGTCAACCGCGCGTTCGGGACCTTCGATCTGGGCGTCACGCAGCGCTTCGACTCCGGCGGGCCGTACGAGCACGACTTCACGATCGACACCCGGCCCTACGTCACGAACCCCGGCTACCTTGTGCCGCCGTCCAGCGTGACCTACTACGCGACGGACCGCGGCGAGTTCCACTTCGACGGGTTCTGGCGGACCGACCTGTCGCTGTCCTGGAACCACGGGATCTACAAGAAGGCTCGCGTCTTCTTCCGCGGCGTGGTCGCCAACGTGTTCAACAACGCCTCGTTGCAGAGCTTCAACAACGCCGTCACGACGTCGGGCATGACGGCGTTCAACCCGTTCACGACCACACCCGTGGAGGGCGTGAACTGGAAGAGGGACTCGCTGTACGGCCAGCCGTCCAGCCCGGACAGCTACCAGTCGCCGCGCGAGTTCAGCTTCTCGGTGGGGATCCGCTTCTAGCAACGCGCGGCCGTTCCACGATCGACGAACGGGCTGGCGGGGCGCTGCTCATGAGCACACAGGCAAGGCAGGGGATGAGCATCGGCACGAAGGCGCTCGCCGGGCTCGTCGCGGGACTTGCCGCGGGCATTGCGATCGCGGCGACCGGGCGTCCCGCCCTGTCCCCGATCGGATCGGCGGCGGACATCGTCGGGACGCTCTGGATCAACGCGATCCTGATGACCATCCTGCCGCTCGTGGTCTCGAAGCTCATCGTCAGCATCGCCGGCCAGGACGACGGGCGCGCGCTCGGTCGAGCCGGGTGGCGCGCCGGCGCCCTCTTCCTCGTCCTGCTGACCGCCACCGCGGCCGCCGCGGCGGCCGTCATGCCCGCCGTGTTCGCCCGGCTGCCGATCGACCAGGCCGCGTCGGCCTCGCTGCGCGCGAGCGCCGCCGCGGCGGCTTCTGCGGCGTCACCCGTCCCCGCGGGCCAATGGATCGTCGCGTTCGTGCCAGCCAACGCCGTGCGCGCGGCGGCCGACGGCGCCATCATTCCCGTTCTGGTGTTCACCGTGGCCTTCGCGCTGGCCGCCACCCGCCTCTCACGCGCGCTCCGCGAGCCCCTTGTCTCGCTGTTCAGGGCGATCGACGCCGCCATCACGGTGCTCCTGCACTGGATCGTGGCCCTTTCGCCGGTCGGCGTGTTCGCCCTGGGGCTGGCGCTCGCGATGCGCGTGGGCGCCGGCATCGTCACGGCCCTCGTGTACTACGTCGTCGTGTCCTCCGTCGTGATGGTCATCATCACGGGCGCGCTGTACCTCGTGGTGTTGGCTGGCGCCGGGGTATCGCCCGTCCAGTTCGGCCGGGCGGCCGCGCCCGCCCAGGTGGTGGCCTTCGGCACGCACTCCTCCATGGCGTCGCTGCCCGCCATGATCGAAGGGGCCGAGGGCCGCCTCAAGCTGTCGCCGACGGCGACCGGATTCGTCCTCCCGCTCGCGCTGGCGGCCTTCAAGTACTCCGGCCCCGCCTGGTTCGTCGTCATCGCGTTCTTCATCGGCCGGCTGTACGACGTCGCCATCGACCCCTCGCGGGTCGTGGCCCTGGTGCTGGCCTCCGTGCTGACGAGCTTTGCCATCGGCGGCGTCCCCAGCGGCGCCGCCGTGGTCGTCGCCCCAGTCCTGGCCGCCGCCGGCCTGCCGGTCGAGGCTATGGGCCTGCTGCTGGCGGTCGACCCCATTCCCAACGCGTTCCGGACCGTGGCCAACGTCACGGGCATGATGGCGGTGAGCGTGCTCGCGGACGGGAGGCGGACAGCCGCCGTCACGGCCGGCGCCGGCGCCCCGGAACCCAATTGATCGTCACCCGGCCCGGCGGAGCGATGTCGATGTCCACCCACGATCTGCGAGCGTCCGCCGAGGCCACAGCGGGACCACCGGGACAGCGCACAAGCCTCCGCCTGCTGATCGCCGCGGTCGGCGTGGTCGTGCTGGCCTGCCTGGCGGCGGCTGCCGTTCAGACCTCGGGCTGGCGCGTCCGCGTCCGGGACATCACCATCCCGACCCAGAACGGCCAGTGGGTGGTCGCGGACCTCTTCAAGCCGGCCACGGCGACCGCCGACCGCCCGGCGCCGCTGGTCGTCGTCGTGCCCGGCTTCCAGCGCTCGAAGGAGGCCCTCGCCGCGATCTCGATCGAACTGGCTCGCCGGGGCGTCGTCGTCATTGCCATCGACCCCTACGCCCAGGGGTCCTCCAGCTCATCGGCGAGCACGCAGGCGGCCACGACCGAGGGCTACGGCATGTTCGCCGTCGTGGACTACGCGGCGAACACGGGCAACCTGAACTACGTCGACAAGACGAGAATCGGCGTCACGGGCCACTCGGCGGGCGGCAATGCCGCCATGCGCGGCGCGTCCTACTTCGGCAAGCGGGCCGGCAAGAGCGGCAAGCTGAGCGTCCTGAACGCCGTGTTCGTGTCCGGCTACGTCCTGAGCTTCACGGACAACGTGCTGAAGGACGTGCGCTCGAACGTGGGCACGGCCTACGCCTTCTACGACGAAGGGGCCTACCGGAACGAGTTGAAGAACGGCGACATGCGGCGCGCCCCGGAAGCGCTGCGGCTGGTGAACTCGGCGCTCGAGCCAGGAGCCCCGCCCGTCGGGGAGATCGCGCTGGGGCGGTACTACGGGGACGCGGCGAAGCAGACACTGCGGGTCGTGTACAACGAGCGCGTGATCCACCCCTTCCAGCCGTACATGATCGAGGCCACCGCCAACCAGCTCGACTTCTGGGAGCGAGTGTTCCAGCTCGACAGCGGGCTGTCGAGCGGCGACCAGATTTGGTACTGGAAGGAAATGCTCGGCCTGATCGCGCTCGGGGCGACGCTGTTCGGGCTCGTGCCGCTGGCGCAGATCCTCCTGAGGCTGTCCGTCTTCCGTCCGCTGGTCCATCCGGTCCCGCCCGCGCTCCAGAAGCCCGGCAACGGCGGCCGGGTCCTGTTTTGGATCCTGTTCGCCCTCGGGGCCGTCATTGCCTGCGTCACCTACATCCCGCTCTCGGAGCTGTCACAGAAGATCTTCGTGGCGGCGTCGAACCGCCAGCCCACGTGGTTCTTCCCGCAGCGCATGAACAACGCCGTCATGCTCTGGGCGGTGCTGAACGGGCTGGCGGGGTTCCTGCTGTTCTTCCTGGGCTACCGGTTGGCCGGCCGCAAGCAGGGCGCCAGGCCCGAGATGTGGGGCGCCCGCATCGGCCTCGGGGAACTGGGGCGCACGTGCGCCCTGGCCGCGGTGCTCTTCCTCGCCTGCTACGCGCTGCTGTTCACGGTCTACTACGTCTTCCACGTGGACTACCGATTCCTGTTCATGGGCGTCCGCGTCTTCCAGCCGGAGATGCTGCTCCTCCTCGGCATGTACCTGCCGTTCTTCCTGGTGTTCTTCCTGTCCAATTCGTTCCGGATGAACGGGTCGATGCGGATCGAAGGCCAGGCGGAGTGGAAGAGCCTGCTGCTGGGCGGGATTGCCAACTCGGCGGGGCTGCTGCTGATCGTGATCGTCCAGTACGCGGCCCTGGCGGCGACGGGCACGGTGTTCTGGACCGAAGGATGGCTCTACGTGAACCTGCTGTTCGCGGTCGTGCCGATGATGTTCGTGCTGCCGTACTTCAACCGGTACTTCTTCCGCATGACGGGCCGGACCTACCTGGGTCCCATCACCACGTGCCTGATCTTCGTGATGATCCTGCTCACGAACACCGTCTGCTACCTGCCGCTCTGAGCAGGAGACCGCGGTTCGGGATCGCCGGCCTGACGCGCGGCCGTGCTTGCTCCTTCGGCGACCCGGAATCGCCGTCCGTCATGTGACGACGGCAGGCACTGGCGGAGTCTGCCGGGCCGCGTTGACGGAACGCCCGTTCTCAGACCTGGTCAGCGGCCCATCCAGCCCCAGCGGGAGAGGCCGGGGCAGGCTTCGACGGCCGTCCGCGCTGGACGCGCGATAAGCGTGAAACTTGTGCACAAGTAGCACACTTTTCACGACACACTGTAAGCTGTGTTAAGAAAACAACTTACAGATCGGATCGGGCTCGCGATTCGTCACGCGCCAGTGGTGGCTCTGCTGGGACCCAGGCAATCCGGCAAGACCACCCTGGCCCGGAAGTTCGCCGCCTCCGGGGCTCTGCCGTTCGACGCCAGCCTGGCCTACTTCGACCTGGAGGATCCCCGCCAGATCGAACGCCTGGTGAATGCCCGCCTCGCCCTCGAGCCGCTGCGCGGGCTCGTGGTTGTCGACGAAGTCCAGCGCCGCCCCGACCTGTTCCCGCTCCTGCGGGTGCTTGCGGACCGCGAAGGCACACCCGCGCGGTTCCTGATCCTCGGCAGTGCCTCGCGAGACCTCATCCGCCAGAGCTCCGAGTCGCTGGCGGGCCGCATCCACTTCATCGACCTCACGCCCTTCAGCCTCGAGGAAGCCGGGGCCGAGAGCGTCGATGCGCTCTGGATACGCGGCGGATTCCCGCCCTCGTTCCTGGCGGAGAGCGACCAGATCAGCTGGGACTGGCGCGCGAACTACATCCGGACGTTCCTGGAACGGGACGTGCCCGAGTTGGGCATCCGCGTGCCTCCGCTGACGTTGAGGCGATTCTGGATGATGCTCGCTCATTACCACGGGCAACTGTTCAACGCCTCGGAGATCGGCAAGAACCTGGGCGTGGCGCACACGACTGTCGCGCGCTACCTGGACATCCTCACGGGTACGTTGATGGTGCGTGCGCTGCCGCCCTGGCTCGAGAACATCGGCAAGCGGCAGATCAAAACGCCGAAGATCTAATTCCGCGATACGGGGATCCTGCACCGCCTCATCGACACCCCGACGATGGCGCAACTGGCCGTCCATCCCCGTCTCGGGGCGTCATGGGAAGGCTTCGCCGTCGAGCACATCATCCGGGCGCTCGGCGTTCAGGACGAGGAGGCGTTCTTCTGGGGCGTTCATAACCAGGCGGAACTGGACCTCCTTGTGTTCGGCAAGGGCGGCAGGCTGGGGTTCGAGGTGAAGTACACGGACGCGCCCCGCGCGACCCGGTCGCAGCACGCAGCCATGGACACGCTGGGGCTCGAGTCGATCACGCTGGTGGTGCCAGGCGACGCCGACTACCCGCCGGCCGACCGGGTCAGGGTGCTCGGCCTCTCCCGCATTCCGGCCGTCGGCCTTGAGCCGTCAGCCTTGAGCCGCAGGCCCTGAGCCCTGAGCCGTGTCCGAAACGCCTCCACCACCGAATCGAGGTCGGCACAGATCCACGACGGTCCCGCGCGGGAGAGTTGGGCGGGCTACGCCCGGACCTCCTGGAGCACCTGCGCGACGTTGACCGTGCGCGCCTTCTCGCGAATCGCGGGCAGGTACTGCTGCTCCAGTCCCTTGGCTTCGCCGAGGAGGCCGGCGTAGGTGTCCTTCAGGACCTGCGCCGAAAACGTGCGCCCGCCCGCGTAGTACCGCACGGCAAGGCGGCCGAGTGCGTACGTCGTCGCGAACGAGAAGCCTGAGCTGATCGCCTGGTTCGCCATCCGGCCGACCATCCCACGAAGGCGCTTCTTGCCAAAGAGCGAACCGAGAAGCCGGATGCCGACCTGCTCGACGTACTGCGAGGCCATGCCGATGCCGGCCGTTGCGAGGAAGTCCTTGATGTGGCCGCGATCCAGCTCGTAGCCGTACGACTTCCCGATGCGGTAGACCATCTTCATCTGCAGCGGGATGATCGCCATCGTCGCCAGCGAATCGGGCAGCAGCTCGAGGGCGCCGTTGAGGATGGCGTAGTTGAGGATCATCCGGTCGTGATCGGGCGCGGCCGCAGCGGCGGGCGCGGCCGTCTCCGGGATCGGCGGCACCACGGCCAGCGGCGCTGCGGCGAGCGCCTCCGACTGCGCGGTGAACGCCTGCGCGGAAGCGGTCTCCGCGTGGTCGAACCCGAGGCGGGTTTCGAGCGCGTAGAGAAACGTGCGCTCGCCGTCGCTCAGGGCGCCGTCGGCATTGCACACGCCGACCGCCAGCTCGTAAGCCAAACGGCGGGTTTCGGGAGAGGCGAGGGCCGAGACGGCCGAGTCGAGCGTCGCCCGCTTGAGCAGGACGTCCTGGTACAAGGCGGCCACGTTGACCTCGGAATCCCGCGACAGCGAGTCGGCGACGCGCTTCACCTCGTCGCGTTCAGCGGCCTCGTTCCGGTCGTCGGCAAACGCTGCCATGATAGCGAGCGTCATGAGTGCCTGGCGTTCCTGGTCGGTCATGCGGCGCTCCTGGGCCGCGTCACGCGCGGCCGCATCAGTACATTGGACGGGCCTGCGGCACCCCGGGTTCTCGCGACACGGCGCCGGGCGCCGCCGGGTTATGATGCTGCCGTCACCAGCACGGCCGGGACGACGACCGCCGCCATGGATCTTGCCTCTCCAGCCTTCACGTCGGGCAGTGTCGGGTTCGCGTTCGGCCTGACGCTTCTCGCCGGCCTGGCGACCGGCGTCGGCAGCGCGCTGGCGTTCTTCGCGAAGCGGACCATCCTCCGGCTCCTGGCCTCGACGCTGGCGGCCCTCGTGCTGTGTCCGGCCGCGGCATTGCCGCAGGACAGTCAGCCGCGGGCCAGGCCCGACATCGTCGTGTTTCTCTCCGACGACCACGGCTTTGACGACTCGTCTGTGTACGGGGCACCCGGCGTCCGCACCCCCAACATGCAGCGCCTGGCCGCCGAAGGCATGACATTCACGCACGCGTTCGTGGCGTCGCCGAGCTGCGCGCCGAGCCGGGCGGCGCTGTTGACGGGCCTGATGCCCTCCCGGAACGGGGCGGAAGCGAACCAGACCTTCAAGCGCGATGGCGTCCGTTCACTCACGGAGGATCTGAAGGCCCTCGGCTACCAGCTTGCCGCGTTCGGCAAGGTCGCGCACGGAGCCGACGGCCCTCGGCACGGCTTCGACGTGCTGGACAAGCGCTACGACGCCCAAGCCATCGTCGGTTTCCTCGATCGCCGCGACGCCTCCGTGCCGCTCGCGCTGTTTGTCGGCACGAACGAACCCCACGTACCGTGGGCGGAGCAGCCGGCCTACGATCCCGCGGCGATCGTCCTGCCCCCTACGTTCGTCGACACGCCGCAGACGCGCTTCCAGCGGGCCCGGTACCTGACCGACGTCACGCAGATGGACTCCGAGTTGGGGGAGGTTTTCGATCTGGCCCGCCGCCGCCTCCGCCCGGACACGCTGTTCATCTACACGAGCGACAATGGCGGCCAGTGGCCGTTCGCGAAGTGGAACCTGTACGACGCGGGTATCCGCAGCCCGCTCATCGCCG
>Ga0316622_100001752_pt1 | contig 14496 bp, 14 predicted proteins | sample OWC_Aug_OW2_C1_D_FD_207646 | JGI IMG/M metagenome (GOLD analysis project Ga0316622, IMG submission 207646) | Wetland soil microbial communities from Old Woman Creek delta, Ohio, United States - OWC_Aug_OW2_C1_D5_C | ecosystem: Environmental > Terrestrial > Soil > Wetlands | place: USA: Ohio... | reverse complement strand
GGCCGCTCTCGAGCGTGCGCAGCTTCTCCGGCATGAGAATCTTGATCGCCTCGTTCTTGAAGTACCCGTCCGTCTTTCCGGTCACGTTGACTGCGTTCTGGGTCCCGACCTGGAGCGCTTCCTTCAGACCGGAAGCGATCTTCTCGTCGCTGGGCCCGCTTTTCGGCACCAGGCCCCCCAGTCCTTTCAGCATCTGGTCGAGTTGGCCCCACGCCGGGGCGGCGAGCACAACAATCGCCAGAATCACTCCAATCGAGCGTCTCGATATCATGGCAGCAACCTCCCTTGGACTACTTGCCCGTATTTCGGCACCTGACCGGCTTATACAATACCGCGATAGATGAAGACCACACCCATGCCGAACAACAGGACGTGCAGGATGCGGCGGAAGGTCGCCTGCGGCACGCGATCCTGCACCTGCAGCCCCACCGAGAAGGCCAGGAGGGCCACCGCGCTGAGCCCGACGGACCACCACAGGATCTCGACGGTATACAGACCCCAGCGGGAAATGGCGACCAACTGGCTGACCTTGGTCATGAAGAAGATGGAGGCCACGGCCTTCACGAACTCCCGCTTCTCGAGCCCCAGCGCGAGAATGTACAGCGCCGTGAGCGGCCCCACCACGTTCGTGACGCCGGCCAGGACCCCGCCGGCGAATCCCACGGGCGGCCCGAGCCAGCCCTCCCACCGCGGCGGCACCGCGATCCGGAGATCCAGGTGCGCGGAGATCAGGAACACGAGGATCATCAGGGCCAAGGCCAGGTAGATGAACCGCTCCGGCACGCTGATCAGGACGCGGGTCCCCAGGAACACGCCGACCACGGTCGCAGCCAAGAGCGACAAGAGCCGCCGCCAGAGCGACCACGGAAGCCGACCCCGGGAAATCTGCAGCGTGTCCATGAGAATGTTGGGAAGGACGAGAAGCGCGTACGTGGTCTTGATGTCCACCAGCATGGCGACCATGGGCGTGGCGATCAACGGAAACCCCATGGCCGTCGTCCCCTTGACGAAACTGGCCAGGAGGAATGCGCCCGCCACCGCCACCCAGGTCAGTTCCATGGCTCTTTTCCGCGGCGCCCGCTAGCCGTACAACAATTCCGCGTACCGGCTGCCGTCCACCATCGCCTCGATGATCACGGGACCCCGGCGCCGCCGCGCGTGGGCCAGCGCCGTGCGAAACTCCCGCGCCGATCGCGCGGGAAGGCATGGTACGCCAAAATAGTGCGGAGGCGGCATGGGACACCGGGCTGGAAGCTCCACCCCGGTGATCCGGTAACCCCTCCGGCGCTGCTTCGCATGGATCAGACTCAGCGACTCGTCGCGCAAGATCACGAACACCACTCGGATTCCGAGCCGTGCAGCGGTGGCCATCTCTCCCGCCTGCATCAGGAAGCCGCCGTCCCCGACCACGCAGGCCACCTCCCGCCTGGGGCGGACGAGTTTCGCCGCCATGGCCGCCGGGATGCCGTACCCCATGGAGGACCAACCGTTGGAAACCAGGAGCGTGCCGTCCTGCACCGGCCACTGCGTGGCGATGATGTGGGTGTGGGCCCCCACATCACAGGCGAGAATGCCGTTGGCCGGCAACCACTCCCGCAAAAGGTCCAGGACCTCCCAGGGTTGGAACCGCCGCGAGGCAGGCCGAAGGCCAGCGGCCAACCGCGTGCGGAACCGGCGGATGGCCTCTAGATCCCAAGCCGTCGGGCCGAGCCCTGCCGCCGCGACTGATTCGAGGGCGGTCCCGATGTCTCCGTGGAGCTCCGCGGCAACCACCAGGCGGGGATCTGCGTCCACGGCTTCAGCATCCACGTGAACCAGCGGCAGCTTTGGCATCCAGTCTTCGTAGCCGATCTCCACCGGGTCATAGCCAATGCCCACGATGAGATCGGCGTCGGCCAAGAACTTTTCGACCCAACGATGCCGGGCGCGGCCGACGACTCCGATGTGCAGCGGGTGGCTTTCCGGCACCACGCCTTTGCCCATCATCGTTGTGACGAAGGGTATACGATGGTGCTCCAAGAACCGCTGGATTCGAGGTCCGCTACCCGACCGCGCCGCGCTGAGGCCCAAAGCCGCCACGGGCCGCTTCGCCCGGCGGAGCGCCTTGACCGCCGCGGCAACGCCTCGGAGCCGGCGGCGGACCGGCGCCGCCTGCCGTGGGCGCGCACGCCGCTCCGTGCGGGCCCGGGCAACGGCGAAATCCTCCAGGAGGTCGAGGTGGACCGGACCCGGCGGCTCGGCCGTGGCCAAGGCCGCCGCACAGTCGATCGTCTCCGCGATGCGCCCCGGCGCGAGCAGGAAGCTGCCCTTGGTCAGCGGCCGGAACAGCTGTTGGTGGTCAACGTGCATCTGGACCCGCCGACCGAACTGCGCCGACGGCACCTGCCCCGTGATGATCAGGCACGGCGACCGGTCCAGCAGGGCGTTGCCGACGCCCGTGGCCAGATTCGTTGCACCCGGGCCCAAGGTGGCCAGCGCGACTCCCGGCACCCCTGTCAGGCGCCCGACCACGTCCGCCATGAAAGCGGCGGTCATCTCATGGCTGACCAGGATGAAGCGGACGCCGCACGCCTCGCAGGCCTCAATAAGGGCCAGGATCTGCCCGCTGGGGATCCCGAACGCGTAGCGGACTCCCATCGTGCGCAAACGCTTCGCGATGACCCCTGCGTTGGTTTGTCGGATGTCTCCCATGGCCCTCGTTCCCGGGACGACCCAGATCCTCAACAGCCGTGTGTGCCGCCTAAGGCACCTGGTGCAGGAGGTTTCCGTCGCGGTCGAAGAGGGCCAGCGCCGATGCCGGTTCAGCCGTCCCGGAGCCCGCCTCGCTCACCGGCACCGCCGTCATACCCAACACGGCCCGCAGCTTCCCTTGTCCGTCGTAAAACGCCACCCCCGCCGAATCGTCCGCCCTCACCCCCAGGAGCACCCGGCCACTCCCCGCCCGGTCGCCCATACCGAGACCCGGCTCGCCGGCGGCGGACACCGTGAGGTGGACACGACCTTTCCCCTCCGCATCCTCGAGGATCAGCGTGGGGGAGCCGTCCGTCCGCAAGGCCAACCCGTTGCGGCGCCGCCCGGCGCTGTCGAACAGCGAGAGAGCGACGGCGCCCGTGCGGTGCACGCTGAAGAGCGCCCGCCCCATCCCCTGGCTGTCGCCGAGCCCGAGGCCCGTGTCCCCCTCGCCCGTCACGGAAAGCAGCGCGTGCCCCTTGCTCTTCCCGTCCATCAGCGTCAAGGCGGCTCCACCCTCGGTCGTCACACCAAGCGCGGCGCGGCGCCTTCCGCCACCGTCCAGAAGCGACACCGTGACGGCGCCGTCCTCCAGCATGCCCACGAGGATGCGAGCCTTTCCGGTTGGATCCTGGAAGGCCATCCCCGGCTTTCCGTCCGGTCGAACCGCCAACTGGGCCCGCACTTCACCGGCTTCATCCACGAGCTCGAACCGTTGGGCGCGAACGACGGAAGGTGTCTTCGTTGCTTTCGATCGAGGTTTGGGTACAACTTTGCGCGCCATGGTCTAGACCTCCCTCCAACCCCGGGGAATGCGCCCTCCCCCTTTCCTCCAAGACGGTGATCACCCGGCGCCATACGTTCGTGGAGCGTAGTCATGGCGGCGGCCGGGCGTCTCTTTCGGCCCAGCGTGGACAGATACGACCGTCTCCGAGAGACCCTACCAGAAGGATGAGATGCTGGCAAGACTCGCTTCACGGGTGCCGCTGTCACACCGCGGTTGCCGGCATCACGATATGAGCGGTTCAAGCAGATGGGAACACTACCAGAATCGAAAGCGGAGTCTTTCAGGTTGCATTTCACTTTTACTGGTTGGTCGGCTATCCTCAGCTATTGCAATCTTCCGGGAGAGCATGGCGGAGACACCACCAAGAGGGGGGAGAGGACGATGGCGGACCAAGCAACGCTCACGGGTGAGGTATTCTACCCATCGGTAGACGTGCTCAGTCAGACGCTGCTGCAGGACTGGGAGGTGACGGCCAAGCTTGCGGAGAAGGACCTGGAGGGGTTCTGGGCCAAGGAGGCCGAAGACCTGGAGTGGTACCGCAAGTGGGATCAGGTCCTGGATGAGAGCCAGAAGCCGTTCTACAAGTGGTTCGTCGGTGCCCAGGTCAACATCGTCCACAACTGCCTGGACCGTCACATGAAGACCTGGCGCAAGAACAAGCTGGCCCTGATCTGGGTTGGTGAGCAAGGCGACGTCCGGACGTACTCGTACTATGCCCTCAACCGTGAGGTCTGCCAGTTCGCCAGCGTGCTCCGTGCCATGGGCATCAACAAAGGGGACCGCGTGACGATTTACATGCCCCGGATCCCCGAGATCATCATTGTTATGCTGGCGTGCGCCAAAGTCGGCGCCATTCATTCCGTCGTCTATGGCGGGTTCAGCGTAGACTCCCTGCAGGGGCGCATCGAGGACTCCCACTCCAAGGTGGTGGTCACGGCCGACGGCGGCTACATGAATGGGAAAACCGTCGAGCTGAAGAAGACGGTTGACGAGGCGCTGCGGCGCTGTCCGTCCGTCGAATCCGTGATCGTGGTACAGCGCACCAACCAGCCGGTTTCCATGGAGGCGGGCCGCGATTACTGGTACCACGAGTTGCTCCGCCTCCCCATCGTCAATCGCTCCTGCCCCACCGAGGTGATGGACGCCGAGGACCCGCTCTACATCCTCTACACCTCCGGCACGACCGGCAAGCCCAAGGCCGTGCTCCACGTGCACGGCGGGTACATGGTGGGAGTCTACAGCACGCTCAAGTACGTCTTCGATCTCAAGGACGACGACCGCTGGTGGTGCGCCGCCGATCCGGGATGGGTCACCGGCCACTCGTACATCGTGTATGGCCCGCTGCTCATGGGGGCCACGTCCTTCATGTACGAGGGGGCGCCGACCTACCCGTATCCGAACCGTTGGTGGTCGATGATCGAGAAGTACGGAATCAACATTCTGTACACCGCGCCCACGGCCATCCGCGGTCTGATGCGCTTCGGCGAGTCCTGGCCGAACCGGCACGACCTCACCTCGCTCCGTCTCCTCGGCTCGGTAGGCGAGCCGATCAACCCCGAAGCGTGGAAGTGGTACCACCGGGTCATCGGCAAGAACCGCTGCCCCATCATGGACACGTGGTGGCAGACGGAGACCGGGATGTTCATGATCACGCCGACACCAGTCGTACCGCTGAAGCCGGGCAGCGGGACGCGCCCCTTCTTCGGACAGGAGGCGGACATCGTGGACGCCCACGGGAAACCGGTGCCCGTCGGCGAGGAGGGCTACCTCGTCCTGAAGCGCCCCTGGCCGGCCATGCTGCGGACCATTTACAAGGACCCGGACCGCTACGTGAAGCAATACTGGAGCACCGTCCCCGGCTGTTACACGACCGGCGATTCCGCCAAGCGGGATGCGGACGGTTACTTCTGGATCATCGGGCGCGTCGACGACGTGATCAAAGTGTCGGGTTATCGCCTGGGGACCGCGGAGATCGAGAGCGCCCTTGTCAGTCATCCGGCCGTGGCCGAGGCCGCCGCCATCGGCCTTCCGCACGAGGTGAAGGGTCAGGCCATCCACGGCTACTGCATCCTCCGGACCGGGTATGCACCATCGGAGGCGCTGGCGGAAGAACTGCGCCAGCACGTCGCCCAGCACGTGGGACCCATCGCCCGGCCCGAGCACGTGAGTTTCGTGGAGTCGCTGCCCAAGACCCGCTCCGGCAAGATCATGCGGCGGGTCCTCAAGGCCCGCGCCCAAGGCCTCCCCGAAGGAGACCTGTCCACCCTGGAGGAGTGACCGGCGCCGCGCGCCGCACCGCTGACACCACGCGAAACGACTATCCTCGCACGAGGGAGGGGGCCATGCTACGCGTGACGTGGAGACGAGTCGGGTGTCTTGCGCTGATTCTCGCGTTCACGGCCGGCGGTTGCGCATCTTTGGAGGAGCGCACGTCCGGGCGTGAAGCGCCCCCCATCGATACCGCGTCAGGGAAGGGCAACGGGGGCGGCGGCGGTTACTAAGGCGGATCCCTCATTACCGGTTCGTGCGGAATCCGGGGGCAATCGCGCCAAAAGCCCGGTCCGAGGATGCCAGGCAAGGCGCAACACGCCCATCGGCCCGTGCCGCAACCACACTCGAAAAGGGTTCTGGCCTCATCGAAGTTACCGTTCCGAACGATAGCCCCCGTCGCGACATCCTCGTGGGCACTCCACCAGTCCTGCTTCTTCCCAACGCGAACGGGTGCAGCTTGTAGTTTGGCGGCCGCCTCGGGCACACACCTGCGCTCACTCCAAGTCGCGGTGAACCGTAGTCGGCGAAAACGCCGGCGTACACACCGCAAGGTACTCCGCTCCGCCAGGTTCGGGCGTGCTATAGCGGACCCACTCGCCGGGCTGCGTGACGACCCCCTGGCCCGCGCGGACCTCAAGCGTGCCGCCTTCGTAGTCCACGCGCACCATCCCGCGAAGCACCACGGTGATCTCTTGAAACTCGGGCCGCTGCCCCGGTTCGCGCCATCCCTCGGGTGACAGCATGCGCGCCACGCTGAGATCGGCGTGGCCGGTATTGACGCGCCCCGCAAACTCCTGTATCTCCTTCGGCTTGTTTCCCACCGCGCGGATCACCGCCGGCTTGGCGATCAGTGTTGGCATATCGCCTCCCTGCCTACCCCTGTCATGGTGGTCCACCGAACGGGGCGTGCCCGGCTCAGCCGCCGCCCCGTTCAGCCGGACGTCTGCGGCCGGCTGAACGCTCAGCATCAGCGGCGGCGTGCAGCGCCGTCCCCTGCATGCTGTTGTTCGAGCCCTTCATTCATTGCTGGCTGCGTCTGAGTATGGGCCTGCTCTTGATGACGGCGTACGACAAAGAACTCGTAAGCGTAGTAGTCCGAAAAGCGACGGTGCAGTTTGGGCTCCTGAGCGAGTTGGTCAAGTATGGAAGAGACTTCGGCATCGTTGGCGTACTTGACGCGCAATTCGTCGATGCGATGTTCCATGGGTGTGTAGAAATCGCTCCACCATGCATCGTCCGGCAGGGTGAAGTGGCCGAGTTGCTCGAACCCGCAGCTCTCTATCGCTATCAACACGTCTTCCACCCAACCCATGGTCGGGTAGTCCAGGTCGAAGCTTGCCTCGACCTCGGGTGGTGGATCTTCCTTGCGCCAGACAGCATCGGTAAAGGCAAGATAGCCGCCGGGGCGCAGTAACCCATGACAGACGCGCAGGGCGTTCCCAATCCCGATATTGTAGAGTGCGCCTTCGGACCAGATGAGGTCGAAACTTTCCGGCGGCTGCTCCGGATGAGCCATATCGCCAACCTGCGCCTGAACTCGTTGCGAAAGACCTCTCGCGGCGAGTGTCGCCTTTAGCCGTTCGATGCTCGGGGCATGGCTGTCGATGGCTACGATGGAACCCGACGTAAGTTCGGCGAGTTGGATGGTCTGCCCGCCGACGCCGCATCCCAGATCCAGGATCGCAGGTGACGGTGGAAGCTCCCGGCAAAGACCAAGGGCTCGTGCGGCACAAGCGCGATTGCCCGGCCCCTGCCTGGGCAGAGCTTCGTAGACCCCGAAGAAGACCTTCCAGAAGAGCGGTGTGGGTTTGTTCATGAGACCGGCGCGTCCTGACGGCGACGCACCATAAGCACACAGCGGCCGCTTGGGACGTCGTCAAATCCCCTGTCGATGCGGAAGCCCGCCTTGGCGAAAGCCCGCTGTGAAGCGGTCTGCGGCATCACGTTGTTTCTTGAGACAGCGCGACAGGGTTGCATTGGTCAGCCACGCCACATGCGGTGTCACGACGACGTTATCAAGCTACAGCAGCAGGTTTTGCGCCGGCACCAGTTCCTGCAGGAAGACATCCAGCGCCTGGCCGCGCCCATATGAGCCGCTGCGGCAGGCGTGATCGAGACAGGGGTATTTACGCAATGCGCCTAGCCTGAGGAGCGGCGTAATTTCCGGGACGGCTCGGCTGTTGCTACTCGGCATGTCGCAGACGGCGATGTTCCTGGCCTTCGCTTCGAGGTCGGTGGTGTTTACCCCAAGCCCGCGTTTCTCGATCAGCTTGGGCGCGCGCTTTGCAGTACATGCCAGAACACCTCAGTATCTGTGAGTTCCTGAAACAACCGGTTATCGTCGCCTTCCGGACAGCACACGACTTGCAGTCCCTGCTCCGAGAGCTGTTCGACTCGGTACCGTAATTGTTCGCCAGCGGCGTAGTGAAAGAGTCATTTGGCCATCATCGTTTCGGTGTTACGGCGGGCGGTTGTGGTCACCGTCAAGTTTCCGTGCTAGCAAACATGGCAAGCGTATGTGCACCCTAACCGATCTTGATCAACTGACACTGTCGGCCCATTGCGTCTGCGCCTTGCAGGACACCGTTGCCAGCCGGGATGACCTGGACCTGGATGACATCCTGACCGACGGGCATGCCCATCATCATCCCGACGACATTCAGTGTAAGAATGTTTGTATTCAGGTCGAATCCCCATTGTCCGTGAACATCGATCACTATTCCCATGGCACCCTGTTTTCCCTGCAGCATTCCGTTCGGGTGCAGGAAGAGGTCGTACTCCGACCCGACGCCGAACGCGCTCACTCGTATCTTCCAGCGCCCGGGAGAGAAGATCGCTGCCGGCCCAGCGGGTGCCGACGCAGATGCACTTCCTAACAGCCTGGGTTTTGCCTTCGCTGCGTCACCATGACCATAGCCGAGCAATACAATTGTTTGTCGCATCACCTGAAAGTCAGCTGTCCCCTTGACGATTCCGTCAAGAGGTACGTCCAGGCAGCGCCAGTTCTGAATCAGGCCTTCGATCTCCTGCCCTTGCTGTCCTATACGCATTTTGCGGACAGCTTTGACGCACTCGTAGCGTTTTCCTCCGACGAACAGTACGTCCTCCTCGTACTGACTTGGACCAATCCAGACCTCGGCATTCGCGGGCAGTTGCTGCCCGATCTGCTTCATCATGTCGCCGAGGCGATCCTCAAGAGGCTCGGTGAGATCGACCGTGATCGTTTTTTCCTCGCGCTGGTTCCCGATGACAATTACCGCCTTCACGCGTGCGACGGTGGATGTCTTCTCGATCAATTCCGCGGTGCCTTGTCCGGCGATCGACTGGCCCTGTACCTGCATTGTCTGCTCGAAGTGGGTCCAGTCGCCAACCTGAGCGCGCTTGTACGGATTCTCCCAGTCGACGATGCGCTTGCATACATCGCGAATGCCCATAGTGATCTCTGCCCACGCATCGCGCTCGTCGCCAAACGCGTCGATGGGTCTGGCGTTGGCGGGCACTGCCTGGAAGCCCGCCAGCGGGGATTTACCCCAATCCGTTGCGCGGGCTACGATCGGCACGACCTGGCACTTACCGGCGCGTTCGAGTTCCAGAGCACGTTTCAGTTCGACACGGTTCACGTAGTCCGAGGCCAGCAGGTCGGGTGTGACAATGAAGATGACGAGTTTGGACTTTTCAAGCGCCGAGCGGATTTCTTTGTCCCACCGTGCGCCCGGCCGGACTTCGCTATCGTTCCAGTCGTCAATGATTTTCTCAGCACGCAGCGGCTCCAGGTGTTGTCCGAGCGCGTCGCGGACGGCAGCATCTTCGCGCGCGTAGCTGCAAAATATCGAGATGTGTCCCATGCGGCCCGTAACCATCGCGTGACCCCCGATTAGCGGACTAGAGTTCAAACGTAGCCTTGGTGCCGTGACATTGAACCATATCCCGTCGAGCTGCCACGATACTTAGGTCTCAGCGCTGCGGCGCCGGTAGGCGAGCGGTGGATTCTGCGAGCAACATAGCTAGAGCGAGCGCGGCTCATATGAATCCGTACAGCAGACGCCTTGGGCCCAACGGAATGGCGCCTCAGACGCCGCCGAAGGTGGTCGGTTGCAGGCGCTTGTGTGCGGTCGGGCTTAAAGCAACTCATGAGCCAGCACTCACGATACTGAGAATCTCGGACACCACCAAATCGAGAGGAGCTGATGTGTCAACCTCATGGTGGGCAACTCTCCTCAGTGCTGGTTCGACGGTATCGATGTGAATGAGAACGCGCTCGACTTCCTCTGGCCGCTTGCCATATGGGTTATTGGCTCGATTGGCCAGGCGCTCCAGGATTACGGGCGCCGGCGCACTGAGCAGGATGATGTGATCGAACTGTGGATAGAACTTGACCATGTTCTCAGCGCAGCCACTGACGAAGAGAAGGTCAATATCGGGAGAGGCAAGGAGATCTCGGATTCGGTCCTCTCTCCAGTACCAGTCGTGACCCGGATTCGTACCGGTGGGATCACCGTCTGTCTCAACCCACTCGGACCACTCGTCGCTATCAGCATCAACGGCAGCAAAGCCGCGGGAGGTGAGCTCCGCGACCAACGTTGACTCGCCGCTTCCGGACATGCCGGTGAGAAGCACGCGTTTCATAGCTTCACGAGGACCAAGCAACGGTCCGCAGAACCGCTGGCGCATCAGCGGTGGTACGCGCGGTGACCCGTGCGTGTCGAGCACACTCGACCAGGGCGCACCATCTGCTGGAGGCGCTGGCTAGGCGACACTCAGCGTCTTGATACCGGCAACGTCATCCTTGATCACCTGCGCCGCGTCCCACAGGTCAACCGCGCGCTGGGCATTTAGCCAGAACGCGGGCGAGTTGCCGAACAGTTTCCCCAGGCGCAGCGCCATCTCCGGGCTCACGGCGCGACGCCCGCGCAGCAGTTCGTTCACGGATTGGCGGGACACGCGCATGGCGCTGGCGAGCCCGGCGGCGGTCAGCCCGTAGTCCGGCAGGAAGTCCTCGCGCAGCATCTCACCGGGATGGGTGGGCCGGCGCTGCATCGGTCGTGTGTTGGCGATACTCATCTTACCCCTCGTCTCAGTGGTAGTCGCCGACTTCAACGTCGTAGGCGTCCCCGTCCGCGAACCGGAAGCAGATTCGCCACTGGTCATTGATTGCGATCGCGTGCTGGCCCTCCCGATCTCCCTCCAGCCGATGCTGGCGGTTGCCGGGGGGGACCGTGAGGTCATCAAGACTTGTCGCGAGGTCCACGTACTCGAGCTTGCGCGCGGCGCGGTCGGCCACATCCGGAGGGAACCGCTTGGCCTTCCCGGTCAGGTAGAGCGCCTGGGTCCGCTTGTCCGCAAACGTCTTGATCATGCGGACAACTGTAACGTGTCACGTGACACGTGTCAAGCAGAACAAAGGCGGTCGTTGTCGCCTGACGGAATGCCGCTAACCCGCGCGTCAAGTGCGCGGGTTCAGCGGCGGGTTATGCGACGTGTTGCATTCTGTTGGCAAAATCGCGGCCGGAGGTCGGCGGAGGCAGCGCCTTGTTATCCTTGCACTCTCTTTCATTTTCGAGACTCCTCAATGGCGAGACGCACCGCACGGATCTGCTATTGCTTTGCGTCGTCGCCTGGGTTCCCGGATACTGTAACAGGTCTGGCCACCTTGGGGTGAACGAAGATCCGGTGGCTGCCCTTACCGCTGCGATGAACAAAGCCCGCCCGCAACCCCCAAGCTGCACGGACCGCGGGCGCAGGGTGCGTCTTTGCCGACGCGGCCGGCACCCCGGGCGTGATCCCACCGGATGAAGTCCCGTCCATGAGGTGCCAGCCGCGCGGGACCTTCCACGGGCTGGCGAGACGGCGGGCGCCACTCCACCTCAAGATCCCGGGAGCTCGCCCGCCGCCGCTCGCGTCCATGACGGCGCTTCGCGCAGGCCAGCTCCGGCCGCGGCCCCACAGAACCCATACCAACATCTTGAATGCTGGCCTGAAATACCCGCGCCGGGGCAGTCCCCTAACGTCTTCCGCGCGGGGCCCACCTGCTCCGGACGAGGTTGACGAGGGCATCGATCTCTTTCGCCGCTGAGCCCTTGACTCGTTCGTCCCACCCCAGCGCCCGGCGGACGTTCGCCAGCACTCTGCGGATTTCCTCCGCTTCAGTGAGCTGTGCCGCATCGGTTCCTTTCAGCGCGGCAGGCAAATCCTTCTGTGAAAGCCCGCCCGCGAGAAGAGGGTAGGTTCGTGTAGCCAACGCCCAGGCTCCCCCGAGTTCGAACCAACACCACGCACTTTTCCTGCTGTTCGGTGTCCACAGGCTGAGGACGCAGGAGGATTGTGTGAGGTGGTCGCGAAGATACCTACTCACATTCACACGCTTCGGGTAGCGGTATTTCCGGTTGTCGTGCGATGTGCAGAGAATGCGTTCTCGCGGCACCATCGTTGCCTCGATCACCTCGACGAGTGCAGCAGCGATCTTCTTGTCATCGTGAGAATGACTCACGAAGAGACGCCGGTGTCGATGCGCTTGTTGGCCGTCATATTCACGACGGCAGAACACTACCGTTTAGCTCGACCAGCCGCCCGTTCCGCAGCCGGGCGCCCAGAGTGTGCTCTTCATCCCACGCCACCCGGTACCCGATCTCGACGGTAAGCTCGCCATCGAGTGTGATGACCGCCACGAACTGGACGTCGGTGTGAGGCCAGACTTCGTCTGGTTGGGTGACACGAGGCAGACCTTCTCCGGGAGGTTCGAGTTCTCCCGCGGCGACGGTTTCAGCATATGGGGCGTAATGTTCGAACATTGCCACCGCGATAAGCCCCCGCCACTCCGGATAGGCAGACGGAACAGTGCGGGCGATGTCGAGAGCTCGCGGGTCGGGAGCTGAGCGAGATCCGGGAAGTGCCAAGGGAGCTCTGACCTCCCCAAGGTCAATGGTTCCACGCCACATGCCCCCCGCCCGATGGAGTTCCCCCAACTGATCATCGGAGAACGGCGAGGACTTAAACATTCCGAACATTCGGGCCACCTCTCCTATGACGCCCAACTTGCGTTTATATGGTTTCCGGGCGAAATGCCTATATTTGGCAACGGGTCCGTATAACACCCCAGGCTCGGAGTGGTGGAGAGCATCCGCAAAACAAGAAGTTGGAGAACGGGATGGTATCTGTCGGGATGTTATCTGGGTTCCGGATAACACCTCCGGATGGGAGAAGCGAAGGTGAGAGGAGTGACGGAGAGAGCCTAACGAACGGCGGGATTGGAGTCAATGACAAACGCGTCCCGATGCCGGCTTACAAGGCGGGAACTGCCGGAGCGGGAATCACGGGAGATGCTGCCGGTGGGGTGGCGATAGGATCTCTGCGAAATGGAGGCAGTGGTCGGAGAGGGTCTACACGAAGTTGAGCCGGGCGTTCCGGGTTCGAGTGACCCAGCCGTACACCAGGATCTCTGCCGGCCGAGCATCGCCTGGAAGGTCGTGAGTAGGTCGGGCCGTTTCTGCGGAGCCCTCGCGCCCCCCTGATCTCCGCCCGGTCTGCGTCTACGCTACAGCTCGGTGAGGGAGTAGCGAGTAGTCATGGGATGCTACGTCCCCCATTACCCATTACGCGTCGACTTCTACCTGCCGGTCAAAGCGCTCAGCCAGATCTACCGCGCGAAGTTCCGGGATGCGATGCACCGGCTCGGGCTCATCGCCGCCATCCCCGCGGCCGTGTGGACCGTCGACTGGAACGTCAACTGTCAAGCGGTGGGAGCAAGCGAGGCGTCCCTCACGTACCTTGCGCCCTACGTCTTCCGCGTGGCCATTACGGACAGCCGCATCGTCCAGGTCGCGGACCGCACCGTCTGGTTCCGCTACCGCAAGCCCCACAGCCGGCGGCTGCGCACCCTGGCCCTGGACGTACTGGAGTTCATCCGGCGCTTCCTCCAGCACGTCCTGCCGACGGGGTTCATGAAGGTCCGCTACTACGGGTTCCTGAATGCCAATTGCGCCATCCCTCGTGAGCGCCTGGTGGCCCTTATCGAGCTGGCCTCCGGCTTCACGCTGGCCCCCGTCCCTGCCGTGGTCCCCGAGCCGCCCCCGCCGTTGCGGTGCGCCCACTGCGGCGGACGCCTCGTCTACCGCTGGACCCTCCGGCCCGCCCAGCGCTCGCCGTAGCACCCGGTCCGGCCCCGGCTGCGAATACCAGCGGACCGTTCCACCGCGCCCCGTGGCCGCATGGCCTGGCGGAGGCTCTCCGTGTGCCCGCTGGGCGCCCACCGCGTGCCCGCTGCCGCCGGGGAGGACCCGCCAGGGCGCCCGCGTCCTGAAGATCCTGCTGCGCCATTGGCGCGACACCGCCCATGCCAGTGATTGAGCTATCCGCCATTCCCGACGCGCCGCGCTTCAGTCCAGCCCACCCCGAACCTTTACCCTTATAGCACGCTGTCCTGTCCCCCCGGGGCTTCTTGGTTAGGCATGATTGGATTTCCCCCACTTTCTGAGTCGCCCGGTAATCCCCTCATCACCGCGTCATTAGCGCGAACACGCCCCAGCCCAGGTATTCACGCGTGTAAGCGGCGTAGCGCTCGGGTTCCGAGGTTAGTTTGGCTCGAACATCTTTCGCGAACTCGTCGTCGGGATTGGCTTCAAGCCATCGACGCATGGTGAGCCACTTGGCCGCCTCGTATCTGTCCCAGCTGTCTTGGTCTGCCAAAACCATTTCCACGACGTCGTAGCCGA
>Ga0316622_100001750_pt1 | contig 14502 bp, 14 predicted proteins | sample OWC_Aug_OW2_C1_D_FD_207646 | JGI IMG/M metagenome (GOLD analysis project Ga0316622, IMG submission 207646) | Wetland soil microbial communities from Old Woman Creek delta, Ohio, United States - OWC_Aug_OW2_C1_D5_C | ecosystem: Environmental > Terrestrial > Soil > Wetlands | place: USA: Ohio... | reverse complement strand
CGCGACCTGACCGAGCTCGCACGCCAGGGCAAGCTCGACGTCGTCATCGGCCGCGAGGCCGAGATCGAGCGCGTGATCCAGATCCTCTCGCGCCGCACCAAGAACAACCCGGTGCTGCTGGGTGAGCCGGGCGTGGGCAAGACTGCCATCGTCGAGGGTCTGGCGCAGCGCATCGTCGACAACGAGGTGCCGGAGCTCTTGCGCAACAAGCGCATCGTCGTCCTCGACCTGGCGCTGATGGTGGCCGGCACCAAGTACCGCGGCCAGTTCGAGGAGCGCATCAAGGCGGTCATGACCGAGGTGCGCCGCGTGCGCGACGTGGTGCTGTTCATCGACGAGCTGCACACCCTGGTGGGCGCGGGCGGCGCGGAGGGCGCGATCGACGCCTCCAACGTGCTCAAGCCGGCGCTCTCGCGCGGCGAGATCCAGTGCATCGGCGCCACTACCCTGGACGAGTACCGCAAGCACATCGAGAAGGACGGCGCGCTGGAGCGGCGCTTCCAGTCGGTCAATGTCGAACCGCCCTCCCCCGACGAGACGGTGGCCATCCTCAAGGGCCTGCGCGACCGCTACGAGGCCCACCACCGCGTGAAGTACACCGAGGAGGCGCTCGAAACGGCTGTCGAGCTCTCGACGCGCTACATCAACAACCGCTTCCTGCCGGACAAGGCCATCGACGTGATGGACGAGGCCGGCGCGCGCGTGCGCATCAAGTCGATGGTCCCCCCGCCCGACTTCAAGGAGCTCTCGAGCGAGATCGAGCGGCTCGACCGCCAGAAGGACGAGGCCGTCACGGCCCAGGACTTCGAGCTGGCCGCCAAGCTGCGCGACCAGGCCTACCAGTTGCGCAAGCGCAAGGAGGAGGTCCAGAAGGCCTGGCGTGCCGAGCAGCAAAGCAAGGAGGAGACCGGCCAGGTCGACGCCGAGGTGATCGCCGAGACGGTCTCCAAGATGACCGGCATCCCGCTCACGCGCCTGGAGAAGGCCGAGGCCGAGCGGCTGCTCTCGATGGAGGGCGAGCTCTCACGCACCGTAATCCACCAGGACGAGGCCATCAAGGCCATCGCTCGCGCCGTGCGCCGCTCGCGCTCGGGACTCAAGGACCCGCGCCGGCCGATGGGCTCGTTCATCTTCCTGGGCCCCTCGGGCGTGGGCAAGACCTACCTGTGCAAGCAGCTCGCCAAGTTCATGTTCGGCAGCGAGGACGCCGTCATCACCATGGACATGAGCGAGTACATGGAGAAGCACAACGCCTCGCGCCTGGTGGGTGCGCCGCCCGGCTACGTGGGCTACGAGGAGGGCGGCCAGCTGACCGAGAAGGTGCGCCGGCGGCCCTACTCGGTGGTGCTGCTGGACGAGATCGAGAAGGCCCACCCCGATGTCTTCAACATGCTGCTGCAGATCATGGAGGAGGGGCGCCTGACCGACTCCTTCGGGCGTCACGTCGACTTCAAGAACGTGATCCTCATCATGACCAGCAACCTCGGCTCGCACACCCTCAAGGCGGGCGCGTCGCTGGGCTTCGGCAAGCCCGACGCTACCCAGAGCTCCGAGGACCGCATGAAGAAGATGAAGGCCGACGTGATGTTCGAGGTCGAGCGCCACTTCCGGCCCGAGTTCCTCAATCGCGTCGACGAGCTGATCGTCTTCAACCCGCTCTCCGCCGCCGACCTGCGGCGCATCATCGACCTGCAGCTCGAGGAGGTCACCGCGCGCCTGGCCAGCCGCGGCATCGTCCTCACGCTGACCAGCGAGGCCACCGACTTCCTGATCAAGAAGGGCTACAACGAGGACTACGGGGCGCGTCCGCTGCGGCGCGCGATCGAGCGCTTCATCGAGGACCCGCTGGCCGAGGAGCTCCTGCGCGCGGAAGGCCGGCACGGCCTGAGGATCAGCGTGGGCGTGGCCGAGGGCGGGGAGAGCCTGAGCTTCATCCACGTGCACCCCGAGCAGCCCGTCGCCGCGGGCGCCACCACCGACCAGGGCTGAACAGGCCGGGTCAGGCCAACGGGCAGCGACCGTGCCCGGCCGGCGCGCGGTTCAGCCCGCAGGTGCGCGGTCGGGAGCGGCTCGCCGCCGCGGCCGCCGGCCGTGACGCGCTCGGGGACCGGCGGCGCGCGGGGAGTGCGTTCGGTACGTGACCGGAACCCCGGTGCAGCGTTACGGTTGATGGCGCAAGCGCGGCCGCGGGTCGGCCGCCAAGGAGGATTCCCGTGAAGACCGCCGTCCTGCTCCCCACCCTGACCCTGGCCGCCGGACTGGCCGGCCAGGAACTCGCCACCCGCTACCAGGCCGAACGCGCCCTGCGCGTCTCGAGCGAGACCACGCTCAAGATGGAAACGACGCGCTTGGAGATGCTGCGCGACGGGGAGCCGGTCGAGGCCCGCGGCGGGTTCGGCGGCGGCGGCTCCACCGAGACCCGCCGCTGCGTGCACGTCGACCGATTCATGGCCTGCGCGGACGGCCAGCCCACCCAGGTGCGCCGCACCTGGGAGACTACCGAGGGCGAGGTCGAGATGGACTTCGGCGGCGAGAGCCGCGGCTTGGTGCTCGAAAGCCCCTTCGAGGGCCTGACCGTCGAGATCAAGAGCGACGAGGATGGCGAGCTCTCCTACGAGGTGGTCGAGGGCTCCGACCCCGGCCAGGAGGCGCTCGAGCGACTGCGCCCGCAACTGGCGCCCGACGCCCTGCTGCCCAGCGGCGCGGTCGAGGAGGGCGACTCCTGGGACGTGGATCAGTCGGCCATCCAGCGCGCGCTCGGACTGGACCTGGCCGAGGTCCTCTTCAAGCGCCCCGACCCCGGAGAAGGGGGCGGCCCGGGCGGAGGCGGCGGAGGAGGGCGCGGCGGACGCGGCGGCTTCCGCGGAGGGGGCGGCTCGGCAACGGCCATGCTGGGCGGCGCCGAGTGGACCGGCAAGGCCACCTACAAGGGCGAGGCCGACCGCGACGGCGTGCGCTGCGCCGTGATCGCGATCGAGCTCGAGGCCGAGAGCGAGACGGACGGCGAGGGCATGACCAGCACCTTCGAGGCCAAGCTCGAGGGCGAGCTGCTCTTCGCCCTGGAGAACCGCCTGCCGGTGGCCTTCGCGCTCGAGGGCAGCCTGCGCTCGGAGATGGACTCCGAGCGCGAGCGCCAGGGCTCGGTGATCGAGACGCACCGCGAGTCCGAGGGCACCTTCAAGCTCTCCTACCGGGTCGAAGCAGCGGCCTACGAGGAATAGCGCGCCGCGCTCCCGCGACGGCAGCCCGGCCGAACCGGACCGACACGGCCCGGGATCGGGCAGAAGGGAGGTGCGGTCGCAGGACGCTTAGCGTTCTCCGGCCGACTGCCTCCTAGCGCGTCATCCCCGGCAGGATCTCGATGGCCGTGGCCTGCAGCAGCTGGTTGCGGTAGCCGGCGATCTCCGCCGGATCTGGGCGGCGCGAGCGCAGCTCTGCGGCCAGCCGGTCGAACTCGGCCTCGAGCTCGACCGGCTCGTAGTCGACCAGCTCGAACAGGGCCCACCAGCGGCCGGCGAGCAGCGGATCCGACACGCCGCCGCGCGGCAGCGCGAGCACCGCGCGCGCCACTTCGGGCGGCCAGCCGTCGGGCTGGAAGCCGCCCTCCAGCTCGCCGCCGCGCTCGTGCGTGAAGGGCTCGTCGCTGTGGCGCCGCGCCAGCGTGGAGAAGTCCTCCCCACCGCGGGCGCGCTCGACCAGCCGCTGGGCATCCAGCCGCCGGGCCTCGACCAGGGCCGCCAGGCGCGCCTCGACCTCGGCCTTCGACAAGCCCGGCTCCAGCTCGGGACGGGGGATCTCGAGCAGGATCGCGCGCGCATGTGCGCGCCGGCCGAGCGGCCCATAGAGGCTCTCGAAGCGCGCCTTCACGGCGGCAGCTTCGACGACGCGCTCGGAGAGGATCAGCTTCTCGACCAGGAGCTGCAGCCGCTGGCGGCGAGCGAGCTGGGCGAGGAAGAGCGCCTCGTCGCGGCCGGCGGAGGCCAGGTAGGCGCGCCATAGATCGCGGTCGCCCTGGTGGCTGCGGGCGATCAGCTCGTCGAGGGCCTCGCGCACCCGCAGGTCCACCTCCTCGGGCGAGACCTCGACGCCCCGCGCCTGCGCGCGCCGCTCCACCAGCCAGGCCTCTGCGAACGCCTGCCAGCTGGCCTCGCCCCGCGCGTGCAGCAGCCAGCGCGCGTAGCTCTTGCGCGAGACCGGCTCGCCGTTGATCAGGAGGGCGACGGGGTCGGGCTGCTCTGCGCCCGAGCGCTCCGGCGCCGCCAGCATGCCGGGCTGCACCTCGACGCGGATCCCGGCGACCGCGGCGTTCCAGGCCGCGCCGACCTCGTCCTGCTCGGGGCCGCGCTCGAGTAGCCGCCGCTCCAGCTCCGCGCGCACGCTCTCCAGCGGCGTGTCGGTCCAGCCGCGGACGCGCACGAGCCACCAGCCTCCGCGCGCGAACAGGGGCTCCGAGAGCTCGCCGCGCCCCAGCCCGAAGAGCGCGGTGACGAAGTCCGCGGGCCAGCCCTCGCGGCGGAAGCGCTCGACGCGCCCGCCCAGCACCCGGGTGGCTTCGTCGTCGGATTCCACGCGCGCGAGCGCGGCGAAGTCCTCGCCCCGGAGCAGGCGTGCGTGCAGTGCGCGCGCGCGCTCGAGCCCTTCCGCGCGCGCAGACTGCGCCGCCTGCTCGAGCGCCGCCTGGCTGAGCTCCTCGCCCTCGGGCAGGGGCACCACCACCTGGACCTTCAGCATGTCGAGCTCGAAGGCGCGCCCGCGCGGGCCGCAGGCGAGCTCCCAGTCGCGCTCGATCTTCTCTTCGGGCACCACGCGACCCTGGGCCGCCAGCGCAGTCGCGTGGAGCAGCGGTCCCAGCTCGGTGCGGCGCTGGAGCCGGTGGCCCGCCTCGCTGCGCCCCAGCCGGGAGAGCTCCTCCAGCCACTCCTCGCGCCGGCCGTGGAAGGCGTGGTCGATGCGCACGCGCAGCTCATCCTCCAGCTGCTCCTCGATGCGCTCGGCGCTCACCTCGAGCCCTCTCGCACGCGCCGCCCGCTCCACCACCCAGCCCTCGGCAAACTCGCGCACGAGCGGCGGGCCGACCTCCTCGATCAGCCAGCGCGCGTAGAGCTCGGCCGGCACCTCCTCGCCGTCGATCCAGAGCACCGACGAGGGCGCAACCGCACCAGCCGAAGGGGCGACCTCTCCCCCCCCACCCTGCGAGGCCTTCTGGGCCATCCCCGACGCGGGCAGGAGCGCTCCCAGGACCGCCGCGGAGAGCAGCCCGCGGAGGGCTTGGAAGTAGCAGCGCATCCGCGCATCCTAGGCTCCACCATCTCCCGGCCCCAGCGGGTGCGCAGCGGCGACGGAACGGGGCCCTGTCGGTGCGGTTCCACTTCGGGCGAGGCACCCGCCGTGCCGATCGCCCCCGCCGGAGGTGAGCATGCTGGACCCGATCCTCTCCACGCTCCTCGTCCTGCTGGGCGCTGGCCCCGGGCAGGACCCCGTGACGCCGCCGCCCGCGCCGTCGCCCGGCGAGGTGCGCTCGGCCGTGGAGGCCCTCGAGCGGGCCTTCGAGGGCGGCGAAGCCGGCGAACGGGTGCGCGCGATCGAGGCGGCCGCCTCGCTGGCCGACCCGGCCGTGGTGGAGAAGCTCGCGCAAGGCCTCGACGACGAGCAGGCGAGCGTGCGTCAGGCGGCGCTCAGGGCGCTGCGCTTCCAGCCCCACGCCTCGGCCGTCGATGCGCTCCACACTTCGTTGCGCAAGAAGAGCCGCCAGAAGGTCGAGGACAAGGAGCTGGCCGAATTGCTCCTGGCCGTCGGCCAGCACGCCAGCCCTTCCTCGATCGAGCTGCTCTGTGGCGGCACGCTCGACCGCACGCGCGAGCACTCCACGCGCGCCCGCATCCATGCGCTGGGACGCGTGCGCGACCCGCGCGCCGTGGCCGAGCTGATCGCGCTGATGAACAAGGCCGGCGGCGGGCGGGGCGGAGCCGGCAACCTGTTCGAGCGCGACTTCCGCCTCTCCCTGTGGGCCCTCACCGGTAGCGACCAGGGAGCAGCCCGCGAATCCTGGATGCGTTGGTGGAACGACAACAAGCGCACGCTCGAGCTCTCCGGTGAGCCACCCGACCAGCCCCGGGCACTGGCCGCGCAGTGGCGCCGGATGTGGAGCCCACCTCGGGCGAGCGACGGCGGCCGCGGCGGAGCGGGCGACGGTCCGGGAAAGGCCCGGCGCGGCGGCGGGGAAGGCAGCTGAGGATGCCACCACATCGGCCATGGAAGAGCGCGAGATCGCGCGCGAGCTCTCCCGCGCCGGAGAGCTCTTCGACACCTGCGAGTACCACGCAGCCCACGAGGTGCTCGACGAGCTCTGGCAGCAGGCGCCGCCCGAGGAGCAGGACTTCTTCAAGGGTCTGATCCAGGCCTGTATCGCGCTGCATCACCATCAGCTGGGCAACGTCGACGGGGCGCGCAAGCTCTACAGCGGCCATCGCCGCTATCTGGGGCGCTTCCTGCCTGCCCACCGCGGTCTGGACCTCGTCGCGTTCCTGGCCCAGATGCAGGCGGCTCTGGGACCGCTCGTGCGCGCGCAGCCTGGGCGGGAGCCGCCCTTCGACGCCGCGCGCCGACCGAAGCTCGACTTCGGGCCCGTCCGGTAACCGGGCGCGCCGCCGGCCGTCGGGGAGGGCGTGGCAACGCCCACGGGGATCGTCGCGCTGGAGCCCGGCTCGCCCACCTGGCCCGCTCGGCTGGACGGTATCGAGGCCCCTCCCGAGCGGCTGTGGGTGCGCGGGCGCGCGGAGCTGCTTTCCCACGCGCCGCTCGTGGCCGTCGTGGGGTCGCGCTCGCCGACGCCCTACGGCGAGGCGCAGGCACTGCGTTTCGCGCGTGCCCTCTCGGCCGCCGGAGTGGGCGTCGTGAGCGGGCTGGCCCGCGGGATCGATCAGGCCGCGCACGCCGCCGCCCTGGAGATGCGCGGCGTGACGCTGGCGGTGCTGGGTTGCGGCGTGGATCGGCCCTGGCCGGGGGGTGAGCACGCGCAGCGCTTGGCCCGCGACGGCGCGCTCGTGTCGGAGCTCGAGCCCGGGACGCCGCCCCGGCGGCACCACTTCCCGCGCCGCAACCGGCTGATCTCCGGCCTCTCGGACGCCGTGCTGGTGGTCGAAGCGGCATTCGCCTCGGGCTCCCTGATCACGGCGCGCTGGGCCGCCGACCAGGGCCGGCCGGTCCTGGCCGTGCCCGGACGCGTCGACCATCCCATGGCGCGCGGCTGCCATCGCCTGCTGCGCGAGGGAGCGCTCCTGGCCGAGGACCCCGAGGACGTGCTGCGCGAGCTCGGGCTCGCGGCCGAGCGCATGCAGCTGCATCCCAGGGTCTGTGCGCCGCAGCCGGCGCGAGCCGTCGATCCCCTGCTCGAGGCCTTGCGTGGAGAGACACTCAGCGCCGACGAGCTCGCTGCGCGCACGGGCCGTTCGCTGGCGGAGCTCCTGACGCGGCTCGTGGAGCTGGAGCTGTGCGGAGAGGTCGCGCGCGGACCGGGCGGGCTGTGGCGGCTGGGATGAGGTCAGCGCGAGAGCGGAGCCGCAGCCCAAGGGATGCAACCAGCCCGTGCTGCGTTCCTGCTGGCGGGGGAGGCGGACCCTGCCTGGGTTGGGCCGCGACAAGCGGCCTCCCTCTCGCTCGCCGCCTGATGGGCGGCGCGCGGCTCCTGCGGTGCCGGAGCTACCACTCCCGAATCCGCGCTCGGCGCGCAGCTCCCGGATTAGTGGCTCAGCCAAGCGAGGCGAAGGTGTGCTCGCACACGAGCATCACGACCGCCAGGACTACGCAGCCGATCACGAAGGTCGCCAACCTGCGGGGCAGGCTGCGCAGGGCCCTGGCGTCGTCCGGCTCGGAGTAGAAGGCGCCCAGCGTCACGATCGCGATCGAGATCGCGAGGAACAGTGCCAGGTGGATGAGGAGGTCGTTCACGCGCGCAGCTCCTCGCCCTGGGGGCTGCGCTCGCCACCGCCGCGCACGCGTGGGTCGAGCCCCAGCAGGCGCGCCTCGGCCCAGCCGTAGACGTCGATCATCGCCAGCACGTTGAGCAGGCCCGCGACGCAGCCGTAGACCAACCCTGCCTCCGCGTAGGGGATCGGGCCGGTGACGCGCGTCGCGCCGAACAGCGCCTCGGCGAGCTGGGCCGGGGCTCCCAGCAGGAACTGGCCGGCCCAGTAATAGAAGTGGCGCTCGCGCGAGAGATTGGAGCCCTCGGCGAGCAGCGTGCCGGCGGCGAAGAGGCCGACGAGCAGCGTGAATACGATGGCTGCGCGCAGGCGCCGGCCCTGCACGAGATGGCCGAGGCCCGGGACGAGCCAAGCCAGACCCACGAGCGCGGCCGGACGCAGGCTCGCGCGCAGGTTCCCTGTGCGCGCGAAGAGGTGCACGTGGACCATCGTGACCACGTTGGCGACACCGGCCGTGGCGCACAGCGCGCTGCCCAGACGCACGGTCTCCGGGAACAGCCGCGGGTAGCCTGGGCCGTACCCGTACTGGCGCAGCTGCCATACGAAGCCGCCTAGGGTGCCGGCCTCGGGGCTCAGGATGGGCGCGAGCGCGCCGCGCAGCTCGGGGTCGAGGAACTCGAAGGCCATCCCGCCCGAGAGCGACAGCCCCAGCGCGTAGAGACCGCCGACGAGGGCGAAGGCGAGGAGCGCGGAAGCGAACTCGCCCAGGAGAAGATGCCCCGCACCGGGCACGAACCAGCCGAGCAGCGTGGCGACGGTCGGGTCGCCCCGCTGGGGGTCCTTCCCGCTCCCGCTCAACCTGTTCGTGCTCACGCGCGACCGCCCGACGAGGGCCGAGAGATTACCTCAGCCCTGCCCCGGATGCCGTTCCCCGACCTGCCCGCCGGCCGGCAGGGCCGGCTGGCCCCTCAGCGGCCCGCCTGCCAAGATGCGCGCATGCCCCACCCCGCCCCCCGCGCCTGGCATGAGCACCGCCTGCGGGTCCGCTATGGCGAGACCGACCAGATGGGCGTCGTGTACCACGCCAACTACCTCGTCTACATGGAGGAGGGCCGCACGCGCCTGATGGACGCGAAGGGCTGCTCGTACGCAGAGCTCGAGCGCGAGGGCTGGGCCCTGGTCGTGCGCAAGGCGGAGCTGCGCTACCGGGCGCCCGCGCGCTACGACGAGGAGCTCGTGGTGCGCACCGCGGTCGACCGCCTGGGCGGCGCCTCGCTCAGCTTCCGCTACGAGGTGGCCCGGAGATCGGACGGAGCGCTGCTCGCGGAGGGGATGACGGAGCTGGCGTGCGTGGATCGCCGCGCGGACCCCTCCCGCCCGGCGCTCCTGCCCGAGCGCATCCGAGAGCTGCTGGCCCCCTCCTAGGCGGGCTGATCCGGCAGGAAGCCGCCGCCCGCGGGGCCGCCCCGCTCGAACTCCTCCACGGCCCCCAGCTCCTGCGCGACGTCCCGCACCAGCGAGGGCAGCGACATCAGCAGCCGGTCGGCACAGGCCGGGCATGTGCGGCCGTTGGGGAGCCGGTTGAGGCGCGGACCTTCCTCGCCGCACTCGGTGGGCAGCCCACAGTGGAAACAGACCGGGGACGCGCTCTCGCTCATGGCTCCCCCATCGGACCGGCCCGTGGAGCGCCTTGAGCACCGGCCCAGGTGGTGGTGCCAGCCCGCGGGCTCCAGACCCGTCCTGGGGGGGGCGATAACTCTCCCGTGCAGGAGAGGTTTTGTGCCCGGGGGGGCTGGCCAAGGAAGCCGGGCCGGGCTAGATTCTCTCGGCAAGGGGCCGCTGAAGGCGTTCAGCGGCCTTCTTCTGGGGTCGAAATAGCACTAAATTAGTGCGGTTTCGGTCCCGGCCTTCGACGCGATCCATGCTGCAACTGACCAAGCGCACCGAGTACGGCCTGATCGCCCTGGTCCACCTGGTGGACCGCCAGGGTGAGCCGGTCAGCGTGCGCGAGCTGACCGAGCGCTATCCCGTGCCCAGACGCTTGCTGGCCGAGGTCCTCAAGGACCTGGGCCGCAACGGGCTGGTCGAGTCGCACCGCGGCGCGACGGGCGGCTACACGCTGGCCCGCCGGCCGGAGGGGATCACGCTGGGTGACGTCGTCGCAGCCCTGGAAGGCGCGCCCAACCTGATCAGCTGCGAGGTGCCGGCCTGGCTGCGTCAGAGCGCCGCCTGCGAGGTCAAGCCGACCTGTCCGATCCGATCCCCCATCCAGCGCGTGCACGAGAGCCTGCTCGACCTGCTGGAGCGCACCACGCTGCGCTCCCTGGCCGATGGCCCGGCGCCGCGCCCGGCCGCCCGACCCGCGCCGCTGGTGGCGCCCACGAGCACCTGACGTCCAGAGCATCGACGCCATGAAGCTGCCCATCTACCTCGACTACCAGGCCACCACCCCGGTCGACCCGCGTGTGCTGGAGGCCATGCTGCCCTACTTCAGCGTCCACTTCGGCAACGCCGCCAGCCGCAACCACAGCTTCGGCTGGGAGGCCGAGGCGGCGGTCGAGAAGGCGCGCGAGGAGGTGGCCGAGCTGATCGGGGCCTCGCCCAAGGAGATCGTCTTCACCTCGGGCTCGACCGAGGCGATCAATCTGGCGCTCAAGGGGGCGGCCGAGATGTACCGCGACAAGGGCCGCCACATCATCACCAGCCAGGCCGAGCACAAGGCCGTGCTCGACACCTGCAAGCACCTGGAGAGGCAGGGCTTCGAAGTCACCTTCCTGCAGCCCGACCGCACCGGCCGGGTCGAGGTAGCGGCCGTGGAGCAGGCCCTGCGCCCCGACACGATCCTGGTGGCGCTGATGTGGGCCAACAACGAGGTCGGCACGCTCAACCCTGTGCGCGAGATCGGCGCGCTGTGCCACGCGCGCGGGGTGCTGTTCTTCACCGACGCCACCCAGGCGGCCGGCAAGATCCCGGTCGACGTCGAGGCCGACCAGGTCGACCTGGCCTGCCTGTCGGCCCACAAGCTGTACGGGCCCAAGGGCGTCGGGGCGCTGTACGTGCGTCGCCGCGGTCCGCGCGTGCGGCTGGTGGCGCAGATGGACGGCGGCGGCCACGAGCGCGGCATGCGCTCGGGCACGCTCAACGTGCCGGGTATCGTCGGGCTGGGCGCGGCTTGTCGCCTGGCGCGCGAGGAGCTCGCCGCCGACGCTGCGCACGCCGCCGAGCTGCGCGACCACCTGGAGCGCTGCATCCTGGAGGGACTCGACCAGGTGCACCTCAACGGCAACCGCACCCACCGCCTGCCCAACTGCCTCAACCTGTCGTTCGCCTACGTCGAGGGCGAGTCGCTCCTGATGGGCATCAACGACGTCGCCGTCTCGTCCGGCTCGGCCTGCACCTCGGCCAGCCTGGAGCCCAGCCACGTGCTGCGCGCCATGGCGGTCGGCGACGAGCTGGCCCACAGCTCGATCCGCTTCGGAGTCGGGCGCTTCACCACCCGCGAGGAGGTCGACTTCGCGGCCGAGCGCGTGATCGCCGCCGTCAGGCGGCTGCGCGAGCTCTCGCCCTTGTACGAGATGGCCAAGGAAGGCATCGACCTCAAGACCGTCCACTGGCAGGGCGGCCACTGAGCCCGCGCCGCAGGCACGCATCCACCTCCGCTCCAGTCCGCTGCACACCCACCCGCCATGGCCTACAGCAACAAGGTCCTCGACCACTACAACAATCCCCGCAACGTGGGCGCACTCGACAAGAGCGCGCCCGACGTCGGCACCGGCGTCGTCGGCGCGCCCGAGTGCGGCGACGTGATGAAGCTGCAGATCCGGGTCGAGGGCGACCGCATCGTCGACGCCAAGTTCAAGACCTTCGGCTGTGGCTCGGCCATCGCCAGCTCGTCGCTGGCGACCGAGTGGATCAAGGGCAAGACCCTGGACGAGGCGCTGGGCATCAAGAACACCCAGATCGTCGAGGAGCTCTCGCTGCCCCCGGTCAAGATCCACTGCAGCGTGCTGGCCGAGGACGCGATCAAGTCGGCGGTCAACGACTACAAGCACAAGCAGGGCAAGTAGAGCGGAGTAGAGGCCGTGATCACGATCACCGAGCGCGCCGTGCAAGAGGTCCGACGCATCATCGCCGAGCAGAAGCTGCCCGAGGCGACCGCGCTGAGGGTGGGCGTCAAGGGCGGCGGCTGCTCCGGCTTCAGCTACACCCTGGGCTTCGATGACCGGGTCTCGGACGTCGACCAGGTGAGCGAGGTCGAGGGGGTGCGCGTGGTCTGCGACCCCAAGAGCTTCCTGTACCTCAACGGGACGCAGATCGACTTCGAGGAGAGCCTGATGGGGCGCGGCTTCAAGTTCGGCAATCCCAACGCCGCCAAGTCCTGCGGCTGCGGCGAGTCGTTCAGCGTCTGAGCGCAAGCGAGCACGCGGTGAGCGACTGCCCCCGCTGTGGGCTCAGCCTGGAGACCCCGCTCGCCTGCGCGGGCTGCGGAGCCCTGCTCGAGCTCGGGCGCGAGCCCACGCCGTTCGAGGTGCTGGGCCTGGAGCCGGCCTTCGCGCTCGATCCGGCCGCACTGCGCGCGCGCCTGCTCAGGCTCTCGCGCCTGGTGCACCCCGACTACTTCGGCGCGGCCCAGCGGGATGCGCGCGAGCGCGCCGAGCGCGCCTCGGCGCACCTCAACCAGGCCTTCGAGACCCTCTCCGACGAGCTCGCCCGCGCCGACTGGCTGATCGGCGCGCTGGGCGGGCCGCGCGAGGGCGAGCTGCGCGACATGCCGCAGGCCTTCCTGCTCGATGTGCTGGAGTGGAACGAGGCGCTCGAGGCCGTGCGCTCGGCGCCCGCCGGGGACGAGCCGCGCACGCGCCTGGCAGCGCTCGCCTCCCAGCTCGAGGCGGCGCGCGGTGCGGCCCTGGAGCGGCTCGCCGCGCACCTGACTCCGCTGCCCCAGCGTGGCGCGGGCGCGCTCTCGCTCGCCCGGCGCGAGCTCAACGGCCTGCGCTACCTGCGCCGCACCCTGGAACAGATCGAGGCGCTGCGCCTGGAGCAGGCCTCCGCCCGCTGACCGCTCTCCCCGCCGCACCATGGGCTACATCGAGCTGAACGTCCTCAACAACCCGCCCTCCGCGCTGGCGCTGGGCATCGACCTGGGCACCACCAATTCGCTGGGTGCCCTGTGGAAGGACGGCCGGCCGATCGTGCTGCACCCACAGGGCGAGCCGGGCTACGTCTCGAGCGCCTTCTACTTCCCCGAGCAGGGCGAGATCGTGGTCGGGCGGCGTGCCCGCGAGCTGGCCGCGATCGACCCCGAGCACGCGCTCTTCAGCATCAAGCGCTTCATGGGGCGTGGGCTCTCCGAGGTGGCCGAGGACCTCAAGAACGTGCCCTGCCCGGTGAGCGAGACAGCCAACGGCGTGATCCAGTTCGAGATGCGCGGCCAGCGCTACACGCCCCAGCAGCTCTCGGCGCTGATCCTGATGAAGGTCCACGACCAGTGCTGCCGGGCGCTCTCCGGCATCCCGGTCGAGCGCGCGGTGATCACCGTGCCGGCCTACTTCGACGAGGCCCAGCGCGCGGCCACGCGCGACGCCGCGCGCCTGGCCGGGCTCGAGGTGCTGCGCATCGTCAACGAGCCCACCGCGGCCAGCCTGGCCTACGGCCTGGACCAGCGCGGCCAGGGCACCGTGGCCGTCTTCGACCTGGGCGGCGGCACCTTCGACATCTCGATCCTGCGCATCGAGCAGGGCGTGTTCCAGGTGCTCTCGACCGCCGGTGACACACACCTGGGCGGCGACGACTTCGACCGCGCGCTCGTGGCGCAGGCCGTCGGCGAGTTGCGCGGCAAGCTCGATCCCCAGACGCTCGACGACCGCGCCTTCCGCCAGGTGCTGCGCCTCTCAGCCGAGAAATGCAAGATCGATCTGTGCGAGCACGGTTCGGGCGAGATGCATGTGGCCCTGCCCGAGTCGGGAGTGCAGTGGCGCCGGCGCTTCGAGCGCGAGGAGTTCGATCGCCTGACCGCCCATCTGGTCGAGCGCACGATCGACATCTGCCGCCGGGCCCTGTCCGACGCGCGGCTGTCCGTCGGCTCGATCGACGAGGTGGTGCTGGTGGGCGGCTCGACGCGCATCCCGGCCGTGCGCCGGCGGGTCGAGCAGCTGTTCGAACGCACCCCGCACACCAAGCTCAACCCCGACGAGGTCGTGGCGCTGGGCGCGGCGGTGCAGGCCCATGTCCTGATCGGTGGCACGCGCGACGTGCTCCTGATGGACGTCACCCCGCTCTCGCTGGGGCTGGAGACCATGGGGGGTGCCGTGGCCAAGGTCATCCAGCGCAACGCCACGATCCCCTGCCAGGCGACCGAGGGCTTCACCACCTACGCCGACAACCAGACCGGCATCGACTTCCATGTGGTGCAGGGCGAGCGCGAGCTGGCGCGCGACAACCGCACGCTGGGCCGCTTCAAGCTCTCCGGCATCCCACCCATGCCGGCTGGAATGGCGCGTGTGGCGGTGCGCTTCCACATCGACGCCAACGGCATGCTCAGCGTGACCGCGCGCGAGGAGTCGAGCGGCCAATCGGCCTC
>Ga0316622_100001749_pt1 | contig 14504 bp, 10 predicted proteins | sample OWC_Aug_OW2_C1_D_FD_207646 | JGI IMG/M metagenome (GOLD analysis project Ga0316622, IMG submission 207646) | Wetland soil microbial communities from Old Woman Creek delta, Ohio, United States - OWC_Aug_OW2_C1_D5_C | ecosystem: Environmental > Terrestrial > Soil > Wetlands | place: USA: Ohio... | reverse complement strand
TACGACCCTGCTCAAAATGGCAAGCCTGAGCATGTTCGGGAGGCGCTGTGGGGCAAGCACAACGCTTTCGACAAGAACCACGGCCTCTATCAGGAGATCAAGAAGATCTCAGACGTTCGCGAACGGGAGTCGGCCCTTCGCTATGGGCGGCAGTACTTTCGCCAGATATCGGGCAATAACGTCGATTTCGGCTTCTCGAAGGGGACCGGAGGCGTGATTGCCTTCTCCCGAATTCTCAACCGGCGTGAGGTTCTGGTGGTAGCGAACACTAACGTCGCGTCTGAGTTCTCAGGCTGGGCGGTAGTGGATTCGAGGCTGCACCGGGACACCGGCCGTTTCCGGGTCGCGTACAGCAACTGCGGCACTGTGGGAGAGGGCACAGTAACCAGCGGATACGCACGCTTCTATGACCGGGACAACAATGCATCCGATGGCTGGGCCAGGCGGCTGTACGTCAAGCTTGCGCCGATGGAGATCCAGATGTTCACCCAAGTGTAAGGCGTGTTTCAGGGCGCAACGAGTTGGTAGCTGACGAAGGCGATTTGCTGGCTGTCGGGAGACCAGGAGGGCACGTTGATCGTGCCCTGGCCGCCGAACAGTCGCGTCAGGACTCTGGGCTTGCCGGCGGGCAGGTCCATGATTCGCAAACACACGTCCTTGTTGGCCGGATGGCCCTGGACGGTCTTGTCGAAGGAGAGAAACACGATGCATTTGCCATCGGGCGAGGGGTGCGCGAACCAGTCGGCGTAGTCCGCGTCAAACGTCACCTGCTCCTGGGCGGAGCCATCGGCGTTCATCCGCCAGATCTTCATCAGGCCGGTACGCTCGGAGTTGAAGTAGATGTGCCGGCCGTCAGGCGAATACTCAGGGCCGTCGTCGAGCCCTTTGGCGTCGGTCAACCGCCGCTCAGCGCCGCCCTCAACGGGGATTGTATAGACATCGTACTCGCCGTTTCTCGCGGCGCAGTAGGCGAGAGTGCGGCCGTCAGGCGACCAGCCGTGCCAGTAGGATGGCGCCAGCGGCGTCACAAGCCGCGGCTGCCCCCCACTGCTCGGAAGGATGTAGATTCGCGAGTCGCCCTCATGCTGATCGCTGATGGCCAGCCACTTGCCGTCCGCCGAGAAGCCGTGGTCGTTGTTACACTTGACGGCCGCACCCGCATCCAGTTGCTTCGGCTCGCCGCCGACGACTGGGATTGTGAAAAGCCCGCCGTTGCTGTTGAACAGCAGGGAACCGCCGTCCGGTGACCAGTTTGGCGCCTCGAAATGCCGCCGGGCACGGTGAACGACCTTGCGTATGCCCGTCTGGATGAACATTGTCTCCAGGGTGCTCTCAATGACTCGGTTCTCGACCTTTGGCGTGCCCATGGTTGTCAGACCTGTACCTGAGAAGATGGCTGTTTCTGTCACGGAATCGTCGTGCGAGCACACGACCAATCCCGCCAGTACCGGGTCCTTCAATGCAACCGAGAGTGAACAGATCGGCTGAAACGGTCCTCCCTCATGCGATGCGAATAGCGTGAAGACGTCGCCGTGACGTTCGAGGCGGAGTGCCGCCGGGCCCCCGACGACGGATTGAATCTCCTCGGTGAGGCCATCGGCGATCCTGCGGTACTGCAGGGAAATCAACCCGTTGCCGTGCACGACGGCATCGACATACGGCGCTCCGGGATCAAGACTCTGTCGGACCATCCAGCCCGCCTTGCGATGCGGATTGCCTCCCGGATTTTGCCACCACACGTCGCTCGTCATGATTGCGTCGCCTGAGATCTCTCGCCAGACGTAGTGGAACGCGTCCTCGTTGCCCCAGATGTTCGCTCCACCACCCGTCACGGTGTACGACCGGGTACTCGCCTTGTGTTTCATGCCACCGGCATGACCGGTCTTGCCGACATCAGCAGATTTCTGAAAGATGCCAAGACCCGACACCTCGTCGGCTTGCGCGTGTCCGAGGGCTATGAGTTGAATATCCTTGTACCACGCCTCAGCGGGCGGTCCGGCGTGAATCTGCACGCCGATCAGACCTGTCTGCTCGATGGAGGCATCGGGCTCGGTGTAATCGACCGTTTGCAGGCCGTTGAGCCACAATTGCACCCGCGGGCCGATGCATCGGATCACGTACTCGTTCCAGTCACCGGGCTTCAGGACGTCGCGCAATCGCTGGGGATCAGGCTGAGCCAGGATCTTGTTGCGGCGCGACTCATCATAGAGACAACCCCAGTATTGCTGACCCATGTCCGCCTGATAGCCGATCATTTCGTTGTGGTTGGGGATACGCCGGCTGCGAATCTGGATTCCGGCGTTGGCGCCGGCCGGATTGCCGAGCAGCTTGACCTTCAGACGCAGCTCGAAATCGCCGTAGGCTTTCTTCGTGCACAGGAACTCATTGCGGGGCGTCGCCTTGTTCAGGCTGCCCGCCACGATGGCGCCATCCTCGACCCGGAAGTAATCGAGATTGCCCTCCCAACCGTCGAAGGTCTTGCCGTCGAAGAGCGGCGCACCAACCGGCTGCGCACCAGTCTGATTCGCGATGACAACTAATGCAAACACTGCCGCCGTCATTGCAGCATACGATAGCCGGATGCTCCTGGCTGTCAGCATAGACGCACCTCCAAAGTCACTGTCGGTCACGGCTCACATTCTATGCTGAAATCCGGCACGTACAACGAGATTCTCGCGTCCCCGCCTGTTGCCGTGCGCGCTGCCTCGTGTACAATAGGGTCCGCTGTCTTTCGAGAGAGTGTGACCACGGTTCTGCTTTGGAGGTTTGCACAATGAGATCCGCACTGTTCCTGATTGCTCTGGCCGCTGCTGTAGTGGCTGTCCAGGCTGGGGTCTCCTCACAGCCTCGCAGCGCCATGCCCGCCCAGCCGGCGCCGGCGATTCAGACACTCGACGCCAACATCACACAGACCGTCGTCATTCGGCTGCGGTACGGCATGGACCTTCTTGACGCGTTGAAGACCGCCGTCACACAGAAAGGCATCAAGAACGCGGTCATCCTCAGCGGCGTCGGGTCCCTGACGAGCTATCGCGTCCACGTCGTGGATAACACGACCTTTCCCCCGAAGGAGGCATTCCCCGAGGCCGAGGGTCCCCAGGACCTGCTGAATGTCAACGGTTACGTCATGAACGGCAGAGTCCATGCCCATGTCACGTTCTCCAATCAGGAAAAGGCCATGGGAGGTCATCTGGAACCGGGCACGAAGGTGTTCACGTTTGCGATCATCACGCTCGGCGTGCTCGACGAAAAGGCCAATCTCACCGGCTTTGACGGCTGGCAATAGCGGGCTTCCGACATTCGATTCCGCTCGCCATGTCTCCGTGGTCTTCTGGGGCCTGACGCTGCGGCATTCAATCCTTGCGCGAAGGGATGGAAACATGAACATCACGGACGATGTCCGGCAGAGGCTGCTGGCCTTTCAGAGAAGTGAGATCACCGAGCATCATATTTACCGCAAGTTAGCGGCGACCATCAAGTCGCCCGAGAACCGCCGGGTGCTGGAGCATATCGCCGAGGACGAATTGCGGCACTATGAGCAGTGGCGGGCCTACACGCAGCAGGATCTGACGCCCAGCCGATGGAGTATCTGGAAGTACTATCTCATCAGTCGCATCCTCGGGTTCACCTTCGGCGCCAAGCTCATGGAGGCTGCCGAGAGCAATATCCAGGGCAGCTATGAGCGACTCTGCGAGGTGATTCCTGAAGCGGATGCCATCATGAAAGAGGAGCAGGAGCATGAGAAGACCCTGCTGCAAATGCTGGACGAGGAGAGGCTCCGCTACACCGGTTCTATTGTGCTGGGCCTCAACGATGCCTTAGTGGAACTGACCGGCGCGCTGGCCGGCCTGACGCTGGCGCTGCAAAACGGCCGGCTGATCGCCCTGACCGGCTCGATCACCGGTATCGCCGCCGCCCTGTCCATGGCCGCCTCCGAGTACCTGTCCACCAAATCGGAAGGGACCGCCAAAAGCGCGGGGAAGGCATCGATCTACACGGGGATCGCCTACATAACGACCGTGCTGATCCTCATCCTGCCCTACCTCGTCCTGTCCAACTACTATGTCAGCCTCGCGTGTACGCTGGCCTCCGCGGTTCTGATTATCGCGGCGTTCAACTACTACATCGCCGTGGCCAAGAGTGAACCCTTCCGGGGCCGCTTCCTTGAAATGACCGTTCTGAGCCTCAGTGTTGCGGCCTTCAGTTTCCTCGTCGGCCTGCTCATGCGAATTCTCTTCGGCGTGGACATCTGAGCGCTCTTGCAGGACGCCGCAGGTCTGCGCTGGCGGTTGTCTGACGTCACATTTCTTGCGGCCGGGTCCAGCCACGCTGACGGGCGCGACGGATCGTGCCAAATATGGAGCGTACCTTGCCGAGGATGGGCAGGGTCATCCAGTTGGCGAACAGCGAGAAGCCCCGCAGGCGAGGCACGGGTACGCCCAGCAGCCGCAATGCCTGGAGGCGCCCCCACAGGTGTCGCCTTCGAGTCAGAAGCGATTGCTGAGAGCGAGGAAGCGTGCTTGCCTCAGCCGGCTCCAACCGCACGTAGCCGGCGTCCATGGCCTCATGCAGGAGCTTCCGGCCGGCGGCCGTCCTGACCAGTACGAGCGAGTGGCCCGGATCGCCCGGCTCAACCTCCCGATACCAGGGATCGCCGCAGGAGAGATCGGCCAGCTCCCCGGTAGACTCCGGACACAGGCGGCACCGAAACTGGGTGTGCCTGCTCAGGATATCGCCCCACGCCTCCTGATAAGTCATTGAACGGTCGGCATCGCTGCCGTCATTGGTTTTGACAACCGTGCGACCGGGCCAGCCGCAGCCACGGTATCGCAGGTCCGCCACCCGGTCAGGCGGAACGCCCAGCTTCTCGAGAATTCGCAGGCTGCCCCGCGTGCTTGGGGTCCCGGCACAGAAGATCGAGATAGCGATGGCAATCCTGTCGGAAGTCTCGCGTCGTAAGGCTTGCCATTTTCGCACAGCCGCGATGTCACAGGGCTTACCTGCGAATATGAACGACGCCCCGTCGCGGCTGAGAAGCCCGAATCCGGAGCACGGCCCCGCTGGGGCATAGCGTGAGCCGGTTCGATCCAGAAGCTCGTTGCGGTCGCGGCTAATCACGGCCACATTGGTCAGCGGGTCGTCGGCCCCAGGCCCGACATGCAGCACCCCCTGCATTCGTGCCTTCTCGATGCAAAAGAGGGACAGGGCCGTGACGACGCCGCCCGAGGAGCCAAGAAAGCGAATCTCCGGGTCAGCGGCGTACCCCTCCCACACTTCCAGAACCGGCCCCCATGCCCGGCGCAGCTCTTCGATGGCCGAGCCCTCGATGACCGGACCCTCAATGTCTATGCCGGGGCATACCTTTGTGCAATCGCCACATCGGGCGCACTTGTCGGGGTCAGCCGTTGGCCTCAATCCATCGTCGAGGATGTTCACGAGCGACAATGCGCCTTGCGGACAGACTGAGACACAAGCCCCGCAGCCAAGACAAAGCCGCCATGAGACGACCTCGGTCACACTGTCAAAGGAATGACTCATGAGTCGATGTCTTCCAGAAGACTGAGCACCTGCTGCTTGACCGCAGGGATTCGTCCCCGAAGGTAGTCCGCGGTGGCACGGCGACCTCTGAACATCTCATCGATCGCCGCCACGGCCTCGTCTTCGCCGACCTCCCGCATATCCAGAACGAGCCGGCCGACTCCCGCGGTGTCAAAGACCCCCTTGAATTTCTTGCTATAGGCCAGGCCCACGGCGGGGATGCACTGCGAGAGAGCGGCAATGCACGCGTGCATCCTCGTTCCGATGAAGAAGTCACATAAGCCGATGATGGACTTGACCTCGCCCTGGTCGTACCGGCCGCGGGCGACGAAGAGCCGGCCCGGATGACGCTTCACGAAACGGTCCTCCACGTCAAGGCATGCGCTAAGGTCATTCTCCACGTTGGGACCGTAACCGCCGGTCGGGATGACATGGGGGACCAGCACGATCAACGCGTGCTCCTGCGCGAGCAGATAATCCACGATCTTGCCGGTCAGAGCTCTGTAATCGACCTTCAGCCCAAACTCATTTCCGCCGGTATAGCCCCCGTAGTAGATAAGGCCACTAATGTTGAGGCCGACCACGACGGACTGCGGAGTGCGGACCTGCTCGAAGTCTCCAAGCTCGACTTGGGGCGGCTTGCGGGGATCGAGGAGGAACGCCACGTCCGGGGCAAACCGGATCTTGTCGTCCATCCCTGCGCCGGCCAGAAGACCCTTCACATATGTCAAACCCGGCTGGTCACGCGAGTAGATCTTCCGGGAGCGTTTGAGGATGCAGCGAGCTATCCGGCGAGAGATCGCACGTCGGAACGGGCCGTATGTCTGCGGGAAGAGGATCAGATCCTTCCTGAGCATCAGCGGGAGCGACCGCAGCAGAAAGCCGAGGATCAGACGCCGCACGCCGTAGATGTCGCTGAAGCTGTCGCCGCCCGAAACATCAATGAAGACGTCGGTTTCCAGAAGCAGGTTCATCGCAGGATTGCGCCGCATTGCGAGTCTTTTGATAGAACCTAATGGCAGCAACCTGACGAGCAGCGTGTAAAACGCCAGCGTGCAGAAATGATGAGTCAGGAAGATATTCTTGCAGAATCGCACAGGAACCTTGCGCAACATCACATCCCTGCCGGCCAGTTCCAGATGACGCTCCCCCTCCTCACGACTGCTGCCGAGCAGAGCCACCTGCGCGTCCGGCCAGCGGCTGAGAATACACTTGATGCTGCTCTCGGCCAGGGCGCTGACCCCCAGATTCCCTGTGTCAAACGACGCCCCCAGTAAGCAGACACGTGTCGCAGACCGTTGCCCTTGTCCTACCGCGTCGGCAGTCCCGCAACCCTCATGTGGAACACTCTTCATTAGACCCTGATCAACCAAGTACACCCACGTGCTTCCGTACAGGGCCCCCCGTTCAACTGTCCCCGGCGTGGCTCGAACACGCAACCTGCAGCTCCGGAGGCTGCCGCTCTATCCAATTGCGCTACGGGGACGCAAAACACATCCGACCCCATATTAGCATCAGCCTGCGCTACGTCAAGTCCGGTCTGTGATAGGAATTAAAACCGTTGCGCAACGGACCGTCGCCGGCACTGAACATGCAGAGAGCATAATGTCCTTTTTGCCGTCAGGCATGCCCAAGACATGTTATAATGGAGTCCGGATCAGAAAGGATGGGCAAATGAAGACGACACGCTTCACGCTCGCGAAAGTCAGCATTCCGGCGGTTCTCACCGTCGTGTTCGCATTGGTGTTGCCTCTTCAGGCGGGACGGGAGACCTGGCAGCAGAAGGATGTGGACTGGCAGGCGGGCGGCGGCAAACGTATCAAGAGCATTCGCTACCCCCAGGATAAACCCCTGCCTATGCGTGCGAAGCAGCAGGCCGGCGGCAAATCGGCCGCTCGGGATGGACTGAAGATTGCAGCCGAACCGGATGAGATGCTTGTGGAATCGCCGCCCATCGATGGATTTGTGCCTTGGATTGCCGTCTCGATCACCAAAGAGCGCGGAGAGGATCTGGAGATGGAGGCAATCGTCGAAACGGCTGTCCGAGGCAGCTATCCCACAGGCGTGAAACCACAATTCGACTACATTATCGGCCTCTTTGACACGGGGGCCAGTGCCCATGTCGTCGGCTATGCGGACGCCGTACGCGCGGGACTCTATAAAGGATTGGTGACTTCGAACGAAACCGAGGTCACCGGCGTGACCGGATCGGTCATCGCATCGATCAGTTTCCCGCTGGGCGTGTTCATCGACGGACTCGACACCATCAATGCGGATACCCTGGTCCTCGACCGCTCCGAAATGATGGGCCAGAGTAATGTGGCGGTTGTTGTCGGCCAGGATCCCGGCGATCACACAGACCTCCCCACGGCCATCGGAACGCCGCTGAGCGTCTATTACACCACGCTGATCCGCAACGACCGCACCTGGACTGTCCAGCGGGACGGCGAAACGTTTACTGCGCCCGAGATTACCCTGTACACCGCCGATGACCCGGAAAACCCGAGCTTCACGAACGTCATCCCCCTGGAACTGCGCCCGCTGGGCGGTGTGAATGTCCAGTACATGCCTTCATTGGACATCGGCGGACTCGGCGGCTGGGATTTCGATCTTGACGACATACTGGGTGGCGGCGATCTCACACCATCGGACTATCCGCCCGCCAGCCCATCCGTGATCATGGGCAACTCCTCACAGAGTCTTTTCTTCGTCCATAGCGTCGATCTCTACGAGGGTCAGAAGAGCGTGATGGATAAGAACCGGTTCATGCTCGATACCGGCGCCCAGATTACCGTGGTCGGGTCCCGAATGGCCGCGAGGCTGCGACTGGATCCCGCAACCCCTGAGTTCGAGGTCGAGGTCGAAGGCGTCACGGGCGATGTCACCATGGCGCCTGGCTATTACCTCGATGCCCTCGAAATCCCCGCCCTGGGCGAGTGGTTCCGGGCCACTCAGATCCCGGTTGTCTTTCTGGACATGCCTTCGCCGGAAGGTGGCACGCTGGACGGCATCATCGGGATGAACCTGTTCCTGGAATTCAACCTGATCGTGCGCGGCGGCGGGCTCTTCCTCGCCGATGATCCAACGCTTGAGTTGCAGCGCATCGGATCGACCGCCCAGGAATAGGACGCAGACCGGGCCCATCGGCACGCCGGCATGGACTTCCTGTGTCGCTCTATCCTCATTGGCTGAAACGCCGCAGTCGCCCCATGGCGTTTGACACCGCTGGCTGATGGAAATATCATGCTGGCATGTACCCTCCTTACTTAGCCAGTGCAGGATGCTTATGAAGCTCATTATTGATTTGCTTTACGTGGTTGCAGGGCTGGCATTCAGTCCCCTGGTTCTCTACCGCGCTATCCGACAGGGGCGATATCGCGCCGGATGGGGTCAGAGGTTTGGGGCTGTTGCCCGCAGACATCCGGAGAAGAAATGTATCTGGCTGCACGCCGTCAGCGTCGGCGAAGTCAACGCGGCCCAGACCCTGGTCGTAGAAATGGACAGGCAATTCCCCGCTCACGAAATTGTGGTCAGCACGACGACGGATACTGGATTCGCCCGCGCCGAGAAGCTCTTCGGCCAGACGCGAGCCGTCTTCTATTTCCCGTTCGATTTTTCGTGGGTTACCCGCCGGGCGTTTCGGCGGTTGCAGCCATCGATCTGTCTGCTGATGGAGCTTGAGGTCTGGCCCAATTTCATCTTCACCGCCCGCGCACGAGGCGTGCCGGTGCTCGTCCTCAACGGGCGCATCAGCGACAGGAGCTTCTCTCGTTACCGCAGGGTCAAGGGCCTTACGCGACGGTTCTTCGGCAAGCTCGATCTCGTCCTGGCCCAGACCCAGGAGTACGCCGAGCGCTTCCGCGAGCTTGGATGCCCCGGCGACCGCGTGCTCGTGACCAGCTCGCTGAAGTACGACACCGCCCAGGTCGCGGATGCCGTGGAAGGCGCTGAAGCACTGGCCGGCAAGCTCAATCTCCAGGGCGACCCCCTGTGGGTGGCGGGCGGCACTGGGGACGAGGAGGAGAAGATCATCCTCGATGCTTACAGGGCACTTGTGCAGGATGAACAATTCTGGAACGTCCGTCTGGCCATCGTGCCGCGAAAGCCCGAGCGATTCAACGAGGTGGCGCAACTGATCGAGCAGGTGGGATTTCCTTTAGTCCGTTACAGTCAACTGAAGAATTCGACCGGGCCCGCCGTGGTGAATGGCAAGCCGGTCATTCTCGGCGACACGATGGGCGACCTGCGCAAGTTCTATTCGCTGGCGACTGTGATTCTCGTGGGTCGCTCGCTCGTTCCCATGGGCGGCTCGGACATGATGGAAGCGGCGGCGCTCGGCAAGTGCACGATGTTCGGGCCCCACACGTTCAACTTCCGCCAGACTGTCGAGGCCCTGCTCAATGGAGGCGGCGCCATTCTCGTGACCCATAGCGACGACCTGCTGGCCAAGGTGAGGAAATGCCTGTCTGAACCTGAGTACGCCAGCGCGACTGCGAGGGCGGGACAGGCCGTGATCAGGCAAAACCAGGGGGCAACCGCCAAGACGATGGAAGCCCTCGCCAAGTTCCTTCCTACACAATAGCGAGGCGATTGACAGCGGAACGATTGAACACGATGATACCAGGACAGGATCGTCCCCATACATTGCTCTCACGGCGACATGACGTAGACTGGCTGAGAGTCCTCGGGATGATGACGGTCTTCCTGTTCCACAACAACCGGTTCTTCGACACGGAAGGCTGGCACGTCAAGAGCGCCCAGACCAGCCAGGCCTCCATGATCGTCACCGTCTTTGCCGTGCAGTGGATGATGCCGCTGTTCTTCATCTTGTCGGGAATCGGGATCTACCACGCGCTGGCGCATCAAGGATGGCGACAGTATCTCGTCTCGCGAGTCAAGCGACTGTTCGTGCCTCTGCTGTTTGGTATCTTCGTGATCATCGCACCTCTGCAGGTCTACCTGGAGCGAATCACGCACAACCAGTTCCAGGGCTCGTTCTGGAGCTTCTATCCGCACTACTTTCAGGGTTGGTATGGCATCCAGGAAGACGGCAACTTCGCCTGGATGGGAATTCACCTGTGGTATCTTGAGTTTCTCTTCGTATTCTCTGTCATCACGCTGCCGTTGTTCCTGTACTTGCGATCCCCCTCGGGCAGCCGCCTGGCGGGTTCGCTCGCCCGCGTTCTGAGCAGGCGATGGATGATCTTCGTGCTGGCTCTACCCATCGGCGTCGCGGAATTTGTCGCCGAGTTGCCGCCGATTGATGATACTGTCCTCGGGAACGAAGGTTTCGGCGGCTGGAGCACTCTGCCTTATCTCACTGGCCTGATCATCGGCTACCTGCTCGCGACAGGCGAGGGACTCACTCAAGCGATAGAACGCCATCGCGTCCCCGCGCTCCTGGCGGGCGTCCTCTTCTTCGTCCTCGCCGGCCTGGTGTACGAAGCGAGTGAGCAGTGGTCCCGAGTGCCTCGCGAGTTGCTCATGTCGCTCCTTCGGGGCATTCTCTGCTGGTCGTGGCTGGTGGCTATCTGCGGATTCGCCGGCCGGTACCTGCGATTCAGCAACGGCTTCCTGAACTATGCCAATGAAGCGGTGCTGCCCTTCTACATCTTGCACCAGGTAGTGATACTCTGCGTCGGCTTCTACGTCCTCCGCCTTCATACCTACCTGTGGCTGGAGTACCTCACTATCGCAACCATCTCCTTCGCGGTGATCATGGCTATGTACGAGCTGTTGATACGGCGAGTGAATATCCTCCGCGTCCTGTTCGGCATGAAGGCCGCCCGCCGGACGCGCTCCGTGTCAACGCTTGAGCCTCTGCCATCCGCTTGATGGAGCAACTTATCATCCACAACGCGCACCAAGCGACCAGGCGCAGGCGATGGGATCATTTAGCGTCGTTCAAGAGGAACCACCACAACAGCGGCTGTTCGCCGACGCTGGCTGCCCGCGACACGGTGAACGATGTCGAGGCGCTGCCGGACACCGGGCCGTAGTTGGTGACATGCAGCACGTATGTCCCCGGGCTGAAGGTCCCCAGATGCTCAATATGCTCGAAGGGCACGCTCCAATACGGGGTGATCTCGCTCTGGATGACTGTCGAGGGCAACCCAAACCCCGTACCCCACGGGGATTGGTTCATGCCTGCCGCGCCCGGACTTGGCGCCGGGGGCAGAAGCGGCTGCGTATGCCAGTATATGTCCAGCCAAATCTCGTTCTCCTCGGTTCGCAGGGTCGTTCGCTCCACCACGATGTCCGAGCTGGGTTTCCAGCCAGTAATGGTTACACTCACCTGGTCCGACGATGTCGGGGCAGGCGGGTTGACGCGCAACTGCAATATGCTTCCCTCGGTAGTGCTGGCGTCAGGCCACGGAACCTGCTCAATTCCGGATCCGTCAAGTCCGAGACCGGATCCACCAAGTCCGAGACCGGAGCCGCCAAGTCCGAGACCGGGGCCGCCGAGATCAGCAAGGCCAATCGACAGTTGAACGTCAGGGTTGACGGTAAACGTGGCTGTTCCACTGTCGCTGAGCACACCTTTGTTTGTGACGTGCACAGTGTACGTCCCCGGGGCGAATGTCCCGAGGGACTCCGTGTGCTCGTAGGGCGTCATCATGGACCCTCCCACCCCCAGGGCCTGCCAATAGAGGTCGAGCCATATATCCGCACCTTCGACCCGCAGGTCCGTATCGTAGATCTGGTAGTTTGTAGCGGGCGTCCAACCGCAAACAGTGACCGACACTTCACTCGAGGCGATCGGCGCGTTGGGCGTAATGCGTACCTCCAAAGCTGACGACAACCCAGTGACACTGATCCCAATCACGATCGACAACAGAAACCGTCCCATACTCATACTTCACCTCCGTGCAAATGAAATGACAGTCAACGATGAGGTTATGCATTCAGAGATGAATCTGACGTGCAACGCCTCCCCCGCACCGGTGACCTGGGTCGGTCACTTACATAGGTGACTCTGTACCGCATTGCACGGCGAGTGTCAAGAGAAAAGAGACGCTCGTGCGAGCTTCAACGAGTCATTCTCCGCATGATCCGCAGAGTCACAAAGTCAGCAAGCAAAAGACTTTGCAGAAACAGACGACGGGAGGAACGCTCCGTGTCCTCGGATTTGATGACGATGTCGTCGTCAGGTCTGACCCACTTCACGTGCTCCTGAGGCAGGCGTCGGAATCACTGAGCGCCCTGCAGCAGCGTCCACCACAACGGCGGCTGTCCCTCGGTGCCGGCCGGCAACAACACTGTGAACGTTGTCGAGACGCTGCCGGACATCGGACTATGATTCATGACGTGCAGGATGTATATTCCCGGGCTGAAGGTCCCCAGAGGCTCAGTATATTCGTATGGTACGCCCCAGTACGGCTCGATGTCATACTGGACGACCGTCGTAGGCTGCGGCTGCACGAGCGCGAGGCTAAAGCTCTGTCCCTGGAGGTTGGAGCACTGCATTTGTCCGCCCGCGCCGCTCATGCTCTGAGCCGGAACGGACGGTAGATCCGCCACGGTTGGAGGGGGAGGCAGAAGCGGGCGCGTGTGCCAGTACAAGTCCAGCCATATCTGGTTCCCTTCAACTCGCAGCGTCGTCCGCTCCACTGCGAGTTCCGAGTTGGGTTTCCAGCCGGTGATCGTCACGCTCACCTCGTCCGACGACGTCGGGTTGGATGGCTTGATGCTCAACTGCGATATGCCCTCTTTGATGTTGCCGACGTCGGACCAGGCAACGTGTTCGATCTCGAATCCGGGGAGATCGGGGGTCGAGATGGGGTCAGCAGGCCAATCCGGCAACTCCAGTCCCCCGATGGGGTCATTTGAGCCGGGATCGGAATTGTCAGGAGCAGCGATAACGAAGAACATCATGGTCGCGCCGCCGCTCACGGGGCCAAGGTTTGTGACGTGCAACGTGTAGACTCCAGGGTCAAGTATGCCCAGGGACTCTGTATACTCGTACGGCACCGCCTGAAATGCGGGCACAGGCTGGGCCTGCCATCCAAGCTGGCCATCAAACAGCATGTTCACAGAGATCCCCCAATGCAGGTCGAGCCAGATAGACGAGCCTTCGACCCGCAATTCTGTGTCGCAGACCACGTAGTTTGAACCAGGCTTGCGCCCACAGACCGTGACGAACACTTCGTCCGAAGCGGTGGGCATACTGGGCGTGATCCGGATTTGCGGAACAGACCATCCCGTCTGGGACGGATCAGGAATCAATACAAGTTGCCCCACATCGGCGCAGGCAACGACACCGACCCCAACGACGATCGCAAGCAGAAACCCGTGCATCTTCATAGTTCACCTCCATGCAAACGTGAGTCAACGAGGTCATGCATGCAGAGATGAATCTGACGTGCGATGCCTCCCCCCGCACCCGTGTCGCGAGTCTGTCACTAACGAGTGATTTCTATACCAGATTCATCCGCCTTTGTCAAGAGAAAAGAGACGCTCGTTCGCGGTTCCACAATTCAACTGCCCGTCTTTCGGGCGATGCACAGTGCGGCCGAGTGAAAAAGGGAACGACTTGCAGGGACTCGGCCGCAGGCCGTCAGGACCAGGTTATCGTTTCAAGGCTTGGGCCACGGCACGGATGTGCTGGGGACCCGTGCCGCAGCAACCGCCGAGGATGCGGATGCCCATGTCGGCAATTCGCCGGCACGCAGCAGCGAACTCATCGGGCGAGACTTTGTAGACCGCCTGGCCATCCACCAACTCCGGCTTACCGGCATTCGGCTCGGCAAACACAGGCGTCTTCCGTTTCGCAGATCGCACGGCGGCGACGCAAGCTTTCGACAGCTCGACATACTCGTCGAGAGCGGCCGTGCCACAGTTGAAACCGACGGCGTCCACTCCAAGTGAGAGCATCTTCGATACGGCTGTCGGGACGTCCACACCCATCATCGTGTGAAATCCTGCGCTGCCCTTGTCGAAGGACATCGAGGCAAAGACAGGTAATC
>Ga0316622_100001748_pt1 | contig 14505 bp, 9 predicted proteins | sample OWC_Aug_OW2_C1_D_FD_207646 | JGI IMG/M metagenome (GOLD analysis project Ga0316622, IMG submission 207646) | Wetland soil microbial communities from Old Woman Creek delta, Ohio, United States - OWC_Aug_OW2_C1_D5_C | ecosystem: Environmental > Terrestrial > Soil > Wetlands | place: USA: Ohio... | reverse complement strand
CTTACCGGGCTGCTTGAGAAAGTCCGCACCTACAGCCCGGATGCAGATCTGATGTCCATGCAGCGGGCATATCATTTTTCGCGTGAGGCCCACTGCAGCCAGAAGAGGAGCGAGGGGTCGCCGTACATCAACCATCCGCTTTCCGTTGCCTACATCCTTGCAGACATGAGGATGGATACGCTGTCCATAGCGGCCGGCCTGCTCCATGACACGGTGGAAGACGCCGAAGTTACGCTCGATGATATCAGAAACATCTTCGGCAAGGAAGTCTCCTTTATCGTCAAGGGCCTCACCAAGCTCTCGAAGGTCGAGTTCAGGACAAAGCAAGAGGCACAGGCCGAGAACTTCAGGAAAATGCTTCTCGCCATGTCTGAAGACATCCGGGTCATGCTGATCAAGTTTGCGGACAGGCTGCATAACATGCGGACGCTCGGCTTCCTGCCCGAGAGCAAGCAGCAGCGCATTGCGGCAGAGACGCTCGAGATCTACGCTCCCATCGCCAACAGGCTGGGCATCGGCTGGCTCAAGACCGAGCTCGAGGACCTGAGCTTCAAATATCTCATGCCCCAGCTCTATGAGGAGCTGGAACGGAAGGTAGCAAAGCGCCGCGAGGAGCAGGAAGGATATATCAGGGAGGTTGTCGAACTGGTCGAGCAGAAGCTGAAGCAGGAGGGCCTTCCGGGCAGAGTGAAAGGGAGGATCAAGCATTTTTACGGCATATACCAGAAAATGCAGAAGCAGAGGATCACCTTTGATCAGGTGCATGATGTCATCGGCATACGGATCATAACAGACAATAAGGCGAACTGTTACGCGATCCTCGGTATCATCCATTCTCTCTGGACCCCTATCCCCGGCAAATTCAAGGACTATATCGGCGTACCCAAATCGAACATGTACCAGTCGCTCCATACGACGGTCATCGGGCCTAAGGGTGAAAGGGTCGAGTTCCAGATACGGACCGAGGAGATGAACCAGCTTGCCGAAGAAGGTATTGCCTCCCACTGGAAGTACAAGGAAAGAGGCGCGATCGACGATAAGAGCAGCAAGTATATCTCATGGCTCAGGGACCTGGTGCAGGTGCAGAAGGATGTTCCGAACGCTGTCGATTTTCTCGAGGCGGTAAAGGGTGAGGTTGTCCCCGAAGTCGTCTATGTTTTTACGCCGAAAGGCGAGGTCAAGGAGATGCCCCTCGGGTCAACGCCGGTCGATTTCGCCTACGGCATCCATACGCAGATCGGCCACAAGTGCGTCGGAGCCCGGATCAACGGCAAGATCGTCCCCCTTCGCTATAAACTCCGTAACGGGGACACGGTCGAGATCATTACGTCGCCTTCTCATGGTCCGAGCAGGGACTGGCTCAAGTTCGTCGTTACGCAGCGCGCCAAGACAAGGATCAAGCAATGGGTCAAGGCAGAGGAGAACGCGCGGTCAGTGGAACTCGGCATCAAGCTCCTCGAGAACGATTTCAGGAAGCACGGCATGAGCAATGCGCTCCTGAAATCCGATGAGATCCTTTCCGTTGCCAAGGCGCTCGGCGTCGGCACTCTCGAAGAGCTCTTCGTCTCGGTCGGATTCGGCAAGATCAGCCCCCACCAGGTGATAAACAGGCTCAGGCCGGAAAAGGAGATTGCCGAAGAGGAGGCGATCAAGGTCCGCCAGCCGGCAAAAGAGCACAAAGGTGTCAGCATCAAGGGAATTGACGATATCCTCTATCATACCGGCAAATGCTGCTTCCCGATCCCCGGCGACGACCTTGTCGGCTTCGTGACCATCGGCAAGGGCGTTACCATCCACCGGAAGGACTGCCCCAACCTTGACCGGCTCGCATCCGAAGACGCCCGCCTGGTTGATGTCGATTGGCAGCCGGCAGCCGATCAGACCGCCAGCAGCAAGCTGTTCGTCGAGACCGTGGACAAGCCGGGCATCCTCGCCAACCTCAGCGCGCTTGTCTCATCGTTCAATATCAACATTGCCCACCTTGAAGCCACCTCGACGCAGGACAAGAAGGGGCATATCACCCTTATCCTCGAGGTGAAGGATCTTAACCAGCTCAGGACGCTCATGCAGAAGATCGGCCAGATGGAGGGCATACTCAGGATCAGGAGATAGGCCGCTGCCTTTGCGAAACTCGCCGCAGTGTGATATATAATGAGACTATTACATTTTTATAAAGGAGACTTGATCTTATGAAACGCGCAGTGATCATTGGGGTGCTAGCCCTGTTGCTTTTTCCGATAAAGGTATGGGCCTTTGGCGGATGCGAACAAGACTGCCTGAAATGTCATAGCCTGAGCACGGAGGAGGCGCAGAAGATACTTGTCAAACTCGGCGCGGCCGAGGCCAAGGCGCTGGAAGTAAAGATAAGCCCGGTGAAGGGGCTCTGGGAGGTCATGATCGAGGACAAGGGTCAGAGAGGCATTATGTACGTGGGCTTTTCGAAGCGGCATGTCGTCGCAGGGCCGGTCTTTGATGTGGACGCAGGCCTGAACAAGACGCAGGAATCGTTCGAAGAGATCAGCCAGAAGTATGCACGATATGTCGATCCTGCGAAGATCCCGCTTGAGCCTGCGCTGGTCCTGGGGCAGAAGGATGCGCCGTACAAGGTCATGGTCTTCACTGATCCTGACTGCCCGTTCTGCGCAAAGGCGCACGAGGAGATCAAAAAGGTCGTTGCCGAGCGCAAGGACATCGCCTTTTTCCTCAAGCTCATGCCCCTGAGCTTCCACCCAGATGCGTACTGGAAATCCCAGAGCATCCTCTGCAAGAGCTCACTCCAGTGGCTCGAGGATAACTTTGCAAAGAAAGAGATCCCCAGACCCGACTGCGACAACAAGGAGGAGGTCGAGGCGAATATCAAAATCGCGCAGGAGCTTGGCATAACCGGGACGCCGGCAATGGTGCTTCCTGACGGCATGGTCGTCATGGGAGTGAAGGATGCAAAGACGCTTATCGAACTGGTGACCAATCCTCCGAAAAAAGGAGAGACAAAATGAAGACCTTCAGGATATTCGTGATCTTGTGTGCATGTTTGACACTTCTGGCCATGAGCGCTTCTGCTGAGGTAAAGATAACCCTGAAAAACGGCCGCTCTTTCATTGTGGATTCTTGCCGGGAAGCAAAAGGCAAGTTCGTCTGTGAAGTGCAGGGCGGCACCATGGAACTGGACCGTGCTGACATAGCGGGTATCAGGGATGTGAAGGTGCAGAGAAACCTGCCCGCAGAAGCCGCATCAGAGCCTGAGGGCCAGCCTGATGGAAATAAGGGGCAGGACAAACCTGAGGCAGAAAAGAAGTCTGCACCGGAACAGAATGGCGAGGGCAAGCTGGTAAGAGGCCTCACTCCTGAACAGATAAAGCGGCTTGACGAGATCACCGAACGAAAGACGGTGCTCAAACCCGAGAGGGAGAAACTCATCAAAGAGCGTGACCAGCTCCATGAAGATGTGAAAAATGCAGGTGTCGTCCGCACCCAGGAACAGATCGATGCGATCACACAGCGTGTCAAGGAACTTGAGGCAAGGATCAACGGATTCAACGAAGAGGTTAAACGGCTGAACGATGAGGAAAATGCGTTGATCGCAGCTTCGGGAAAGAAATGAAGCAATATGTAGTCCGTTACATAGTTATGAAATGGACTGCCTAAAAACAATAGGTACTCATTCGGCCGGATTTTCATAACTCATTGTAATAAAAGGACTTATTCTCTTTAAAGAAGCAGCGGGAACATGGAACGGTTTTTGCTGCTTTTTTGCTGATGCATTCGACTTTTCATAAAGAACCTCATAATGCGTATCGAAGAGGGGTGCACGTATCAAGGGGGCATGTCATGAAGAAGATCATCCTGTCTGTTTTCCTTTTGGTTCTCATTGCAGGGGCTGCAGCTGCTATCGACCGCGGCCATGTCTATATTTACGGGACCGTCGATGATGTCGGAGATCAGGAGACTGTTGTTTCAGGCGTGGATGAACCGCAGCGTACTGTCCGGGACAAGACCATTACCATATCCGGCACAACCTACACGCTTGACCCGAAATGCCAGGTCATGATCGTCTATGAGGAGAGGGGCGCTGCCCATACGCGGCTTGCGCGTCAGTCTGACATCAGAAGAGGCGATACTGTTGCTGCAAAAAAGACAGGGCCCACCATCTACTCTGTAGAGATAACGAGGTGACGGCAGTGAAGACCAGCACGTTCATAACCAGAGCATCATCCATATCAGGCCTTATCACCTTACTGCTTGTGCTGACCTGTCTCGTGCCATTTGCCGGGGCAGCATCCATGCAGGATTATTGCGTTGTTCCCCCCTTTGTCATGCAGCCTACCCCCCCGTTGGTGCTCCTTGCCATGGGAAGGGACCATAAGATCTATTACGAAGCATTTAACGATGCCTATGACCTTGACGGTGACGGCAGGATCGATACCGGATATAAGCATTCGATCGATTATTACGGCTATTTCGACCCGAACCGGTGCTACACATACTCGACATCAGGCACGCGAGGTTTTGTCCCGGTTACGAGTTCCATCTCAACGGACAAGTTCTGCACCACGGGCCAGTGGTCCGGCAATGTCCTCAATTACCTTACCATGTCCAAGATGGACATCATCAGGAAGGTCTTTTATGGCGGATACAGGTCAGCCGACAACAGCAGCGGCGCAGGCGCAGTGCTGGAACGGACCTTTATCCCTCAGGACGCACACAGCTGGGGCAAAGAGTTCACCGGCAGGCTTTGCTATAACGGGGCGCAATACACCAATCAGTGCGTTACCAGCGCGGACTGCGATGCCGGGTATGCCTGCACGGACAAATCGGTCAATCTTATTGGCATAGCTGCGTCAGCAGCACCGGTCACCTGCACTCCGAACCCTGTTGCCTCTCCCTGGAACAAGGCAGGCCAGATACTCCTTGCAAAATACCAGCACGCCGCTTCCAAGACAGCCGGTGTCGATGCTGCAGATCACGCGACGCTTCTTGCCTCGTATGAACCGGTGAATATCCTGTCCCTTGCATATGTCGGTGATTTCAACGACGCTGCCCTCGACCCGAACGTAAATCACGACAAGAGCTTTAACTATTTCCTTGTCACCGAGTTCGAGGTGACGCCTACTACTTCGGGCTCCTGGGAGCTTGCTGTTGACAGCAACGAGGCTGCTGAGGTCGAGATCGACGGCGCAGTCGTCGCGTCGTGGTACAACAAGCACAACTATTGCAACTGTCAGACCCATGTCGGAACGATCACGCTGAACACCGGCTGGCACCGCATGATCGTCCGGCATTTTGAGGATGACGACGTCGGCAATACCAGCGCAAAGAAGGACGGCGTAAAGGTCTATTTCAAGAGACCGGGTGAATCAAGCTGGAGCGTGTTCGGGAACACTCTGAACCTGAGGGCACCCAATATCGACCCCGGCCTTACCGGCAACTACTGCAGCATCCAGACTCCCGGCTTTATTCTGACAGGCGACCCGGATACGACAGGTTTTACCGCAGGCGTTGTCCAGCGCCACCTTTTCTGCAGTACAACGCTCGGCAGTTCATCTGCCCCGCTCCTCAGACTGGTCACGGACAGGCCGGAAAGGGTATGGGTTTGGGCGTCTAAAGAGCGGCCTGTCTGCAACAGCCCCGGCACATCCGGCTATCCCTTTGGTACGGCAGTTCCCTCCGATTATGAGGTGAGGGTGGCGGTCTGTGGTGAAGACGAAGACGGTGTCGTTGGCGCAGGTGAAAATGAGGCGAACCAGACGCCGTACTTCAAGAACTACTGCCAGAAATATGGCAGTAGTTCCTGGAAGCCGCGGGGTCTTCTCCAGAAATACTCGGAAGGAGACGGCACCAATGTTTGCTCCATACAGTTCACCAAACAGTGCAATACCGGCGCTGACTGCGGCACGGGTGAAGGTGAATGTGTTCCCAAGGCCAAGATGATGTTCGGCCTGATCTCAGGCTCGTACAGCAAGCATATGAGCGGCGGCGTGCTCAGGAAGAACATCGGCAATTTCCTTGACGAGATCAATAGCTCTGTAGGAAACTTCCAGACATCCGAGAATGAACGGGGCAATATCGCGATGTCTATTAACAATATGCGCCCCATCGGCTTTAGTTATACGAGCAACTATGAATATGGCTGCGGCTGGATAGCGGACGGCCCCATGACAGAAGGTACCTGCAAGGACTGGGGCAATCCGGTAGCAGAGATTCTGTACGAGGCAGAGCGGTATTTTGCCGGCAAGCCCCTTACTACAGAGTCCTTCATGTATTCCACGAACGACGACTCAGGCCTAAACCTTTCGAAGCAGGGCTGTCCGCCTTCGAACGCGAACTGCAACAAACCCTGGATAGCGCCCTATGGTCTTTATCCCTCATGCTCGCGGCCGTTCATCCTGACCTTCAGCGACATCAGTCCGAGCTACGATTCTAACCAGGTGCCAGGAAGCTATTTCAATACGTTCAGCGGAGATCTGGCCGGCCTTAATGTCTCGACCCTTTCTGACACCATCGGCACAGCAGAGGGCATTGCCGGCACCAGCAAGTTCATCGGCCAGACAGGCACTTCAACGGATTTTCTCTGCTCGTCCAAGACGATCAGCAACCTGAGCTCTGTGCGGGGCATCTGCCCTGAGGAGCCGACCAAGCAGGGCTCATTCTATTCTGCGGCAGTTGCCTATTACGGCAAGGACAAGCTGAAGGTATGTTCCAACAGCCAGGCAACGACCTGTTCGGCTGACAGTGACTGTCCTTCCGGCGGCAAGTGCAGCAAGAGGAACATCAATACCTACAGTGTCGCGCTCTCTTCTCCTGTGCCGGATATTTCTTTCAACATTCAGGGCCGGAAGGTGCAGTTTATTCCGACAGGGAAATCGGTCGGCGGTTCAGTAGGGACACAAAATATTGACACCAACTGCGCCTCGCGCTGCACGATCAGGATAGACCAGGACTGCAGCGGAAATGCCAATAACAAGGGGTTGCAGCTCTGCGGCTGCCTGAACACTGCTTTCTGCCCGACCAACCAGATAGTTGATTTCTACATCGACAAGATCACGTATGATGATTCCAATAACCTGCACTACGCGAGGTTCCTCATCAATTTCGATGACGTTGAGCAGGGCGCTGATCACGATATGGATGCGGTCGTGGCATACGAGATAGCACCTGATCCTGATGACACGTCAAGACTGAAGGTCTCTCTCTCGTCAGATTATGCTGCGGGGAGCATCAAGCAGGCGATGGGCTTTATCATCAAGGGCTCTACCGAAGACGGCGTGTATCTGCCCGTGAGGGACGTCGATACAGCAAGCGGCGGCACAGGCATCGGTTCACTGCCCCTGAACTGGACCAAGACCTTCACGCTTACGGGTACATCGCCTGCGACCATGAATGACCCGCTCTGGTATGCCGCCAAGTGGGGGGGCTTTGACGACACCAACAATAACGGCATCCCTGACCTCCAGAGCGAATGGGACACAAAAGTTAATGCTACCGGGGCAGATGGAACTGATGGCATCCCTGACAACTATTTCCTGGTGGTAAACCCGCAGAAGATGGAAACGCAGATCGAGGACGCGTTCCTGAGCATTCTGCGAAGGGTGTCGTCAGGTACTGCTGCTTCGGTGCTTGCCTCGGGCGAGGGCAGCGGCGCGAACCTCGTGCAGGCGATCTTCTATCCGCGACGCATGTTCGACACGGAGATCGAATGGACCGGCACGCTCCAGAACCTCTGGTATTATCTTGACCCGAAGCTCGGCAGCAGCACGATCCGCGAAGACACTGTCGTTGACAAACAGCTCAAACTGGACCAGGACTATATCGACACGGCAGAGCAGCGGACCAAGGCGCTGCGGTGGTCTGACAGCAACGGCGACGGCACGCCCGACACGCAGCAGAATACGGTCTATCTCGAAGACCTGCAGTATCTCTGGGAGTCAGGCAGCCAGCTCCATTCCCGGCAGAGCACAGACCCGAGGACTATCTACACGAACTATAACAACACGCTTACCGGTTTTACGACAAGTCTTTCATCAGATGCAACGTTCAGGCCACTGATTCAGGCTGCTGACGCAGCCGCAGCGACCAACATCATCAATTATGTACGCGGAGACAGCGACGGCACCGGCAACCGAAACAGGCTTGTCACGGACAGCGGTTCGGGAGTCACCGGCATCTGGAAGCTTGGCGACATTGTCAACTCTACGCCCAAGATCGTCTCATGGATACCGATGAACCAATATGACAAGTCCTACAATGACCAGACCTATGCGGCCTTTCTCAAAACGAGCACCTATCAGAACAGGGGCATGGTCTTTACCGGCGCCAATGACGGCATGCTCCACGCCTTCAAGCTCGGCACCCTCGGCATTGTCAAGGATGGTACCACGCGGAAGGCGACCCTGACAGGCGCGAACCTTGGCCGCGAGGAATGGGCATTCATACCCAGGAACTCCCTGCCATACCTGAAATATCTGATGGACCCGGATTACTGCCATCTCTATTATGTTGACCTGACGCCGTTCGTCTTCGACGCCAGCATCAACACGCCTGCTTCCTGCACGTCCACCAACTACTGGGACTGCACGAGGGATGTGACGAGCTGGAAGACCATCCTGATCGGGGGAATGAAACTGGGTGGTGCATGCAGGAACCTCGGAACCGCCAATCCTTTCGCTTTCCCGACAGATGTGGAGACGCCTGTTACCGACGTGGGTTTTTCGTCCTATTTTGCGATCGATATAACGGACCCCTCAAGCCCGTCCCTGATGTGGGAGTTCACGAATCCAGCGCTCGGGTACAGCACCACCGGCCCTTCGATCATCAGGATCAATTCCCGCGAAGTCCCGACCGGCTATACCTACAGCGTGCCGGTCAAGGGCAAGAACGGCAAGTGGTATGTTGTCTTTGCCTCAGGCCCGACCGGTGCGATCGACACCGGAGCACGCCAGTTCAAGGGATACTCTGATCAGCCCCTGCGGCTCTTCATCGTCGATCTCAAGACAGGCTCGCTGGTGCGGACCATCAACACGGGCGCTGCAGCGGACGCTGCTGATCAGATCAACTATGCGTTCGGCGGCTCACTGAACAATGCGAACATTGATTATGACTTTGATTATCAGGACGATGTGCTCTATCTCGGCTATACCAAGGCAGAGACCCAGCCGCCCACGAGCGCGACCCGCTGGACCAACGGCGGGGTGATCAGGCTGGTGACGCGGGAGGACCTGGACGGGCTTTCTCTCGATCCGACAACGGGCAATACTGCACTGAACCCAAACAACTGGGCCTGGAGCCATGTTGTCAAGGATACCGGGTCGGTAACTGCCGCAGTTGCGCATATGGCCCACTATAAATCAGGGTCAAAGAAACCGGACATCGCATGGCTCTATCTCGGGACCGGCAGGTTCTTCTACCGGGGAGATGACGATACTGCGCGGAAGATCGGGGGGATCAAGGACCTCTGCCTCAGGGACGTCAGTGCGTCGATCCTGCCAACCGGACTGACAGCAGATCCGGGATCACAGTTCTACGCAGAGTGTACGAACGGCACGACAACACCTCCTGCAGCAGCCCAGGTCCTGACCTCTGCCCTTACGGACAAGACCTGTATCGATACGAACCCGCTGTCACCGACCTATCTCCAGACACTGACCGGGACAGCGTTTACGAACTGCCTGGCGCAGCCCTGTCTCACCGGCGGCGTTCCGATGGTCGGCAGTCAGCTGATCCAGTGCCTGGGCGATCGATCTTACGCGGGATGGTATATATCGCTTGACAGTCCGCCTTCCGAGAGGGTCATTACCGACCCGCTTGCAACACCCACGGGCGTGGTCTTCTATACTACATTTGCGCCGAGCCCTGACATCTGCAAGTTCGGCGGCACAAGCTATCTCTGGGCAGTCAACTATGAGACAGGCGGGGGTGTCGGCAATTCTCTGTCAGGCAAAGGCCTGCTGCAGGTCTCCACGGGTGCCATCGAGGAGATCGACCTGAAAACTGCCTTTACCGAGGAGGGCGGCAGAAGGACCACGGCGATCGATGGCGTGCCTCCGACCGGACAGGGCCTTGCCGTTGTGGTGCCGCCGAAACCGCTCGCCAAGATCATGCATATAAGGAAGCAGTGAGGTGCGTATGAGAAGATCAATGCATGAGAATATCCTCTGGCATCTCTGCGGGAGGAACCAGAAAGGTTTCACGCTGATCGAGTTGATGATCGTCATGGCTGTTGTGGGGATACTTGCAGTAGCCCTCGGTTTTACCTATGAAGGGTGGATGGGCAGGTACAAGGTGGAGAAGGCTACGAAAGACCTTTACTCTGACCTGATGACTGCGCGGGTCAATGCCATGACACGGCAGAGGACGTTCTTTATGACACTGAACGCAGCGAACTATTCCATGAGCGCTGATACCAATGACAGTGATGCACTTGATGCCGGGGATACGGTGCAGCCTTCCTTTCCGAAGACAGTGGAATACCCGCTGCGTTGGGATGGTGCAGCTCCGGTGAACGAGGTGATCAGTTTTGACAAGCGCGGGATCATGACTAATTGGGGCACTGTCGGTCTGTTCGTGTCTTCTGCCTCGGTAGATCCGGACTACGATTGTATTATAATAGCCCAGACGAGGATCAATATGGGAAAGATGACGGGAGGCAACTGCATTGCCAAATAAGATGAGATGCATCCGCGGCGTAAGCCTTGTTGAAGTGATGATAGCCCTCACGGTCCTCCTGATCGTGTTCATGGGACTGATACAGGCATCGCTTGTCTCGATCCAGAGCAACATGCGGAACCTGCTCAGGGATGAAGCGGTCACCATAGCTTCGGAACAGATCTCCCGGCTCAGGGGCGCCGAATATGACGACATGAATGCTGACGATATTGTCGATGCTGCAAATCTGAACCTTCCGGCTATGACGGTCACCCGGAACTACAGGAATGCCGCTGCAGTGAATTTCACCGTGACGAGGACTGTGACTGCTCTGGACGCCAACAACAAGCAGATCACGGTAACGACAGCATGGCTGTGGCAGAATGAGCCTTTCCAGCATCAGATCATGACAACGAGGCAGAGATGAAAATACTTCGCAGACAGACAGGTTTAAGCCTTGTGGAGCTTATGATCACCATGGTCATCTTCGTGATGGTGATCGCGGCTGCATCCAATTTATTCACCGGCCTGCTTACCCAGTTCAAGCAGCAGTCCAAGATCGCGGAGACAGCCATAGAAGGGATTGTCGGTCTCCAGATGCTGCGGGCTGACATCGAGCAGGCTGGCTACGGTCTGCCCTATGATATCGGGACTGCGGACTATGATGAGGCGCAGAATGTCGGGACTACGCAACAGGATGAGACGGCGTTCAATGATGCAGGCGCGACCGATACCCCTCCCCGCGCTGTCTTGACCGGCGCTGTTGCGGCAGGAGGGAATGGTCTTCCCAATACCTATGTCTCCGATGTCCTCGTGCTCAAGGCTACGAACATCGCGATGAACGACACGGTCAGAAAATGGGCGGCGGTCTCTAATACGGGTGCTGCCAACACGCTGACGACCTGGACAAATGTTGCGACCGGCGCGCCTCTTGCCTCTGAAAACCTTGCCGCGGCTGACAGGGTCACTGTTGTGATCCCCCTTCAGGGAGCGAACCAGAGGATTCTGATTAACAGTGGTGGGAATTTTTTTACACAGTTCACTAATCCATTAGCGGCCGCATTTTCACCCACAGCTAACAGCTATGAAACCTACATTGTTTACGGGGTCTCATCCGGTGCTGACCCGAGAATGCCGTTCAACCGGGCTGACTATTATGTAGGAAGACCGGCAACCATGCCGACGCACTGCGCTCCCCAAACCGGCATACTCTACAAGTCAGCCGTGACGAACAGTACGGGAGCCGGCGGCGGCGATTATGTCTTATATCCGCTCCTTGACTGTGTTGCAGCGATGAAGATCGTGCTCGCCCGTGATACGAATGCTGACGGTATAACGGACAGCTTCACGACAGCAGGGGCATGGCCGGTGCTTTCAGGCGCAGGTGCTACGCCCGCAGCTGATGTCAGGTCCCAGCTGAAGGAGGTGCGGGTCTATGTCGTGACGCACGAGGGCCAGCGTGATGCCACCTTCATTTTTCCGACAGCGAACCTTACGGTTACCGACCCTGATGCGGGGACCCTCCTTACCTATACCCTGCCTGACCGCAACTACCGGTGGAGGACCTATACCATGGTACTGAAGCCATACAACCTGAGGTAATGATGAAAATGCATCTCTTAAAAAATGAAAAAGGCATTGCGCTCGTCATGGTGCTGGTACTGGCTCTTATCGGGCTTGCCATGGTCTCATCCCTCCTGTTCATGCTGACACAGGGGACAATATTTTCCGGTGCACAGAAGTTCTACCGGACAGCAGAGGAGGCAGGATACGGCGGCGTTGAGCTGACGACCTCGTACCTTGCCTCAAGAGGCGTTCTCGATATCCCGGCACTCCCCGGGCTTGTCTTCACCTCGGGCTGCAACTGCAATGATCCCTATGTTTACAATGACAATATCGATCTCATGACCGGTGCAGCTTCGAACCGGTGTGACAAGCTTTGCAATCCGACAGCAAACTGGCCTGCAGCGGTCGACGAGCATGCAGCTGCAGGGGTTCAGGTGTCCCTTGATCCCACGGTAAATTGGGACATGCGCTATACCCTGCCCGGGCTTCAGCCGGTCTCGTATTCGGTCTTTGCGAAAGTTGTCGATACGGTGCAGGGCAATTCGGATGTGGGCGGTCTGGTCATGAGCGGTGAACTGGGCGGTGCCGGTGTGGTCGCATCGAACAGCGGTCTGGTCAGTCCCCCCCATAACCCGTATCTCTACCGTCTTGAGGTGCAGGCACAGGCAACGAACGACCCGCGTGAGTTTTCGCGGATGTCCGTTCTTTACGTCTACTGACCGTCAGATCTCCAGGTCAACGCACTCCGGGCTTTCTGCTAGGATCTCCTTCGCAGAGCTGATATCTCTGGTTATCTGGTGTGCCAGGGCTTCTGCGGAGGCGAACTTCTTTTCTTCTCTGATCCTTCGTATGAAGAAGAGCGTTATCTCCTCACCGTAAAGGTCTTCGTTGAAGTTGAACACGTGCGCTTCAATGGCAAGCGAATGTGTGTCAAAGGTCGGCCGGACGCCGATATTGACAATGCCGTCAAGGCATCTGTCCCGCACGAGGAGCTTGACCGCGTAGACCCCGTCAGCAGGGATGATGCTGTGCTTTGATGCAATATTGGCCGTCGGAAATCCGAGGGTCTTGCCCCTGCTGTCGCCCTTGATGACGATCCCGGTGATCGCGTAGGGCCTTCCGAGGAGCCTCGCCGCGTGCTCGACCTCGCCGTCTGAAAGGAGCTGACGGATCTTTGTGCTGCTGATGACCTCGCCGTTCAGGGATATCTGGTCGACCTCATGAACCGTGAATCCGAACTCCTTGCCCATCTGCTTCAGCGTCTGCGTAGTGCCTTCGCGGCCTTTCCCGAACCGGTAGTTGAACCCGACAAAGATATCTTTGGCACCGAGAGTGTCACAGAGTACCTCTTTTACGAACTGCCGGGGTGTCATTTCCGCAAAGCGCAGGCTGAACGGAATCTTGACGAGCACGTCGATGCCGAGCTTCTCAAAAAGCTGGATCTTTTCCTCATAGATACTGATGAGCGGTGGGCATTTTTCCGGTGCCAGCACCTTGAGCGGGTGAGGCCTGAATGTGACGACCACGCTCCGGCCGTTGATCTCTCTCGCGCGCCTGATGACCATGCGCACCAGTTCCTGATGGCCGAGATGGAGGCCGTCAAAGTTCCCGAGGGTGACGACGCTGTTCGTGAACCGCTCGTTTATCTTGCTGAGATCAGTGATAAGTAACATTTCCTGCCTGAATAATGGGAGATCTGATGTATAATTATAATGCTTTTTGGATTTCTTTGTACGAAAAATACTTCAATCACATGAGACCATGTTCGACAATAAACTGAAACTCTATTACCGGATCCTTGAAAATATTGCAGACGGCGTCTGTCTTGTTGCGCCGGATGGCAGGATACGGTACTGGAACCGGGGTGCTGCTGCCATGACCGGCCTTGCACCGGACAAGGTAGTGGGAAAGACATGCCATGAGCATTCCCTGAGGGTTGAAGACGAGGAGGGCAATGCATTTTGCGATTCTCTGGTATCGCGGGATGGCATGCATGAATGCCTGCAACGGAACCTTTTTCTGACAGTAGAGGACGGGGGTAAGATCCTCGTTGAGGCGAACATCTCCCCCCTTTACCGGGACAATACCTATGAGGGGGCTATTCTTGTCTTCAGGGAGACTGCCGGGTTCAAAGGCCTCAGGCCGTTTCAGCTCAGGACAGAGAAGCTCGATCGGCTCATCCCGATCTGCGGATGGTGCAAGATGATCCGGCGCGATGACGATACGTGGGAGCAGCTTGAAACGTACCTCGGCGATCAGGGCTTCGGTGACTTTACCCATTCCATGTGCCCGGTCTGCGCG
>Ga0316622_100001747_pt1 | contig 14506 bp, 14 predicted proteins | sample OWC_Aug_OW2_C1_D_FD_207646 | JGI IMG/M metagenome (GOLD analysis project Ga0316622, IMG submission 207646) | Wetland soil microbial communities from Old Woman Creek delta, Ohio, United States - OWC_Aug_OW2_C1_D5_C | ecosystem: Environmental > Terrestrial > Soil > Wetlands | place: USA: Ohio... | reverse complement strand
TTCAAATATTTCACTCATGAAATCTTTTTTTTGTCCGATTGTTACCAATATTACATAAAGCTAAAAAGAAAAAAACGCCAAACTAAACGGGGTGCACTGGCCCGCCGGGGGGGAGCGCCCAGCCGGCCGCCCGGGCCACCGCCCTGCGCCAGCCGGCGAACAACTCCTCCCGCTGCGTCGCATCCATGTGCGGCACAAACCGTCTGTCGACGGCCCAGTTGCGAGCAATCTCCTCGCGGCCCGTCCAGTATCCGACCGCGAGCCCGGCGAGATACGCCGCCCCCAGCGCGGTGGTCTCCTTGACCACCGGACGCACCACGGGCGTGCTCAGCACATCCGCCTGGAACTGCATGAGCAGGTTGTTGGCGGTCGCCCCGCCATCCACCCGCAACTCCTCCAGCGTCAGGCCCGCGTCGGCCAGCGCAGCGCCCAGCACCTCGCGACTCTGGTACGCGATGGCCTCGAGCGCGGCCCTCACAAGGTGCGCGCGGGTCGTCCCCCGGGTGATGCCCAGGATCGTGCCGCGTGCGTACATGTCCCAGTGGGGCGCGCCAAGCCCGACGAAAGCCGGAACGAAGTACACACCTCCCGTGTCGGGCACCGAGCCCGCCAGCTGCTCCGACTCCGCCGAGTCGCCGATCACCTGCAGCCCATCCCGCAACCATTGGATGGCCGCCCCGGCCACAAAGATGCTCCCTTCCAAGGCGTACTCGGCTTTGCCATCGACGGGGCTGGCCGCAATCGTTGTGAGCAGGCCCGCCCCCGACGTCACGGCCCGATCCCCCGTGTGGATCAGGAGGAAGCAGCCCGTCCCGTAGGTGTTCTTCGCCATTCCGGGCGCAAAGCAGGCCTGGCCGAACAGGGACGCCTGCTGATCCCCCGCGATACCGGCGATCGGGATCTGGGCACCGAAAAGATCCGCTGTGGTGTGACCGTAGCGATAGCTGGACGGCCGCACCTGCGGGAGCATGCACTCGGGGACGCCGAGCGCTCCGCAGAGATTGGTGTCCCACGCGAGTTGGTGAATGTTGAAGAGCATCGTGCGCGAGGCGTTGCTGTAGTCCGTCACCCAGGACTGGCCGCCGGAGAGCTTCCAGGCAAGCCATGTGTCCACAGTCCCGAAGCACACCTCTCCGCGCTCGGCCCGGGCGCGGAGACCAGGCACCCGGTCTAGCAGCCACTGGATCTTCGTCGCCGAAAAATACGCATCGATCACAAGGCCCGTGCGCTCTCGTACCGCACGTTCCCAGCCACCGGCCTTCAGCATGTCACAGAGCGACGCCGAGCGGCGGCACTGCCAGACGATGGCGTTGTGCACCGGCTGGCCGGTGGCTCGGTCCCAGACGACGGTCGTCTCTCGCTGGTTGGTGATCCCGATGGCCGCGATCTGTGCCGCCGTTACGCCGGCCGACGCGACGGCCTCTCGCGCTACGGCCAGCTGGCTCTCCCAGATCTCCAACGGATCGTGCTCCACCCAACCGGGCTGCGGGTAGATCTGCCGGAACTCCCTTTGGGCCTGCGCCTTCACACGGGCTTGCCGGTCGAACAGGATCGCGCGCGAGCTGGTGGTGCCCTGATCCAGGGCGAGAACGTACGTGTCCATGGTGTGGAGCCTCTTGATTAGGGTCGTCCCGGCTTCACCGTCCGCTCCAAATCGTCGGCCCAGGCGCCCTTCTTGTGATCGAACGTCTTCACGACGACCCGGCCAGGGAAGAGAAGCAGCGAGGTGGTCCAGATCCACTCCCGCTGCATGTCCGTGACGTGGACAGTCGTCACCTGGTCTTGGAACACATTGATCGCCGATCGGTAACTCTCGTTTGTGGCCGACACGTGCATGTGCCCCGCCACCCAAAGGAACACCTGGCGGTTCTCTCGAAGGATCTCGCGCAGCTCCGCGTGGGGTGCGCGACAAAATCGTCCTTGTTGGTGCGATCGTTATAGTCCAGCAGCGTGCCGCGAAGAGGGGCGTGGTAGAAGATCACCGTCGGTGTGGCGCGATGCTTCCCGAGTTCGGCGCGCAACCACTCCAGTTGGCGGTCCGACACGTGCGCCAGATAGCGTGAGAGAAGGTGATCGGTGGACATGAAGATGAGCAGGTAGTTCCCGACGCGCCGGCTGGCGTATACCTCGTCGAGGCCGAACGTGGTCTTGAATCGCTGAAGCTTTTCGGCCCGGCTCGCCGGCCCCGCCCGGATGCGCCCCCCCTTGGCACTCGTCGCGTCGTCGTAGATGTAATCGTGGTTGCCAACCAGAAAGTGGGCGGGCTGGCTCAGCGCGGAGAAGAACTGCGTGGCAAACGCATACTCTTCGGCCGTCCCCCGGTCCTCGCAGATGTCGCCCAGGACCACCACCCCGTCAACATCGGCCCCGCCGCCGATTTTCTCGATGACGGCCGTCTTAGCCGCCAGGTGTTTCCCCGGTAGGTGCGGATCCCCCAAGACGACCACATGGTGGGCCCGATCGTCCGAGGCAAAGGTCGGGGAGCAGCCAGGCCGGGCCAGGAAGACGAACAGCACCGCCAGCAGGATCGCCCTAGCGGGGGTTCTGTCCGTTGCCAAATTGCCGAGTCGCCCAGTTGCCAAGGCGCCTATTTCTCCGTCTCGACCAACCCCTTTACGAACCAGTGCTGCATGAACACCACCACGGCGACCGGTGGCAACATGGCCAAGACAGCAGTCGCCATGATGAGATTCCAGTCGGTCTGGGCATCGCTCGTGCCGATCATCTTCACGATGCCGATGACGATGGTCTCCATGGACCGGTTGGTGGTGATCAGGAGCGGCCAGAGGTACTGGTTCCAGCCGTAGATGAACAGGATCACGAACAGCGCCGCGATGTTGGTCTTGGACAAGGGGAGCACCATCTGCCAGAAGAAGCGCAAGGGGCCTGCCCCGTCGATCTTGGCCGCCTCCACCAACTCGTCCGGGATGGTGAGAAACGCCTGCCGGAAGAGCAGCGTCGCGGTCGCGGAGGCGATGAGTGGGATGGTCAGTCCGGAAAACGTGTTGATCATCCCCAGATCGGTCACCACCTTGTAGGTGGGAATGATGCGGACCTCCACGGGGAGCATCAGCGTCACGAATATCATCCAGAAGAAGAACATTCGCAGCGGGAAGTTGAAAAAGACCACCGCGTACGCCGAGATGATCGAAATGGCGATCTTTCCGATGGCGATGACCAGCGCCATGATCAGGCTGTTGATCATCAACGTGCGGACGGGTGTCGCCGACACGCGGAACCCCGAGCCGCTGCTCAAGGCCTGCCAGTAGTTGTCGAGCATGTGGCCCCCGGGCAAGAGAGGCATCCGGCCGGTGGCGATGGTGGCGGCGTCGTGGGTCGATCCGATCAGGGCGAAGTAGATCGGGAACGCGAACACCACCACGCCCATGATCAGGATGAAGTGGGGAATCCAGCTCTCCGAACGCTTGAGTGTGGCCATCAGTAGTGCACCTTCCGCTCGATGAAGCGGAACTGAAGAGCGGTCAACGTGATCACCACCACCATCAGGATCACGGATTGGGCCGAGGAGCCGCCCAGGTCCAGATTCATGACGCCGTCGGTGTACACTTTATAGATCAGGGTCTCGGTGGCCTTGGCCGGGCCGCCGCCGGTTAGCGCATGGATCACCCCGAAGGTGTCGAAGAAGGCGTACACCACGTTCACCACCAGCAGGAAGAAGGTGGTGGGCGACAGGAGTGGCAAGATGATGCTCACGAACCGCCACCCCGGCCCGGCGTCCATGGAAGCCGCCTCGATCAGCGACTTCGGGATGGCCTGTAGGCCGGCCAGGAAGAAGAGAAAATTGTAGCTCACCTGCTTCCAGGCCGAGGCCAGGATGACCAGGAGGAGCGCCTGGGTCCCGTTCAGCTTGTAATCCCAGAGAATCCCCATCTCGTTGAGGTTCCGGCCGATGATCCCGATGGAGGGATGGAAAATGAAGAGCCAGAGGCTCGCAGCCACCGCGGGCGCCACGGCGTACGGCCACATCAGGAGCGTGCGGTAGGCCTGGGCGCCCCGGATACCCATGTCCGCCATCGCCGCGAAGAGCAGGGCCACCCCCATAGCGATGGCAGCCACGGAGGCGGAGAAGATGACCGTCACGCGGATGGAGCCGAGGTACAAGGGGTCGGTGAGGATCGTGCGAAAGTTCTCGAGCCAGACGAATTCGGTGTGCAGGCCGAAGGGGTCCTGGATCAGCACCGATTGGTAGATTGCCTGGGCCGCCGGCCAAAAGAAAAAGACGATCGTAATGGCGAGTTGGGGCGCAACGAGGAGATACGGAAGGACCCTGTTCGGAAAGATGACACGCCGGCGCATAGGTGGCTCCCAGGCGGCGGTGACCCAGGCAAACCTGATCGGCTGCACGGGCCGCTCGCCAAGGGCGAAGCAGAGAAGACGGTCGTTCTTCGCGCCCTTGGCGTGCGGCCTTGTGCCGACAGAGCTACTGCTTGTTCGTCCGCTCGAAGTTGCGCAGAACGGTGTTGCCGCGCTCCACGGCCTTGTCCTGTGCCTGCTTGGCGGTCTGCTGCCCCTGGAACGCCTTTTCCATCTCCTCCTGCATGATCACCCGGATTTCGGGCATGTTTCCCAACCGCAGCCCCATCGAGTTCTCGGTGGGCTCGGTGAGCGTGAGCTGGCGGAATGGAACGTCCGCGCCCGGATTCTTGATGTAGTAGCCCTGTCCGGAGGCAAGGGCGAAGCCGGCCAACGTGATGGGCACGTAGCCGGTGTCCATGTGCCACTTGGCGTCCACTTCGGGTCGAGAGATATACTGGAAGAATTCCGCCACGGCCTTGTACTCGTCCGCCGTGCGCTTGGGCGAGGTCATTACCCAGAGGCTGGCACCTCCGATGATGGAATTCTTCGGGGCCCCCGGCGTGCCCTTGTAGTAGGGGAGCATCGCCACTCCCCACTGGAACTTGGCTTCGCGGATGACCCGGGCCCGCATGCCCGAAGAACCGTGGAAGATGGCACACTCGCCGGAGGGGAAGAGCGCATCGGCAGCACCGTCACGCCCGCCGTACTTGAAAACGCCCTCCTTGTGCATGTCCATGAGGGTCTGCATGTGCTTGACGTGGAGCGGACTGTTGACCTTCAGCTCGGCGTCCATGCCCTTCATGCCATTGGCCTTGGTGGCCAGGGGCACGTTGTGAATGGCGCTGAAGTTCTCGTACTGAGTCCAGGTGGGCCAGGCCATCGTGTACCCGCAGACCGCGGCCTTGGCCTGAACGATCTTCTTGGCCGCGTCGCGGGTCTCCTCCCAGGTCCGTGGTGGTTTCTCGGGGTCCAGTCCCGCCTTCTTAAAGGCATCCTTGTTGTACCAGGCGATGGGCGTTGAGCTGTTGAATGGCATAGAGACCAGCTTCCCGTCCGCGGTGCTGTAGTAGCCGCGCACGCCGCCGACGTAGTTCTTCGGGTCGATGTTGACGCCGGTCTCCTTGGCCAATTCGTGCACCGGCTTAATGGCAGTGCGAGCCGCCATCATGGTCGCCGTGCCGACCTCGAACATCTGCACGATGTGCGGGGCGTTGCCGGCCCGGAACGCCGCGATGGCCGCGACCATGGTTTCGGGGTAGCTCCCCTTGAACGTCGCGTTCACCTGGTACTTGTCCTGGGAGGCGTTGAAGCCTGCCGCCACGTTCTCCAGGATTCCGCCCAGCGGCTGGGTCAGACCGTGCCAGAAGTCCACCTGGACCTTCTGTTGTGCTTCGGCCAAAACGGGGACCAAGGTCGCGGCGATCACGAGCCCGATCGCCAGTACGGAAACTCTTCGGAACCGAGACATCCTCTTCATGGCTGTCCTCCTCCGTGGCGACGCGTGTTGTCCGAAACGCTCCGTAGACTCAAGACTCGTGACGAGCTCCCCGCAGTTTCACCAACCGATCCGGGTAGTCCGAAATCATCCCGTCTCCCGGCAGGGTGCCCAGCCCGACGGCGATGAGGCGTCGCATGTCTGCCGGCTCGTTCACCGTCCAGGTGACCACCGGGATCCCCGCCTGGTGGAGCGTCTGCAGGAGATCGGGCGTCACAAGCGAGTGGTGCGGTGCATAGTAGTCCACGCGGTGCTGGTGGACGGCCGCGACCGGATCGGCCGGCTGCCGCCGCTGCCCTACCAGGAGACCGGTCGAAATGCTTGGCGCCAAGCGCTTCATCTTGGCGGCGGAGGGATGGTAGAAGGACTGCGTGATCACCCGGTCCAGGAAGCCGGTCTCGCGCAGGACCGACAGCACTCGCTCCTCCAGATCCGGGGGTTGCCCCTCGCGTCCCTCGGCGAATTTGATCTCCAGGTTCAGTCGAAATCGATGATTCCCGTTGGCCTTGACCAGGTCGATGAGCTCCCGCAACGTGGGGACACGCTCGCCCCGGAAGGCCGCCCCGAACTTCGCCCCCGCATCCAGCCGCTTGATCTCGGCTAGCGTGAGGTCCCCGATGCGGCCGCGACCGTCGGTCGTCCGGTCCACGGTGTCGTCGTGGATGACGACCACGACCCCGTCTTTGGTCGCCTGCAGGTCCAACTCTGCGGCATCCGCACCCAACTCGATGGCCATCCGGAAGGCGGCCAGCGTATTCTCGGGTGCGAGGCCGGCCGCGCCCCGATGCGCTTGGAGCGAGAGACGTGGCGGGAAACCCTTTGTCGTCTCGGCAGTCATCCCACTCCTCGCGAACAGGCTCAGCGTCAGCAGCCAGAGCGCGGCGGTAAGCCCTGCGCCGGTCTGCGGGCGATGCCCGGTACGTCCCATGTGCGGCACTATACCACACGCCCGCCGGGCATGGCCTCGGAAAACAGGCCACACTCTTCCGGTGGCTCGCCCGACATCCGACGCCACACGGCCGCGGGAGACTACCTGGCGTCCGTTACGGAAATATGGCCGTCGAACGGCGGAGTGCCCGCCGGCCTCGCCTCCCGGAACTGCTGCCCCAGGGCGATCTCATCCAGGTAGTCGTGGATCTCCCGGTCTACCCGGTCCCGGCTCCAGCCCTTGAGTTCCGCCATCCACAGGGCGATCTGCTCGCAGCAGTCCTTCCCAAGACAGGGACTGGTCCCGATCCCGGTGCGCCGCAGCAGGAAGTCGGCAAGCGTCTCGGTGCGCTCGTGCTCCACCGCGTACACCAGCTGCGCGCGGATATCGGGGTTTTGCTTGCACAGGCGTTCTTTCATCTCGGGGTAGCGTCCTGCCATGGCGAGGACCGCCGGGTAGCGCCGCCCGTACGTGTTGAGGAGATTTTGGACCTGGGCAGGCTCCAGACCGCTCCGATGGCCCAGGTCCGGCACGTCGGCCCAGAGACGCACCTCGATGGTCTCCTCGCCGTCCGACCCATCCAAGGCCAGCCGATGCGTCCGGCACGGCGCGGGACGACTGAGCAAGCGCCCCACCTGATCCACCGCCTCCTCTGCCAGGCTGCGGAAGCAGGTGAGCTTCGTCCCCGTAATCGACAGGAACGTTCCTGAGTCCCCTTCCGGGAGAACCTTGTGGGCCCGGGACACGGCGGAGGCGGACTTACCCTCCTCGAAGCTCAAGGGGCGCACACCGGAATACGTATAGGAGATGTCCTCCTCCCGCATCTTCGCTGTCGGGAAGACCCGCTGGGTCTCACGCATGAGGTACTGCACTTCCTCACGGGTCGCCGCCAGCCGATCCAGGTCTCCGCTGAAGTCGGTATCGGTGGTACCGACCAACGTGAACTGCTGCCAAGGGATGACGAAGAACATCCGGTCGTCGCGCTTGGCCGCGATGTAGACCGCATGGTCGGTGATGTGCGGCAGGAGCAGATGAATGCCCTTCGTCGTCCGCACGCATCGCCGCCCCCCGTCCACCCCGGCGAGCCTGCGCACGTGGTCGGCCCACGGGCCTGTGGCGTTGACGACGACACGCGCCGTGACGTGCGCCGCGCTCCCGTCCAGAACGCCCCGTACGTCGACCTCCCAGTTGCCGCTCTCGGCACGCGGCTCTCGGCTCTCGGCTCTCGGCTCTCGCCGTCTGATGCCCACCACCTCGGCGTAGTTGTAAATAAAGGCCCCCCACCGCTGCGCCGACAGGAGGTTCTCCAGGCACAGGCGCTCGGGCAAGAGCAGGAGGTCGTCGAAGTAGTATCCCGAGCCCCGGAGATCCTGCGGCTCGAGGTGGCGCTCCAGACGGACTGTCTCGTTCCGGGAGATGGTGCGGTAGTGCTCCGTCCTCTTGCCGGGGGTCAGGAGATCGTAGAGCTTCATTCCGACGCGTATCATGAACATCCCGCGCTTGGCGCCGCGGTACACCGGCACCAGGAAGGGCAGCGGGCGTACCAGATGGGGGGCCAGGCGCGCCAACCGCTCGCGCTCGCGGAGTGACTCCCGCACCAGGCCGAAGTCGAAAAGCTCCAGGTATCGGAGACCGCCGTGAATCAGCTTGGAGGAACGGCTGGTGGTCCCAAACGCGAAGTCTTTCCGCTCCAACAGGAGCGTCCGATAGCCGCGCAGGGCGGCGTCGCGCGCGATCCCGGCCCCGGCCATTCCGCCGCCGATCACCACCAGATCGAAGCTTCGTCCATCAATATCCGCCAGTCCACCTTTCATCGGTTGCTCTGCTCCTTGTTGCCGCGAAAGTCCCAGAGGGCCTCTTCGCTGGTCGACACCGCGATCGCTCCCGCCGCCAGGATCTCTTCCACCTGCGCGCGGGTTCGAATCAGTCCGCCGGCAATCAGGGGGGGGAGGTTCGCGCTTTTGAGCCGCGCGGCGATCAGCGGGAGAATCACACCGGGCAGGACCTCCACCGCGTCGGGGGCGGCTCGCTCGACGGCGGGCACCCCGGCTTCCAAGGACTCCGAGTCCAGCACGAAGAGCCGTTGCACGGCGATCAAGCCTTCGCGCTTCGCCGGACCGATCAGGTTCCCGCGGGTGGTCACGATCCCGTCCACCTGAAGGTCTCGCGCCAGGTAGCGGACTCCCGCCTCGTCGCGCCCGACTCCCTTGATCAAATCGACGTGCGCCAGGATCAGGCGCTCGCGCCCGTGGGCTTTCGTTACGCTCTCCTGCAACGCGAAGATGTCCTCTCCGAGAATGAAGAGCACCCCCACACCGTGCCGGATCGCCCCGTCCACATCCGCGGAGCGACGCAACCCGGCGACGACCGGCTGGGTCCGGAGAGCCCGAAAGAATCGATCTGCGGCGCTTCCCATACGCCTCCCGAAAACAAAAAGACCTAACAAAAGGCGATCCCGCGAATCGCCCCTCGTTAGGACTTTCTCAGTCTCTCCGCCCTGGCGAGGATTCGACGTTGTGTCCCACAACCCAGAATTATCCGCAATCTATCCCAGGCGCTGGGACGTGTCAAGCCGATTCCCCGCTGCGTGATTCCCCGCCGCTGAATGCCAGAGGTCGCCGGTGAAGCGCCCCCGGTGTCGCGCGCAACTCACGTCCTTCGCGCACATTGCGACCGCGGGTGACGGACGAGACTTTGGCCCACATCGCCCCGACAACCATGGTAAGGACCAGGAACCAAGGAAACAACAGAAGCACCACCATGACAACCTCGTACACACCCACCATTTTTCTCACCTCCGTCATGGAAAGACCGCCGGCGGCTTTGGGGGTCCGGGCGGCAGGCCGCCTGTTCTGGGTTCGATACGGAGTTAGGTGTGGGCAAGCACGATGCCAGGTCTCCGCCCGGACAGAGACCTCACGCTGCCGAGATGCCGTTGATCTGCTAACCTATTGAAAGTCTTGATTGTCGCAGCCCGTAGTGGCCAGACATGAAGGAGGGTTACCGCGGCGCACCGATTTGGCTTGGATGCTTTCGCATTCAGGCAGTGTAACCCCGAGGATTCACCGTCGGTGGCGCGCTGAACGGAACGCTCGCGACCGCCCCGACCGTGGGCAGCCTCGCCCCGACGAGTGGACTTCCCCGGCCGGTTCCGTGTGTTCGTTCGCCTCGGCAATGGAGCGTCGTGCGGGCCTGCGGCGTCGGAAGGAGCGACCTTGCACGTAGGAGCCGTTCAGCCAACGTTTTTCCTTGGCAAGCTTCGCGGCCCTATGGTAGCTTTTTCCCAACCTCAGGGGGTGGCATCATGTCTGGACACAGCAAGTGGGCGAGCATCAAGCACAAGAAGGCCAAGGTGGACGCCCAGCGCGGGCGCGCCTTCACCAAGTTCATCCGCGAGATCACGGTGGCCGCGCGCGTCGGGGGCGGGGACCTGACGGGGAATCCGCGGCTCCGCACGGCCGTCCTGGCCGCCAAGGCCCTCAACATGCCTGCCGACAACATCGACCGCGCCATCAAGAAAGGCACGGGCGAGCTGGAGGGTGTCACCTACGAAGAGATCACCTACGAGGGGTACGGGCCCGGCGGCGTGGCGATCCTCGTCGAGGTGATGACGGATAACAAGAACCGAACCGTGGGTGAAATTCGCAAGGTATTCTCGCGCCACGGCGGGAACATGGGCGAGTCCGGCTGCGTGAACTTCTTGTTCGAGAAGAAGGGCCATATCGTGGTGGACGCTGCCAAGGTAGACGAGGACAAGCTCATGTCCGTCGCACTGGACGTCGGCGCCGAGGATATGCAGCGGGAAGAAGGCGTCTTCGCCGTGACGACCGCCCCGCGGGAGTTCGAGAAGGTGCGCGACGCCATCGTCAAGGCCGGCATCAAACCCCTCTCCGCCGAGATCTCCAAGCTCCCCAAGAGCACGGTGAAGCTGGTGGGCAAGCAGGCCGAGCAGATGCTGAAGTTGATGGAAGAAATGGAAGAACACGACGACGTCCAGCACGTGTACGCGAACTTCGACATTCCCGAGGAGATCATGGCGGCCCTGACCGCTTGATCGCAGGGACCATGGCCGAGACCCGACGTTCTCCCCTGCCGTGTGCCGGGTGCAACGCGAGGCGCTCTACATCCGGCAGCGATTTGGCCGCATGCGCGTCCTAGGTATCGATCCGGGAAGCGCGGCCACAGGCTATGGAATTGTCGAGGACCAAGCGGACGGTCTGCACGCAGTGCGCTTCGGCGCCATCACGCCCCCGGCGAGTCTCCCCTTCGCCCAGCGCCTGCTCCGCATCTATCGCGAACTCCGGCTCCTTCTGACCGACGCGCGCCCGGACTGCGCCGCCGTGGAGGCGGTGTTCTTCGCTCGGAACGTTCAAAGCGCCCTCCGGCTGGGCCAGGCGCGGGGCGTGGCCCTGCTGGCGCTGGCGGAGGCCGGGATCGGGATCCACGAGTACTCGGCCCTGGAGGTCAAACAGGCGGTGACGAGTTACGGGCAGGCCCAGAAGGGGCAGGTGCAGGAGATGGTCCGGATCCTTCTGCATCTGCCCGACATCCCACGGCCGACAGACGCCGCCGACGCCCTGGCCGTGGCCATCTGCCACCAACACGCCGCCCGCTTGCGGGCACGGCTGCGGAAATCGTGAAATGATCGCCCAGATTCGTGGCCGCCTCTCCGTCAAGGAGCCCCACCGGATCGTGGTGGACGTGAACGGCGTCGGGTATCTCCTTTTCATTCCTCTATCGACGTTTTACCGGTTACCCGAGGTGCCCGGCGAGGTCTTTCTCCATACCCACACCCACGTCCGTGACGACGCTATCCAGCTTTTCGGCTTTCACACACGGGACGAGCAGGCGCTCTTCGAGTTACTCCAGGGGGTGGCGGGGATCGGGCCCCGCCTGGCTACCAACATCCTGTCGGGAATCTCCGCGGACGAGTTGACCTCTGCGCTCTCGGATGGCAACCTGGCGCGGCTTCGGGCCATCCCCGGTGTCGGGAAGAAGTTGGCCGAGCGACTTGTGGTCGAACTGCGGGAGAAGGTCACGACGCTTCGTTTCCCGCAGCACGCCGCCCCGGCGGCACCCGCCGCCCCGGAGGACCGCGCCGTCGACGACGTCGTGTCCGCGCTCGTGAATCTGGGGTGCAATCGGAAAGAGGCCGCGAAGGCCGCGGAGGCCGCCCGGAAGGAGCTGGGCCCTTCCGCCGAGTTCGAAATGCTCATCAAGACTGCCTTGCGCGGCTTGAGCGAACAGCGATGAGGTTTTGAGCGAGAGCATGGACGATCGCGTCACGACCCGACAGCGGCTCGCCGAAGATCAGCAAGTCGAACAGACTCTCCGTCCGACCCGGTGGGAAGACTATGTCGGCCAGACCAAGGTCAAGGAGAACCTTCACGTCTTCATCCAAGGAGCGCGAACCAGGAACGAAGCGCTGGACCACGTGCTATTCTCGGGCCCGCCTGGCCTCGGCAAGACGACGCTGGCCAACATCATCGCGTCCGAGCTGGGCGTGAATATTCTCTCCACCTCGGGCCCGGTGCTGGAGCGGCCCAAGGACCTGGCCTCCATTCTCAGCAACCTTCGGGAGCGGGATGTTCTCTTTGTGGACGAGATTCACCGGCTCAACCCCACGGTCGAGGAGACCCTCTATCCTGCCATGGAGGACTACAAGCTGGATCTCATCCTCGGGCAAGGCCCCACCGCTCAGACCTATAAGCTGACGCTGCCCCACTTCACCCTGATCGGGGCCACCACGCGCGCGGGCCTCCTCACCTCGCCGCTGCGGGATCGTTTCGGCGTGGTGCTGCGGTTGGATTTCTACTCCGAGGCCGACCTGGTCCAGATTGTCAGCCGCTCGGCGGGGATCCTCAACGTCACCATCACTTCCGACGGGGCGTTCGAGCTGGCCCGGCGCTCCCGCGGGACGCCGCGCGTGGCCAACCGCCTGCTCCGACGCGTCCGCGACTTCGCTCAGGTGCTGGGGGACGGGACGATCGATCAACAGGTCGCCCACCACGCCTTGGATCGCTTGGACGTGGACGAGCGCGGGTTCGACGAGATGGATCGACGGATCCTCCAGACCATCATCGAGAAGTTCTCGGGGGGACCGGTCGGGATCGAGACCATCGCGGTGGCCGTCAGCGAGGAGCGAGACACCATTGAGGATGTGTACGAGCCATTCCTCATCCAACTCGGATTCCTGGCGCGGACGCCGCGAGGGCGTGTCGTCACGCGCCTGGCCTACACCCACTTCGGCTTGGTGCCGCCGGCCGGGGCGCAGGGCGAGCTGTGGTCCGGCCGATGACGACAGCCCGCTGGACATTGGCCTTCGGTCCTTGGGCTGTGATTGTTCGACCTCGGACATTGCACCTTGGACCTCGGACGTTTAACCTTGAACCCTGAACATTGAACTCCGAACCGTGAACCATGTTTGATTCGTTAGGGAAGCTGCTGATCCTGTTCGGCGTGGTGCTGGCCCTGTTGGGCGGACTCCTGCTCCTCGTCGGGAAAATGCCGTTGCTCGGACGACTGCCCGGCGACATCGTCATTCGGCGCGAGAATTGGAGCGTCTATTTCCCCCTGACGACCAGCATCGTGATCAGCGTCCTGCTCACCCTGCTCTTCAGCCTCTTCGGTCGGCGATGAGAAGGATCAGCGGTCGCCCGACAGGATGGCGGTACGTCATGACCGGCGCCCTGAGCTGTTTCGCCGTGCTCTCGGGCGCGGCAGCCGGCGCGGCGGATACGGTCCGAGTCCTACTCGCGGAAGGCCGGCCGGCCGTGACTGTCGCCAGCGCCGGGCCGCTCACCCTGACGGATGTCTCCGGCCGGCGAATCCTGGCGCAGCGCGTGAGCGGCGCGTTCCGCCTGACGCCTCAACGCGGGGCGGTCGCCGTGCGCGAAACGGGAAGGGTCGCGTCCGGCCTGATCGCCTGGCCGGCCGATGGCGCTGTTCTGACCCTCGACGGCCAACCCTTCCGCGGTCAACTGTACGTTCAGGCCCTGAACGGCGGCCTGGTGGTGATCAACGTGGTGGAGTTGGAAGACTACCTGCAGGGCGTCCTGAAAGATGAAATCCCGCCCGGTTGGCCTGGGGAGGCCGCCAAGGCGGTGGCCGTCGCCGCGCGGACCTATGCGGTCTACCAGCGCTTCCAGAACCCCGATGCCCTGTTCCACCTTCGAGCCACGACGGCGTCCCAGGTGTACGGGGGGGCTCGCGGCGAGGATGCCCGGACGAACTGGGCCGTCCAGGCGACTCGCGGACAGATACTCACCTTCGGCGGCCAGCCGCTCCCTGCCTTCTACCATTCCTGTTCCGGTGGTGCCACCGAGGACGCCACGGACGTCTTTGGATTGGAATACGATATCATTCCTGGCGTCAAGGATGACTTCAGCCTGGGGTGCCCGTACGTCCTGTGGATCGAGCGCTTGACCCCTCAGCAGATCGAGGGGGGCCTGGCGGGGGCCGGGTATCGTGTCGGCCGTGTTCAGGCCGTCCAGGACCTGATTCGAAGTCGCACCGGCCGGATCCTGCAGCTCGAGGTGCGCCACACCCTGGGAACACTGGTCCTCGAAGGCAGACGGTTCCGGGAAGCCATAGGCAACGATGTCCTTCGGAGCACCGATTTTCAGGTGCGCGCCGACGGCAATGCCTTCACCTTCGTCGGGCGCGGATCCGGACACGGTGTGGGTCTGAGTCAATGGGGCGCCAAGGAGATGGCCGACTCGGCATTCCAATACCATCAGATTCTGAAGTTTTACTATCCACTGGCC
>Ga0316622_100001746_pt1 | contig 14511 bp, 12 predicted proteins | sample OWC_Aug_OW2_C1_D_FD_207646 | JGI IMG/M metagenome (GOLD analysis project Ga0316622, IMG submission 207646) | Wetland soil microbial communities from Old Woman Creek delta, Ohio, United States - OWC_Aug_OW2_C1_D5_C | ecosystem: Environmental > Terrestrial > Soil > Wetlands | place: USA: Ohio... | reverse complement strand
CGCTTCGAGGCAACGTAGGTGACGTACATCGTGAGCGCGATGATGGCCGCGAACACCGTGAAGGTGATCCAGCGGTATTCCTGCGTGACTGCGCCCTGCGCGTAGGCCGTCATGCACACTAGCGGCAGCAGGCCGACGAGCCCCCATGCCAGCGCCTTGCGGTTCTGGAGGTTCATGTCGTCACCTTGCCTTTCTCGTAGTCCGCGGCGATCTCGCGTGCGAGACGATCGAATTCGGACCCGGCCCGGCGCGAGTAGAAGATCGCGACCCCCCAGGCGACGATGAACTGGAACAGTGCGAACACCAGCCCGAAGTTGACGACGCCCCAGACCCTGACCATGTACAGGTCCTGGAAATAGGCGGCGCCGATCGGCAACAGGAAGTAGAAGACCACCGAGAAGATCATGAGGCCGGTCAGGAACCCCTGCTTCTTGCGGTGCAGCGTCTGGAAGCGCGGATCGTTGATGACGGCGTTCCAGTCGATCGTCGGCGGTGCGGCCATGAAGCTCTCCCCCTGTTCGATGGGCACTGGCCAGCAATCTAACAAGGACGACCCGCGGCGAAACTGAGACATTGGTCTAATATGGCCAGCCTATGACCACCCAGCCTTACGATGTAATCGTCTTCGGCGCCACGAGCTTCGTGGGCCAGATCCTCACCCGCTACCTGTTCGAGGAGTTCGGCCTCGGCGGCAAACTGCACTGGGCCGCCGCCGGCAGGTCGCTCCGGAAACTCGAGGAACTCCGCAACTCGCTCGGCAAAGGCGCCGGCAAGCTGCCACTCATCCAGGCCGATGCCGGCGACGAAGCCTCGCTGCGCAAGTTGTGCAGAAGCGCCCGGGTCATCGTGTCCACGGTGGGCCCGTATGCCTTGTATGGCGAACCGCTCGTGCGCGTCTGCGCCGAGACTGGCACCGACTACTGCGACCTCACCGGCGAGGTGCAGTGGATGCGGCGCATGATTCACAAGTACGAAAAGACTGCGCAGGCCTCGGGCGCGCGCATCGTGCACAACTGCGGGTTCGATTCGATTCCGTCCGACCTTGGCGTACACTTCCTGCAGCAACAGGCACAGGAGCGCTTCGGCCAGCCCTGTACCACCGTGAAGATGCGTGTCCGTGCCATGCGCGGCAGTTTCTCCGGGGGCACCGTGGCCTCGTTGTTGAACGTGCTGAAAGAAGTCAAGGCGAATCCGGCGTTGCGCAAAGAGCTCGCCGATCCCTATTCGATCTGTCCTCCGGGCAGCGGCAAGCGAGTCCGGCAGAAGAACGTGGGTTTCGCCGAATACGACCCCGACTTCAGCGCTTGGATCGCGCCGTTCGTAATGAGTGCGATCAATACGCGCGTGGTGCATCGGACCAATGCGCTGCTGCAGGATGCCTACGGGCCGGAATTCCGGTACGACGAGGCCGTGCTGACGGGGCGCGGCTTGCGGGGTCGCCTGGCCGCCACGACGACCAGTGCCGGCCTTGGCGCATTCATGGTTGCCGGTTCGATCGGAACCGTGCGCTCACTGCTCGAGAAGTACGTGCTGCCGGCACCGGGCGAGGGCCCGAGCCCCGAAGCGCAACTCAAGGGTGGGTTCGACCTGCGGTTCCACGGCCGCACGCAACGAGGCGACGTTCTCCGCGCTCGCGTCACGGGTGACCGGGATCCGGGATACGGCTCGACCGCGAAGATGCTCGGTCAGGCGGCTGCGTGCCTGGCGAGCGATGTCGCGAAGAAGCAGCGGGCGGGCGGGTTCTGGACGCCCGCGGCTGTCTTCGGTGACCAACTCGTCGAACGGCTGCAGGCCCATGCCGGGCTGACGTTCGAAGTGCTCGACAAGTAAACAGCGAAACACCGCGACACAAGGGGGACGACCGATGCCGACTGCCACTGAATTCCTGCTGCCCGTCCTGGCACTCGTGACCTGGACGCTCGTGATGTGGTTCTGGATGTATGCCACGCGCATCCCGGCGATGAAGCGCGCAGGAATCGATCCGCAGGAAGCGGCACACCCGGGCACGTACGCTCACCGGATGCCGGAACACGCCCGCTCCGTCGCCGACAACTACAACCACCTGCACGAGCAGCCAACGGTCTTCTACGCGCTGATGTTCTTCATCGTGCTGACCGGCGGGGCCACGGCAGGCACGCTGAGCCTGGCCTGGGGCTACGTGGGCAGCCGTGTCGTGCACTCGCTGGTGCAGTCCACGATCAACAAGGTGGTCGTGCGGTTTGCGGTCTTCGCCTTCGGCTCGCTGCTGCTCGTCTGCATTGCGGTGCGGGAGCTGATCCGCGTCCTCGGCTGACGGCCGCACGGCCCGCCATTTGCAGTCACCCGGTCTTTGCGTTCGGTCATGCGCTGTGTCGTTTCCTGGAGATTCCTGATGCGTGGTTCGATTGCTGCCCTGGCACTGACGGCTCTGCTCTCTGTTGCGCCGGCGACGACCTGGAGCAAGGACGAGACTGCAACCGACGCGGCGGAGAAAACGCAACCGGCAACGGACGCGCAACAGGCAGTCCCCGCCTCCTCCGTGACGAGGCATCAGGCGGTCATCGACGGCAAGACGGTCAAGTACACCGCGACCGTCGGCTGGTTCATCCTCAAGGACCCGAAGGACAACCCGATCGCGCGCTTCGGCTACACCGCCTACACGCTCGACGGCGTGAAGAACCTGACGCAGCGGCCGGTCACGTTCGCGTTCAACGGCGGCCCCGGCTCGTCGTCGATCTGGCTGCACATGGGCATCATGGGTCCACGGCGCGTGTTGGTGAACGATGGTGGCTATGCGCCACCGCCGCCCTCGCAGCTCGTCGACAATGCCTTTTCGCCGCTCGACGTCACCGACATCGTGATGATCGATCCGGTCGGCACCGGTTTCAGCAAGCCGCTCGGTGACGCAAAGCCGTCCGATTTCCACGGCGTCGACGAGGACATCAAATCCGTCGCACAGTTTATCAAGCGCTACGTGTCAGAGAACGGGCGCTGGGGCTCGCCCAAGTACGTGCTCGGCGAAAGCTACGGCGGCATGCGCGGCGCGGGACTCGCCTACTACCTGCAGGCGAACATGGGCATGAACCTGAACGGGCTCGTCCTCGTCTCGCCATTCCTGAACGGCGCCACCGGCATCGACGGCGAGGGCATGGACCTCGGCCAGGTCACGTACTTCCCGACGCTCGCAGCGACTGCCTGGTACCACGGCCTGGTCCCGGACAGGCCGGCCACCGTGCAGGAATACATGCGCGAAGTCGAACAGTTCGCGCGCGACGAATACGCACCGGCACTCGCCAAGGGCTACGTCATCCCGGAAGCCGAGAAGAAAGCGATGGCAGCGAAGCTGGCACGCTACACGGGCACCAGCCCCGGGTACTGGGAGCGTGCCGACCTGCGCGTGAGCCATCCGCAGTTCCTGCAGGAACTGAAGCGCAACGATCGCCTCATTGCCGGCCGCATCGACTCACGCTTCGTCGGCCCCGCAATGAATCCGCTCGGCGAAGAGATGGATTACGACCCGTTCTTCCCGTCGGTCGGGCCGGCCTATACGTCGGCGTTCCTCGGCTACCTGCACGACGAACTCAAGTTCGGTCGCGACGAGGAGTACATGGTCTCTGCGTTCGACATTGACTGGAGCTGGAAGCACAAGGTGCCGGGCAAAGGAGGCTGGATGTCGCCCGTGCCGACGACCGTGCCGGATCTCGCGGCGGCCATGACGATGAACCCGGGGCTGCACGTGCTGGTGCAGCAGGGCTGGTACGACCTGGCGACGCCGTACCTGGCGACCCGGATGGACCTCGAGCACCTCCACATCACGCCGGAGGCGCGCAAGCGCATCCAGCTCGAGCACTACGACGCCGGCCACATGATGTACCTGCACGAGCCGTCGATGCGGAAGTTCCGCGACGATCTCGTCGGATTCATCCGGGCGACCGACCGCCTCTGACCCGCTGCAGGATCGGATCCCCGACTTCTTACAGCGTCACTCGCGGTAGTGGCAGCCTCGACTCTCGGGGTTCACCCATGCGGCCAGCGTCACGATGAGTGCCACGCGCACGGCGTTGCGCAGACCGATCAGGTCGTCGGTCATCGCCGCCGCGCGATAGAAGCGCTCGACCTCCACTTCGAGGTTGCGCAGCGCCTCGATCGCACGCAGCAGCCGGCGCGTGGTACGCACCAGGCCGACGTAGTTCCACATGATGTGCCGCAGCGAGCTCATGTCCTGCGCGATGAGCGCCGGATCGGGTGCTTCCGTGCCGGTGTCCTGCCAGGGCGGAATGTCGTCGAAGTGCAACCCGTTGCTCGCGGCCAGCTGACCCACGATGCGCCGTGCCGAGCGGTGACCCCAGACCAGGCCCTCGAGCAGCGACGTGCTCGCGAGCCGGTTGGCTCCATGCAGGCCCGAGCAGGCAACCTCGCCGACGGCGTACAGCCGCTCGACCGTCGTCGTGCCATCGAGGTCGATCCACACGCCGCCACACGAATAGTGCGCGGCCGGCACGACCGGCAGCGGATCGCGCGTGATGTCGATGCCGTACTCGAGACAGCTGCGGTACATCTCGGGAAACTCAGCGCGGATGCGCTCGGCCGGAACGTAGTTGGCGACGTCCAGGTAAACGTTGGGCACACCCTGCCGCAGCATCTCGGAGTGGATGCTGCGCGCGACGACGTCACGCGGAGCAAGGTCCTTCCACTTCGCGTCGTAGCGATCCATGAACGGCTGCCGCTTCTCGTCGACCAGGCGCGCCCCCGCGCCCCGCACGGCTTCAGTGATCAGGAAGCAGGGTGCGTTGCGGTGATAGAACGCCGTCGGATGGAACTGGATGTATTCGGTGTTGATCACGCGCGCGCCGGCGCGGTACGCCATCGCGAGTCCGTCGCCGCGGGAACCGGCGGGATTCGTCGTGCGCAGGAAGATCTGGCCGAGACCGCCGGTCGCCAGCACGGTGGCCCGGGCGAAACAGCGGCCGATCCTGCCCGTGCGCTGGTCGTAGACGTAGGCCCCGACGCACGAAAGCGGATCGTACACTGCGCGCCGGTCGCGGCCCTGGTGCGCGGGCGTCAGCAGGTCGACGGCGGTATGGTGCGTGAGCAGGCGAACGCGTGGATGCGCGCGCAGCGCCTCGATGAGTTTGTCCTCGATGGCACGGCCGGTAGCATCGGTCGCGTGCGCGATACGGGCGATCGAGTGCCCGCCCTCCCGGCCGAGGGCGAGTTTGCCGTCAGGCGCGCGATCGAACGGCACGCCGAGCTTGTCGATCAGGATCGACTGGACGAGCGACGGACCCTCGTTGGCAAGCGTGCGAACCGCCTGCTCGTGACACAGGCCCGCACCGGCATTGACAATGTCCTGCGCCAGCGATTCGGGCGAATCATTCTCGCCGCGGAAAATGATGCCGCCCTGCGCCCAGTACGTGTTCGACTCACCGGCGCGGTCGGCGCGCGTGATCACGGTGACGTCGAGACCCGACTCCGCGAGCTCGAGCGCCGCCGTGCCGCCGGCAATGCCGCAGCCGATGACCAGGACGTCGCTGCGCAGCATCTCGCTCAATCGATTTTCGGCCCGACGGCCAGCATGCGTTCGACGGCACGCAGCGCGCGCACGCGGATCGGCTCGGGCACGTCGATTTCCCAGCGCATGAACCTCAGCGAGTCGCGCGTCTGCTCGAGCGTGATCTCGTGCATGTGCGGGCAACGATGGCTGCAGAGGCGCAGCATTTCCTTGCCCGGATTGGCGGCGACGATGTTGTCGCCCATCGAGCATTCGGTGAGCAGCAGGAAGCGCTTCGCTTTCGATCTTTCGACGGCCCTGATCATGGCCGTCGTGCTGCCGGAGAAATCCGCCTTCGCGGTGACTTCGGGACTGCATTCGGGGTGCGCCAGGATCATCACGTCGGGATACTGCTTGCGGACCACGTCGATGTCTTCGGGCGTGAACAACTCGTGCACTTCGCAGCGACCCTTCCACGCGATCATCGTGTGCTCGACCGTGGTGTCGTCGCCATTGGCCGCCAGGGCGCCCTTGCGCAGCACCGACGGCACGATGACGTGGCGCCCCGTCTCGCGCGCCACGTTGCGGGCGAGGAACTCGTCTGGCAGGAAAATCACCGTGTCGGACTGCAGCGATTCGACGACCGCGGCGGCGTTGCTCGAGGTGCAGCAGATGTCGCACTCGGCCTTCACGTCGGCATAGGTGTTGATGTACGTGACGATCGGCACGCCCGGATAGGCTTCGCGCAAGGCGCGGACGTCGGCCGCCGTGATGCTCTCCGCCAGCGAGCAGCCGCCTTTTTCCGTCGGCAGCAGCACGGTCTTGGTCGGGTTGAGTATTTTCGCCGTCTCGGCCATGAAGCGCACGCCGCAGAACACGATGACCGACTTGTCGGTCTCGGCGGCACGACGGCTGAGCTCGAGCGAATCGCCCTGGAAGTCAGGCACCGTATGGAACAATGCGGGTTCCATGTAATTGTGCCCGAGGATCACGGCGTCCCGCTCCACCTTGAGGCGGAGCACTTCGGCGGCGACCTCGGCCTTGATGAACAACTCGGCGTCCGGCAGGACGTCCCCCAGGCTCGATTGCAGGTCGCGATAGATGTCCTGGGCGGTCTTCAAGGGCAGGCCCCATTGCGGCTGCCCGTTGCAGCCTGTGCGGCCATTCTAGCGGACCGGGGTTGAGACGGCGCGTCCCGGCCGCGGCGAGGCCGCTCCCCCGCCCCGCCCGCCGTTGCCACGCTATGATCCCGGGCCCGCTGACTGTAGCCATGAAGAAAGCAGGTCGCTTCAATCCGCTCGCCGCGTTGCTGGCCGGCTCCCTGCTGCCGTGGGTGCCTGCGCGCGCCACGGAGAGCCTGGAGACGGTCCAGGTCACGGCGACGCGACGGGCCGAGTCCACATTCGACGTGCCGGTGGCGACTGACGTCATCGACCGGGACGAAGTCCGGGCCGCGGCCCCGCAAACGGTAATAGAAGCGCTGCGGGGCCAGGCAGGCGCTTACGTTCGGCAAACGACCCCCGGCCAGGGCGTCGTGATCCTGCGCGGCCTCAAGGGCTCCGAGGTGCTGCACGTCGTCGACGGGTTCCGTCTCAACAATGCCATTTTCCGCAATGCGCCGAATCAGTACGTCGCACTCGTCGACAGCCAGTCGCTCGCCCGCATCGAGGCCGTGCGTGGCCCGATGTCCGCGCTGTATGGCAGCGACGCGATGGGTGGCGTCCTGCAGATGCTGACGTGGGAGCCCCGCTTCGAAGGCAGTGAGTGGCAGACCCGCGGGCTGCTGCGATCGATGTACGGCAGTGCGGACCACTCGACGCTGTCCCGGGTCGAGGGCACCCTGGGGCACGAGCGACTCGTCGTGAGTGGCGGCGCGACATACCAGGACGTGAACGAGCGCCGCGTCGGTGGCGGCGAGGAATTGCCGTACACGCGATTTACCGCACGCGCGGCCGACGCCAAGGTCCGCGCAATGGCCACGGAGGGCAACGAACTCACCCTGTCGTTGCAATACTCCGAGCAGCCGCGAACCCCGCGCCATGACGAACTCACACCGGGCTATGGCCAGAGCCAGGCGAATTCCGCGGTGTACTGGTTCGAGCCGCAACGCCGCGATTTTGCGCAACTGCGCTGGCGCGGAAGCAACCCGACGCACGCCTGGGACAGCGCCGAGGCACAAGTCGGCCAGCAGAGGATCGAGGACGGCCGCCGCAATCGCGATTCCGGCTCGACCAACGAAGACCGCGAAAGCAACGTGGACACCAGTCGCGGGCTGGCGTTCCAGGCCAGCAAGGCCGTCGGCGCCAGCCATCACGTGACCTACGGCATGGATCACTACGGAGACGAAGTCGAATCGTCACGCACCCGAACCGACATCGTGACGGGCGCGACCGGCGTTCGTGCGCCGCGCTTTCCCGATGGGTCGACCATGTTCCAGGCCGGTGCGTTTGTCGCCGACGACTGGTCCGTGGGCGAGCGGCTCTACGTGCTGGGCGGCGTGCGCTGGAGCATGAATCGCACCCGCTTGCCTGCAAGCGGCGAGTTCGCTGCCACGACCGTCGAGGACGACGGGTTCACCGGCAACCTGGGCGTCGCCTGCCCATTGACGCCGAACGTCCGGCTGGTCGCAAACTTCGGGCAGGGCTTCCGTGCGCCAAACTTGTTCGACCTCGGGACGTTCGGCGACCGTCCGGGCAATCGCTTCAACGTCCCGAACCCGGACCTGGAACCGGAGCAGGTGACGACGCTCGACGCCGGCTGGAAAGTGCTGAACGACCAACTGGAAGGCGAACTCATCGGCTACTACTCGCGGCCCCAAGACAAGATCACGAGCGTACTGACGGGCGAGGTGACGGACTCGGGGCGCCTGGTCGTGCAGAGCCGGAACGCAGCACGCCTGGTACTCTACGGCGCCGAATTTGCCCTGCAGCACCGGCTTTCGGATTCGGTCGAGTGGCGCATGCAGCTCACGTGGACCCACGGCGAGGAAACGTTTGCGGGTGATGACCATCCGGCCGACCGCATTCCGCCGCTCAATGGCAGTACAGGAATCACCTGGCGACCCGCGAATCCGCCCGGGCAGTACCCCGGGTTGGACGACATTGAACGTCCGTGCAGCCTGGGAGGCGAGCGAGCACGTGTACACAGCGCTCCATTTCGGCAACATCGGCGATCGCCGCTATCGGGAGTTCGGCTCGGGCCTGGACGCGGCGGGACGCGGCATCGTCCTGACGCTCGAACTGCGGCTGTAGTTCAGTCCGTCGCCGGCACGCCAGCCGCCAGCAACTCGTCGATCAGCGGCTGCAAGTGTCGCTCGAACCTGCGCCAGCGGCCGACGCTGCTGGCATAGAGCGGCTGCCTGACCTGCACCGCGCTCGCCGTGGCCACCGCTTGCTCATTGCGTTCGAAATGGAGGCACGCCTCCTCCCAGGGCAAGCGGCAATGTGCGAGCAGCCGTCCGGTCTCGGCACGCTGATCGGCGACGAGTGCCTCGTACCGGACTTCGTGCACGCGCCCAGGCAGCGCGGCCTGCCAATGCGTGATGAGCCGGTCGAACTGCACGTAGTACCGGCCGATGTCGCGCAGGTCGCGCGCGTATTCGTAGTACGAAAGCCCGGTGGCGAACAGCTGGCGGAAATTGCTGAGCCCGGTATCGAGTGGATGACGGCGCAGGACGATGATGCTCGCAGCGGGCAGCGCACGAGCGATATGCCCCAGGTAGAAAAAGTTGAGCGGCATCTTGTCGACGAAGCGCGGTTGCGCCCGACCCGGGGGACGCGTGCGTTCGAGGTAATCGCGACCGAGCACCTGCAGGTCGATGCACAGTGATTGCGCCAGCGTGGCTTCGTCGAGCACCTGTGGCGACGGCGTCCGGCAGGCTCGCTTCAGCAACACTCCGAAATTTTGCGACTCCCCCGCGGAGGCCACCTGCGAGTGGCTCGAGAGAATCCGTTCGACGAGCGTCGTACCGGTGCGCGGCATACCGGTCACGAAGATCGGTGCACGGGTGACTTCGCCGCCCGTCAGGTCCGCGTGGGCAGGAGCCGGCAAGACCTCCGGGAAAAGACGCATGACCGCGTCGAACAGTCTCTGGTCCCGCTCGAATCGATACCCTGTGGCCGCATGCTTGCGAGCATTGCCGGCGAGCAGGTGCGCGAACGCCTCTTCGCCCCGCTCCAGGTCCTCCAGTTCTTTGGCGAGCGCGTGACGCAGGTGCAATTCGGCGTCGGGATCGAGCGGACCAGTCTTTAGCAGCCGTTCGAGCCGCGCGAGGTGGTTACGCTCCGGGGTTTGCCGCCGAGTCGCCGCGAGCGCCGAATGTGCGCGCCAGAAGCGCGGATTGCAGCGCACGCACGCCTCGTAAGCCGCCTCGGCCTCGGCAAAGCGTCCCAGGAACTTGAGCGAAGCCGCGTGATTGAAATGCATGCCGGCACGCTCCGGGCCCAACTCGACCGCACGCTCGAAACACGCAACGGCCTGCTCATGGCGGCCAGCACGGCTGAACACGACGCCGATGGTGTCGAGCGTGGCCGCCGATGCAGGCAGCAGCGACAGGGCATGCCGTGCCGCCGCCAGCGCTTCGTCGGTGTGATGCAACCGGGAGAGCCACCGCCCCAGCTGCGCATGAGCCTCGGCATCGGCAGGATCGGTAGCGCAGGCCTCGCGGATGAGCGCGAGGCCCTCGCGCACACGGCCCGCTTCCGCGGCCGCGACGCCGCGAACCAGGAGTCCGTCCGCGCTGCCCGGCAAGCCGACCTCAGAGATCGAAGCGGTACGTGACTTCCAGGCCCATGGTGCGGGGCCGCAGCATGCTCTGGAAATACGTGCGTGAATCGATCGGCGCCAGGTCAGCGCGCTCGATCTGCCGGATGTAGCTGGGATCGCGGCGCACCGACGTGATCGCATATTTGTCGAATAGATTGTCGACATACAAGCTCGCCATCCACGGCCCCACGCCCATTCCGATCGAGGCTCCGTGAATCGCATACCCGGGCAAGGCTTCGCCGTTGTTGCGCAACCCCACCTTCGTATACACGTCGCTGACCGCGGTGAACGAGTAGTTCGCGTTCAGGGTCCACCCGTTGTCGAGCGGTCGTGTGTAGTCGAGCAACAGCGTGCCCTGCTGCTCGGGCGAACCCGACAGGCGGTCCCCGTCGAACGCGTCCTCGCCGTCGACGAGTCCAGGAGCATCGCTGGTGAGCTGGGCGTCATTGAAAGCGATGCTCGCCATGAGCTGAAGGGAGTCCGTGATCGACCACTGCGTCGACAACTCGATGCCACGGGTCTCGGCAGTGCCGCCATTGACAGTGATCGGAACCTCACCAACGTCGCTGGTTCCGGTCACCTGGATGTCGTTCCAGTCGATCTGATACACGGCGGCGTTCACGATCAGCCGGCCGTCGAGCCACAAGCTGCGCAATCCGACCTCGTAGTTGGTCGTCGTGTCCGGCTTGATCAGGACTTCGTTCTCCTTGAGGCAGAATGACTGCTCGTCAGGGATCGGGTCCTGGCACGGCGGACCTGAGTTGAGGCCGCCCTGGCGATAGCCCTCACTGATCGTCAGGTAACCCATCAAGTCCGGCGTGAACTTGAACGACGTGTTGAACTTGAAGATGGCGTCGTTGTCGCCGGTCTTGTTGCTGTCGTTCAACACGGTATCGACGAACGGGAACGATGTTTCCAGCGCGAGCTGGTCGTCGTAATCGAACCAGCGCGCCCCCACCGTCACTTGCCAGCGCTCGGTCAACTGGTATCCCAGCTCGCCGAACAACGCCAATTCTTCGAACGTTCGGCTGGATACGGCCAAGTATTCCAGGTCGGGGAATCCATCAGGCAGTCCATACCATTCCGGAATGCCGGGCGTGTACTCCGAAGCGACTCCATCACTCTCGTAACGGTTGTAAAAGGCGCCCGCGATCCAGCTCCACTTCCCTGTACCCTTGGAAACCAGGCGTAGTTCCTGGTTGAACGTATCCTCGTCGAGTTCGTCGGTCGCGTAGGCCGCGAACTGGGGGAAGTCCTCGTAGCCGAAATCGAGGTCCATCAGGAAGTCGGTCTGATCGCGTTGGCCGAACGACTCGAACTTCGAGGCTCCCGTGGCTGACGTGAGTTCGGCGAAGCCAATATCCCACGTCAGCTCGAGCGCCAACAGGTGATTGGTCTTGTCGTTCGGCTCGAGAAAGCGGCTCGCCGACACGTAGCGGCCCGTTCCGAAGGCCTGGTCGTGGTTGACCGTGCGTCCGCCAACCTGCTGGTCCTGGTAGTAATACGTCAGGTTGGCATCGACGGCATCGGTCACCTGCCAGAACAAGCCGAGCCTGCCGGTGAATGTCTCCTCGGTATCTACGTCCTTCCGCTTGCGCAGGTTGGCCGCGACGTCCGCGGGGTCGTCAAAATCGGGATCCGGATTGGAAACGCCCGGCTCGCGCACGATGTAGTTGTAGTCGATGAAACCTGGATCATCGACGTATCCCGCGGCTACGCGAAGGGCCAGACGATCTTCGACCAGCGGCACGTTCACGACGCCCCACACGTCCGTGCCCATGCCGTCGCTCTCGTTGATCGAGTAGAGACGGCCGCCCACCGATACTTCGAAACCCGCAGGATTCGGCCGATTCGGCAGGTAGCGAATGGCGCCCGCGAGTGTGCCGGCGCCATACAGGGTGCCTTGCGGGCCCAGCAGTGCTTCGACTCGCTCGATGTCGATCATCTGCAGGTCCACGAACAGCGGAATGTCGCCCAGGTAGGTCGCGACCGTGCCTCCCGCACCATTGCCGTTGGCTGTCGCGTCGCTCAGCGAACTCACGTTCAGGCCGCGGACGGTGATAAGGTTGCTGGAACGCGGCCCCTGGTTCGGCACGTACAGTCCCGGCACGGCCCGGGTGAACTCGGCCAGGTTATTGATGCGCAATTTCTCAAGCGACTCGGGCCCGAGCGCGACCATATTGAAAGGAACGTCCTGTACGTTCGCCTCGCGGCGGGTCGCCGTGACGATGATTTCCTCGAGCACCGTGCCGTCCCCAGCCACCGCTTGAGCGACTGCAGCGCCCATCGGCGCCGAAAGGCCAAGCGCGGCCGCCACCGCTGCTGTGATCCGCGACGAATATCGATTGCCAGCCATGCGAACTCCCTCCCCGGTGACCCGACCGGCCAACATAGGCCAGCCCCCAGGTCAGTGGCGCAAAACGAGCCGAGTCTATAGCGGAACGGGGCGACACTTTCAATTTGAAGAAGCTCGAGTGCCGGAGATGCGCCTCGCGCTGCTGCGGTGCCGGCATCGTGCCGGTCACCTGAGCCGGACTTGGCAGGAACGTCGCAGCCCCCTACTCTTGCCGGCCTTTCCGCCACCGCGCCACAACTCCCATGAGCACCGCCGACCGCAAACCGCTGGGGCCCCTGCCGGCCCTGATCTTCAGTTCGCGCTGGCTGCAGCTGCCGCTCTATCTCGGCCTCATCGTCGCGCAGGGCGTCTATGTCTTCCTGTTCCTCAAGGAACTGTGGCACCTGATCCACTCGGCGCCGACGCTGACCGAGCAATCGATCATGCTGATGGTGCTCGGCCTGATCGACGTGGTGATGATCTCGAACCTGCTGGTGATGGTGATCGTCGGCGGTTACGAAACCTTCGTGTCACGCCTTGACCTGGAAGGACATCCCGACCAGCCCGAGTGGCTCAGCCACGTCAACGCGAGCGTGCTGAAGGTAAAGCTCGCGATGGCGATCATCGGTATCAGCTCGATCCACCTGCTCAAGACGTTCATCGAGGTCGGCGCGATCGGCGGCATGCCGCTGTGCGGAACCAGCGCCGCCATCGCGGCTGCGCAGGCATTGAGCGCGGCCGGATCCGTCGGCAAGGGCTGCACGCAGGTCACTTCCGAAGGCGTCTTGTGGCAGACCATCATCCACTCGGTGTTCATTTTGTCCGCGCTCGGCATCGCCTGGACAGATCGCATCATGTCACTCGGCGTCAACGCGTCACGCAAAGGACACTGACCCGCACGCATGACCGACGTCGTCGCCTACCTGCTCGCCATCGGCGTCGCGTTCGTCATCAACGTGCCGTTCGGTTACTGGCGGGCAGGCGTGCGCAAGTTTTCGCCGCAATGGTTCGTGGCGGTGCATGCGGCCGTGCCGATGGTGATTGCGCTGCGGTTCGCGCTCGGACTGCCGTTCCGCTGGAAGATATTGCCGTTCTTCGTGGCCGCGTACTTCGGCGGCCAGCTCGCCGGCAGCCGGCTGCGCCTGCGGCGCGCAGCTCAGCCCAACCGGCCGTAATCGGCGAACAAGGCGATCACCTTCTGAATTTCTGCGTCGTCGAGCAGCTGCGGCACCAGCCCCGCGGACAGCATCGAGAGGTATTCGCCCGCAAGATTCTCGACCTCGACGGCTACCGCATGGGCGCGGGTAAGCGTGCTGCCGACCGCCATGACCCCGTGATTGCCGAGCAGGCACGCACGCCGGTCCTGCAGGCCGCGCACCGCTGATTCGGCCAGCTCGGCCGTGCCGAAAGTGGCATACGGCATGCAGCGCACGTCGCCACCGACCAGAGCGATCATGTAATGGAATGGAGGGATGCCCCGGCCGGCGGCTGCGAGCGCCGTCGCGCGTGGGCTGTGCGTGTGGACGATCGCAAAGACGTCCGGGCGCGCGCGATAGATGGCGGCGTGCATGCGCCATTCGGACGAAGGCCGTGGCGCCGTGGCAACCACCAGCGCATCGAGCGGCAAGGTGACGATTTGCGATGGAACCAGCTCGCGGTACGGGATGCCGGCGGGGGTGATCGCGAAACCGCCGGTCACCCGGCAGGACACGTTGCCCGATTTGTTCGGCACCATGCCCGCGTCGTCGAGCGCGTGCGTAACGGCAATGATCTCTTCAAGATGGTCACGCATGCGCTCCGTCCTCAGTGCCGTTCGTGCCCGCAATACAGCGCAGCCAGGCCCGCCCTGCTCGCCTGCGCCACGCCGCGCTCGGTGATGATCCCGGTAACCAGCCGCGCGGGCGTGACGTCGAATCCTGGATTTCGCACGTGACTGCCGGGC
>Ga0316622_100001745_pt1 | contig 14512 bp, 13 predicted proteins | sample OWC_Aug_OW2_C1_D_FD_207646 | JGI IMG/M metagenome (GOLD analysis project Ga0316622, IMG submission 207646) | Wetland soil microbial communities from Old Woman Creek delta, Ohio, United States - OWC_Aug_OW2_C1_D5_C | ecosystem: Environmental > Terrestrial > Soil > Wetlands | place: USA: Ohio... | reverse complement strand
GCTGGTGCTCCCGATCCTCGCCATCGCCTCGCCAGCGGACGGAGGCGGCGGCCCCGCCAACGTTCTCGTCCTCTACAACGCCGAGGACCCCGAGGCCGTGGCCGTGGCCGAGCACTACCGCGACTTGCGGTCCGTTCCGGCGGCTCAGCTCTGCGGCCTCGCGTCCGTGGACCCGGCGGCTCAGTCGATCGGCTTCGACGACTACGTTACGTACATCGGCGATCCCCTCGACGCGTGCCTCGAGTCGCTGCCCCAGCCCGAGGAGATCGACTACGTGGTCACGGTCAGGGGGCTGCCGTACCGGGTCGACATCCCGGACGGGTTCACGACCAGCCTCGAGGCCATGATCCAGGTGCTCCACACCTATGCGCCCTCGACGGGCGAGGAGATCGCGGGCAGGGCCCAGTACAGGGCCTCGACGTCCGATCCCTACCAGGCATCGATCGTGAACCCCCACGCCATCTCGGGATCGATCCACTCCGGCGACTACACGATCTCCAACCCGTCCATGTCGTGGTACACGGCCTCGCCCGGCATCGTCCGCGCGGGCGAGCTTCCGGAGAGCTTCCGGCGCGAGATGCCCGCGGAGTGGGCGGGGTTCGACTTCTCGGGGAACCTCCTCGTCGTGACCCGGCTCGACGGGTTCGACTACGACGATGCGACCGCGCTCGTGGACAGGGCGGTCGCCTCGGACGCAAGCTTCCCGACCGCCGAGATCCTGTGCATGGAGGCCTCGGACCAGGCACGGGGGGCACGCGATCCGGAGTGCGAGTTCGTCGTCCGCCACCTCGTCATGGCCGGCCTCGACGCCACCTACCTCTCCCCCTTCGACGGGGCCCTCTCGGGCCACACGGTCGCCGCGTACTTCACCGGCACGGCCGGCCTGACCGGAGGCATCGCGGGCAACACATACGTGCCCGGCGCCATCGCCTGCAACCTGACATCCTTCGGCGCCGCGCCCCAGAACTTCCTCTGCAGCCCCGACGGCTCGACCTGCCCCGCATCCGAGAGCCAGACATCGATCGCGCGCTTCGTCGCCGCGGGCGCGACCGGCGCCCACGGCACGGTGAACGAGCCGCTCAACAACTCGTTCCCGAACGCCGGCACGCTGCTCCTCTACACGTTCGGCTACAACCTGGGCGAGAGCTTCTTCCTGAACCAGAGGTTCCTCTACTGGCAGAACCTCGTCCTCGGCGATCCCCTCGCCACCCCGTACGCCGAGAGGCCCACGGTCACGGTGACCCCGGGCGGCTCGGTGCCCAGCCTCTCGACCCTCACGGTGCAGGGCTCGCATCCGGACGGCGTGGCCCGCGTCATCCTCTACGTCGACGGGGCCCGCGTCGCGCAGGCCGACTCCGACACGCTCGAGCACGTCGTGACGGATCCCGAGGGCACGGACCTGCACATCCTCGCCGTCGCCATCGCCTCGAACGCTCCCGTGACCCGCACGGGGTGGCCGGTCGCCGAGCAGCACCCCAGGCCCGACGTCCAGGGCTGGACGACCGCCACGATCGCGGTCACGACCGCGCTCGAGCCCGACGAGGTCGAGGTCGCGGAGCCCGTGCCCGACTCCGCTCCCGACGCCGGGGAGGACGTGCCCGCGGACACGGCCGGCGATCCCGGCTCCGGCCGCGAGGACTCGGCCTGCGGCTGCTCGATCATTTCATAGGGTGTGCGCGAAGCGATTACCTGTCCACCGGGGCCGCCGCGCACCGGTGCGGTGACCCGCCGCCACACGCACAGCTGATCGCCACGGATGACGTCGAGCGGACGCGCGTCTGGGCGGTGGGGCAGAAGCACTCCGCCGCCACGTAGAGGCAGCCGGGCCGTGCCTTGCAGTCCGCCTCGAAGACGAGGGGGGGGAACTGGGCAACGCCTCCCTCGCACGGCCCCCTGGCCTCGCGGCAGACGTACCCGGGATCGCCTCGCGGCACGGCTTCCAGCACGCAGCCGGTCGCGAGCAGGCACTGGGCGGCCGTCATGTCGTCGCACGCCATTCCGGCCGGCGGCTTGTCGGAGGGCGAGGGCCACTCCGGCTCCTGGGGCCACCTGGCCTTCATGCCGGCGTCCGCTTCGCTGGGCTGCGCACGCCTGCACGCGGATGCCGCGAGCAGCAGCGTGAGAGCCAGCGCCACGGATGCCCGGTTCATGACCCGACCTGTCCGTCCGGGGAGGAGGCGAGGGGCTTTCTGCGGATGACCCTGCGGTACCAGAGCACCGGTCCCTCCTGGCCCCTGTGCGAGTGGCCGTCGAGCGGCTCGTCGGATCCCGGCCTGCAGCAGTCGCGCACCATGCCGAGGTGGCCCTTGTCGAACTGGCACAGGTGCACGTCCACGATGCCCCTGAGCAGCGTGCGCAGCATGGTGGAGGCCTCCTGGCGCACGAGGGTGTCGCGCTCCGCCGTGCCCACGAACAGGTGCTCCACGCCGTGCTCGCGCAGGCGCTTGAGATCCGGCCTCTCCCCGAACAGCTCGAAGCCGTAGACGCCGTCCACCATGGGCGACTCGTAGCCCTTGTTCGTGAGCGCGATGATCGCGGGAGGCAGGGGCAGCGTCCGGTTCAGCCAGTACCACATGACGAGGCCAGAGGTGCGGGGGATGCCGTCCCCGCACAGCATGAGCTCGCGGACCGTCTCGCTCACGGGGTTGTTGGCCTCGGGGTTTCCGTAGTTGATCACGCTCCGCATGACATCGCCGTCGATCACGGGGTTGCCGCTCTCGAGCTCCGTGCAGGCCTGCTCGAGCACGGTCCCGGCCATGAGGTGCTTGTGGTTCTCGAAGAGCGTGCCCACGTCCGTGGGGTCGATGGGGGCCACCCCGAGCAGGCCCGCGTGAGCGATCCCCCTGAGCTTGCCCGAGGCGAGCGTCCTCAGGCTGCTCTCGCCCCCCTGGCAGTACCCGCCGAGGATGATCTGCGTGCCCTCGAAGTGCTCTCCGAGCCCGAGGCAGAGCGCGCGCACGTCCAGGATGTACTCCTCCGGCGTCATCCTCTGCACCGCCTCGGTCGTCCTGATGTCCTTGTTGACGATGACGGCCGTGGGGATGGAGTGGGCCGAGAGGTAGTGGACGAAGCTCTGCCTGTCGTCCCAGGCGAGGACGCCCGGGTCGAGGACCATGGGCGGGATCATGGCGAGCGGGACCGCGGACCCCCTCTCGTCGTCGAAGCGCCGCGGCAGCCATATCTCGAGCCGCTCCGTCTCCCCGAGCTTCCACCAGCTGCCGTCGTCGAAGCGCAGCCCGAAGGAGCGCCGCGCCGTCTCGTCCAGCTCGCCGCTCCGGAGCAGCATCCACGCCCGCGCCCGCTCGGCCCTGCGGGCCAGGAGCTGGTGCAGGAGCTCCCTCCTCGGGCCTGCGAAGGCCGCGATCCAGGGGTTGAGCGCGGCCATGGGCGCGGTCGCGAGGATCGTGTGGGCCCAGGCGTTCAGGAACTCGAGGGTCTCGCTCTCCGCGAACCCCACCCCGTCCTTGATGGCCCCGTTCATGGCCTGCATCATCCGCATCGTGTGGAATGGGGCCTTGTCCATCCAGTCGGCCATGGGCCCAACGGGGAAGCTCCTTGCCATCACCGCTCCTTATGAACGCACGTTCATTCGATTATTAGAGCAATTCCGCGAGCACTGCAACTTCACTTGATCGTGCTCCGAAAGCCCGTATACTTTTTCCCGGAGAGGGAAGGGGTCAGAAAGGAGACGGCTCATGCTCAGGTCCTCCATCCGGATCGCAGCGGTATCGCTCGCCCTGTGCGCCTGCGAGGGGAACGACTCCTCGATCCACCTCACGTGGCAGGTCAACGGCGATGACGCCACCCTCGACAGGTGCGAAGCCGTGGGCGCGGCGTGGGTGAGGATCCTCATCGACGACGACGGGGACGACGACACGGACCGCTACTCGCGGGACATGCCCTGCATGAACGGTGCGGGAGAGACGCTCAAGATCTTCCAGTCGGACGAGAACTACCAGGTCAAGTTCGAGCTCCGCGGCGAGCTCGAGGTCAAGGCCCAGGACCCCGAGACCGGCTGGCTCGACTTCTCTCCCGACAAGGGCACGAACGAGATGTCCGCGAGCTTCACCGTCGCCACGCCGTAGCGCCTACCTGCACCCGACCCGCCACGCGTCCAGATCCGGGTTCTTTATTATCGTGTCGAGGTTCCTGGTGTTCGCCTGCGGGCAGATCGAGTCCGCCAGCGTCTCGTCCCCGTACTCGACCTGGAACACCGCCTTTCCCGCCGCGATGAAGGGCGAGAGCAGGTCGCACTCGTCCCATGCGAAGCACTCCTCGTTCAGGGCCCAGTCGAACTCGCCCATGAGGTCGCCGATCTGCTCGAGGTCGTTCTTGAGGCCGACGCTGAGATCCCTTGCGTGCGCCTCCCTCGCGATGAACCCGTTGTAGTCCAACTGGTCCGCGTACACGAGCGGGAAGCCCGGATCGTTCGCGTACCCGTCGACGTTGTCCGGCTCGACCCCGTCGCAGCGCTTCGTCACCGCGAGGTCGAGCCTCTCCTCCATGATGCCCCTCACGGTGGCGTCCCTCACGTCGAGCCACCTCTCGCCCGGCCACCCGTCGAGCTCGCTGCCGATCGCCGCCGTGGGGAAGCTCGACGCGTCCTCCCTCCAGTCCTCCCAGCTCCCCGCGCTGAAGTAGCACACCACGATCCGTCCGTCCTCGTGGAGCGCGTCGATCGTCGCCTGCGGCACGTCGAAGAGGTCGATGTCGTACATCTCGACCTCGAAGCTCGTGTCGATCGGCAGGCCCGTCAGCTGCCACTGCCACCTCGTCCCCGGCTCCGGCCGCCAGATCCCGGCCGTCGCCCCGTCCTCCTCCTCCGCGTCTCCGTCGCCGGCCTGATCCGTCGCGGTGTCGGCTCCCGTGTCCGTCGCCTCCATCGTGTCCAGCGGCACGTCACGCGTGCCGTCGCCGCCTCAGGGGCTGCCGCAGCCCGCCATCAGGGCCGCCGCCGCGATCGCTCCCCGTGTCGTGTTCCTCATGCCTCCATGCTAGGGGAGAACCTCCGGCGGGGCAAGCCGGGGTTTGACCCGGGCCGGGAGAGATGTACACTCTCTGGCAGCCGTGAGACCGCTCGAGTACAGGATGGACCTTCCCTTCGGCCGCGACAGGGTGTGGGAGGCATTGACCACGGCTCAGGGCCTCGAGTCATGGCTCTGCGACAGGGCCAGTGTGAATCCCGTGATCGGAGGCGCGTGGGACATGTGGTGGGAGCCGGCCCTGGAGCGCGGGATGCGCCTCGATCTCCTCTCCATCGACAGGCCGAGGCTCCTCGATCTCGAGTGCGTGGACGCGGGGCGTCTGGATCCGGGCGAGGGCGGCGGCTACGGCGGGACGAGGATCACGATCGTCCTGTTCCCGGCGCTCGACGGCACGAGGCTGGAGCTCACGCACTCCGGCTGGGGGGAGACGGGCGGGTGGATGCTCTTCCAGCGCACGTTCGAGCGGTTCTGGTGGGGAGCGCTCGAAGACCTCCGCGTGGCCCTCCGGAGATGATGGCCGCTGCGCTGTCCGGGTTGACGGGGGCTCCTTGATGGACTAAGCTTAGCTAGATCATACCGGAGGCCCCATGGAGTCGGTGAACATCCATCACGCCAAGACCAACCTGTCCAGGCTGCTTGCGCGCGTGGAGGCAGGGGAGAGGATCGTCATCGCGAGATCCGGAAAGCCCGTGGCGATGCTCGTGCCTGTCAGGCAGGAGCGCAGGCCGAGGAGGCTCGGGCTCTACGCCGGCAAGGTGAGGATCGCGGATGACTTCGACCAGCTGCCCGACGACGTGCAGAGGGCGTTCGAGGGGGGATCGGAGTGAGGATCCTTCTCGACACCCACGTCCTGATCTGGGCACTGTCGGATCCCGGCGAGATCTCGGAGGACGCGCGGCGCCTGATCGTCGATCCGGAGGTCCCCGTGCTCGTGAGCGCCGCGACCGCGTGGGAGATCGCCGTCAAGCAGTCTCTCGGCAAGGTCGTCCTGCCCCGCCCCGCCGAGATCTGGCTTCCGCGCGCCGTGGCGAGCGCCGGCTTCGAGTGGCTGGCGATCACGCACGAGGATGCGCTGAGGACGCGGGCTCTCCCCTGGCACCACCGGGATCCGTTCGATCGGCTGCTCGTCGCGCAGGCGATGAGAGGGCTCACGATCGCGACCCGGGACGAGATGATTGCGAGGTACGGCGTTCCGGTGATGCCGGCCTGACCGGACCGGGCTCCGGGAGTGCCTTTCCAGGCGATCCCTACGAGAGGTCCTTGAGGCGGGCGAGCAGGGCGAGCGCCTCGAGGGGGGTGAGGCCGTTCACGTCGATCCCGGCGAGCGTCTCCCGCAGGGTGTCGGGCCTGGCCGGCGCGGGCTCGAACAGGCTCATCTGGGTGCGGTCGGTACCGGGGGCTGCGGGCCCGCGGCCGGACTCGAGGTCCTCGAGGATCCTTCGGGCGCGGCGCAGGACCTTCTCGGGCAGGCCCGCGAGCCGCGCGACCTGGATGCCGTAGGAGCGGCTGGCGCTCCCGGGCTCGATCTTGCGAAGGAACACGACCCTGTCGCCGTACTCGGTCGCGGTCGCGTTGTAGTTGGCGGCGTTCGGGTGGGTTTCCGCGAGGCTCGTCAGCTCGTGGTAGTGGGTCGCGAAGAGGGTGCGGGAGCCCACGGCGTCGTGCAGGTGCTCGGCCACGGCCCAGGCGATGCTCATGCCGTCGAAGGTCGAGGTGCCGCGTCCCACCTCGTCGAGGACGACGAGGCTCCTGCGGGTCGCATGCCTGAGGATCGTCGCGGTCTCGGTCATCTCCACCATGAACGTGGACTGGCCCCAGGAGAGGTTGTCGGACGCGCCGACGCGGGTGAAGATCCGGTCCGCCACTCCGATCTCGGCCTCGCGGGCCGGGATGAAGCTCCCGGCCTGGGCCATGATTGCAGAGAGCGCCACCTGCCGCATGAACGTGCTCTTGCCGCTCATGTTGGGGCCCGTGATGATCCACAGGCGGTGGGCGTCGACGTCGAGGTCCACGTCGTTGGGCACGAACCCGTCGGGAGCGCCGAACGCCTCGACGACCGGGTGGCGGCCGGCGCGGATGAGGATGCGTCCGGATGAGACGACGCGGGGCCGGACGTAGCCGTGCCGGGCTGCGAGCGCGGCGAAGGACGCGAGCACGTCGAGCCTGGCCAGGGCCTCGCCGAGACGCCTGAGATCGGGCTCGTGGCGTGCCACGAGCGAGACGAGGTCCTGGAACATCGACTCCTCGAGCGCCTTGCGGCGGTCGTCGGCCGTGAGGATCCGGCCCTCGAGGTCCGTGAGATCGGCCGTGACGTACCGCTCGCCGGTCGCGAGCGTCTGCTTGCGGATGTAGCGCTCGGGCACGAGGTGGAGGTTGGGCTTCGTGACCTCGATGAAGTACCCGAACACCTTGTTGTAGCGGATCTTGAGGGAGGAGATGCTCGTGGCCTCCCGCTCCCCCTGCTCCATCCGGGCCATGGCGTCCTTGCCCGAGGTGGAGAGCTCGACGAGATCGTCGAGGTCCGGGCGGTAGCCCCTGCGGAAGATCCCTCCCTCCCTGGCGATGGGCGGCGGGGTGTCCACGAGGGCGCGCTCGAGCGTGTCGGCGAGCGAGGGGTCGACGGGCGGGATCTCGACGGGCGGCGCATCTCCCGGCGTCGAGAGGCCCGAGAGGAGCCGGGAGAGCGCGGGCAGGAGGGAGAGAGTGGAGCGGAGCGAGCCGATCTCGCGAGGGGTCGAGGCGCGCAGGACGGCGCGGCTCACGATCCTGTCGATGTCGCAGGCGGAGCCGAGGAGGCGGCGGATCTCGTCACGGGCCCCGGAGTCGCCGAGGAGGGCCTCGACGCCGTCCTGCCGCCGGCGGATCGCGGAGACGTCGACGAGCGGGGCGAGGATCCATGCGTGCAGCAGGCGGCCGCCCATGGGGGTGCATGTGCGGTCCATCCAGCCCACGAGCGAGCCCTTCCGGTCGCCCGTCGCGGCCCGGACGATCTCGAGGTGACGGATCGTGTTGTCGTCGAGGACGAGGTGCTCCGAGGGGCTCGATGGCACGATCCTGCGGATGGGTAGATCCAGGCCGGGCTGGGTGGACGCGAGGTAGTCGAGCACCGAGGCCGCGGCCGAGGCGGCGCGGGGCCCGAGGCCCGGCGCGTCCTCGATGAAGTCCCGGATGCGGGAGGCGCTCCTTCCTGGGTCGAGGAAGTCGCGGGCCGGGGCGAAGGGGGTCCTGGAGGCGCGGGGCGAGCGCTCCGCGAGGAAGGCCTCGAGAGCCTTCCATGCCGGCGGGATCAGGACCTCGCGCGGATCGAGGCGTGCCAGCTCGCCTGCGAGCTCGGCCTCGTCTGCCGCGTCCATGACGAGCATCTCGCCGGTCGAGATGTCCGCGGCCGCGATCCCGAACGGCCCGGACGAGGCCTCGGAGTCCGCCGGCACCACGCAGGCGAGGTAGTTGGCCTGCGAGGCCTCGAGCAGATCCGTGTCCACGTTGGAGCCCGGTGTGATGACCCGGACCACGTCCCGCGCCACGATGCCCTTTGCCTTCGACGGGTCCTCGAGCTGCTCGCACACCGCGACCTTGAACCCCTGCTCGAGGAGCCGCTGCAGGTACGTCTTGACCGAGTGGTGGGGCACCCCGCACATGGGCACGGGGTCCTCCTTGCCCTTGTCCCGGCTCGTGAGCGCCAGGCCCAGCGCCTTCGAGGCCGCGACCGCGTCCTCGTAGAACATCTCGTAGAAATCGCCCAGGCGGAAGAAGACGAGCGCGCCGGGGTAGCGGCCCTTCACGTCCCGGTACTGGCGCATGACCGGGGTGTCGTGGCTGGAGGAGGCCCGCGGCATCGTGGGGTTCTTAGCACATGGGCGGGGTCCGGGGAACGGTACGGGGCATCGAGAAACCTCTTTACACTGGCACTGCACAGGATCCATGCTAGGCAGTGAATTGCGGGGGCAAGGAGGAGAACATGTCCACATCGAGGTTGATGGTCCTGGCAGCGGCTGTCGCCGCTTTCGGGTGCGGGAGCACAATCAAGTACTCGGGGGACTCCGCCACGGACCCGGACTCGCCGGTCGACACCGTGGTCGACAGCACGGTGGACAGCACCGGGGACACGGAGATCGACAGCGTGACCGATACGGGTGTCGATGTGAACGTCGACGTCGAGCCGGACTCGCCGAACCCCGAGTGCTCCGACGGCATCGACAACGACGGCGACGACCTCATCGACATGGAGGACTTCGACTGCATCGATCCCACGGACGACATCGAGGGCCCGGGCGACGCCGGCTGCTCGGTGGACAACCACTGCGAGGCGGGCTGGTGGGAGTGCGACCGCGCGACCGGCACGTGCTACGAGCCTCCCGAGGGGGACCTCTGCGTGCCCTGCTACACGAGCGAGGACTGCGGCGACGGCGTCACCGGCGAAGACGTGGACCGCGACTACTGCGTCTACCACGGCATGGGCGGCGAGTGCTCGAAGGACTGCAGCGGCGACTTCGACTGCCCCAAGGGATTCTACTGCGATCCCGAGGTGGACCCGCCGCATCCGGGCATGTGCATACCCGTGGCGGGCACCTGCGAGAGCATGATGAACCTGGGCTCGGCCTGCAGCGACAGCGGGGACTGCGGCTGGGGCGAGACGATCGGGTGCGTGGGCAGCGTCTGCGTCCAGTACTGCGAGATCGAGCACGACTGCGTCGAGGGCTCGAGCTGCGTCGAGTTCGTGTGCGTGCCGGACTGATCCGCCTCCTCTATCGATCCATAAGCGTTCTGATATAGTCCACCCGATGGCAGTGACCCTCGAGGAAGCGTGCAGGGTTCTCGTCGAGACCGGGCTCATGGGCGAGGACCAGCAGCGGATCGCGCTCGAGCGGGGCGACATCCAGCACCACAGGCTCGTCGAGCAGTCACCCGAGGTCGGGGTGGGGCGGCGCCGGCTCAGGCCCGTGGTCACGCCGGCGCAGGTCCTCGCGGCGATGCGCTTCGAGATCCCCGACGGCTCGGGGCGGCCCCTCACGGAGGACCGCATCGTCGAGGCGCTCGCCGGCCGGATGGGATGGGAGTACGAGAAGGTCGACCCGCTCAAGCTCGACACCAGGCTCGTGACCTCGACCCTCTCGATGCCCTTCGCGAGGCGCCACTCGGTCGTGCCCCTGAGCCTCAGGGACGGGGTGCTGAGGGTCGCCATGGCCGACCCGTCCGACACCTCGCTCGTCGAGCAGATCAGGCAGGTCACGGGCCTCTCGGTCGTGCCCGTGGCCTCGGCCCAGAGCGACATCCAGAAGGTCATAACCGAGACCTACGGCTTCTCGAAGAGCGTGGACGCGGCCCAGGCGCAGATCACCGCGGGAATCGACCTCGGCAACCTCGAGCAGTTCGTGCGCCTCAAGCGCGTGGAGGATATAGAGGCGGACGATCGCCACATCATAAACGCCGTGGAGTACATCTTCCACTACGCCTTCGACCAGCGCGCCTCGGACATCCACATCGAGCCCAAGCGCGAGCAGAGCCTCGTCAGGTTCCGCATCGACGGCGTGCTCCACGACATCTACAGGATGCCCAAGGCTGTCCACGCAGCCGTAGTCTCGCGCGTGAAGACGATGGGCAGGCTCGACATCGCCGAGCGCCGCCTGCCGCAGGACGGGCGGATCAAGACCCGGCGGGAGGACCGAGAGGTCGAGGTTCGCGTCTCGACCCTGCCGACCGCGTTCGGCGAGAAGCTCGTCCTCAGGATCTTCGATCCCGGCCTCCTGCTGCACGACCTCAGGGACCTCGGATTCCCCGAGGCGGCCCTCGGGAAGTGGGAGCGATTCATCGCGAGCCCCTACGGCATGATCCTCGTGACCGGACCCACGGGGAGCGGGAAGACCACGACGCTCTACTCGAGCCTCCAGGCGCTGGTCTCCAGCGAGGTCAACATCTGCACGATCGAGGATCCGATAGAGATGGTGATCGACACATTCAACCAGCTCGCGGTGCATCAGAAGATCGGGCTCACGTTCCCGGTGGCACTGCGCCACATCCTGCGCCAGGATCCCGACATCGTCATGGTGGGCGAGATCCGCGACCCGGAGACGGCCGAGCTGGCCGTCCAGGCGGCCCTCACGGGTCACCTCGTCTTCACGACCCTGCACACGAACGACACCGCGACGACGGTGACCCGCCTCGTGGATCTCGGCATCGATCCCTTCCAGGTCGCCTCCACGCTCGTCGGCGTCCTCGCCCAGAGGCTCGTGCGCAAGGTCTGCCCCGAGTGCCGGGAGGAGACGGTCCTGACACCGGACCAGATGGCTCTCCTCGACATCCGCACGGCGCCGGACGAGACCCGCAGGCTCAAGGTCTGGCAGGGCAAGGGCTGCGTCCACTGCCGGGGAACGGGCCTCTACGGGCGCACGGGGGTCTTCGAGCTTCTAGAGATGAGCGACGCGATCCGGCGTCTCATCCTCGATCGGGCCGCGGCCGGGGACATCGAGCGCGCGGCGATCGCCGACGGCATGATCACGCTCCGCGAGAGCGCGGTCCAGAAGCTGGCACAGGGGATCACGTCCTTCGGGGAGGTGATCCGCATGACGGCCCAGGAGTAGGAGCATGGCACCCTCCCGATGGACGGACGAGGTCCTCTCCATGCTCGGCGCTGGCTATCCCCTCGTGCAGATCGTCTCCTACGAGGAGGGGCGCGTCGAGTCCGACCTGCGCGAGGCCTGCCTCGCGGCCGGGGTGACCTTCGTCTCGACGATCCCGGCGGAGGATCCCCTCGAGACCCTCGCCGTGGCCGAGTCCCACTCGGGCCCGGCAATCGTGCTCGTCAAGGACATGCACCCGCACTTCTCCGACCACCGCCTCGTCCGGCGCATCCGCGACCTGGTCACCGTGCTCCCGTCGAGGCGGGTCCTCCTCGCATTCCTTTCTCCCCTGACCGATCTCCCGCGCGAGATGGTCCGGGACACGGCTCTCGTCGACGTTCCGCTGCCCGACGCCGCGTGCCTCGAGTCCGTCGCCGGCGAGGCGTGCTCGAGGGCGGCCATCTCCGGGGCGCCCGCCGGCGAGCTTGCCACGGCCCTGACGGGCCTCACGCTCGAGGAGGCGAGGCGCGTCCTCTCCAAGCTCCTCGTGATGCACGGCCCCGCTGCCCTCGGCTCCCCCTCGCTCGTGCTCGAGGAGAAGAAGAAGCTCGTGCGTGTATCGGGAGCCATGGCGATCGTGGAGCCGGACAGGAGCCTCGACGACCTCGGCGGGGCCGGCGAGCTCAAGCGCTGGCTCGGCGAGAGGACCCGCGCGTTCACCCGCGAGGCGCGCGATTTCGGACTGCCCGCGCCGAGAGGCCTGCTCCTTGCGGGAGTCCAGGGCTGCGGCAAGAGCCTCGCCGCGCGCGCGATCGCGTCCTACTGGTCTCTCCCGCTCTGCAGGCTGGACATGGGCCTGCTCATGGGCCTCACGTCTCCCGAGGCCGCACTCAACGAGGTCTTCAAGGTCGTGGAGGCCATGAGCCCCGCGATACTCTGGATCGACGAGATCGAGAAGGTGCTCCAGGTGGAGATGCGGGGCGCGGCGAGCAGGATCCTCGGCTCCTTCGTCACCTGGCTCTCCGAGAAGAAGTCCCCGGTATTCACGGTCGCGACCGCCAACGACGTCGACCTCCTGCCCCCCGAGCTCGCCCGGAAGGGCCGGTTCGACGAGATCTTCTTCTTCGACCTGCCGGACGCGGCGGATCGCGCCGAGATCTTCGCGATCCACTTCCGCCTCCGGGGCCTCGATTCCGGCCTCCCGGACGTCAAGGCCCTGGCCGCCCAGACCGAGCACTTCTCGGGATCCGAGATCGAGCAGTCCGTGATAGGCGCCCTGTACCGGGCCTTCGCCGCGGGCAGGGCGCTCGAGGAGCGCGACCTCAGGATCTCGATCTCCGAGACCGTTCCCCTCTACAGGACGTACGAGGAGCGCATCAAGGCCCTGAGGGAATGGGCCCACGGCCGCGCGCGCCCCGCCGCGCTCGAGCGCCGCCGCATCGATCTCTTCGAGAAGGAATAGATCAGCCGGAGCGGTAGCGCTTGCGGATCGTCTCCTCGACCGTCCAGGTGCAGGTCATGCCCTTGGGGAAGGTCACGAGGTCGCCCTTTCCGAAGGCCACCTCGCCCGAGGGCGTCTTCACCCTGACCTTTCCCTCGTAGACGTAGAACGTCTCCTCGTCGTCGTAGGTCCAGTCGAACGTGGACGGCTCGCACTCCCACGGGCTCCAGGACTCGACCCGCAGCGCATCCAGCTCCTTCTTCGTGGGCTTCTTCACCTTCACGTCAGTCACTGGCTGTCCCTCCCTGTTCAAGTTTAATCGCGGACCAGGCGACCGTGAGCTTGGCAGATGCGACACTTGCATGGACGCTTCGCCGTATAATGCCTGATGCCGACCTTGATGCCGTTCAACTCGTCTCCGCACGGTTCAATTATTTCCCAGAGATCGGCCTCATCGTTTTCGATGAAGCGCCGGAGGGAGAACGCACAGAGGTCGGCCATCTGGATCATGCTGGTGAAGTAGCTGTCGACGAAGAGGGGCGTCTCCACAACGTTCGATATTTGCTTGTACAGGGTGCCCACCTGGTGGAATTTCAAAGAGAGTTCGTGGAGTCGCGGCGCGACTTTTGTATTGTTGTCGTGAACCACGATACCGATCGACTCGGAGCGACTCAGGAAAGACTGGTAGCGCGTTAGAACCTGCTCAAATGCCATTTCATAGGGAGTGGATCGGCCGGCGGTGAAGTCGGGCTCGCCTGAACGACGCCGGATCTGCTCCTCGACGGCCGAGCGGCGTTGATCGCAGGAAAGCCTTTCGAATGAAGGAACCGATTCCTGCTCCGAGTAGCGTCGATGCATCCAGCCAGTATGAATCTCGGTTCTGCTGAGTTGATATCTCGCCTTGATCGCGTCCAGAGATTCGTCCAGTGGCTTCCAATCGTGGGCTTGGATACAGAGCCCCAGGAGCACGAAGTGCGATGTCCCCGCTCCGAGTTCTTCGACTCCTGACTCATCGATATATAGGATGCATACGGACATCAGGACAAGGGAAGAAAAGCGACTAGAGCAGAACCCAAAGGTCCCGAAGGGGTCGCTCCGCGTCTCCGTCTCTAGTCGCACCGAATAATATGCGAGGGGAGACGCTCATTGTCAATGCACATATGCCCGATTTCCTGATACCTGGACCTTGACGCATCCGGGCGATTTTGCTAGATGTTCGTCCCACCACGCACGTCCCGTGGCGTACCGCCGGTGCCCGGTGTCCGCAAGGATGGCCCGGCGGGGGGACGGAGGATCAACCGAAAGGAGTTCGCCATGCCAGAGGATTCCACCCAGCCCGCTCCCGGATCCGACCAGCCGCAGGAAGAGACCAAGCCCGCGGAGGCGGGAGCCGAGCCCTCGGGGCTCTCGTACGGGATCCAGCCCGGCGCCCCCATCACGATGCGCGACCTGATCGAGGTGGGGCTGCACTTCGGCCACCAGGCCCCGCGCTGGAACCCCAAGATGAAGCCGTACATCTACGGGGCGCG
>Ga0316622_100001743_pt1 | contig 14512 bp, 12 predicted proteins | sample OWC_Aug_OW2_C1_D_FD_207646 | JGI IMG/M metagenome (GOLD analysis project Ga0316622, IMG submission 207646) | Wetland soil microbial communities from Old Woman Creek delta, Ohio, United States - OWC_Aug_OW2_C1_D5_C | ecosystem: Environmental > Terrestrial > Soil > Wetlands | place: USA: Ohio... | reverse complement strand
TCTCCTTCGGCATGCTGGGCTGCGACTATCATTGCGGATACTGCCAGAACTGGCTCACCTCGCAGGTGCTGCGAGACGCAGAGGCCGTTGCCCGCCCCGCCCGGATCGCGCCCGAGGAGATCGTACGCTTCGCCCTGCAGCATCGCGCGCCCATCGTCACCAGCACCTACAACGAGCCACTCATCACCAGCGAGTGGGCCGTGGCGGTTTTCAGGCTGGCGAAGGCAGCGGGTCTCAAGACCGCCTACGTGAGCAACGGCAATGCGACGCCCGAGGTTCTCGCGTATCTGCGGCCGTGGCTGGACCTGTACAAGGTCGATCTGAAAGGGTTCAACGACGCGAGCTACCGCAAGCTGGGCGGCAAGCTGCAGACCGTTCTGGACACGATCCGGCTGCTCGTGACGACGGGGTTCTGGGTCGAGGTGGTGACGCTGGTGGTGCCGAAGTGGAACGACAGCGACGAAGAGTTCCGCGATATCGCGCGCTACCTGGCAAGCGTCAGCCGAGATATCCCCTGGCACGTCACGGCCTTCCACCCCGACTACAAGATGACAGACCGAGGCTCGACGCCGGTGCGCGCCCTCACACGCGCCACGGAGATCGGCCGCTCCGAGGGACTGCGGTACGTCTACGCCGGAAACGTACCCGGGCGAACGGGATCGCTGGAGAGCACGTACTGCCCGAGTTGTGCAGCGCTGCTGGTAGAGCGGGTCGGCTTCCGCGTTCTCGCCAACCATCTCGACGCGGGGGCCTGCCCGCGGTGCCGCACCCCGATTCCAGGGGTCTGGTCCTGACGTCCCGCCCGCCCGGGCTATGGGTTGGGGTCAGGACGTCGACGGGGACCACGGCCGGAAGCGACGTATCGGTCAAGCCTTCTGGTCTTCGGCGCCAGCGGGGGCGGGTCCGGAAGCCGGCTCATCGGGTTGAACCACCCCGGGAGGCGCCTCGCCCCAGTCGATGGGCGGACCGCCGCCGCCGGATGTCTTATCGGACCGGCGTTCGCGCTTCTCCTGCTGGCGCGCCTGGCGGCTCAGCTCCTTGCGTCGCTTCTCGCTCTTGTGCTGCCGTGATTTTCCTGCCACGTGACCTCCTGCGGTTGCCCCCGCGGCACGATCTTTTTACGCCGACACCCCCATCGAGGGCCGTCATTTCCCGTCAAGAGACGCCGCAACGATTTCGCCGTCACCTTATCAGAATCCGCCGAGGGCCGCCACCCGAAAGGCTCGAAAGACACGCTGCGCGCCGTCAGGTGCGCCGGCCTCAGGCGGGGCGCTCTGACCGGGTCTTACTTCCCAGGTGATGGCCGACGCTTGCCAACGCCAGACCAACTCCCAAGACGAGATACAGGGTGAGCAGATCCGAGTGGGCGAGGACAAAGGTGGCCGTCACCGGGCCGAGTGCGTTGCCGGCGAATCGGGACGTGTTGATGAAGCCGATGGTTTTTCCCTCCGACCGTGTGGCGATCTGCGCCAGGATCAACGGAAAGATGCCGGCAGCGAAGCCGGTCTGCACCATCCGGATCAGCGTGAATGTCACGGTGTCCGTGCCGAAATAGAGGAGGAGTTGGCAGATCGAAGCACCCAGCGCGGTTGCCAGGACCAGACGCGTCGCGGGGATTTTCCCGGCCAGTCGGCTGAAACCGTACGACCCCGCCACGGCCGCGATCCCGTACGCGAACACGATGGTCCCCGCGGTCACTAGCTCTTCGGATCCGGCCACCTCGAAGCTTCGCAGGATCGTCGGCAGGACGCTGGGGAGGAAGATAATGTGCATCGTCCCCAGCAGCGACACGAGCCAGGCCAGCCAGATTTGCCGGCGCGGGATCGCCGACGCCGCGGATGCCTTGGGCCGGGGCGGGATCCGGCTGAGGGTGAACTGGCAGAAGAGGCAGACGACGAACAGCATGAGGCCCGACGTCAGGAACGCGCCGCGGAAGCCGAAGGCGGCGGCGGCCATGGCGCCCAGCGGCGGGGCGAAGATCTGGCCGAGCGTGAGGGCCGACTGGTAGACGCCCATGCGCCGCGCCAGCTCGTCCTCGGTCGAGCTGGCGGCGACGATGATCAACCCGATGGTCGAGATCCCGCCGAGAAACCCCTGGACAACCCGGATGGCGAACAGCAGGCGGAGATCGGTCGTAAATGCCATCAGGGTGACGAGAATGGCGTGCGAGAGCATGCCGCGCTCGAAAAGGCTCTTGGGACTGTACCGGTCGGTGAGTCGCCCCCAAAACGTGGAGCCGAACGTGGCCATGGCCGGCGCGGCCCCCACGATCAGGCCGAGCCACCGCAATGTGGCGGCCTCCTCGAGCGCGCTGATGCGGTGCACGTAGAAGGGGAGAAACACCAGCATGAAATTGAGGGCGAAGGCCAGGAAGAACTGCGTCGTGGACACGACGACGAAATCCCGGCGCTTGGCCTGGCGCGTTTCGGCAGGTTCGGGCATAGGCGCACTTATACCAATCCCCCGGCGCCGTGTAAAGCCGGCCAGCGGCGCGCAGCCGGTCGGCCTCCCTCATGATACCTTCCGCTGGTTCAGCTTGACACCGCGCAACGTTCGGGCTATAGGCCATGTTCCGGTGCCATTGAAAAGGCGCTGGACCGGGGCTCGGTGGTGATCGTGCCCCAGGAATGCCAACCGCTGGTGTGTGTCATTCGAGGAGGAGCGCCGAATGCCGTTTCCACGAATCGAAGAGCTGATCGCCCAGCTGGAGGCAAGGCAACGAGCCATCCGGGCCGGCGGCGGGCCGGAGCGAGTCGGGAAGCAACACGAGGCGGGGAAGCTCACGGCGCGCGAGCGACTGGAGAGACTCTTCGACCCGGCGACGTTCAGCGAACTGGACATGTTCGTGGAGCACCGCTGCACCAGCTTCGACATGGACAAGACTGTCGCGCCCGGCGACGGGGTGGTGACGGGGTTTGGGCACGTCCACGGCCGGTTGGCCTACGCATTTGCCCAAGACTTTACGGTGATCGGCGGCTCGCTGGGCGAGATGCACGCCAAGAAGATCGCCAAGCTCCAAGACTTGGCCATGCGTATGGGGGCGCCCCTGGTGGGAATCAACGACTCGGGCGGGGCGCGGATTCAGGAGGGGGTGGACTCGCTCTCCGGCTACGGCGAGATCTTCTTCCGCAACACCCTGGCCTCCGGCGTCATTCCCCAAATTTCCGTCCTGGTGGGACCGAGCGCGGGCGGCGCCGTGTACTCGCCTGCCCTGACAGACTTTGTCTTCATGGCCAAGGGCGTCGGCAAGATGTTCATCACCGGCCCCGACGTCATCAAGGCGGCCATCGGTGAGGACATCTCCGCCGAAGACCTGGGCGGGGCCATGGCGCACAACCAAATGTCCGGGAACGCGCACTTTGCCTGCGACACCGAGGAGGAGTTGTTTGCCACGATCCGTTGCCTGTTGTCGTTCCTCCCGCAGAACAACTTGGAGGACCCGCCGCGCGCGGAGTGCGCCGACGACACGCGGCGCACGGACGAGTCGCTGATCGCGCTGGTCCCCACCATTCCCAGCAAACCCTACGACATGCGGGACCTCATCACGCGCGTGGTGGACGAGGGGGAGTTCCTCGAAGTGCATCGGCTGTTCGCCCAGAACATCGTCGTGGGATTTGCCCGCTTGAACGGCCAGCCCGTCGGGGTCGTCGCCAACCAGCCGCGAATCATGGCCGGATGTCTGGACATCAACGCGTCGGACAAGGCGGCACGCTTCGTCCGATTCTGCGACGCATTCAATATCCCGCTGGTCACCCTCGTGGATGTGCCCGGCTACCTGCCCGGATCCGCGCAGGAGCACGGCGGCGTGATACGACACGGCGCTAAGTTGCTCTACGCGTATTCCGAGGCGACTGTGCCCAAGATTACGCTGATCATCCGGAAGTCGTACGGCGGCGCGTATCTGGCGATGTGTTCCCGCCACCTCGGGGCGGACCTCGTGATCGCGTGGCCGCAGGCAGAAATCGCCGTGATGGGACCGGAGGGGGCGTCCAGCATCATCTTCCGCAAAGAGATTCGCGACGCATCCGACCCGGAGGTGAGGCGGCAGGAGATGATCGACGAGTACCGGCGGAATTTCTCGAATCCCTACCAGGCGGCCAAGCGCGGCTACGTGGATATGGTAATCAATCCCCGCGAGACGCGTCCGACACTGATCTCCGCCCTGGGAATGGCGGCGACCAAGCGCGAAGACCGTCCGCGCAAGAAGCACGGAAACATTCCGCTGTAACCAGCTTCCGGCCCGAGCCACCCGAGGAGACCGCATGGGAGCGACTGGCGACGGTGCACACGCGACGCACGAGCGGCATCAGGATCTTGCCGTTTCGGTGTCTTCCGGATGCAGCGGGGGGCGCCCGCGCCGGATCGTGATCCGATGTGTGCCGCAGCTCCCCGAGGGAGGGGATGGACCAGGAGGATTTCTGGGCGCCGCCGTCGCGTCGGCGGTTGCGTACGACGTGCTGTCGGGATGGGCGGGATCAAGCCGACCAGCTCGCGCTCGGTGCGGCGCGCGCTGGTCGCTGGCGGGGCGACTGGACGCTGCGGGCCTTCACGGTATCCAACGGGAGCGAATCGAAACGAGGAAGCCACACATGCCGACGTATCGTGTGACCGTCGAAGGACAGGCGTTTGAGGTAACAGTCGAAGAGGTACGGGGCGCCAAGCCGCAAGCCCCGCCCACCCGCGTCGAGCGGGGCTCGCACCCGGGGGCCTCCCCGACTGGCCCGGCGCGGCCCGGCGCGCGAGCGTTGCGAGCGCCGATGCCAGGAAAGGTCCTGGCAGTCCACGTGGGCGGAGGGGATTACGTCGCCGCTGGGACCATCCTGTGTGTGCTCGAAGCCATGAAGATGGAGAATGACTTGCTGGCGTCCGGAGACGGCATCGTTCGGTCGGTGCACGTGAGTCCTGGCCAGACGGTGAACACCGGCGACGTCATCATGGTGATCGAGTAGCGAGGTCGGCCCAGCAACCGCACGGGATCTGTTGCGGACGAGCCCGCTGGAATGCCAACCGGCAGCGTGGTCGAACTGGAGGCCCCGCGTGATGCGTCCAGGAGCGAGCATCAAATCGCAGTCGCCGGAGGCGCCGCGTTTCGGCGGGCCGCGTTCGTGACGCCGCTTGTCCTCTTTTTTTCTCTGGCGTTCCTGGTGTCCGTGGACGTCCGGATCCTGGCGCCGGTCCTGCCCTCGATCTCTCTGTCGCTGGGCTCTACCGCGGGCACGGTGGGGCTGGCCATGACGACCTACACATTCGCCTACGGCACCGGCCAGTTGGTCTATGGTCCGCTCTCGGACCGATTCGGCCGCCTCGCCGTCGCGCGAGCGGCGGGGTTGGGTTTCAGCGTGTGCGCGGCGCTCTCGGCGCTGGCGCTCACGACGCAGCAGTTCATCATGATCCGACTGTTGGTCGGGGCGTGTGCCGGCGCCGTGATTCCAATGACGCTGGTGTTCATCGGCGATACGGTGCCGTATGACAGGCGCCAGGTCGTCATCGGCCGATTCTCCGTGATTACCTCGGCCGCTTTGGCGTTCTCCGCGTCCATCGGGGGAACCGTTGCCTACCTGGTTTCGTGGCGCGTCATGCTGCTCACATACGGCCTCCTCGCGCTGATCCCGGTGGGCCTGATGTGGCGACTCGAGTCGCCACGGCCGCCGAAAGCAACGGACGGCGGCGGGCGCTTCGCGGATTTTCTGGGCGATCGCCGCGCCCAGTTCGTGTACGCCGGAGTGTTTTTCGAGGGATTTCTGCTCTGGGGCGGCGTGACATACCTGGGATCGTTCGGGACGGTGCGTCACGGTCTCGATCAGTTTGCCGTCGGACTGCTCATCGCGCTGTTTGGCGTTGGCACAATGGTGGGCGGCTCGTTGATGGCGCACATCCGCCGCCGGGCCTCCGAGAACACCCTCGCGGGGGTGGGCGGGATTTTGATGGGCGCGGCGTTTTTCGGGCTCGTCCCGCGCTGGCCGCCGGCCATGTTCGCGACGAGCATGGTGCTGCTCGGCATGGGCTTCGTTGCGCTCCACACGACGCTCCAACTGCGCGGGACCGAGATTGGCGGGGCGGTCGCCCGCGGCAGGGCCTTCTCGCTCTTCGCTCTCAGTTTGTTCGTGGGCATGTCAATGGGCACCGCAGTTCTGGGGCGACTGGTGGACGAAGGCCACTATGACACGTTGTTTCTCATTGTGGGCGTCGGGTTGGTCCTCGTCGGCCTCGGCACCGCGTTCGCGCCTCAGCGAACCGCGCGCTGACGGTAGAGGTCTCAGGGTGACGGCGTGATTGCGGACAGGGTGTCCCGCGTGTTGGCGCTCCACGGCCTCGCGGCGGTCGAGTTCGAGCCGAGAAGCACGGCCACCTCCCAACTCGCCGCCGAACGGCTCGGTGTCCTGGTGGGCCAGATCGCCAAGTCGCTGCTGTTCCTCGGGAAGGGCGGGCGCTATGTCATGCTCCTGTGCCCCGGGGACCGCAAGGCGTCGTCGGCCAAACTCAAGACGGCCCTGGGAGTCAAGACGCGCATGGCGCGCCGGGACGAGACGCTCGCCGCTACCGGGTTCGAGCCGGGCGGCGTCTGCCCCTTCGGGATCGACGACGGCGTCCGGATCCTCATCGACGGGCGTCTGTCACAGTACGAGACGATCTACCCGGCGGCGGGGACGGGCGCCTCCGGTGTCCCGATGACATTCGCGCAGCTCGTGGCAATCACCGGTGGGTCGGTCGGGGACTTCACGGTTGCCGAGGAGGCGATCGAGGAGGGGGCGGGGGTGAGTCAGCGCGCGGGACTCGGAGCCAGGCCGCTCAAAGTCGCCGCAGCGGGCGCCGGGTTCATCAGCCAGTTTCATCTTGCCGGTTGGAAGGAACTGCCGAACATCGAGGTCGTCGCGGTCTGCGATCCCCTCTTGGAAAAGGCCCAGGCGCGCGCCAAGGAATTCGCGGTCGCCGCGACATACGCCGACTTCGCGGAGATGCTCGAGCGCGAGCACCCTGACGCCGTGGACATTGCGACACCCGTCGAAACCCACGCGGCGCTCGTTCGGATGGCCGCCGACCGCGGCGTGCACGTGATGGTGCAGAAGCCGATGGCCCGCGCCGTGGCGGAGGCCGAGGCGCTCGTGCGGGACGTCGGCGGCCGCGTGCGGTTCATGGTCCACGAGAACTTCCGCTTCCGCCCTCATTACGCTGCCGTGCGGGAATGGCTCCGCGCCGGAAAGGTCGGCGTGCCTCGCCAGGCCCGCCTCACGGTGCGAAGCTCGGGCTTCCTGTCCGTGGAGGGTGCAGCGCCGGCCCTCCTCGCGCGGCAGCCCTACCTTCAGGGTTTCCCTCGCCTGCTCGTCTTCGAGGGTCTTATTCACCATCTCGACGTCCTGCGCTGCCTCTTCGGCGAGCTGGCCGTCGAATTGGCGGCGCTCAACCGGGTCAATCCGACCCTGGCGGGCGAGGATGTCGCAATCGTTGTCCTGCGAGGGGCCAACGGCTTTACGGCCGTCCTGGACGGCAGCTATGCCGCCCACGGCTACCCGGTTACCCCGGTGGATCGGCTGGAGATCATGGGGGACCGCGCGACGTTGCTCTACGATGTCACGCGCCTGTCCTTGCTCGGAAGCCACGAGGTGCCGGTTGCCTTCGATCCGCTGAAAACGTATCAGGTTCCCTTCACCGAGGCCATTCGGCACTTTATCGCCTGCCTCCGGAGCGGCGAACCCTTCGAGACCGAGGCGGCGGACAACCTGCACGTCTTGCGGTTAGTGGAGGCCTGCTACGCGGCCGCCGGGACGCCCACGTGAAAGAACGATATGAGAGGGTAGTGGCGGTGTGCGGGCCGAGGGCGCGTCGGCGAGAACGTCACGGACAAAAGTATGACCATTGACGAGTTCATCGCGGAGCAACCTGAAGTTTTGGAAACGGTCCTGGCGGAGGTGCCGGGACAACTGGCGGCGCTTGGACCGATCCAAGCGGCGCGGCCCATCTACCTGGTCGGGTCCGGGACATCCCGAAACGCCCTCGCGGCCGTGGAGCCGCTCCTCGGTCGCCTTGTTCCGGCAGGTGTCCGTGTTCGAGGTCCGCTGGCGTTTCTGGCCGAGACGGCCGGGGCGCGCAAGGGCAAGGGCATCGCCATCTTTCTTTCGCAGACCGGCACCACCTCCACAACGGTCCAGGCGGTGTCGCATGCCGCGTCCCTCGGCTGGCGCACGCTGACCTTCACGGCCGACCGGAGGAGCCCCATCGGACGGGCGTCCGGGGAGATGGTGGTCATACCCGTGGGCCGGGAGCCTGTCGGCCCCAAGACCAAGGGGTACACGGCGAGCGTGCTGGCGCTCGTCCTGCTGGCTCGGGCCATCGCCGGGCAGGATGTCCGTCTTGGGGACTTCACCGGCGAGCTGTCCCGGCTCATCGCATATGCCCGCGGAGTCGTGGCCGAGCTGGCCGAGATGCGCGAGGGCTGCGACTTTTTCATGCTCCTGGGACAGGAGCGGCACTACGCCACCGCCCTGGAAGGATCGCTTAAGATCTCCGAAATGAGCGGCGTCGCGGCTGCGGCATTCGACACCGAGGAGGCGTTCCATGGGCGCTTCCACGGCCTGAGCTCGTTCAGCGCGGCCCTCTTCGTAGCCGGGACCCCCGCCCAGTACGATATGGCTGCTGCGGGCGCCGCGGTCCTGTCCGATCTCGGGATCGCGAGCCGCGTCTTGAATCTTACGGCGTCCTTGCCCGGTCCCCATGATCTCCCGCTGCCTTGGCCCGCCACGGACATGTGCGCCGAACTGGACCTGATCAGCGCCATTGTGCCGTTTCAGCTGTTGGCCTGCGATCTGGCGCGGCGCCGGGGATTGTCACCGGAGCGCATGCGATACCCGGACTTGGCGCAGCGCTTGCGGATCACAACCGGGCTCACCGATTAGGCCTGGAAGCGAGTATTATTACGTGATACGGTAGCACCTATCCCGGTTCGTCGCGCCAACCCCCATCCGAGAGGATGCGACATACGAGGGAGGCATGCGATGCCGTTCTATGAACTGAAGGACATTCCAGAGATCCCGCTGGTCAGCGGCATCACCATCAAGGCGGTGTACGGGGACAATGTCTCGGTATCCTTCCTGCAATTTCCGGCGTACGCGACTATTCCGCCACACACGCATCCCAACGAGCAGATCGGAATCGTGACGGAAGGGACGCTGCAGTACACGATCAACGGAGATAGCAGGCGGTGCTCGGCCGGGAGCGCGTTCGTCATCCCCCCGAACGCCGTGCATTCCGTCCGGGTGGTATCCGACAAGCCGGCCAAAATGATTGACGTCTTCACGCCGTCGCGAAACATCATGGAGCCGCTGAGCTATACGGAGCGATAGGGTTCCTTTTTGGGGTACTGTTGCTTGTCAGCTATTTTCCGATGACGGCGCTTCTGATCCCGAAGTGGCTGGGCTATTTGTGATCGGCGGCAACGTTGACCGAGAAAGAAAAACCCGGCTCAGTTTCTGAGCCGGGTTTATTGTCGGTGAAAGGCGGTTGTGCGTTGTTGCGAGGTCTACTTGCGGGCCAGGTGCGGCGCGAGGCACCGCATGGCCACTTCCACGTCCGCGACGAAGCTCGTCCGGATGTTTCCCTCGATGGCCAGCTTGCCCTGGTAGCCGATCTCGTCCAGCATCCCGACGATCGCGCCGAAATCCAGAGCCCCCAGCCCGGGGAAGTGCCGGGTGTTGTCCGAGAGGTGGAAGGATCCGAAGCAGGTCCGGTGGGCGGCGATGGCCCCCCGCATGCTCACCTCTTCGATATTCATGTGGAACGTGTCCGGGAGAATCCAGACATAGGGGCTCTTGGCACGGCCGGCAATGTCCCAGGTATCCGCCAGGCTGTGGCCGACGGGCGATTCGTACCGATTCACCGCCTCGATAAGCAGAGGGGTCTGGAGACGTTCGGCGACCGGGGCCAACTCCAGCACCGACGCGGCCAGCCGGTCCCGCGCCTCCGGGTCGTTCTCGTTCGGCGCGCCCTTGAGGTAGCCGGCGATGACGCCCGCGCCGAACGCGTGTGCGAACTCCAAGAAATGCACAGTGCGCGCGACTGACTCCCGGCGGCGCGCCGCGTCGGCCGCAGCCAACGAAAGCTGGAACGTCTTGGCCGTGAGGCCGGAGGCGAACATCGAGAGGACCAAGCCGAAATCGGCAAGGTACGCCTTGAGTCGTGCGGGCTCCACGGCCTTCGGATCCCGGATGTTCAGTTCGACCCCGTCGAACCCAAGCCGCTGGAGCGCCTCGAGGTTTCGACGAAACTCCGCATCCGTCAAGTAATCGTCGGGCAATCGCATCTGGATGCCCACGAAATACCGATATCGTCCCATAGATCCGTTCCGCCAAACAGCGTGACAATGAAAAACCGACAGCTGACAACCGACAACCGGTCAACGACAAACGTACGCAGCCGTCATGTCCTCATTGTCGGTTTCTCAATGTCCGTTTCACATTGCTGACGGCGCTTTCAGGCCGGGAGAGTCTTCCCGGCCCGACGCATCATCAGCGCCGTCAGAAGGGCCAGTGCAGGCTGTAGATGCTGCGCCCGCCGGGTGCGAAGGGACCCTTGAGGACCGCCTCGATCTCCTCCTTGGGCCGCATCGTGATTTCGTCGATCGGCGGCAGCTTCCCCGGGGGGAACGTTTTCTTGATGTCGTCGTGGAGCTTGACCATGTAGTCGAGCAGCGCGCGGACCCCGGGATAGGCCTTCTCCGCGGTGGCCTTGGTGGCCTTGCCGACGACGCCCGGTTGGTAGGCGGCGATCTCCATGGGGCCGCAGCCGACCTGGCCGTACCAGGCGATGGCCCGGTGTAGGAGATTCCCCGCCTTGTCGATATGGCCGTCGGGGAGGTATCCGCGCGGCTCGGTGTCCACAGCCTCCTTCATGTCCATGAACTCCGGGAACAGCGCCAGCGACCAGGAAGTCTCCACCTCGTCGGCGTGGATGAACGGCGTTTCGTAGGGGCCGCCGTCCTTCTTGGTCTTGAAGTGCTCTTGGATGGCATGGTACCAGTTCAGGTTGATGAAGACCCCCGGCACCTGGAAGGTCTTGGCGAACTGGTGGATCGCCGTGGGGATCACGTACTCCTGCCCGTGGCCGTTCAGGAGGATCTGCTTGCGGAAGCCCATGTTCCAGAGGCCGACCATGATGGCCTTGAGCTGTCCGACGAAGATCTCTTCCGGCACGATGATCGTGCCCGGCATGCCCATGTGGTGATAGGGGTGGGAGCCGTACCAGACGGGCTGGGCCACGGTGCAGCCCACTTTCATCGCCACCGCCTCGGCCATGCGCGTCACGAGGAAGGTATCCTCGCCGATGCACGCGTGGGGCCCGTGCGCCTCGGTAGAACCGATGGGCAGGATGATGATGTCATTCTGCTTCAGACGCTGTTCGATCTGCTTCCAGGTCATGTTCTGCAGGTAGATCTGATCCGCGGATTCCATGTGGCCGCCTTTCGGCGGCAATGTCCACTCACTCATGAGAAACCTCCTTTCGATCAGCGGTCAACGATGAGCAATCGGCTTTCAGCGTTCAGCGATCAGCAAAAGCGAGAACCGGACGGGCGATGCAACTGTTCTGTGGAGCTCCTCGCTGCCCACGCGGACAGAGCAGTGTCCGTTTGTGGCTGACTGCTGAGGGCTGAGCGCTGGACGCTCACTCCGTCAGCGCGGTTTCACCAGGATCTTGCCGTCCGTGCGGCTGCCGGATTGCTTGATGCCTTCCACCACGTTGTCGAGGGTAAATCGGGCCGTGACGATCTTCCGGTTGTCCAGGGCGCCGCTGGCCATCAGGCGGATGACGTTGGGGAAGATCTCGTCGCCGGAGTGGCCCTGGGAGCCGAAGAACTGGGCGTGGCGGACCTGGAACTGGTCCAGGTACACCGGCACCCGATCGGCGGCACGGCCGACCTGGGCGATCTTCCCGTTGACGGCCATGGACCGCTCCATCTCGGGGAAGGTCAGCGTCGGGACCCCGGCGGCCTCGAGTTGGAAGTTCGCCCCCTCGCCGTGGGTGAGGTCGAGGACGACGTCGGACGGCCGCGTACCCTGCTTGGTCAGGGCCACCGGGTCGTACACGTAGTCGGCGCCCATGGCCGTGCAGAGCTTGCGACGAGCGTCGACGGTCTCGAAGGCGATGAGCTTGGCGGCACCCGACGCCTTGATCATGGCGATGGCGGAGAGGCCGATGCACCCGCCGCCGTAGACGACGGCGTACGCCCCCGGCTTGAAGCCGCCGCCGCGGATGAAGACGGCGTTGTAGGCGACGCACGACGGCTCCACGGTGGCGCCCAGCTCGTACACGGTCTCGGAATCGGGGTACCGCTCGGCCAGGGCGTCCAGCTTCCAGCAGTATTTGCTGCCGATGGCGAGGTACTCGGCAAAGGCCCCGTCGATGGTGAAGCCGATCTCCTCGAGGTTGGTGCATTGGTTCGGGTAACCGTTGCGGCAGGGGGTGCATTCGCCGCACCAGATCATCTCCTCGGCGGTCACCATGTCGCCCACCTTCAGGTCGCGGACCTCCTTGCCCACTTCCTGGACGACGCCGGAGAACTCGTGGCCGGTGGCGCAGGGCAGCTTCATGAGGCCCGGGTACATGACGTACCCCTGCGCGTCGGTCTCGTACATGTGGATGTCCGAGCCGCACACGCCGCAGGCCTTCACCTTGAGCAGGACATCCTTGGGGCCGATCTTGGGGACCGGCACCTCGCGGACGGCGAGGGTCGGGGCCTTGTAGACGCTGTTGCCCGTGACCGCCTTGCCCGTCTTTTTCTCGAACTCGCTGACCACGTACCCCGGCTTGGGTTCCCACTTCGCATCCAGCACCAGTGCCTTCATGAGCCTCCTCCTTCTTTCCTCGTCCGTTTGGACGGATTTCACAGACACGGACCACTATCCTGACCCCTACTTTCCCTGCCAGAAGCGATGCGTGTCAAGGGGGGAGTCATTGGTTGCGGACTTTGTTTTACTTGTGTAACGTTAACGCTAACAAAAAGAACCGGTCAGCCAGGAAAAGCGCGCTCGGGTGCCGGCTGGCCGCGCCGAAGCGCGACGCAGGGAAACCTTGCACCGGAAGAGTACTTCGGCTAGTCTACAGCCCCTGAACGTCACCAGGATTCCTGGATGGCGCGGTCTGTGACAACCGCGGGGCACGGCACTCACGGCGCCGCAGGCGATGGATTCATGTGCTTGGGGAGGGGGACGCATGATTCGTGTGGCGACGGCGCCGATGAATTGGAACAGCGATGACCTGCCGGACCTTCGTCCGCTCGTTCCGATCGAGCAGGTCCTGGCAGAGATGGTTCAGGCAGGGTACGAGGGGACGGAGTACGGGACGGGCTTGCCGCCCGATCCGTCGGAGCTGGCGCCGCTCCTCAAGCGGCATGGCCTGGCTCTGGCCTCGAATTTCTGCTGGGTGTCGCTGAAGGATCGACGGAACCACGACCGGCAGCTCGCACAGGCGCTGGCGGTAGCCCGAACGCTGTCGGCCATGCGCGTCCAGGAATTGATCCTGGGGCTTCGCGGCGGACCGGAGCGCATCGCCTTGGCCGGCCGCGTGCCCGCGGACGGCAGCGCCGGCCTGACCGAGGGGCAGTGGAAGGACTTGCGGGACGGTATCCATGCCCTGGCTGCCGCATGCGCGCCGCTGGGTGTTCGTCTGTCGGTCCATCCCCATGCGGGTTCGTACGTGGAAACGCGCGAGGAGTTGGATCGGCTGCTTCATTGTACGGACCGCGAGGCGCTCGGCCTGTGTGTGGACGCCGGGCATCTGGTGTATGGCGGCGGCGATCCGGTGGAGGTCGTCAGGACCTTCGGCCCGCGCATTCGGTACGTGCACATCAAGGACGTGAATCCCGAGGTGCTGGCGGACTGCCAGACGCAGGGGATCGGGTTCCTGGATGCCCTGCGGCGGTACATCTTCTGCGGGCTCGGCAAGGGAAGCGTGGACCTGCAGGGATTCGTTGAGGGCCTTCGGCGCAGCGCCTTTGCGGGCTGGATGGTGGTCGAGGAGGACACATCGCCGGACCCGCCCTTGGTGGCCGCGCGGCGAAATCGGCAATATCTCCGGGACAACTTTGATATCTAAGGGCTCGGAGGCGAATGCGCCTCTTGCCATGGATTGCGGCCGGAGGCTGGTGCGTGTTCGCTGGGTAGTGATGTTTCATACCGCACGGGGAAGGAGGTTCTCATGCCCATTGATCCAGGTGTGAAACGGGACCTGCAGGAGAAGGCGGTCCAGGTGAGGAGGCTCATCCTGGAGGCGGTCCACCACGCGGGCGCTGGGCACATCGGCGGCCCGCTGTCCATGGTGGAAATCGCCGTCGCGCTCTACTTCAAGATGCTGCGCGTGGACCCGAAGAATCCGCAGTGGCCGGATCGGGACCGCTTCGTGCTCTCCAAGGGCCACTCCAGCATCGCCCTGTACGCGACGCTGGCCCTCAAGGGCTTCTTCCCGGTGGAGGAGGTCTTCACGTTCGATGCCATCAACTCGCGCATGCAGGGCCACCCGGACATGA
>Ga0316622_100001742_pt1 | contig 14515 bp, 11 predicted proteins | sample OWC_Aug_OW2_C1_D_FD_207646 | JGI IMG/M metagenome (GOLD analysis project Ga0316622, IMG submission 207646) | Wetland soil microbial communities from Old Woman Creek delta, Ohio, United States - OWC_Aug_OW2_C1_D5_C | ecosystem: Environmental > Terrestrial > Soil > Wetlands | place: USA: Ohio... | reverse complement strand
CCCGAGGAGTATGATGAGCACGATGAGCATGAATGACCTCGATCATGCATTGAGAGGCTCGAGCTAAAGCCTCGCGCTGGTCTGCGCACTCTGGAGTCGGACTCTGAAGTCTGGACTCTGAAGCCTTGACGAAGAATCTAGGGAGGCGTTAAGTGGCGCGACCCACAGCCTGGAGGCACGGATCGCATGCCCGACTTCAAGACGCGGTTTGCAGCGGAGTTGAAGGCGCTCCAGTTCGAGGAGAAGGCGGACGTCGTCACCGGCGGCGCCGAGCCGTACGTAACCCGCGTCGACGACCCCTTGGTGGGGCTCGCGCTGTCGGGTGGCGGAATCCGAAGCGCTACGTTCAGCCTCGGGCTGCTCGACGGCCTGGATCGCTTCGGCCTTCTACGGCAGTTCCACTACCTCGCGACGGTCTCGGGCGGCGGCTACATCGGTGGTTGGTGGACCGCGTTCCGCTCGCGTCGCAGCACGACAGCCTACTTCCCCAGCTTCGGGGCGAACGGCGAGGAACCCAAGGAGATTCGCCACCTGCGGGAATTCAGCAACTTCCTGGCGCCGCGGCTCGGCTTCTTCGAGATCGAGACCTGGCAGTTCATCAGCTCGGTGCTGGTTGCGGTGCTCCCGTCCCTCTTGGCTGCGGTCGCCGTCCTTATTCTAGCCCTGCTCGTCTTTCTCGGGGTGGTGTGGGCCGTAATTGGGTGGCGAGACGGCGGGGCTCTCGTTCTCGGACTGGTCACGGCTGGCATCCTCGTCAAGTACGAAATGGATACGGCTCGAGTCGAGCGGGTTGAGGGGTTGAAGTACCCCTGGGGCAAGTACTGCGTCTGGGCGGCGGTAGCGGTCCTCGTTACGGTGGCTGTGGTCTTGGCGCTGCGGGACCGGGTGCTTTGGTCTCCCATCCTGGTCGACGACGGCTCCCGGAGACTCTGCGCTGCGTTGGGCTGTTGGTTCGAAACCGTCCAGCGGCTGTCGCACCCTCTGGCGGCCTGGGGTGGGGCACTCGCGTCATTGATCGCGGCGCGACTCCTGATTGTGCGCTACCGTGTGCCGGCGACGGCTTCGCAATGGGTGTCGACGCTGGACCGGGTCATCGGACGCATCGTTGGACTCGGCGTCGTGTGGGCAGTCGGCCTGACGACGCTGAACGCCGCTTTGTACCTGCAATCGCCAGTGTGGATCACCGCCTCGGGCGTAAGCGGGGGAGGGGTCGCAGTCTTTCTCCTCCGCAAGTTTGCGGCGCAGGCGCCGGGGCGTGGGCAGGCGGGGGGAATGCAGGCGGTCCTTCGAGTGTTGACGCCTCAGATCCTCTCTTACTTGGCGGTTGCCCTCATCGTAGCTGGTATCGCCACGGCGGTACTGAAAACGCTCGGCGATGGTGCGTCCGGTTGGGTGATTTTGGCTGCCTGCCTTGCCGTGGTCGGCCTCACGGCTGTGTTCTTCAATCCGAACGAGGTCGGCCTGCACTCGTTCTATCGAAGTCGGCTGACCCGTGCGTATCTCGGCGCCTCGAATTCCCTGGCGCCTGCGAATCGGCAGGTAACCGTTCATCCCGAGGACGACCCACCGCTTGCAGATCTGACGACCGTCGCCCCACTGCACCTCCTCTGTCTCACCGCCAACGACTTGGCGGGTGATAGTCTCGCCAACTTCAATCGCGGCGGGCGCAGCGCCGTGCTGTCGCGCTTCGGTTTCGCCGTCGGGAACCGCTCGTGGGACTGGAACGATCTGGCGGATTCCCAGGTGAGCCTGGGCTCCGCCATGACGGCGGCGGCGGCGGCACTCAACCCGAATATGGGCTCCTACTCCACGCAGCTCGGGAAAGCAGTGACCTTCCTGCTGGCGATGCTCAACATCCGCCTTGGCTACTGGTTGCGCACGCGCGATTCCTGGACGGCGGCGCTTCCGGGCGTGCTGTTCTTCCGCGAGTTGTTCGGGGCGACTACGGCGCACGAAGACGGCTCGACTTTTCACCTGTCGGACGGCGGACATTTCGAGAATTTGGCGCTGTACGAGTTGCTGCGGCGCCGCTGCCGGTACATCCTGGTCGCCGATTGCGGGGCGGACACGGAGTGTGCCTTCGATGATCTCGGCAACGCGCTACGCAGGGCGCGGGCAGACTTCGGTGTCGAGGTCGAGATCGACCTCAATCCGCTGCGGCCGGGCACCAACGGCTTCTCGCGGCAGCACGTGGCCGTCGGCGACATCCTCTACGCCAGCGGCGACCGCGGCATCATCCTTCTCGTCAAGCCCACTCTCGTCGGCAACGAGCCCGACGATGTGCTGCAGTACCGCACGCGCAACACGGCGTTCCCGCACGAATCGACCGGCGACCAGTTCTACGACGAGTCGCAATGGGAGTCGTATCGGCGCCTAGGTCTTCACGCCGCCCGGACGATCTTCCGTTTCGCCCAGAGCCGGCCGTGGGATGTCCAGCACGCCTTCGGTCAGGCGCGGTTCGAGTGGTATGCCGCCCCGGCAGCGCTACGCGACAACTCGATCGCGCGCGGCGCACAGGTCTGCGACATCGAGCGCCAGATGACCGCGGTTCGCCATACCGGCCTTCTGAGCGGCCTGTACCCGGAGCTTCCCTGGCCAGTCGGCACTTCCCGCGCGGGACCCTCGGATGCCATGGCCCTTGCGAGGCTGTTGCCCGTCCTGGTGCAGATGATGCAGCTGCTCGACGACGTCTTCATCAGCTGCGAGTTCGAGCAACACTGGAACCACCCCCTCAACATGGGATGGATGAACTACTTCGGGCGCTGGTTCACCACGCCGGTCGTGCGGACATGGTGGCCAGTCCTGAGCCCGATGTACAATCGCAAAGCTGTCCAGTTCGCAGAACGGCACTTCGGTTTGCCCGCGATCACCGATCTCCAGCCCTCTGTCGTCGAGCCCGTCGACGACAGAGGGCTGGCGACGACCCTGTGGCGAGACATGGGGAAGACGATGCCGCCCGGCAAAACCCGCTTCGTCTACTGCGTTACGTTGCCTGGCGGACCGGTCGTCGAGCTTGCGGTGGTTTTCGTGACGGATGGTGGTGACAAGGTCAGCTGGGGGGCGGGCGACTTCTTCGTGCCGCCGAGCTTGTGGGCCGCGGGCGTCGGTAGCGGCTTCCTGAAGCAGCTGGTACCTGTCCTGGCAACGAAAGGATTCGACCAGGCAGAGGTGGAAGTGAGCGAGCCGGCGGTGAGGGACGACGCCGGCCGCAAGGAGTTCTCGGACTTGGTGCAGATGTACCGCGAGGCTGGGTTTCGGCAGGACGCACAACCGACTCGCGCCCAAGGTTACGTCGGGCCCGCCCCGCGCGTTGTCAAGATGAGACGACCGCTCCGCTGAGAGGGAGCCCCCGAATTGATCGCCAACCCGTGCGCGCGGGCAAGGAGACGAACGTGGGCACTCTGTTTCGGAGGTGGAGTCTGCTGATCGCGGTGACTGCGTGGGCAGGTCATGGCTGCGGAGTGGCGTGCCTGCAGAGCGCAGTCGAGTCGGGTAGGTCGTCACTGCCCAGCGACCCGATCTTTGGTCGCCCCACACCACTGCTGTTCGCGCACCGCGGAGGCGCCGCCGAGGCGCCTGAGAGCACGCGTCTCGCGTTTTTCTACGCGCGTGACGAGGTCGGCGCCGATGTCCTGGAGACCGACGTCCGAGTCACGGCCGACGGGCAGTTTGTCGTCTGGCACGGTCCTTCGCTCGACAACGTCAGGATCGAAGGGCAAGCCTACGTTCCTGCCGACAGGACACGTCGCAACATAGGCCAATATCGGTGGGAGGAGCTGGACGGCCGCGCGTGGGTGGCAGACCCGTGGAACGTCGACCGCGAGCACGGCGAGCGCAATAACCTCAGCACCGTACCCATGGAACCCGGGCGTACTCTGATGCTGCTGAACGAGTTCCTCACCGAGTTCCCGTGCGAATCGCTGAACATCGAGATAAAGGACTGCATCGGGAAAGACGAAGTCGCGCGATTCGCGGAGATCCTCGATCAGGCACCCTCCTGTCCGCGTCGCGACGCACCGGAGCGAACCTTGCTCGTGGCAACCGGGTGGGATTCCGTCCTGTGGCACTTCCAAGCCCTCGACCGCCGGCACCTGCCGACCAATCTCCCCGGGCTGATGCACTTGCCGCGGTTGTTTCGACTGCCGAACCTCTTCCCAAAGCAGGGCCGGGCGCTCCAGACCGTCTATTCGGAGCTGGTCTCCGGGGAAACAGTCGTGCGCCAGATGCACCGCAACGGCGGCGCCGTCCACGTGTTTGTCACGCCCTTCTTCTGTTACCCGGGGTGGGATGAGACGCCCTGCGTCAAGGCGGATCACATCCGCGATCTTCTGCGGCGCGGCGTCGACGGCATCATGACAGACCGCCCCTGCGCTGTCGCCGCCGTGCTCGATCAATGGGTGGCTCAAGAGACGGGTGGCGCAATACGACGAGAGCGGCCGTGCGTAAGGCGCCTCAAAGAACGCGGGCAGTGGTGCGATTCGCATTGATGGCCTTCTCGCCAACCTGGTCGTGAAACAGCAGTGGAACAGCCGAATGAGGAGGGCCCGTGCAGACTAGGCTGAACGTTCTCTTCTTCGCAGTGCTCGTCCTGGCAGCGTGCAACAGTGTCACCGGCTTCTCGGGCATCCCGCTCTCGAACATCAAGTCGCCCATCGTCGTCAGGCAGTGGGAGCGCGAGGGATACGGCTCCTCGCTGGGGACCGCGGATTACGACAAACTTGCTAGCATTGCTCCGCCGTCGCCCACTGACCAGAGCGCAAGGAATGAGGTCGACGACTTCTGCGACTTTCACGGCGGGTCGGAGGATACGCTCGCTGTTGTCAACATTTCCCTCTACGCGTTCTATATAGTCCGACAGCTGCAACAGCAGCGCCCTCGATGGGAAGCCTCCGCCGACCTTTTCAAAAGCACTCCGAGAACCACAAGACCCCGATCGAGAATATAGGACGCTGGACCTTCTTCTCCTACCTGGGCGGTGACTTCGGCGGGCAAGGCCCCGTGCCGTTATTGTGGCCCGTCAGCTGGATCAAAGATCTGTTCACCGACACCAGCTATCGGGACCACCTCGTTCGCGGACTCGACTTCGGCGGCTACTGCGAGGGCTTCGGGCTCAGGCCGCAGCAGGAGCGGATCCGCTTTTCCGACATAGCCGAACAGACTCGGAAAGGTAAACTGCCGCGCTTCTACTTCAACGCCACCACCCTCGAGTCGGCGAGCCCGTTCGTTCTCACCCAGCTGATGACTTGTGCAAAACACAGCTGCTGGACGCTGATTTCTTCCCTATAGGGCTCCCAGAGTCGTCCAGATCGTGTCAAAGTCACCTCCGATTCCCACGGTCCCCGAAGGTGCGGACCGAAACAGCCCGTGCAAAACTCCTCGCCTCGGCGGTCCGAGCGCCGCGCCTACCACGGGTGCGAGCCAGCGGCGCGTTGTCGCTCTCGCTGAACGACACATCGCGGGACGCGGCGCGGTGACTGCGCCAGCGTGGCCGTGGTGGCCCAGTTCACGCCGCGCCGTGCTCGGGGGCGCCAGGGACGGCCAGCAAGCCACCGCGCCCGCAACCGCTGCTGCGAGCCGAGAGAGTCCCACCACCAGCGTTGCCACCAGCAAGGCAGCGAAGCGGACGACGAGTGGTATCGGTGTCATCTTCGTTTTCGCCGCGTCTTGCTGGAAAACTCGGCAGCCAGGATCTGCCGGTTGAGTTCGGCGATCTCTTTGCTCACCGGTAGAATTCCCGCCAGGCAGCCAGCCCGCTCTTTCGTCTCGCCCAACAGGTGGTTGCCACCGAGCGCACAACGTACCGGGCGCTCGTGGACTCGCAGAAGCCCCCACAATAGGTTGGGGTTGCCCGCACGTTACTCACGTGAACTGGATACCCCGATGCCAGCTTTTCACCACCGGCCGATGCTGCGTGTCCTTTCGGCCAAGGTACGGTTCATTCGCCCAACACAACCCGGCGCGCCGGGTTGGCGACCAGATCACGGACGCACGGCGCGAGCGGAGTAGTAAGTGTCCTTCGTGTCATAGGTCAGCTCACCGATGTTGAAGTCCACAATCCACGCGAAGCCCGCACCGATCGTGGGGGGGAGAGTAGTGGATGTCCAGTGGCGGAACAGCTCCGTGCAGCTGCAGGTCGTGATTGTGCACGAACCGGTGCAGCCGGTGTCGAAGGCCGCGTTCACCACCGGGGGGAACGTGTCCGCATAGTCCACGAGGCCCTGCAACTCGCCAAGCGTCGGTAGCCGCCAGTCGGCGTGCCCCGCAAAACCCCCGCCTGCGTTCAACTGCACCAGCAGCACCGTGAATGCCGTGCCCGGCGGGCCCGTGGGACTGCCCGCACTTAACGCTACCCACTCTCCGTCCGGTTGAGCCATCAAGTCAAGGGATGCCACCTCCTCCCTCTGTCCCGGCTGGGTATCGTTCGTTCATCCCGTCTAACTTCCCGATACTGGCACATGCAACGCAGCTATTGTAAGTGAGCGCTCGTTGAATCCGCTCCTCTGACATGGACGCCACACTGACCGATGAACAGCACGCGCTGCGCGAGAGCGTCGCGCGGTTGGCTGCGGACCTTGCGCCGCCGTCGCCTGCGGCGCTGCCGCCGCAGGGTCCGGGCACCGCCGAGTGGTCACAGCTCAGCGAGATGGGTCTGCTGGGGATGCGGATTCCCGAGTCTGCCGGTGGCATGCCGCTCGCGGGGGTCGAGGTGGTCCTGGCCGCCGAGGAGTTCGGTAAGCGGCTCGTTCCCCTGCCGTTCATCGGCTCGGCTATCTGCGCCAGCAGTCTCCTCGCCGCCGCGGGCGCGTCGACCGAGCTCCTCGAGTCACTTGCCGGCGGTCGCATCCGGCTGGCCCCGGGGCTCGACCCGACACTGGTACGCTTCGCGTTTCGCGGTGAGCCAGGTGTGGCGTGGGAGGCGAGAGGAACGGACGCAGCGCTCGTCATCGACCGCGACTCGCGGCGGCTGATCGCGGTTCGTCCCGGCGCGACCCGCATGAACGCTGTGGACCTGACGCGCGAGCTGCGCGTGGTCGATGCGGCGGCCGAGGTGGTCGACCTTGGCGATCTGGGCGGCCCGCTGCCGGCGGATGCCATGGATCGAGCCCTGGCGTTGACGATGGCAGCGATCTGCGGCGACCTCGTCGGCATCATGCAGGCGGCACTGGATCTCTCCGTGGCGTACGTGTCCACTCGCGTCCAGTTCGGCGTGCCCGTGGGCACGTTCCAGGCGGTGCAGCACATGGCCGCGGAAGCGCAGGTGTCGGTCGAGGCGGCGCGCGGGCTGGCGTGGTATGCCGGATGGGCAGTCGAAGCGCTCGACGCGGGAGAGGCGCTCCTCGCGGCGCGCACGGCCAAGGCCTATTGCGCGGAGCACGCGCGCGAGGTGACGGAAGCCGCGCTGCAGCTGCACGGCGGGGTCGCCTTCACCTGGGAGCACCTGGCGCACGTGCTCGTGCGGCGGGCGCTGCTCGACCGCCAGACGCTCGGCGACGAGCACGCGCAGCTCGAAGCGATCGCGGTATTTCGGTCGGCCGCAGCGGTGTGAACCAAACCCCAGAGAGAAGAAGATGTTCACCGCAGAGGCGCAGAGAACGCAGAGAGGGCAGTGCAATCAAGTCCTACAGAAAACGATTGCCACCGTGATCTTGACGGCGTTCGAGTGCGGAGGAACTGCTCAAGGAAGTCCCGTGTCTTCTCCGCGCCTCGGCGTCTCTGCGGTGAGAGCCTTTTCGACTCATGGCTGAGGGAACGGATGGATTTTCGCGACAGCCCCGACGAGCGTGACTTCCGCATCCAGTTCCGCGCCTGGCTGGCCGCGCACGCTCCGCGCGAGCCGATCCCCGTCGAACCCGACGCGCGCGCGGCGTTCCTGCATGCGTGGCACCGCCAGCTGTACGCCGCCGGTTACATCGGGTTGTCGTTTCCCGTCGAGTGTGGCGGAAGGGGGCTGCCGCAGACCTACGAGGCGATCTACAACGATGAGCTGGGCGCCGCGGGGGCGCCTCCGGGTCCGTCGTTCGGCCACATCGCCAACGCCATCCGGCTGCACGGCAGCGAGGAGCAGCGCAAGCGGCACCTGCCCGGCCTGCTCTCCAGCGAGGTCCGCTGGTGTCAGGGTTTCAGCGAGCCGGGCGCCGGTTCGGACCTGGCCAACCTGTCGACGCGGGCCGAACCGGTCGAGTCGAACGGCGTGGTGAGGAGTTACCGGATCACCGGGCAGAAGATCTGGACCAGCGAGGCGGTGTGGGCCGACTGGTGCCTGCTGCTGGCACGATCCGAGCCCGGGTCGCGCCGGCATCAGGGCATCTCCGCGCTCCTGGTGCCGATGCGCACGACGGGCATCGACTGCCGCGCGATCGTGACCGCCAGCGGCACGCGCGAGTTTGCCGAGGTGTTCTTCGACGACGCCGAGGTGGACGCCGCCAACCGGCTCGGCCAGCCGGGGCAGGGGTGGGCGATCGCCATGTCGCTGCTGGGATACGAGCGCGGGCCGGCCGACATCGGCTGGGTCTCGCGCTTCGCGCGCACGCTGCGGATTCTGGAGGAGGAGGCGCGGGCGGGCACGCTCCGCGGGGAGTCGGCGCTGCGCGCCTCTCTGGCGAAGGCGTACGTCGATCTGCGTGCGCTGCAGGTGCAGGTGCAGCGGACGCTATCGAGCCGGAAAGACGGATCGACCCCGGGCCCGGAGGGTTCGATCGACAAGCTCCTGATGACCCGCACCGACCAGAGCCTGCACCGGGCGATGATGGATCTCCGCGGCGCGACGCCGCTGCTCGACGACGGGCTGGACCTCGACCTGTACTTCTGGTCCCGGGCGCAATCCATCTTCGGCGGGACGTCGCAGATCCAGCGCGACATCGTCGCCCAACGCGTGCTCAAGCTCCCCCGCCGCGGCAACTGACTCAACCGGAACGGCCGTGCGTGACCCATCCTGGGCCCGATGCAGCTCAACCCGCGCTTCCTTCGACGCGCTGCTCGGCAGCAAGGACAAGGAATGATCACCAGCGCGCCGCGCATGTCTCTCGCTCCGCTTGGTCCGTCGGTTGACCCTGACCGAAGGTGTCCTGCGTCACCGCGACAAGGTCTATCGGCTGACGCTGCGCGGCGCGCAGCCCACGGCCGGATCCACGGGCAAGGTCTATGGCCTCGGACAGGCGCGCGATATCGAAGGCTCCTACCTTCTGAGTCTCCTGGTTTCCATCGGCGTAGTCACCGCTGGCGGTGCCGAACGCGGGTTTCCGCGAGGCCACCGGTGGCAACGCCACCTGGATCAACTCCATGCTCTACACCAACTTCAACTTCTGATGTCCGACGCCATGGCCGTGGCGGCGAGCGGGGCGACTCGGCTGCTCGATGTGGCCAAACAGCACGTGGACCCGGACCGAGCCGCGCCGATGCGCCCTTGACCTGCCCCCTTGCGCGGTTCAAAAGGTCCGGGTGACGGAGCGTTTTCGGAGACTGATTTTTTCATTGGACGCCCAACGAATGAGAAACTGGACGCTGCAAGGTCAACAAAGAGAGATGGAGCGCAAGCAAGAAAAATCCCCCCGCTCACTATGGGAGCGGCCCCCTTTGCCAAAGGGGGCAAATTTGCTGGTCTTTCTGGCCCCATCGCCCCCTTTGAAAAAGGGGGTTGCCGCGCCAGCGGCGGGGGCATTTGAACCCGCTCGGCAGCGCGCTGCGCTTGACTTACTCGCATTGGGCTTCAGTCTGCGCTGCCCCAAGCTCTCGGCCCTCGCGCGGCGTGCGAGAGAGCGCACCCTGAAGGGTGCGACTACAGCGGACATGGAGAAGACTGGTAGGCTCGGGAGGAAGGGGAACCCGATCGCAAGCTTGCATAGGCGAAGACGCGTGCCGCCGCTTCGCGGCGCCGTGGCGCTCGGCCTCGTCATCGCGCTGGCAGGCTGTGCGACCATGCAGCAGAGCGTCGGCGGGTGGTTCGGCGCAGCAACGCCGACGCCTCGCGTGACGCCGGCCGCAGGCGCGGCACCGCAGGTGTACTACGCGGGGACTGAGGGACTGAAAGTATACAGCAAGCCCTCCGCGTCTGCGAAGGTCGTCGGGAAGCTCTCGCTGCACGAAAAGGTCACCCGTTACAAGCTCGAACGCGGCTACTCCTACGTGGAGAGCGACAAGAGCGGGGCGCGGGGTTGGGTGGACAACGCGCAGCTTGTCAGGCGCTTACCGGCCAAGCCGGCGACCGCCGCGCCAGCCCCGGCGGAGCCGGAGCCTGAAGCGCCGGCGACGCCCGCAGCCGAGGAACCCGAAGCGCCGGCAGCCCCCGAGGCCGAAGAGGCCGAAGAGCCTGAAGTGCCGGCGGCCCCCGAGGCGACGGCGACCGCCGTGGAGCCGCTGCCCACCCCCACGAATGGCCCCGTCGTGCCCGCGCCCAAGGGTTCGAAGGGGACCCCGCAGGGTGTCGCGCCGTCGATCTTCGATCCGTACTGAGTCGCCCGGCCGATGAGCCATGTCGAGGGAGACACCGGGAATCCGGGCGACACCGGCGCACCGCAGCGACCGCGGCCGCAGTCGTGGCCGGAGGCCTGGATGCGAGCGGTGCTCGATCTCGCCTCGGTTACACCCGAGCGGCACGCCGTCGTGCTCGACGACATTGAGATCGGCTCGCAGCCGACGGCGACGTACTATGTCTTGCTGAGCATCTCGGAGTTGATCGCCGCCTTCGCCTTGATCATTGGCAGCGATGCCACCCTGATTGGGGCGAACGTCGTGGCCCCGCTGATGACCCCGATCATCGGCATCTCACTGGGCCTGATGCGCGGCGACCTGCGGCTGCTGCGCACCGCGTTGCTTGCAGAGTTCGGCGGTGCGCTGATCGCGGTCGTCCTGACGTACCTGCTGGGTCTGCTGCCGCTCTGGGGCGATCCCACACCCTCCCTGCTGGCGCAAACTCAGCCGACGCTGATCGACCTGTTGGTAGCCGCGCTTGCCGGCTTCGCCGGCGTGCTGGCCATGATCGATGAGCGCGTCAGCCCCGCTCTCCCCGGCGTGGCGATCGCCACCGCGCTCAATCCCCCCGTCGCCGCGCTCGGTCTGTGCCTCGCGTTTGGGGCCTACCAGGGGGCCTGGGGCGCATTTCTCCTCTTCTTCGCCAACGTGCTTGCCATCCTTGCCGTCGCCTCCGTCCTGTTTCTCATCGCGGGGTTCGTCACGCGGGCGGAGATCGGATCGGTCCGCGGCTTGGCGCGGCGCTTCGCTCCGGCGGCAATCGGACTGCTGCTCGTCACCGCGCTGCTCACCAGGTACCTCTTGGGCATGGTCGATAACATCCACACCCAACGCGCCATCACCGCCGTGCTCGACCAGGAGATGGCTCACGAACCCAGCACGGCGCTCGTTGGCGTCGACTTCAGCCGCGGGAAAGAGGGCGTGGATGTGCTCTCGGAGGTGCGAACCCCCCGTGTGATTGAGCCCGGACGCGTCAAGGAGATTCAAGACGCGCTGGGCAGCCGCCTCGGCGAACCGGTTCGTCTCTTCATGCGCTGCGCGCTGACCAAGGACGTGACGGCGACGGGATCGACGACCCTGCGTCCATACCTGAGTCTCAATGGCAAGGTGGTCACGGCGCCACTCTCACCGGACATGCAACTGTTGCAGCAGGCGGAGCAAGTGGCGCGCGAAGTGGTCGCGACCCGGCCCGACATTGTCTTGAAGAACATCGAATTGGTGGACCTTCCCGCCGGCCCTGTGCTCGTCGTGTCGATCGAGAGTTCGCGCACCCCGAACCCCGACCGCATCGCGCGGTTCGAGGCCCTGTTGCGCGAGCGCTTGGGGGAGCAGAATGTGCGCGTCGTCATCCGCGCAGCCGAATCAGCGGACATCACTTCGAAGGGCCGGGTCCTGTTCGGGGAGGCGCACTTCGGTGCGCTCTCCGCGGACGAAGCCCAACGACAGGGGACGGTCGAAGAGACGGTAAGGAGGAACCTGCAGAACGTGCCGAACACATTCGTCACGGCCATCGATGCGGTGCGCCGCGAGTCCGGCTGGGCGGTGCGTGCAGAAGTTGCGGGTCCGCGCATCCTGACGCCCAACGAGGTCCGCGGCGTCCAAGAACGCACCGCGAAGGCCATTGGCCAGCCGGTGGACCTGTCGGTGCGGCCGCGTACGGATCTCCTGGTCACCGGGACGCAGTATCAGGCGTTGGGCGATGTGCGTCTCGAGGAGGGCGAGGCGTCACCGACGCCAGAAGCGCGAGCCCCGTGATCCACTCTGTCTCATCACCTCACCCCAACGCCCTGCTGGAAGAGAGGGTCGATAAACTCTGCACCGCGCTCGCGAGTGGGTCCCCTCCTTTGGAAAAGGAGGGTCAGGGAGGATTTGCGGGCTCTGTTCCAAGCGGGAGGCGTACAAATCCCCCTCAATCCCCCTTTTTCAAAGGGGGAGGCACGGTCGCGCCCCAACCATGACCGCCCCGCCAGAGAGACAACGCTTCGTTCACCGATACCTCGATCCCGCCAGCCGGTTGGGCGAAGTCCTGTTCGGGCTCATCATGGTGCTGACCGTCACCCTCACCGCCGGACTGACCGTGGCGGAGGGGCCCGCGGGAGTGCGCCAGCTTCTGCTCTCGGCGCTGGGATGTAACATCGCCTGGGGCATCATCGACGCCATCATGTATGTCATGAACTGCATGACCGAGCGCAGCGAAAAGGCGCGCCTCTTTCAGGCGGTTCAGCACGCTCCCGACCCGCGCACCGCGCTCGAGATCATCCGCAGTGAAATCGAACCGCAATTCGAAACTCTGACCGGACCGGCGGACCGTGAGGCGCTGTGCCAGTCGATCCTCCGGTACCTTGCCCGGGGCGAAGCGCCGCAGACCGGGGTGACGAAAGATGATCTTTACGGCGCGCTCGCGTGTTTCTGGCTGGTCTTCATCTCGTGCCTGCCGGTGGCGGCGCCGTTCCTGATCTTCTCGCAACCCATCCTGGCGCTCCGTGTCTCCAACTTTCTCTTGATCGCGATGCTCTTCGTTGTCGGCCACAGGTGGGCGGAGTATGCCCGGACCAACCGTCTGCGTGCCGGCCTGGCGATGGTGGCCATTGGGCTCGCGCTGGTCGGCGTGGCCATCCTTCTCGGTGGATGATCACTGCCCGGTAAGTGGATGTCAAGAAATAACATTTACATTGCACGGGTGATCGTGGTAATCCAAGGACAGGATGCGATCGCTGCGAGATGTCCACAGGAAGCTGCGTCGGTTATGGCCGCATCTGAACGAGCGAGGACGCCGGATGCTGGCTGCGGCCGAAGCCGTGGAGATGGGACGGGGTGGGGTGTCGCTGGTCAGCCGCGCTTGCGGCCTGTCTCGCGTGACGATCACCAAGGGAGTGCGCGAGTTGGACGAGCCCGGCTTGCCCGAGGGCCGGACGCGCCGGCCGGGAGGCGGGCGGAGGAGATTGGAGGCGCAGGATCCAAAGCTGAAGAGCGCGCTGGAAGCGCTGGTGGAGCCGTTGGCGCGCGGCGATCCCGAGTCGCCGCTGCGGTGGACGTGCAAGAGCACGCGGACACTGGCGGGAGAATTGGCGCGGCGGAAGCATCCGGCGAGCCATGAGAAGGTCGCCCAACTGCTGCGGGAGCTGGACTACAGCCTGCAGGGGAACCGCAAGACCGAGGAGGGGGAAGATCACCCGGACCGGGACGCGCAATTCCGGCACATCAATCGCCAGGTCAGCCTGGCCTTGGCCCAAGGGCGTCCGGTGATCTCGGTGGACACGAAGAAGAAGGAACTCGTCGGCAACTATGAAAACAAAGGGCGGCAGTGGCACAAGACCGGGACCGCCCAGCGGGTGCAAGGGCACGATTTCCCGCAGCCGGCGGTGCCGCGGGCCTATCCGTACGGGATCTATGACCTTGGGCGAAACACAGGATTCGTGAATGTTGGCACCGATCACGACACCGCGACGTTTGCGGTGGCTTCCATCCGTGGCTGGTGGCGTCACGAAGGCCGCCGTCTCTATGCGGCGGCCACCCAGTTGCTGATCACGGCCGATGGCGGCGGCAGCAACGGATACCGCCTGCGCTTATGGAAATGGGAGCTGCAGCGCCTGGCCGACCAGATTGGTCTGTCCATCATGGTGAGCCACTTTCCTCCCGGAACCAGCAAATGGAACAAGGTGGAGCATCGCCTTTTCTCCTTCATTTCCTCGAACTGGAGGGGCGAGCCGTTGCAAGACTACGAGACGGTGGTGCGGCTGATCGCCAGCACGACCACCGCGAAGGGGCTCACGGTCACCTGCCGCCTTGATCGCCGCAAGTATGCGGTGGGACGAAGAATCGCCGACGAGCACATGGCCACCTTGAACATTGAGCCGCTGCGCTTTCACGGCGAGTGGAACTATGTCATCCATCCCCGCAAACTGTAAATGTTATTTCTTGACGCCGCCTAAGCACCTGAGCAACCGCATCTCGCCCAGGACAACGCCGATCGCACAAAATCTGCTCGGAGGTACGCATTGGCCGGGGGCGGCTGTGGCGACGTGCACGCGTGAAGCGCCACGGCGAG
>Ga0316622_100001741_pt1 | contig 14520 bp, 7 predicted proteins | sample OWC_Aug_OW2_C1_D_FD_207646 | JGI IMG/M metagenome (GOLD analysis project Ga0316622, IMG submission 207646) | Wetland soil microbial communities from Old Woman Creek delta, Ohio, United States - OWC_Aug_OW2_C1_D5_C | ecosystem: Environmental > Terrestrial > Soil > Wetlands | place: USA: Ohio... | reverse complement strand
AGAGCTGCGGCGGCTGGCGGAGCAACAGGAGCACCTGAGAGATCGCTGGGGTCTGGCCTTGACGTTGGAAGTGCTCTCGACCGCCGTGCTCGCTCCCGCGAAGAGGGAAGACTACGCGCTGAGCGGCCTCGCGTTGCGCGAAGAGATCGGGGACCGGTGGGGCATCGCCCTGGCGCTCCACGTCGCGGGGCTGGCCGCCGGCGCACGCCGCGACCACGGACAGGCCCGCGAGCGGTTCACCCGGAGTCTCGCCATCCGGCGCGAACTGGACACCGATCCGATAGGGATCGCCTCCTGCCTCCTCCATCTGGGCCGGACCGCATTGGGGGAGGGAGACGTCCGGGAGGCGGAACGCTGGTTCGCGGAATGCCGGGAACTCTCTCGAGAGCATGCCAGCGGGTACCAGCTGCTGCTTGCGGAGCAGGGCCTGGGGGAGGCCGCATTCCAGGCCGAACGCCTGGGAGACGCGCGGGAGCACTTCGAGAAGGCCCTCTCGCTGATGGCCCCGTTCGCGGGCAAGTGCTCCGTGGCAGAAGCCCACGGCATCCTCGCCAACATCGATCTCGAGGCCGCGCGCCCGGCAGATGCGCGCGCGCGGTTGGCCGCCGGGCGCGCGATCGACCCAGCCCATCCCTGGCTGGGGCTCGCCGCGGCGCGGCTGGCCCTGGCGGAAGGCAGTCGCGACGAGGCCCACGCCTTCTTGAGGCAGACGCTCGCACAGATCTCCGGCGGCGGCCACGACGCGACCTGCACGACGGAGTGCCTCCTGGAAGCGGCCGAGCGGCTCATCTCCGGCGCGGCCGCGGTAGCGTTCGTCGTCTGTGGATTCCTGCTCCGCCGCAACACGCTCTCGCCGACAAGGCGCATGCGCATCTCGCGCCTGTTGCGTCGGGCGGCCCGGCGGGTTCCGCGCGCGCAGCGGCCGGCAGCACTGGCCGAGGGCCGTGAGATCGACCTCGCGGGCCTCGTTGCGCGCGTCCTGGCCGTCGCCCCCTTCGCGAATCTCCCCGCCGCGGCCGACCGGCTGGAGCGCTGAGACCGCGCGCGGCCACCCGGCCGGCCCACTCCTTTCCCTATCGCACCGTGAATTTGCCCGTTCGGATCACCTCCCCCGCCGTCAGGCGGTACAGGTAGACTCCGCTCGCGAGCCCCGGGCAATCCAGCGAGTGCTCGCCCGCGGAGTAGCTCCCTGCGGCCACGGTCCCCACCTTGCGACCTGCCGCGTCGTACAGCGCGAGCTCGATCCTCTCCGCACGCGGGAGGGTGAGTCCGATCCGCACCGGATCCGCGAGGGAAGGATTGGGCCGCGCCGCGCACGAGAGGATCGCCTCCCCCGACAAGCCGTCGCCTTCGACGGCGCTCGCGGGCGCCCAGGAGATCTGGATCTCGTCCACGACCGGAGCGACCTGCGCGTCGGTCGTCGCGAGAACGACCCGGTATTGGAAGTACCTGGTTTCATCGGGAAGGTAGGCGGAGAGATCGTCACCGGGGGAAGCGACCGGGATCCAAGCGCCCAGGTTCGTCGCGTCATTGGATGCGCGCACTTCCAGGCCCACGGACGTGCCCGCAGGTGCGGCGCAGGCGCAGGTGAGATTCCCCCAGTCCGTGGTCCCGCCGCCCGTATCGAGAATCGACGATTCGAGAGTGCCTGCCGCGCAGAAGCCGTCCGTCGATTCATACCAGTTCACGCTGTAGTCGTAGGTCATGCTCGCGGCGATGTCCAGGTCCCCGTCGCCGTTCAGGTCGGCTGCCAGGACATCGTTGGGCATGTTGCAGATGACGTCCACCATGTGCTTCAGCCAGATCATCGCGCCGCCGTTCGCGTTCTCGTACCACATGACTCGGTTGCCAAAGCGTTCGTTGGCGACCACGTCCAGATCGCCGTCCTCGTCCAGGTCGGCGGCGCGCAACGCGAACGGGAGGTTCAGCTGCTCGTCCAGGGAGTACTTCGTCCAACCGCCGGCGGCCCCGTCGTTCTGCCACCAGGCGATGCGGCCGCGATCGTTCGTCGAAAGCACGTCGAGGTCCCCGTCGCCATCCAGGTCGGCCACCCGCACGGTGAGGGGATGGGCGAAGCTGTCGTCGACGAAGTGTTTGGTCCAGGCCGCCCCGCTACCGTCGTTCTCCCACCAACAGACGTCGTTCAGCGCGTAGGAGCAGCCGATGACGTCGGGCCACCCGTCGGCGTTCATGTCTGCGGTCACCGTCCAGAAGGCCTCCGTGAACGCGTCATCGAGGATATGCCGCGTCCAACTCGCCCCCGCCCCGTCCACATTCTCCCACCACACGATCCAGCCGGCGGCGTAGGCGTTGCCGCAGAGGTCCTCATCGCCGTCCCCGTCGAAGTCCGCGGCGCAAACGGAGAAAGGCCCGCCGATGGACTCGTCCACGACATGCTGCTCCCAACCGTCGCCGGACCCGTCGTTCGCCCACCAGACGACCTGGTTCACCAATTCGGCCGCCGCGGCCACGTCGACGTCGCCATCGTGATCGAGATCGCGGGCTTCGACGCCGTCCCCGCCGTTGAAGCCGGTTGCGATCGCGTGCGGGGTCCATCCTCCCCCCGTCCCGTCATTCTCCCACCAGGCCACGTCGCCTCCGTCGAAGGCCACCGAGACGATATCGAGATCGAGATCGCCGTCGAAATCCGCGGCCGCGATGCGGGCCGGCCGGGCGAACGCGGAGACGATCACGTGCTCGGCTGGCAAGGCCGGCAAGAGGCTGAGACTGCCGGCGGGGCTCGCCCAGTCGATTCCCTCCGCCGCCGTGAAACCGTTGGACCAGGCGAGGATCGGCCCGGGGCGGCCCCCTCCGCCGGACCAGTCCGTCTGCACGGCGACGTCACCGAATGCGGGCCTGGCGAGCGCGACGATCAGTGCCGCTGAGGTCCACAGCATGAGCAGGCGTTTCACGACTACCTCCTTCTTCGCGCAATGACCGAGGATGAGCAAAGGCGCCGCGCGAGCGCCCATCGCGGCGCGCGGTCCTGCTTCTATTGAACGGTGATCTTTCCGGCGCGGGTCGACTCGCCCGCGCTCAGGCGATAGAGGTAGACCCCGCTCGCGAGTCCTCCGCAGGCGACCGAGTGTTCGCCCTCCGGGAAGGTGCCGCCGGCCAGCGTCCTCACCTTGCGTCCCGCGGCATCGTAGAGGACCAGGGCGACCCTGCCCGCCCGCGGAATGGTGAAACGGAGCGTCACCGGGTTCGAGAGAGAGGGATTGGGAAGCGCCAAGCACGAGAGACCAGGATCCGCCGTGGTGCCTTCGCCCTCCACCGCGCTGCTGTGGGACCAGGCGAGATGGATCTCCTCGACGCCGGGCGTGACCAGGACGTCGGTCGTGCCGAGAAGGATCCGGTACTGGAAGTATCTCGTCTCATCGGGGATGTAGGCGGAGAGATCCTCGCACGGCGAGGGCACGGGAATCCACGCTCCCAGGTTCGTCGAATCGCTGGAGGCGCGCACCTCGAGACCGATGGACGTCGCGACCGGCATCACCCCGACGCAGGCCAGTTGCCCCCAGTACGTGCCCGCCTCGCCGGTGTCCAGAATCGAGGAATCGAGCGTCCCGGCCGGACAGAAATCGCTCGTCGATTCGTACCAGATCACGCTGTTGTCCCAGGAGTGCGTCGCGACGATGTCCAGCTCCTGGTCCCCGTTCAGATCCGCCGCCAGGACGTCGTTGGGCCCGTCGCAGGTGACGTCGACGGCGTGCTCGAGCCAGACCAGTCCGCCGCCGGTCACGTTCTCGTACCACATCACCCGGTCGCCGAGACGCTCGTTGCTGATCACGTCCTGGTCGCCATCGTCGTCCAGGTCGGCCACGCGCGAAGAGAAGGGCTGGTTGAGCTGCGCGTCCACGGTGTGCTTGAGCCAGCCGCCCGCGGCGCCGTCATTCTCCCACCAAGCGATCCGGCCCCGATCGCTCACCCCCAGGACATCCGTGTCGGAGTCGCCGTCCATGTCCGCCGCCCGCACGCTGAGCGGACGCATGATCGCCTCGTCGATCGTCCGCTTGGTCCACGCTCCACCACCGTCGTTCTGCCACCAACAGACGTCGTTCAGCGTGTACGAGCAGCCGATGACATCGGTCCGGCCGTCGGCGTTCACATCGGCGGTCACGGCCCACCAGGCGTTCGTGAAGGCGGCATCGAGGATGTGCCGGGTCCAACTCGTCCCGGCGCCGTCCATGTTCTCCCACCAGACGATCCAGCCGGCGGCGAATGCGGCCGTGCAGAGGTCGTCGTCTCCGTCCCCGTCGAGATCCGCGGCACACACCGAAAAAGGACCGCCCACGGCCGAATCGACGACATGCGGCTCCCAGCCCCCGCCGGAGCCGTCGTTGGCCCACCAGGCGACGCGGTTCGCTCGTTCGGCGGTCGCGGCCACGTCGATGTCGCCGTCGTGATCGATGTCGTGGGTGGCGAGGCTGTTCGCGCCGGGAAAGGCGGTCGCGATCGTGTGCGCGATCCATCCCCCGCCCGCGCCGTCGTTCTCCCACCACACCACCTCGTCTCCCTGATACGCCACGGAGACGACATCGAGATCGAGGTCGCCGTCGAAGTCCGCCGCACCCACTCCGGCCGGCTCGCCGAACGTGGTGGTGATGTCGTGCTCGACCGGCAGGGCCGACAAGAGCGTCAGGCTGCCCGGAGCGGCCCAGTCGATCCCCTCCGCCGCGGTGAATGCGTTCTGCCATTCGGGAACCGGGCTGAGGGAGCCCGTTCCGCCGGACCAGTCCGTTTGCACCGCGTCTTCTCCGTACGCACCCGGGGCCAGAGCCAGACCGACACTCGCTGCGATCCAAAGCGTGATCAGGCGTTTCATGGCGGGTCCTTTCCTCTGAATGGTTCGACGAGGTCCTCGCGCGGATGCAGCCGGACGCCGGGGCCTTTCGGCGACCGGCCGCCCGGCGGGAGCGCGCCCGCCCGGGTGGAGCCTCAGTCGAACAGGTAAACCGACAATCGAGGATACGAGCGAGGCGTCTCCGAAAGCGTCTCGGGGAAGGAAGAGGCGTCCAAGCGGCCGCCCATCTGCAGACTGCGCGTCTCAGCACCGGCGCGGGCAAGGCGGTCCCGTCACTGGGATTCAATCCCACCGATACGCCACGACGCGGTTGTCGCCGAACGTGGGGACGATGAGCATCCGCTTTTCCGGAATCCACCGGAAGTCGGCGCAATTGACCGGCCGGTTGCTCGTGTCGATCAGCTTGGTCACGCCCCCATCGGCCGCGATGTCGTAGAGCCGGCCTTCCCAGTGGGATAGAAGCAGGCCGCCCCGGCCGTCGTCCGCCAGCCCGTCGAGCGTTCCTTCACGGAAGGATGCGAACGGGGCGTCCGTGCGATCGGCGATGCGGAAGGCCTTCACGGTGCGGTCTCCGTTGTTGCAGACGTAGAGCGTCCCATCCCTGACGAGAAGGCCGTTGGGGTCCCGGATCGCGGGGGCCGAGATCCAGGGTTCGGCCACGCCTTCGTGCAGGCGATAGATCGTGCTGCGACGGGAATCGGAGACGAAGAGGTCGCCGCTCGACGGATCGTGGGCGACGTCGTTCAGAAAGACCGCCTCCGGCGGCGAATGCCGGGCCACAATCTCCGCATTCGACAGGTCGATCTCGAGCAGTTCGCCGCGCTGCGCGACGAAGAGGCGGTCGCCCACGACTTCGAGACCCAGGGGAAAGCGCAGGCCGGTGACCCATTCCCGGGCGAGGATCTCGCCATCCATCCCGATCTTCGAGATCGAATGCGTGCCCGGAGGGGTGCCGTAGCCGTAGTTCGAGACATAGAGAACTTCTCGTGCAGGGTCATAGGCCACCGATTCGGGCATCCGCAGATCCGCGGGAGTCTCCCAGAGCGGCTCCAGCCCGGTGTCGAGATGCGTTGCAGCGCCCTCCCGGCCCATGAGCCCCCAGCCGCCGTAGGCTTCGGCGACCACGAAGAGCAGCTCGTTGTCCCCCGCGCGCAGCGGCAGATAGATGGAATCGAAGAGCCCGGCGACGCCCAGGAACGAGGGGTCGCGCTCCTGATACGCGCTGCTGCCCTTGAAGACGAGACGCCCGTTCAGGAAGGCGGTGACAGCGTCGCTGTAGCCGAAGGCGAACTCGCGCGTCTCCTCCCGGGGCGCCGTCAAGGTCGCGCGGGCCAGCACGAAGGCAACCGCGGCTCCACCTCGCGGCACATGGCGGGCGATGTCCAACAGGCCGTCGGGGCGCGCGGTCACCCGGCGCCACTCGATCGTCCCGATCTCCTGGTCGCCCGGGTAGCGCTCGAAATCGATGGCTCCCAAATCGAATCGCTGCGAGATCTCCCACTCCGCCACCGTTCCCGGCCTCGAATCCTGATAGGGAGCCGCGGAGAAGGCGAGATCCTCCGAGGCGGAGTAGCGGAAGTTCGAGAAGTATGCGCCACCGTCCTTTCGCCCGTCGACTCCGATGGCCCCGCGACAGGGCCCGTGCTCCAGCTGGTGGATCCGGAGCGCGGGGGTCTCCAGGTCGTTCACGAAAACGCGCGCCTGGCCGCCTGCGACTTCCAGCCGCACCGGGATCCAGGTTTCATAGGGCAGGTCGAGCGGACCGGTGAATCCCGAACCGTTGTAGAGCTGCCAGCCGGCGACGCCGTTGAAGACGGGCGTATACTGCAGCGCATCCGGATAGAACGGGGCACGATGAGGACGGATGTAGATCTGCTCACACGCCTCGGGCGACTGAATGCGGAAATCGACGCCGGCGTAGGTGCGTGCGCGAGCCAGCCACATGTCCAGCTCGATCACGCCGTCCTCGAACTCGACGTCCTTGACCGTGGCGACGCCCGCGAGACACGGGCGGCCGTCGCGGGTCGTGATCTCGGCGTCGAGGAGGTTCCAGTGCTCGGCGTCCAGGGGAACCTGCACGGCCGCGCGAGCGGCGGGCCCGGCGGCCGCGAGAAACCCCGCGAGAGACACCAGGAGAGCGGTCCGATTCATGACGGATCCTCCGTTCGGCGGTGAGCGGGTGGAGGCGCCGGCCAGGACCAAGCTTGTGCCAAATGCGGGGGGCCGGCAACGCCGGATCCTCGAGGGAGGTGCGGGGCCCGGACATCAGGTCGGGGCGCGCCCTGAGGGCCTGCCCGGCATCCATGGAAAGGGGCGCCGCTCGAGCGGCGCCCCTTTCGCCTGACGCGCTGCGCGGAAGGCCGCGCCGTCTAACGGACGATCGTCATCGGAGCCCGATGCGTTCCGGCGGGGGTCGTGAAGCGCAGGTAGTAGACGCCGCTACCGACCGGCGCGCCCGAAGCATCGAGTCCGTTCCAAGCGGCCACGGCCGTCCCGGCCGGCAGCCGGCCGTCGACCAGGTTGTTCACCAGCCGGCCGCTGATGTCGAAGACATCGAGACGGACCGGTTGCCCGGCGGCCGCGTCGTCGATGCGCAGGCGAATCGATGCCGTCCCGGCCGAGCCCAGGCCAAGATGGAAGGGGTTCGGAGCGATCGTCCCGATCGCCGAAAGCCCCGGCAGCGGACCATGCTCGTCGACCGCCGCGCTGCCCCGCTCCACCACCCAGTCGACCGCGCGCACGAGAAGGGTCGACAGGTTGTCGGGATCCGGCTCCGAGTTGCCGACCACGTTGAGGAGGCAGGCGAAGAAGACCGCGCGCGCATCCAGCTCCGCGAGATCGGACCGGATAGCGACCTGGTTCCCGGTGGACGAGTGCAGGAAGGTGGTCCCTAACGCATTCGGGGTAAGCGCGTCGGCCTTGTCCCAGATCGACGAGGGGTACGCGAAGCGAATGTTCATCCCATCGCTGATCGGATCTCCCGCGACTCCCAGCGCGCTGTCCGCGCCCGCATCCATGACGTAGCTGTCGATTCCCAGGTAGTCGGAGAGGAACACCGGCACCACCGGGGCGGACGCCGTGTCGGCGTACGACAGGAAGTGCTGGTACGAGAGGATCAGCCCGCCGCCGGCATTGAGATAGTCCGTGAACAGCTCGACGTCGGCCAGACCGATCATGTTCGTCTGGATTCCCACGTGCCAGATCGCCGCATCGTACTGGATCATCTCCTCCACCGTCGGGTTCCGGCCGTGGCCGCGGCGCACGTCCCAGTGATCGTAGAGCGCGTTGGCCGCGTCGAGAGCATCCAGGAGCGGCAGCTCGTCGGTCTGCGGGTAAGCCCCGTCGTCGTCGACAAAGAGGATGGCCGGACCGCCGTTGAAGACGCGGCAGTTCTCGGAGACGGTGGTCGTCGGAGACTGGACGCGCAGTCCGCCTTCCCCGATGCGCACGGTGCCGTCGGTCGTGACCTTCAGCGTCACGCCGATGGCTTCACCCACCCCCAGGGAGACGGCCGAGGCGTCCGTGTGGTAGTCCGCTTCGCCCGCGACCATGAATTCGGCCGGCCAACCGAAGGTGTTGTTCAGCGAGACGGTGAGGTTCTGGGGAACCTCGAGTTGATTGCTCAGCGTGCCCTGGAAGATCGCCTCACCGTTGCCGTCGGGAATCGAGGCGATGTAGGTGTCGAAGTCGAGCATGAAGTCGAACCAGACGCCCAACTCGCACGACTGGTACACCTGGAGGTCGCCCGTGCTCTTCTGGACCCAGGCGGCGCAGTTGATGTTGTCCATGTTCCAGCCGGCACCGATGGGGAGATCGATCGTCACCGTCACGGAGTCCCCCGCGCTCGGCAGGCTGATGGCCTGGCCGCCGCCCGCGCGGACGACATGCTCGTATGTGTAGGCTCCCGAGTGGACGTCGTCCTCGAGCACCGCCATGACGACGATCGGGTTCGTCAGCGTGACCGCGTCGACCTTCCGGATCGTCGCCGTCAGGGAGATGGTCGAGCTGCTGAAGTTGTAGGTGCCGTGCATCGCGAGGTTCGACGGAACGGCGAGGCGCTGGTTGACCGACGTGCGGTAGGCGTTCGCGCAGGCGATCGCAGAGCCGTAGCTCCCGTAGTGCAGGATGGAGCCGTCGAATCTCACCGTGGGATAGCCTGCCACGTTGTAAAAGTTCGCGCGCGCGGCAGACCAGGGCAGGTACATCGGGTCGGTGTTGCTGGGATGGTACTCGACGAGGACCAGCCGCTCACCGAATTCACTCGCTATGATTTCGAGCCCGGCCCGGGCATCGGGACAGAAGCTTCACCACGATGCGGTGAAGTCTTCGCCCAGGACGTACCGGGGGACCGTCGACGATGCCGGGAGCCCGGCCAGCGAGGCGCCGAAAGCCAGACAGACGAAAAGCAGAAGCCGACGACTAGCACTCATCCCGCCCTCCTTGCTGCAGAAGCCCCATAGTCGGCCGACAGAGATGGCGCCGCTCACGGACCGGCCATCCCGGAAAACAATGCGGCATAGGAAATTATAGCGCACTCTGGGGGTCCATGGAAAGCCGCTTGTTGTCAACTCCATGGAGGGCAACGAGATGAGGTCGCGGCACGGGAGCAGGGCGAAGCGGCAGGCCAAGCGCGGATTCCAAGGACCCGATCGGAGTCGATCCGTTCGGAGCCAGCGAGATGGAAGAGGCCCTGGTCCGCTTCCTCGCGCACTTCGACGATCCGGGCGGACAGTCGCAAGAGTCCCCTCAATTGCCCAACAGGCCGGCGACGACAAGGGCGGCGATCAGGACCCCGATCAGGCTCTCCCCCGCGATGAAACCGCTTCCCACGGGCACGACCTTCTGATCGTAGTCGGCAGCGCGGCGGCGCTCGATCATGAGCGCGATGAAGGCCCCGATGCACATCGAGATGGTGTTGTTGGCAGGCGTCGTGAAGCCCAGGCCGAAGCCGGTGGCCGATGGGATCCAGCGCCGCCAGCGTGGCCTCCATCGCTCGATGAGCACGATCGCGATCCCGAGCAGGCCTCCGGCCAGGAGCGACCACTGCGCCGTGGGATGGAGAGTGCTGAACCCCTTGGCCAGCATCTCGGCGACCCCCTTCCACGTCTGCGCCCCCGGGGCCGGCCACTTGTCCGTGCCCAGCGCGTCGGCCGTCGGAATGAGAAGCCGGTAGGCGGGCACGACGAACAGCGAGCCGGCGACGACGCCGAAGAACTGCGACCAGAATTGCTTGCGGGGGTCGGCGCCCAGAATGTAGCCCGTCTTCAGCACCCCGCACAGATCGGCCGAGTGGAGCCCGGCGCCGCCGGTCACGTTCGCCGTCATGAGATTGGTCGTCGCGTTGCCGGGATCGAGCGCGCCGAAGGTGATCTGGGTCACCTTGCCCAGCGCTCCGGTCGGGGTGATGTCGGTCTCGCCCGTCGCCCGCGTGGCGACGATCGCGATGAAGAAGCTCAGGATGATCGAGATCACGCCCATCCAGATCTTGATCCCGAAGAGGTACCACTCGAGGAAGATCACGATGGGCGAAAGGAGCACGAGTCCGATGAAGAACCAGATCATCGGGACCTCGCGCGCCTCTTCCGCGCTGAGTTTCTCGCCGGTGAAGGCCGAGCTCACGCTCTTGATCGCGCGGGCGATCGTGCGCCACTGCAGGCCGAAGGCGAGCAGCCCGCTCGTCAGAATCATCGCCGAGCCGAACCAGACGCTCCAGGCGACGATGTACTTGTAGCCGAGGCGGGCATCGATGATGCCGTGCTGGTAGAGGATGGGAGCGAAGACCCCGAAGTTCAGGAGCGCGCCGAAGACCATGCTCCAGCCCGCGCGCCAGCCCATGATCGCCCCGGCGCCGATCATCATCAGGCTGCCCTCGAACGAGAGCGTGTAGTCGGCGAGCGGGCGGCCTTTCAGCGTGATGAACGGGATCGTGATCCGCTCCGGCAGGTTGAAGGGCATCCAAGGCACGCGGAGGTCGCGCAGCAGGGCGACACCGGCCCCGATCAGCCCACCGATGCCGAGGTAGCGCGCCTGCCGGCCGGGAGCAGCGGTCTCGGAAGCGACCGCCTGGGGAGCCGCGGCGGCGCCCGATCCGGCTCCCGCGCCGGGCCCGCCGCTCGCGGACGCGCCGCTTGCGGACCCGTCCGCGGATCCATCCCTCGCGGACCCGCCCGTGGCCGCACCGGCATGAGCCGCTCCGCTCGGGCCGGCGATCGTCTCTGCGGTCGCGGCGCGGCACTCCGCCGAATGAAGCGCCTTCAACGTCTCGGCCGCCGCGATCCCCGAGGGGAAACGCAGCTTCTCGACGTTGATCATCTGCTGCTTCATCGGGATCGACATGATGAGACCGAGCATGGCGATGCTCGCGATCCAGACGAACATCTGCCAGCCGCCCATCACTTCGCCCGTGATCATCATCATGGCCGGGATGGCGGCAACCGTTCCGCCGCCAGTCATCATGCCGGCCGCGCTGGCGGTCGACTGCATGATGTTGTTCTCAAGAATGCCGAAGTGGCGCTTGACGATGCGCACCTTGGCCAACGCGGTGAAGATGGCGAAGGCGAGGATCACGGCGGTGATCGCCACCCCCATGCTCCAGCCCGTCTTGAGCGAGACATAGAGGTTGGAGAGGCACATGAAGCCCCCCAGCAGCATGCCGGCGACGATGGCGCGGACGGTCAGTTCCATGGCTGGCACCTCGGTGTTTTGCGCGGGATTCTACTGGCAGGCGGCACCGGGGCGCGACAAGAAAACGCCCCGCCTTCGATTGTGGCTGGCGGCGCAGAAGCCTTGGCGCTGTGGCGCGACAAGGAGACGCCCCGCTTCCAGTCGTGCGCACCTCGTGGAGCGGAGAGAGGTCGGAGAAGACATGGGGGAAGGAGGGGGGCGTGATGGCGGAGCAGAGCATCGTGCGTCCGCGAAGATGGGCGGACCCGCTCACCCTGAAGTGATCGAGCGGAAATGCCCCTCAGCGCCGGCGCGACCCGCCCAGAATCCCCCCCAGCACGCCGCGGAGAATCTCCCGGCCGATCTGGCTGCCGACCGTGCGGGCGGCCTGTTTCGCCATCGTCTCGACCATACCCTGGCGGCGCTTCGTGCCCCAGACCATGTCGCCCAGAGGCCCGCGGCTCTCGGAAGGCTGCCCGGCCGGCTCGGCGCCGGATCTCGGCGCGCGCCTGGGCCGGGGCGCGCGCGGCGGACGCGGTGCGCGCCCCGCCTGGGAGGCGGGCACCTCCGGCGAGGCGGCCCGGCGGCTGAGGATCTCGTACGCCGATTCCCGATTGACGGGCGCGTCGTATTTCGCCCCAACCGGGCTCTGCGCACGCACGGCCGCGCGCTCCTCCGGTGTGATCGCTCCCATGCGGCAGCGCGGCGGACAGATGAGCGTGCGCTCGACAGGCATCGGCACACCCTTCTCCTGAAGAGTGGAAACGAGGGCTTCACCGACGCCGAGTCGGGAAATCACCTCGGCGACATCGACACCCGGATTGGCGACGAAGGTCTCGGCCGCGGTGCGCACCGCTTTTTGATCGCGCGGGGTGTACGCGCGCAGCGCGTGCTGGATGCGGTTCCCGAGCTGACCGAGGATCTCATCGGGCACGTCGTCGGGAAATTGCGAGCAGAAGTAGATGCCCACGCCCTTCGAGCGGATGATCCGCACGACCTGCTCCACTTTCTGGCGCAACGCCAACGGGGCGTCGTCGAACAGCAGATGCGCCTCGTCGAAGAAGAAGACGAGCCTCGGCTTTTCGAGATCTCCGACCTCGGGCAGGTTCTCGAACATCTCCGAGAGGAGCCACAGGAGCAGGCTTGAATACAGGCGCGGCCGGAGGATCAGCTGATCGGCGGCCAGGATGCCGATCACGCCGCGGCCCTGGAGATCCGTGCGCATCAGATCGGCAAGCTCGAGGGCCGGCTCGCCGAAGAGGCTCTCCCCGCCTTCTCGCTCGAGCGGCAGCAGCGCGCGCTGGATGGCCGCCACCGAGGGCGTGCTGACCAGCCCGTAGGTGGCCGAAATCTCCTGGCGGTTGTCGGCGACGAACGTGAGCAGCGCGCGAAGATCATCCAGATCGAGCAACAAGAGGCCCTGCTCGTCGGCCAGCTTGAAAGCGACCTCGAGGGTCCCGCTTTGGACGTCGTTCAGCTCGAGGATCCGCGCGAGCAGGCTCGGGCCGATTTCGCTGACCGTCGTGCGCACCGGATGGCCCGCCTGGCCGTACACGTCCCAGAACAGGACCGGGCTGGCCTCGGGCGCGTAGCCCTCGACGCCGATCTGCGCCACGCGCTGTCGGATCTTCTCGTTCGCCGTGCCGGCCGCAGACAGGCCGGCCATGTCGCCCTTCACGTCGGCCATGAAAACGGGAACGCCCAGACGCGAGAACCCTTCGGCCAGAACCATCAGGGAGACACTCTTTCCGGTTCCCGTCGCTCCGGCGACCAGGCCGTGGCGGTTCCCGTACTGGGCGAGCAAGTGAACGGGCTGCGCGCCCTTGCCGATGAGGATCCGGTTCACGCCTTACCTCCTCTCAAACCCGCGTAGCAGCGGCGCGCCGCGAACACGCCGAGTCCAAAGACGGCGAGCACGGCAAGCAGCGGAAGCACGATCGCCAGGATCGAGACGGTGAAGGCCGCGGCCGCCTCGAGGCTGGCGAAGAGCGGATTGGCGAGGCCGCCGGTCGTCGCGGTCGAACCGGCGCGCGTGATGCCGGTGAGTCCTTGGAAGACGCCCGCCAGTCCTCCGCCCGCGACCAACGCCAGCGCCCAACGCAGGAAGGGCGTCAGGTGCTGGGCAGAGGCGGCCATGACCACGATCCCCGCGGCGACGGCGAGCGGCGCCCCCGCCACGTCGAGGACATGGTCGAGCCAGGGGATGTGATAGGCGAGCACCTCGACGAGGGTGGCCGCGCCGAGAGCGACCAAGGCCGCGTCGGACCCGAGCCAGGCAAACCCCCCGGCCGGGGTGAAGTGCCCCGTGTGGGCGGCGGCGCTGAGGACGAGCAACGGGACGAAGATGCGCAGGCCGCAGGCGGCGGCGAGCGCGATGCCGACGACGATGCTCACTATGGCTTCGGCGACCATCCCGCCCTCTACGCGGCCGCGAATCGAGCAGCGCATGGTCTACTGCGGCGGCACCCCCACCAGGCCCTTTGTAGCACCTTTGTCCTGCGAGCGCCACGGGGCCCGCGCACGAGGGTCCTGCCGACTGGGGCCGCTCGCCCCGGACGGCTCGCGGCACGCCTTTCCCAGCGCGCGCGCCGGCTCGAGCGCACGTCTTCCAGCTGCAACGTACGGGTTTCCGCATTGCGAAGGCCGAGGCGCAAATCGGGATCGGACACGCCGAAGTGTACGGGCGCTCGACCAAAGCGCTTGCGAAAGTTCTCGGCACAGCGGACCAGAGAAGCCCCGCGCGCGGCGGTCCGGAATCGGTGGCCTCACACTATGGAAGGCGGCGGCCTCGGCCACCATCAAGAGGATCTCGCCGTCCGCGGGCTGTGGTGCAGGACCAGGCCACCGTACCCAACCGCGAACACATCGTTTCCGGAGCTCCCCCAGACACTGCAGAGGCTGTAGCTCGTACCGCTCGTCATGGAATTCCAGGCTTGGCCGTCGTAATGAAGTATCGTGCCGTTCAGCCCTGCGGCGAAGACGTCGTTTCTCGAGCTTCCCCACACGGCGTTCAGGTTGGGAAGCCCTTTGCGGCTCACCGGGGTCCACGCGTC